>LNFM01009935.1_pt1 | contig 13599 bp, 10 predicted proteins | sample 596031 | NCBI WGS metagenome assembly LNFM01 (sample SAMN04254537, study PRJNA301005) | activated carbon metagenome | isolation source: dual media filters at the Ann Arbor, Michigan drinking water treatment plant | place: USA: Ann Arbor
TGGTCACCGGCGACACCAACGGCGCCGCCGACGTGTTCGCGCGCCAGATTCTCGGACCGCCATCCGCGCCGGGCGGCGTGTTCGGCACACCGCTGCGGATCAGTGTCGGCCCTGGCGGCGCGCAGGCGACCGGGGGGACCGGCTTCGACACCGAGAACCCCGAGATCATCGGCACCGGGCGGGCCGCGGCGTTCCAGTCCGGCTTCACCACGCTGGTTGCCGGCGACACCAACTTCATGGTCGACGCCTTCATCGGCACCGGCCTCTTCGGCAACGGTGAGTGCGACTTCATCGAGGCCACGCTGCCCGGCTACGGAGGGTTCGCGACCCAGTTCGGTCTCGACCCCTGCACCAACGCCGGTTCGCCCTTCGCCGATCCGGATGGCGATGGCTTCACCAACGACGAGGAACGCACCGGCGCCGGTGACGGCAACCCGGTGCTCGGCGCCTTCACGCGCTACTTCGCCGAGGGCGCGACCAAGACGGCCGGCCTGGACTTCGACACGCGCCTCGCCATCGCCAACCCGAGCAATGCGGTGGTGACGGGCGAGATCTCCTACCAGCTGCCGTCCGGGATTGCCGTGCCGGTGACGCCGTTCACGCTGCAGCCCTACGAGCGGACCACGGTGCTGCTCGACCAGCAGCCGGGCATCGCCGAGAACGGGCCGGACGTCTCGTACGAGTTCTCCACGACCGTCAAGGCAAGTGGCCCGGTCGGGGTCGACCGCACGATGACGTGGGACAAGGGCACGTACGCCGGCCACGCCGAGACCGGCGTGGTGAGTGCCTCGCGCAAGTGGTACTTCGCCGAGGGTGCGACGATTGGCGGGTTCAACCTGTTCTACCTGCTGCAGAATCCGTCCAACGCCCTCGTCACCGTGGAGGCCCGTTACCTGCTGGGCACCGGCGCGGTGTTCACCAAGTCGTACACGTTGCCGGCCAACAGTCGCTTCAACATCTGGGCCAACGTGGAGTCGATCAACGGCGCGACGCCGCTCGCCTCGGCAGAACTCTCGGCTGAATTCACGGTGACGGCCGGCGCCAACATCATCGCGGAGCGCGCGATGTATCGCGGCTCGAGCCCGCTCTTCAAGGCCGGGCACGAGAGTGCCGGCGTGACCGAGCCGGCCACCGAATGGCTGCTGGCTGAAGGCAATGCCGGCGAGTTCTTCGACGAGTTCGTCCTCATCGGCAACACCACCGGCAATGCCGCGCTGGTGCAGGCCGACTTCATCGTCGGCAACTCGGGCACGATCTACACCAAGCAGTACACGGTGAACGCGAACTCGCGCTTCAACATCTGGGTGGACGAGGAGGAGATCACGCCGGGCGTCTTCCCGTTCCGGACGGGCAACACCGACGTCTCCGTCCGCATCCGGTCGCTCAACGGCGTGCCACTCATCGTCGAGCGCGCGATGTGGTGGCCGGGCAGCTCCAGCACCTGGTACGAGGCGCACAACTCGCCGGGCTCGACGCGCACGGCGGGCCGCTGGGTCGTGGCCGAGGGCGAGAACGGTGGACCGCTTGGCTGGAACACCTACATCCTCGTGGCCAACACCGGGACGACGGCGGGGACGATCAGCATCCGCTTGCTGCTGCCCAACGGACAGACGGCGGTGATCCCGGGCGTCTCGGTTGCGGCGCAGTCGCGCACGACGTACTTCCTGGGTGACCTGCTGACGGCCGCCGGCCTGCCGACCGATGCGCAGGCGGGCGTGCTGATCGAGTCGGAGTCGGCGACGCTGCCCCTGGTCGTCGAGCGCGCCATGTATCGCAACGTCAATGGCGTGACGTTCCAGGTCGGCACCAACGCGCTGGGCACTCCGCTTCCGTGACGGAGCAGCCCTCGAGCCTTGCGGACGGCACGCCGCTGACGCGTGCCGCCGCATCGCCGGCCTGGCGGTATGTCATCGGGGGGACGCTGGCCGCGGCGGGAGCCGCGGCCGCCAACCTCGCCTGGCGTGACGCCTATCCGGGCCTGACGGGGTACCCGGTGCCGCCGCTGATCGATCCCACCTCGGTGGTGGTGGCGACGGTGCTGTCGGTGCTGCTCGCGGCAGGGGTGTACCTGCTCCTCTCGCGAGGCCTCGTCATCGCGACGCCGCTCTACGTCATCGGGTGCCTGATCACGGCGGCGGCGTCGTGCGTGGCGCCCATGACGCCGGTCATGCCCGATGGCAACCCCGTGCCGCCGGGGTTTCCCGAGCTGACGATTCCGATGCACCTGATCGCCGGCCTGATGGCGGCGATCGTGGTGCCCCTCGTGGTGCTGGTCGGCGTGAAGCGGCGCTAGGACCCGGGAAACGGGAACCGGGAACCGGAAACCGGGCGTCAGTACTCCGAGAACATCCGCTGCAGGTCGGCTGAATCGCTGGTCTTCGTCAGCGCGAGCATCAGGAGGATGCGGGCCTTGACGGCCGAGAGGTCGCCGGCGGCGATGCGTGGCGCCATGCCGGGCGGGTCCTGGGGCGCGGCGGCACCAGGCCCCGCGGGGCGCCGTGGTCCAGCGATGCGACCGCTGCCGGTGCGCGTGGTGGCGACGACCGGCACGCCCTTCTCTCGCGCATAGGCAAAGCCCTCGCCCTGTGTCCCCGACGTGGCGCCGGCGCCGGCCGTGGCGATGACCAGTCCCTTCGCGCCGAAGTCGATGGCGGCCTTCAGCAGGTCGCCTGGCGCCCCCTGATAGACCATGAAGACATCGACGCGTGGCAACGCCGTGATGGCGGCGACGTCGAACTCCGACGCCGTCGTGTGTCGTCCCTCGGCCGTGCGACGAAAGACGACCCGATCGGTGTCGACCACGCCGAGCGCGCCGAAGGTCCGTGACGCGAAGGTGTGCAGGCGCAGTGCGTCGGTCTTGGTGACGTCCCGCGCACCATTGATCTCGTCGTTGAGCACGACGAGCACGCCGCGGCCCGCGGCTCCGGCATCGGCGGCCACCCTCACGGATGCCAGCAGGTTCGCCTGGCCTTCGTAGCCCACCTGGCTCGGGTTGCGCATCGATCCCGTGACCACCACCGGTCGCCGGTCGCGCACCGTCAGGTGCAGGAAGTAGGCGAGTTCCTCCAGCGTGTCCGTGCCGCTGGTGACGACGACGCCGGCCAACTGCGGGTCCTCGCGGAACAGCTGCTCGATCCGACGGGCGATGTCCAGCCACTGCTCGAGCGTCAGCTGCGAGCTGGCGACATTGGCGAACTGCTCGGCCTCGACGTCGGCGACCTCGGCCAGCGCTGGCACGGAGGCGACGATCTCGTCGGCGGTGAGACGTCCGCCGCGACGGTTGCTGATGGTGCCGCCGGTGGCCACCAGTCGCACCCGCGGCAGGGCCGGCGCCTGAGCCGTGGCCTGCGCCGACGCCGACACAGGCGGCGCCATCGTCGCCGCCTGGCCGTGGACGACCGACGCCGCGCCCGCCAGCAGGCACAGCATCAGGGCAATCGATCGCTTACGCATGGGCCGGACTCGGCCGATGCAGGCGGGACAGCCACTCCGACAACCGCTCCGCGGCGGCGTCGGCCGTGTCGTCATAGAAGGGCATCAGGGCCGTGGGGGCGCCCTGCGCCGTCACGACGTGCGCACGCCAGCGATCCCGCTGCACCTGCGACAACTCGATGTAGTACAGACGACCGTTGATCAGTTGCTCGATTCGTTGCACGCGACGTCCCACGCTGATGACGGTGACTGGATCTGGAGGGCCGCCCCGGACAATCCCGAAGCGACGGTCATTGTAAGGAACTGCCAGATCCACGCAAGCGAAGAGCACCACGAAAGCGTGTGCACATGCCACCGGTGGGTGGCGAAACGTCATGGATGCAGCCACTTGCGAACGGACGAGGATGTGAATGCACACGTTATCCACCGATCGTCCGCAGGTTTTCCACAGGCCCTGTGGACGCGCGTGGCGAGCAGGTCCGTGCCAGGCCCGTCGCGAGGGTCTCGTCGACCCTCCGTCAGCTCATGGGCGCTGCCCGCCCGCCCTCGACATGGGCGGCGGAAGCGGCCATGATCGGAGGATTGTGCTCTCCCTGGTCCTGTGCGCGCTGATCAGTGCGGGCGTCCCCGTCGGGGCCGCCGCGCAGCCGGCGCCAGCGACCAGCGCCGCGGACGCCGTCTCGCGCGATCCCTGGTTTCGCGTCTTCCTCCTCGACGGGCAGATCGTCAGCACGCTCGGCGAGTTCACGCGCGTGGACGACGTCGTGGTGCTGCAGGTGCCGCTCGGTGTGCCGGATGCGGGAGGTGTGGCACACGCCCGCACGATCACGCTGGCCGCCAGCAGTGTCGACTGGGCCCGGACCGACGCCTATCGCGAGGCGGTGCGTCGGACGCAGTTCGAGGCCGCGGGCGGCGCGCGGGCCTACGCAGCGTTCACCGAGGAGGTCGCCGCCACACTCCGCGACGTCGCCCTCATCCCTGACGCCCTGGAGCGCATCCGCCGCCTCGAAGCCGCTCGCCTCCGCTTGGCGCAGTGGCCCGCCGCCCATCACGGCCATCGCGCCGCCGATGTCGCCCAGACGCTTTCGGTCGTCGACGATCTCCTGAACGGCATGCGTGCCGCTGCCGGCCAGCAGGCCTTCTCGCTGGCCCTGACGACGGCGCCGGCCGCGCCGACCGCACCGGCACCCGCGTCGCTGCTGCCGCCCCCGACGCTGCAGGACATGATCACGCAGGCGCTCGGCCTGGCGCCGCGCGTCACCGATGCCACCGAGCGTCTGCAACTGCTCCAGTCTGCCGAGGCGCTGCTCGCCTCCGCGCCCGCCGTGGATCGCCGCTGGGCGCGCACCACCGGCCGCCAGATTCGTCGTCAGATCAGGGACGAGGCCAGCGTCACCCGTCGGTATGAGCGACTGCGCGCCTGGATGCTGGAGAAGACGAGCCGGCTGCTCGCACGGGCGGATGTGCGCGGATTGATGCAGGTGCGTGAGGACGTGCTCGCGCGCGACGCGCGACTCAGGAGCCAGCGCCCGGCCGACGTCGCGTCGCTGCTCGCCACGCTCGACCTCCGCCTCGACACCGCTCGACGACAGCGTCTGCTGCTCGAGCGATGGCACGAGCGTCGCCCCGCGCTCGACGCCTATGCGACGACCGTGACGCCGTTTCTCTCGCCCACCGCGGCCCTGTCGCAGGCCCTCGAGGAGATCAAGGCACTCAGCGGTCCGGACCCCGACGTGCTCGCACGCGCGGAGCGGCTGCTGGGCGAGGCGCGTGCGGATGCCACGCGGAGCGTGCCCGAGGAGGCTCGCGCGACGCAGCAGCTGTGGCTCTCGGCCCAGCAACTCGCCACGCGTGCCGTGCTGACGCGCCGGGCCGCGGTCCGCAGCGGCGATCTGCAGCAGGCCTGGGATGCCTCCGCCGCTGCCGCCGGGGCGCTGATGCTGTTGCAGCAACTGCGCACCGATGTGCCGGCGCTGCTGCGGCCCCCGTCGCTGCCCGGGAGCACGGGTTCCTGACGATGCCTCCCGTGATCCGCCTGATCCAGGCCGACGACGTCGATGCCTGGCAGCGGGCCCTCGTGCTGCTCTGCCTGCCCGCGGTCGAGGCGCGGATCGGCGAGGGCTCCTCGTCTGGTCCTGGCGCGATCGACCCGCCGTCCATCGTCGTGCCGAGCCGCGCGGCGGCCGAGCAGTGGCAGCGAACGCTCGAGCAACGTGTGCTCGCCGAGCAGTGGGTGGCGCCCCGGGCGTTGCAGGAGGCGCTTGGGCATCGCGTCGCCGATGGCACGCGCGGCACACTGGCGATGCCGCGATCGCTGACCCGCGACCAGCTGTACGACGCGTGGCATCTCGGCGCGCGTCTCGAGGCGCCTCGTCTGGCCCCGCTCACACGCGAAGTGCTGATGGGGGCGAGCGCGCGACAGGCCTCTCGCATCCACCGACCGCCCTTCCTGCTGAGGCCGGGGCTCGTGGCCGAGATGCTGCGGTTCCACGATCAGATCGGTCGTCTCGGGCACGACGCCTCAGCCTGGCTCGACGAGGCCGCGGCCCGGTTGTCCGCCGAGGCATCCACCGATCGCGGGGCGGAGCGACTGCTGCTGCAGACGCGATTCCTGCAGGAGGCGTACCGACGATTCGAGGCGCGCGTCGACGCGCTCGAGGGGCTCGACGAGCGCGCGCTGCGGGCGGCGCTGCGACAGTCGGCGCGGGCCTGGTGCCCCTCGCACGTGATCGTCACCGTCGCCGACCATCACGCCGACGCCAACGGGCTCTGGCCCGTCGACCTCCACCTGCTCGCGCACGCGCCCGGCCTGACCCGCCTCGACGTCGTGGCGACGCGCCGGGTTGCCGACGGTCTCTTCGCGCGCCTCCGTCGGATCTGGCCCGACACGATCGACGTGCGTGTGCTGCGGCAGCGGCCGGCAGAGACGCGGCTGGAGGTCGGCTCCACTGAACGTCGATGGATCGGCTGTCGCGATCGCGACGAGGAAGTGCTGGCCTACGCGCGCCGGCTCAAGGCCCTGCAGCCCGCCGACGCGTCGTCATCGGCCCTCGTCTATCGTCGCCCGCTGCCGTATCTCTACGCGGCGCAGTTCCTGCTCGGCGCGGCAGGCATCCCGTACCAGTCGTCCGGCACGCTGCCGCTGGCCGCCGAGCCCTGGGCTGCGGGACTCGACCTGCTCATGGACGCCGCGTTGTCGGGATTCACGCGTGCGGCGCTCGTCACGGTGCTGCGATCGCCACACGTGCTCGTGCGGCGCGACGATGGCACGCCGATTGGGCCACGCGACATCGCCGCCTTCGACGTGTGGCTGGCCCGGCAGCGTTATCTCGGCACCCTCGATCATCTCGACCAGTTGCGTACCGCGCCGGCGTCGGCGCCGCCACAGGAAGGCACGGCGGGCCACAGTCGGTACGCCGAGGAGTGGCGGCAGGAGCAGGCGGCGCGCGCCGTCGCCGACGCCATTCGTCCATGGCTCGCGCATCTGGCGCCGCTGCAGGGACCGGCCGCCGGAGCCGAGCACGTCCGGGCCCTGCACACCGCCTGGCACGCCTGCGAGCGCCTGCCGGCCGACGACGAGCCCGAGGCCAGCCGCACCCGCCGTACGCGCGCGGCCGTCGACCTGCTGCTGGCGCACCTCGAGCAGGCGCTGGCCACGCACGACCCGACACCGGTGCCCGCGCGCGATACCTGCATCCTCGTCAGACGCTGGATCGAGGAACGCACGTTCGCTCTGCCGCGCAACGAGGACGGCGTGCACCTGGTGGACGCCGATGCGGCGCCCTACGGCCTCTTCGATCACCTGCGCATCGTCGGTCTGCTGGAAGGCGAGTGGCCCGAGCCGTCGGCGCGCGAAATCTTCTATCCCGCCTTCATGCTCGAACGCCTGGGGTGGGCGGAGGAACGCACGCGCACCGGCGCCCTGCGCGCGCGATTCGCCGATCTCCTCGCGCTGCCGGCCGTCGCCGTCGGCGTCTCCGTGCCCGAACTCGATCAGGATGCCGTGGTCCGGCCCTCGTCGTTGCTCGACGAACTCCTGGTGTTCGGTGCCGACGGTCTCGTCCCGGTGCCCGCAGAGGAACGACACCTGGCCGTCACTCGCGAGGACGCGCTGCTGGCGACGCCGGCCATCCCCTCGGCCACGGTGCTCGACGCCGGCGCCCGCGACTGGGCCGCGTGGCGGCTCGCCCGGCCGGCCCGGGCTACCGCCGGGCAGACGAGTCCGGTCGCCGGTGACCGCTACAGCGTGACGGCCGTCGAGACCTATCTTCACTGCCCGTTCCAGTACTTCGCCGGACGCGTGCTGGGGCTCAAGGAGGAGGCCGACGACGAGCCGGGGTTGCCGGCACGGGACGCGGGACTGCTGCTGCACGACGTGCTGCACGACTGCTTCGTGCAGTGGCGACGCCTGGGCCACGTGGGCGTGCGGCCCGCCGACCTTCCGGAGGCGCGCGCCGTGTTCGCCGAGGTCGCCGAACGCGCGTTGCGGGCCCTGCCGCCGGCCGATCGCGCCATCGAGCGGGTGCGGCTGTTCGGATCGGCCGTGGCCACGGGCGTACTCGAGAAGATGTTGCGGGTGGAGGTCGAACTGTTCGGGGACGTCGCCCGCCGCACACTCGAGCATCCGATCGATCAGCACGTCACGCTGCCGGCCGCCGAGGGCACGCGCACCGTCCACCTGCGAGGGCGCATCGACCGCGTCGACTGGACCACCGACGGCCGCATCCGTGTGGTGGACTACAAGACGGGACGTCGACCGTCGCAGGCGCTCCAGCCCGGCGTCTATGCCCACGCCGTCGTGCAGCAGGAGCGGGCGTCGGGTCGCGACGTCGGCATCGCGCCGAGCGGTTTTGTCGCCTTCCGCGAGGACGTCCCGTGGGTGCAGGCCGTCAGCGACGCGAAAGGGGCCGACCAGCACGCCCTCGACTTCACCGCGGCGGTCGATCGCATCGAGTCGGGCGCCTTTCCCGTCGCGCCACACAATCCGTTCCGCTGCCAGTTCTGCGACTACGCCAGTGTCTGCCGGAAGGACTACGTCGGCGATGAGTGAGACACCGCTGGTGCCGGTCGACCAGTCGGCGCGCACGTACGCGACCGACCCGCGTCACCACGTCGTGCTCGAGGCGTCTGCCGGCACGGGCAAGACCCGCGTCCTGGTCGATCGCTATCTGGCGCTGCTGGCCGCCGGCGTCGATCCCCGGCACGTCCTGGCCATCACCTTCACGCGCAAGGCGGCCGCCGAGATGCGCGACCGCATCGTGACGGACCTGCAGGCCAGGCACCCGGGCGTGTGGCAGTCGTTGCGCGACCGCGCCAACGAGATCGCCGTCTCGACGATCGATGCGTTCTGCTTCTCGCTGTTGCGCGAGTTCCCGCTCGAGGCCGGGCTCGACCCCGGCTTCACGCTGGCCGACGAGACCGAGGTCGCGCGGCTGGTGGAGATGTCGCTCGACCGCACGCTGCGCGAGTGTCGCGATCGGGCCCCCTTCGACGAGGGCATTCGCCTCGTGCTGGCGCAGATGACGCTGCCGCGCCTGGCCGAAGGCCTGCGCGTGCTGCTCGAACGTCGCTTCGTGGCCCCGGCGGCACTGCGACGGTATCTCGGCCGCCAGGTGCGCCAGGTGCGATCGGAGGCCGCGGCCGCCACCCGTGCCCGCCAGGACCTGCGCCAGCACCTCGACGGCCTGCCCGGCGGCGTGTCGGCGTGGATGGCGACGGCGCCGCCGGACGCGCCGCTCTGGAGCCTGGTCGCGCTCGATCTGACGAGACTGATCGCCGATGCCGACGCCGTGCCGATGAGTCCGGCCGAGGTCCGTGCGGCGCTCGATGGTCTGGCCCGCTGGGTGCTCACGCGCGAGGGGACGCCACGCAAGAAGCCCGTGGCCGTCAAGGCCAGCTTCGCCACGGCGGCCGCCTTCGATGCCCATCGCGCCGGCCTGCCGGTGGTGGCCGATGCGGTGATCGCGGCGCGTCGCGGTTTCGAGGCGTCGCTCAACGTGCTGCTGGCCCGCGGCATCCGACGCGTCTTTCGTCTCGCCCATCGTCGATACCTCCAGACGCTGGTGCTGCATGATGCGCTCGACTTCTCGGAGGTGCTGGCCCGCGCCGTGTTGTTGCTCGGGCAGATGGACGAGTTCTCGCGGAGTCGCTTCCGACTCGAGGCGCGCTTCCAGCACGTGCTGGTGGACGAGTTCCAGGACACCAGTCGCCTGCAGTGGCAGCTCGTCGCGTCACTCGTCCAGTCCTGGGGGGAGGGGCTCGGGCTCGGGCACGAGGGCCCGCTGCCACCGTCGCTGTTCCTCGTCGGCGATCGCAAGCAGTCGATCTATCGCTTTCGCGACGCCGACGTCGGCCTGCTCGACGAGGCGGTGGCGTTCGTGCAGCAGATGGGCGGCGAGGGGCCGGTGCGTCAGGCGATCTCGCAGAGCTTCCGATCGCACCCCGACCTGCTGGCGTTCTCCAACGACATCGCCGCCGGCATGGTGCAGGCCGGCGCCCCGCCGGCGGTGGCCTTCCGCTACGGCCCAGACGATCGCTTCCCCTTGCCCACCGGGCACGAGACCGGGCGCGAACCCGAGCCACGCCTCGGCCTCGTCGTCGGCGAGGACGTCGAGGCATGTGCGGCCGGCGTGGCCACCGAGATCGTGCGGCTCCTCGATGAGGGCCTGGTGACCGACCGCGGCGGCGACACGCCGCGGCGCGCACGCCCGGGTGACATCGCCGTCCTCTTCCGGTCGCGCGAGAGCCATCGCGAGTTCGAACGGGCGCTCTCTGCACGCGACATCCCGAGCTACGTCTACAAGGGCCTCGGCTTCTACGACTCGGACGAGATCAAGGATCTCGTCGCCCTCGTCCGTGTGCTGGCCGCGCCGGAGTCCGATCTGCGGGCGGCCGCGTTCCTGCGATCGGGCTTCGTCGGCATCTCCGACGACACGCTGCGCCGCCTCGCGCCTGACCTGGCGACCGGGCTGTCCGGGCACACGCTCGCCGCCGGCACGCTGCCGGCCGACGACGTCGAGGCGCTGGCGCGACTGCACGCCGCCTGGCCAGGCTGGCTGGCGATGGTCGATCGGTTGCCACCGGCCGACGTCGTCGACCACGTGATCGAGGCGTCGGCGTACGCCGCCACGCTGCGTGGCCATCGGCAGCAGCAGGCGCGCGAGAACGTCAAGAAGTTCCGCGGCCTGGCGCGCCGCATCCAGAACCGTGGTTACGCCACCATGGCGCGCATCGCCGGGCACATCGACCGCGTGTCGGCCGGTGATGAATCCAACGCCGCGGTGGATGCCGCCGATGCCGTCAACCTGATGACGGTGCATGCGTCCAAGGGGCTCGAGTTTCCGACCGTCTTTCTCGTCAACATCACCCGCGGCACGGGTGGCGTGCCGCCACCGTTGCGGGTGGTGGCCGGCGACAGCGGCGACGAGCCCATCGTCGGCGTGGCGCGCTATGAGCCGGGCGCGACCGAAGCCGAGCAGGTGCGCGACCGCGAGGAGAGCAAGCGCCTGACGTACGTGGCCGTGACCCGCGCCCGCGAGCGCCTCTATCTGAGTGCGGCGGCGCAGCGGCAGGGGCGGATCGTGGCGGGGCCGGGCAGCCTCGCCAGCGTCTGCCCGCCGACGATGATCGAGGCGATGCATGCCGCGCTGGCTGGCCCTGGCGAGGTCACGTGGACGGGCGGTGCCCACGTCCACCGCTTCCGCGTGTGCCCGCCAGGCGCCGACGTGGACGCACCGGCGGCCACCGAGGCGGCCGTAGCCGTCAGCGACGTCGTCCCGCTGTCGCTGCGGCCGCTCGCCACGCAGGCGCGCATGCCACGTGGGCGCGTGACCGATCTGGCATCCGGTCCGGCGGCGGGGCTGTCGATGTCGCGCGACCGTCCCGTGCTGGACGTCGATCTCGTCACCGGGCGTGCCGTGCATCGCCTGCTGGCGCGCGCCGTGGCCGACGAGGCGGATGCGACGCTGCGGGCCCGGATCCTCGGCGATCTCGATCCGGACGAGCGGCTCGTGGTCGGCGACGGTGCGGCGTTTGCCGACGACGTCGTGGTGCTGGTGCGGGAAGTGTGGCGGGACGAGGTCCTGCGTCGCGTGCTGGCGTCACCGCTGGCGCGGTTCGAGGTGCCTGTCGTGTTTCGACACGACGAGGCGGGTCGCGTGCGCCTGGTCCGCGGCATCATCGATTGCCTGGTGCCGGACGGCGACCGCATGCTGGTGCTGGAGTTCAAGACCGGCCGCCCGCAGCCGTCGCATCGGCGGCAACTCGCCCTGTACGTCGACGCCGTCAGGCAGATGTTGCCCGGCACACCTGTGGCCGGCCAGCTGGTCCATGCGCGGCGACCCGAGCCGCCGCGGGCGCTCGTGACCGGTCGGTTGCCCTTCGACGCGTAGCACGCGTCACTTCTTCTTCAGCCACGACTCCAGTTCCTGCGGCAGCCCCTCGATCTGGCCATCGACTTCCTCGAAGTAGTCGCAGTCGGGACAGCGCCATTCGAGCACGTGACGGGTGGAGTTCTGCAGCGTCCCGGCGATTCGGCTGATCTGTTCGACGGGTTCGAGCCGCATCGAGTCTCCACACATCGGGCACTCCTGTCGGTCTGCCACGCGTCGCTCCTCAACGGGGATATCGGCAGCACGGCTCGCGCCTTGACAAGCGGCAGAGGCGCTCCCCACACTACGCAGTGCCGCACGGCACCCCGCAGGTCATGCACGACTACTACCGTATCGCCGAGGTCTCTGGCGCCGCTCGACGCGGGCCGGCACGCGCCGTCCCCGCGTGGGCCCTCGTCGCGCATGCGATGCCCGTCGCCACGCCTCGGACGCCGACGCCGGGGCTGCACCTCGTGCGCGCGCTCGAGCCGGAGCGCCGGATGGACCGTGCCTTGTGCGACGAGGTCGCGCTGGATTTCCCCTCGGGGCAGCAGGCCATCGATCACGCGCGTCGCGACTTCGCGGAGGCCGACGCGCCGTCGGTCCGCCTGGTGGTAGACGTCGCCCTGACGCCCCTCGAAGCACGCCGCAGTGCGCGGGTGCCGCTCTGCGTGCACCTGCCGGCCCTGTGTGACCCCTGCGGAGGCCGCGGCGAAGTGTGGGGCGAGCCCTGCGAGGCCTGCGCGGGGGCCGGGACGGCGCTGGCCACCCGGTACGTGGTCGTGCGCGTGCCTGCCAACACGCCAGGCGGGACGGCGCTGCGGTACCGGCTCGCGCTCCCGTACGGGCCGCTGGTGCGCCTCGACGTGCGGCTCACCGTCAGGTGACCCGGATCCTCCTTCACATCCAGTTGCTCGGCCGACTCTATGTCGTCGCCGGGTGGCTGGCGTCGCTCGCGGCGCTGTCGCTGATGCTGCTGGGCATCGGCGCGGTGAGTCTCACCGTGCGCGCGGGGCCGGAAGTGGCGGCGAGCCTCGCCGCCGCGATCTTCTTCGCGTGCGCGGCGATCGCCCTGGTGTGGGGCGGTGTGCTGCTCGGGGTCGGGTGGGCGCTGCCGCAGCACCAGCCGTGGGCGCGTCCGGTGGCTCTGGTGCTCGCGATCGTCAACATCTTCGTGATTCCCTTCGGCACCGCCCTGTCGGCGTATGCGTTCTGGGTGCTCCTGCAGGAGGCCGGCAAGCGCATGTTCGAGCGCCATCAGCCCGACCGTTCGGGGGTATGATGCCCACGTCTCCCGTGTTCGCCGTCTCGCCAGTGCCCGACGGGTGCACCGTCAGCGCCGGTGGCCGCTGTTCGTCCCCTCCCGCGAACACGTTGATGGGAAGAAGGAGCGCGAATGAATACCGTTGCAGAGAAGTCGTCCACGGGTCTTGACGCGAACGTCGCGGCCGCCCTCGCCTACATCCCGATCATCGCCATCGTCTTCCTCGTGATCGAGAAGGGCAGCAAGCTCGTCAAGTTCCACGCCGTGCAGTCGCTCGGCCTGCTCGTGGCCTGGATTGTGATTTTCTTCGGCCTCAGCATCTTCGGGATGATTCCGGTGCTCGGGTGGGCCACCCTGCTGCTCTGGCCGCTCGTCGGCATCGGCATGTTCGTGGTCTGGCTGATTGCGCTGCTCAAGGCCTTCAAGGGTGAATGGTGGAAGCTGCCCGTGATCGGCGACATCGCCGAGAGCCAGGCCGCCAACCTCTAGGCCCGGCAGTCCCCGGGGCCGTCGGGCATCCGGGGCATGGACATC
>LNFM01009936.1_pt1 | contig 13599 bp, 11 predicted proteins | sample 596031 | NCBI WGS metagenome assembly LNFM01 (sample SAMN04254537, study PRJNA301005) | activated carbon metagenome | isolation source: dual media filters at the Ann Arbor, Michigan drinking water treatment plant | place: USA: Ann Arbor
AGCCCTGGTACCGGCAAGACGCGGGGGATGGCGGAGGCGGCGCGGGAAGAGCAGAACCACAAGCGGCGCGTGGCGTACGCAGTGCTCTCGCGAGAGCAGATCCCCGAGGCTTGCGAGCGCATCTCGGACGGAAACCCCTTGGTGCGCCTGCATGTCATCGAAGGCCGCCATCCAGGCAACTGCGCCAACTACCCGTCCATCAATGCTGCCGCTTCGCTGGGCTACTCGCCTGGGTCCACGGTATGCCCGGGGTGCGAGTACTACCCCAACGTCAAGAACCCGGTCGCCTCGCTGCCCACGACGTGTGAGTACTACGCCAGCCGCATCCGCGCCGTCCGCGACCGCAAGATGGCCGAGATGTCCAAGTTCCTGCTCCACCCCGCACCGATCATCGTCACCACCCACGCATCTCTCGCAATCGGCACGTCAATCTCCAACCGACGACACCAGGATTTCTGGGTCTTCGACACCATCTTCATCGACGAGGACCCCACATCAGCCTTCGAGCAGCAGGTTGAGATCTGGGATGACCAGCTGGTCTACCGCTGGATCCACTCAGACACCCAACGCCCAGACGCCCACACGCAGCTGACCGACATTCTGCGGGCCACCTTCGTTCTCGCGAAGATCGAACGCGACCAGGCCCACGACAGGGGCTACCGGCGCGCCGACGACAGCCGACACCCCGACCCCATCCATCACCGCGACCAGGGCTCCAGCTACGCCGGAGAGCCCCTGCTGAAGCTCCTGGACCGCACCGCCTCCTCGCTCAGGCTGGACCTCCGTACCGTCCTTGCCCAGGTCATCAACGAGTCCAACGTCAAGACGCCCGGCAAGGGCGAACTTATCGACCTCAGACCGCACGAGGCCGCCAAGCGTTTTCCACACAAATGGCTCTCCGCAGTAAGCCAGCAACTCCTCAACGAAATCGGGCAGCTAGACGCCGCTCAGTCACAGGGTATCCACAACCCCGACTTCGCCTACAAGGTGCACGCGGACCTCGTCCTAGAGGATGGCTCTAGCCCGTTCGACGCGGGCATCACGCACGGGGTGATCCGGCTGCACCAGGCCCTGCTGTTCGCGGCCCCACACAGCAACGTCGTCGTCGGAGACGCCTACGCCGACGTGATGCACTACGAGTACCTTTTCGACCGATTCCGTCGCCAGGGGCGGGTCGACGTGCTCAACCACCGGGCAAAGTGGCCACAGGGCTCGGTGCTCATCCGACTGCTGACACGCCTCGGAAGTGCCGACTACGCTGAAAAGGAGAGGTTCTTCTCGCACCTGGACGACCGCATCAAGCCCATCCTGGCCTTCGAGAAGCAGCGCTCCGTGCTGTTCTACACGCACCTCTCGACCAAGGAGTGGCTGCGCGAATGGCTGTGCATCGAGAGCGATGGCTTGGAAATCCGCGAATGGGCCATCGAGCACTGGGGGAGCGGCCGAGGCAAGGATGTCTACAGGGATTTCGACACTTTCGTGGCCGTCACGGAGTACGTTCCCAACTGCGACGGCCTTGTGCACGAGGCCAACGCGCGGGTGCTCACGGCCAGCCCCACGGGCACGCGCGTCCGGTTCTGGGGCTGGGGCGACGAGCGCGAAGGCCCGGTGACCTTCGCTGCTGCCATCGCACGCTCCCACCCTGCCCTTCTGTCGGCGTTCCAGCGCAAGGCCACGGACGAGCTTGCGCAGGCCGTCCACCGCATCCGGCCAGCGCGGCCCATCGGCAGAGCCAAGCGCGCGTGGGTCTTCGGCAGCAAGGTGCCCCTCTCCACCGAGCTTTTGACGGCCACGAGCGCCACAGTGCCCGAAGATACTGGAAAAAACAGCCTGACCTACGCAACCGAGGACGACCAGCGAGGCATGCGCCTCCAGAGCACAGCGGGCGTCATGAGCTTCATCTCCGCTCGGGAAATGGCCTGTGCGATCGGCTCTGTCTTTTTGTCACTGGGTTGCTGGAGCCCAGTGTTCTGCCATGCCCTCCTGACGACCGAAACCATGGGCGATCTGTGCCAGCTACTGGAGTGTCAGACAGCTGATGAGCGTGGGGTTTGCTTTATAGAGAAGAGTTCTGAACCAAACCCCACGCTCATCCCCGGTCCTATCCCGGCCATGGAGTCTGCTGACCCCACCTTTGCTCCGGTCTCCTCCTCCGAGCTTGCCTCGGCTTCCCTGGAGCTTGCTCCTGAACACATGCTCCCCCCAGCCTCGTGCAAGAGCCTCAGCGATCGCGTCTACCTGCCCCCCAGGAACTGGCAGGCCCTCGGGCAGCAGGTGCGCCAGTCCTGGGTCTATCGCGAGGCGATGCGGCTGTTCGAGCAGGCGCTGCCGCCGAATCCGTGCAGATCTCGGGTGCACCGCGACTGGATGCCCAAGCAGTCCCACGGCTTCGAGTGCATCGGCAATCCGCTTAGGCTCGAAAGAATCATCGATTTCTACTCCCCACAGCATCAGGGAACCCCATTCTGATGAGAATTCAGCGCCGCCAGCACAAGCATGACTCCGCCCCCACCTTCGAGGTCGTCTCGACGCTGACGATTCCCGACGAACTCCTCGCCTGGGGTCGCGATCCGCAGAGAGCCATGTTCTGGCCACTGGACTGGGCCCAGGAGGTCACGAAGCTGGCTGAGGCGGCCCAGGTAGCTCCTCTGGCCGCCGAAGCCTCTGAGCGCCTTCTGGCGCGGCTGGAGGCCCTCGCGTCCGAGGCCATCGCGGCTGGCCGATCAGATCTTCTGCTCGGGCTGGACGTTCAGACGGCCGAGTGGTTGGGGCTGAGGTATCACATGCCAGTGGGCGGACGGGACGTGTCGGTGGGGCGCGGCGGGGATGTGACCTGGCGCGAGGTGCGAGTCTTGCTGGGCGCCAAGACGAGTCGTGAGGTGGCCGAGGGGATGGGTGAGCCGGGTCCAGATTCCAAGCTGGTTGGCGATGTGGCTCTGCGCGCCAAGGACCTGGTCATGTCGGTCTTCCCCCGAGCAGAGATCGTGGATGTGAGTCCCGAAGTCGAGCGCAAGTGCTCCACTTGCAATCAGGTCCTGTCTTCGGTCAGTATCGTGTCCGATCTTGGATTCGAGTACTGTCGCGCTTGTTGGGCGCATAAGACGGAGCCTCTCGCGCTCAGTACGCCGGCTCCGAAGAACCGAAAGAAGAACCATCGATGAGTCAGCTGGGAGCAGATATCGGGCGAGTCTATCCGCGTACATCGCCGGATGTCGCTGGTTCGCTTCTTCGCGTGTCTGGTGGTGGCCAGGTACCAATCAACTTGGGGACCAGCGGTGACATCGAGAACGGTCTGATTCGGGTCGTTAGCCCGATGAACGCCTTCAAGCCTGGCCAGCAGGTCTACTTCAACCTCACGATCTACAACGCGAACCTCACTGGTGAGCCACCGTTCCCCGCCATCCCATCGTGGATCAGCAGCGTGCGGCTCAAGCCATGGTTTGCTCGTCAAGCAGACGAGTTTCGCGCCCCTGGCTTTCCTACTTGGACGGGCAACGACCAGCTGAATTTCGGGGGCGGAACGGTCACGAACAATCGGCAGGTGTGGGCACCGGTGCAGAAGATGATCGACATCAGCGAGTGGCAGGCTGTGAACCCGCCTCCGGCCGCTCCGCCTCGGCACTCGGACTCGATCATGGTGGATGACATCTGGAAGTTCGACCTCCAGGACCCGAACAGCGTTCCCTACCAGAACACCCTGCTGCCTGGCCCCCCGAGACAAACTCGCTTGGGTCGCCTGGCGTCTTTCCGCTACGTCGCTCACGGCTGGGCACTGGGCTTCACGCAGGAATTCGTGGTCAGCGGCACGCCGAACCCAGGTCTGAACCTGTTTATCGACATCACCTGGCAGGCCACGAGTCCCTGAGGGCGCACGATGGCAGCCGGGTACGAAGTCCATTTTGGGTTGACCAGCAGCGCTGGCGGAAGCGGCCCTGTCACGCCCGGTCAGGACAAATTCGCGCCGAAGTACCTCGTCGGTAACGTGCTCGCGGGCGATCCGGCGGTCACGACTCCTGGGCCCTTCATCTACATCGCTGACCCTGGCGACGGTTCGGGCATCGCGTTCGCGCTCACTCAGCCTGACGGCCCTGGTGACGTCTGGATTCGTCCAGGCACGTACACCAAGACGCAGGGCCGGTTTGTCATCCCGCCGAACGTGCGCGTCTGGGGTTCAGGCTACGCGACCATCATCATCGGGTCGGCAAGCGACAACACGATCTGGGAGGTTGGTGATCGCGCCGAGCTAGCCTGGATGTACAACACGCACCCCGGTCCGCTCGCTGGCATCGGCACTGAGGTGATTCTCTGCCTCGCAAACGTCAGCTATGTCCACGACATCGCTGTCGACGCGTCCGCATCGAGCGCAGGCGGCATCCTGACCGCCGGGGTCGCGTACAGCGGAATCGGCGGAGGCGGTCTCCCGACCTTCTCGCGCCTCTACAACAACGTCCTCGTGGGCCCCCAGCAAGGGACCGGCGTGTTCGACCCGGCGGCGATGTACGCGAACATCCGAGGGTTGCCGCTCGCGCCGAACGATACGGTCATCGTGGACGCGCAGTCGAACTCGACGGTCGCTGGCGACGCTGGCATCGTCGGCTTGGGCGTCACCGGACAGAACCCGGCGCAGGGCGTCAGCTTCATCGTCGGCCGTGCGTTCGTCGCCGGCCCGGCAGTCGTTGGCTTCTACCACGACTACTCCGGGCTCCTCCTGTCCACGGGGCCGAGCGTGGTGCTTGCGTTCGCTCCGACGATTGTTGCGGGCGCGATTGTGCTGAACTCGTTTCAGTACGAGTTCGGTGGAACGCTGATCCTCAACCTGACCGACCAGGGGCAGGGGCCGGTGGTCGTGCCGGGGATCATCGTCTCGGAGCCGGTGGTAATTCCAGGCAACCCATCAACGAGCGCGAACATCCATGAGTGCACGTTGCTTCAGTGGGGAGACCCGAACGACGCGAACGTGCCGCAGATCTTGCTGGGTCAGAACGCGGAGCTTGTTCGCTCGGCTCACGTCGTCAACTGCCGGCTCATCTCGAACCCGAACGTGACGCCGGTCCTGCTTGGCGCAGGCTGCTCGAACTCGCTCGTCGGCTTGAACACCAGCGATGGCTCCGGCGGTGTGAACGCTCTGGACCTCGGCGCCGGCAACGCGCCGAACGTCAACAACCTGTGGACCTGACCATGCACGGAGAGATCAACCTCAAGAAGTGCTTGGCCTGCGGTGTCGACAAGACCGACAAGGGGCTCTTCTGCGGGAAGCACGTGAACGTCGTCGCGGACGCGTTGCGCATGGCGAACGGTGCGAAGGAACTCGATCGGACCAAGCTCAAGGCTGAGGCCGAGGCGCGTCTCGCTGCGTACCGGAAAGGCAAGCCATGAGCGGCGGTACACCCGGAGCATCGACGCTCTTTCCGTTCGGGCAGGACTTCCAGAACTTCCAGCCGCACTGGGGGACGTACGCGGTCTACAACGACCTGCCGAATCGCCCCGGCAACGTCTTGGTCGTCGGCAAGTGGGAGAACCTGCGCGTCGGTCAGCTTGCCCGCGTCGCAGCCGATAGTGGCCTCTACATCTGCGACAGCACCGGCGTTGCCGGTGGCGGCAACGCGGTCTGGCTGCTGATCGGTCCGGCCGGCAGCATGGGGGTTGATCACTTCGCCCCGCGTTATCTGGTTGGCAACACGCTGGCACCGTACCTCGACCCGGCGGTTCCGCAGGCGGCGCCGTTCGTGTACTTCGGCGATCCGGGCGACGGTTCGGGGATCGCCGCTGCACTCGCCGCAGCGGCCGCCGTTCCGGGCGATGTTTGGATTCGCCCTGGGGACTTTGATCTCGAAGCCGGTGCAGTCGTGACTCCGCTCGTCATCCCGCCTGGCTGCACGGTGCGAGGCTCGGGTGTGGGCTCGACGCGTATCCTGGGGCGCTCGACGGGCAACCAGGGCGTGTTTGTCCTGACGACGGTGCTCAGCCCCGATGGACGCATCACCGGTCTGTGCGACCTCGCCATCGACAGCCCGGCTGCCGCCGACGGGACAGGCGTCTCGACAGCGGTCGTGCGCTGCATCGACGCCACCACGGTCCGCGACGTGACCATCGCGTTCGCGCCGAACAACGTGGGAGCGATCACCGACGCGCTGAGCTACGAGATCACGCCCAACTCCAACTTCCCCGCGAGCAACCTCGACAACGTGATCATCATCGGCCAGGGGGATGGCACCGGCGCCGCACGCGCCATCCGACTCCTCGACACACCGCAGGTTGGCGGTCCGACGGTGATTGCCCGCGCGGTGCAGTGCATCGGGGGTACATCGCTGACTATCGCCATCTTCTCGACGGGCGGCGCGTTCGTCTGTCAGAGCCTCGTCATCTTCAACTGGACCGACGCAGCGATTGCGCACGTTGTCGGGTCTACAGGCGGCGGCACGATCCGCATCGACGAAGCCTTCTGTCAGACAGGCGTCGCCAACCTGAGCACCATCGGCTTCTCGCTTCAGGGCGGTGGACACGTCCTGCGGTCGATCCTTCTGCAAGGCAGCGCCGGTGACACGGGCATCCGGCTCATCACACCCAACGGCGTCTCGGATGTCGTACAGGTCGAGGACTGCTCGATCAGTGGCTGGGTCAACGCCATCATCGTAGGCTCCGTCCTCGACACCGCATCGGCGCAGGACGTGACGATCACCGACAGCCAGGTGAATGCCTCGGGACGCGGCATCTGGTTCTCAGGCCCGAGCGTCCAGAGTTGCCACATCCTCGACAACGACGTGCGCGTGTTCCCTGGCGGCTCGCAACCTCCCCTCTTCTGCATCGCCATCGAAGACGATCCGCAGGGTCAGGTAGGCGCGACCAGCAACTTCATCAAGGGCAACACTGCGAACCTTCAGACGAACGGCAACAGCCCCAGCTCGCATGCGATCGTCTGCGGTTCGCAAGCCACCGTCGTCGAGGGCAACAACGCCACTGTGACTGGCGGCGGGTACGCGATCGAGCTTCCCGACGGGGCCGAGCGCGTCACCGTCACGGGAAACGTCACTCAGGCGGGGAGCGATGCACTCGGCTGCATCCACGTCGGTCCCGGCACACCCAACGTGCGCGACGTGGTCAACGGCAACAACTGCACGATGAACCTCTCGTTCGATCCCGCTCCGGGCACGCAGGCGGCGATCGTGTACGAGGGACAGCGCGGTACCGTGAACAACAACACCGTGTTCATGGGCACACCCAGCGGTGCAACGCCGGGCATCCTGCTCACCGCCGTGAGCGGGGGGAGCACCGCCATCGGCAACGTCTGCGAAGGCTCGGGCGGCATCGCCGTGACCAACCTCGGCGCGCTCAATGAAGTCGCACACAACATCGGCGCCTGAGCCATGTCAGTCCGCACCCCCGACGCACAGACACGCAACCGGTACCATCGCGACTGGGGCAATTACGCTTCCTCCGCGCTCCTGCCCAACGCCCTCTCCAATCCGATCAGCGGCTCGGATTTCGCGGCCCTTGAACAGGGCGATCAGGCACAGGTCGTGGTCAGCGCGACCTCCGCAGCGACCTGGCTGTGCCTCAACGTCGGAACTTCCGGCGGTGCCAACGCGGTGTGGGCTCCGGTAGGCGCTCCCAGTTCCCAGGTGTTCGTTGTATCTGGCAACTTCACCGTCCCGCAGGGCGTGACGCGCGTGACCGTTCGTGGCCGTCCGGGAGCAGGCGGAGGGGGCCGAGGCGGAGGAGGCGGCGGCGGCATCGGCAACGGCGGCAACGGCGGCGGCGGTGGAGGTCGAGGCGGAGGTGCAGGAGGATCTGCTGCCAGCTTCGAGGTTAGCGTTCCGGTGACGCCGGGCGCAGTCATCGTCGTGACCATCGGCGCGGGCGGTGCCGGCGGAACGATCAACGGCGCCGGGGGCAGTGGAGGGCCAGGCACTGGCGGCTCTGGCACTGCGGGCACCACTGGTGGCAGCGGCGTCAGTGGAGGTGCGACGAGCTTCGGGACTCTCGCGTCCTTCCGCAACGTGAACACGGGGGGCACTGCTGGTACCGGCGGCGGCGGCGGCGGCGCGGGCGCGGTGGCGGCGGGCGGCACGGCGGGGAGCGCGGCTGGAGTAACCGGCACCTCTTACAACGTTCAGCCCGCTGGGGCCGGAAACGTGACCGGAAACGGTGGCGCTGGGGGCAACGGAGTCGGCGGCGGCACAGGTACCGCGGTCGCAGCGACGGTTCCGATCGTGACCGTCCAGGGTGGCGGCGCGGTCATCGCACTTGGCGCTACCGGCGGTGCTGGCGGTGCTGTGAACGCGGGGCGCGGAGGCGGCGGAGGCGGATCCGCAGGCGGCAACGCAGGCGCTGGCGACGAGTTCACTGGCTTCGAGGGGGTGCCTACGACCACAGAGGGCGCGTCGGGCGCGGGCGGCGCGGGCAGCGCTGGCAACAACGTTGGAGCCGCACTGCCTGGTACGGTTGGGACAGCCGGCGCCGCGGGAGCCTTCGGGCGCGGCGGAGGCGGAGGCGGAGGCGGAGGCGGAGGCGGAGCCGCGGGCCTGACCTTCGCGGGCGGCGGCGGTGGCAACGGCGGCAACGGCGGCAACGGCTCGCCTGGGTTGCTCGTAGTCTTCTGGTGAGGAACACATGAGCAACTTCGCACTCGTCCCACAGGGTTCGCTGATCGTCTTCGACGTGATCGTCGCGACGCAGCAGTTCGTCGATACCGCTCCCGCGTCTTGGAAGGAACAGTGGTCGCACATCGTGAACGTGGATGGCGTTCAGTGCGGGCCCAACTGGGTCTACGACCCAGGGTCGGGCTCGTTCTATCCGCCGGCTCCGCCGGCTCCACCGCCTCAGCAGATCGTGTCGTACGATCAGCTTCTGGAGTCGCAGGGCTATTCTCCAGACATCGTTGGAGCACGGTTCGTCACGGCGGCAGACCCTGCAAACCTCGACATTTCCTGGTCTGAAGACCGACTCTTTCCAGGGATGGAGCTTCAAGTCGCTGATTTTGCCGATGGCGATGTCATCGACGTTGTGGCGGTGAATCCAGCGGATCAGTCGGTGGTTGGTCAGTGGGCCACGAACATCCCCGTTCCTCCGAACGGGTCTGTCAAGACGCTTCTCTCGGCCGCTGCGACGATTCCGGCCGGCGTCATCATCCGCATGGTCTACCATGGCACCGTCGGTGCGAAGGTCTATGCGCAGTACCGGACATGGTGGAAGCCGTCATGAGAGCGCTTATCCTGAGCGGTGGCGGAGCGAAGGGCGCGTTCGAGTGCGGGGCGATCAGGTACCTGATCGGCGAACGTCGCATCAACTACGCGGTCTACTCGGGCACGAGCGTGGGAGCAATTAACGCAGCCCACCTCTGCCAGTTCGGATCGGGCCAGGAGGGGCAGGCCGCAGACGCGCTTGAGTCTCTCTGGCGGAGCATCGACAGTGGAAGCGTCTACAAAGACTGGAACTTCCTCGGCAAGCTCAACGCGCTCTGGAGGCCCAGCGTCTACACGACCGCCCCGCTCCGCGCGTTCATCAAGGCGAATCTGAACGAGCTGCTCGTGAAGCAGAGTGGCAAGAAACTGCGGATGTCAGCCGTCTCGATCAAGACGGGAGACCGTCGCATCTGGGACGAGAACTCAGCGCGTCTGCTCGACGGCATCATGGCGAGCGCGGCGATGCCGGCCTTCTTCGAGCCCGTTTCGCTCGACGGGGACCTGTACGTGGACGGCGGCATTCGCGAGACAACGCCGGTACGCGACGCCGTAAGGCTTGGAGCAACGGATCTCGATGTCGTCGTCGTGGACCAGGAGAAACTGGAGGGCACTCTTCCGGCGAACCCGAAGACGTTTGACGTGGCCAAGCGGACCCTCGGGACGATGCTCTTGGAGATCGAGCAGTGCGATCTGGAGCAGGCGTTCTTGCACAACCGGCTCATTGACGCCGGAGCAGGAGACCCGGGCAAGCGGAAGCTGAACATCCGGGTGCTCAGGCCGAGTAGGCCGCTCGGCGACCCGCTGGATTTCTCTCGGGAGAAGGTCCAGCGAGAGATCCATCAGGGCTACGAAGAGGCTAAGGCTGCCGGCTGGTGATCGTTCCGCCGCTGCTTGCGTATCATCACGAATGAGATCTAGTATTCGTTCCTGAACCACAGAGGTACAACATGTCGGCAAGAACTCCTGGAATCCAAGCTCGCTCGCAGTATCACTCGTACTGGGGCAGGTACACCTTTGGCAGCTTCTCGCTGCCTCCCGCCTACCTGGGTCGATCTCCCGACCTCGGATCCCAGAACCTTCCGAACAGCTCGGGCAACATCCTGTCGGCGAGCGAGTACGCGAAGCTCGAAGCTGGTGACATCGCCGCAACGCAGCCCCTGTCTCCCATCGGACCTCCTCTTGGCTTCGAGTTTGGCCTCTTCACCTGCATCTACCCCGGAACACTGGGTGGCGGTGATGCGGTCTGGGTTCGCTGCGACAACCTCGCGGCAGGAGTCACTCAGACCATCCGCGATGCACACTTCATCGTTGTGGCGCAGGAGGGTGTGGGCTGGACCCCGACAACGGGCGTTCCCGCAACCGACACCTTGCTAAACCTGCCGCAGGTCGCTGGCGTCGCGGCCGACTTCATCGACACCGGTAACGGCGCAGAGCTGGCAAACGCTCTCGTGGCTGCCTTGGCCCTCTCCTCGTTCACCCCGTGCGACATTCGGCTCAGGCCGTGCAACATCAACCTGGACCTTCCCGGCTCTCCGGCGACACCTCTCGCGGTGCCCGTTTCGACCAGCTTGTCGGGCTCTTCGGAATCTGAGTGCCAGATCGCTGGCAAGAGCGGAGCTGGTGGAGACCAGCGCATCCTCACGCTGGCGCTGGGATCTTCGGTGGACAAGCTCCTGTTCAGATCTCCAGCCCCGTCGGCGGGAGCCCCTGCCGCCACGGGACAGGGACTGCTGACGACGCTCGGAAGCGATGTGCGGATCACCAACTGCTTCTTCCAGTTGCTGAGCAACAACTTCAACGCCCGCTCGACGCTGATCTGCATCGACACGACGACCGGAGTCAACTCGGGATCGCGCTGTCTCGTCGACGCCTGCCGCTTCGCCGGCAACCTCTCCCACGCGGCCTTCTTCCCGGCCGCCGACAGCGTCGCCGTTCGCACGCAGGGCTCGGTCGCAGCCAGCGAGACCGGCACGATCGTGCGCGGCTGCACGGTCCAACTGCTCGACGTCGGCGTCCAGGCCGGAGGCACGACCGGCGTGTACGGCGACATCGCCGTGCAGCAAGTCCTGATGACGCGAATCTTCCGCGCTGGCGTCGCCATCGCGTCCGCGGCTGCGGCAGGCAGCGGGCTCCGGTTCACGGATGTGCGTGTGTCCTTCGATCTGACAGGCGTCCCGGCTCAGCCTCAGACGGCCTTCGAGGTCAACGTCACCGGAAACGGAGGTGCGATGAACAACCTGTCGATCATCGGGTCGACTTGCATGTTCTTGGCCGGAGCCGTTCCGACCGACCGCAACTTCATTCGAATCGTTGGCGAGCAGACATCGAACGGAGCGACCGGAATCAAGCTGGTCGGATGCGGCGTTGAGAACAGAGGCGCAAGCACAGGGCCGGCCACCGACGCCATCGTGCTGTCCAACATCACTCCGGACGACGACATCCGTGGAGGCGACATCCTCTGCGACTGGGCGAACATCTCTGGTGCAGAGGTGTCTGTCTTGGGCGGGAGCCCCATCTGGGAGCACGCGCACTCGGTCTGATCGACATGCGCGGTATCTACATACCATCCACGTACAACATCTCGCAGGGCGAAGTGGACCTTCGTTCGCCCTCCGAGGTGGCCAATCTGTTGGCGATCGAAATCGACGATCTCGATCGTCTTCCGATTGCTGGAGACCGAGGAGCTATCTACCTGTCTCGCGCAGCGCAGCGAGACCGCGTTGCGTTCAACAAGACGGCCACTTTCGTCTTGAAGGAGCTGATGCCTGTCGGTATCGGCGTCTATGGGGACGCGCTGTTTGTTCAGGGTGAGGCCACTTTCGAGAAGCAGACCGCCTCCTGAATGACGACCAGGACTCCCCAGGCGCAGACGCGCAATTCGTACCATCGCGACTGGGGCAACTACGCGAGCGGCGACGTCCTGCCGAACACGTCCGGATTTACGTCGCCGATCAGCGATCTACAGCCGCTTGAGGCTGGGGATCGCGCCTACGTCGATGGTCGAGGTGTCTGGTTCTGCTCTGACCCGGGTACGCCGGGGCTTGGCGATGCGTTGTGGCAGCCGGTGGCTACTCTGAGGAGGAGCTACGGGTCGACGACGATCATGTTCCCTAACAGTCCTTACCCGCTCGACATCCCCACGGCGCAGTTCTGTTCAACAGCGAGCGGAGGAAACGTCGACCTCATCACCTACTTCGACTCCATCTACTTCCGATGCCTCGTCTCTGTTCGCATCGTAGACGGGGGTCAGGTTCAGGTGGCTGAGACCACGCGCCGTTTCACAGACCTCGCCGCCGTCGTGGCGTGGGTGAATGCACAGGTGCCCAGCTCGGGGTACGTGGCGACTATGGAGGTCGTTGACGTGGTGGACACCAGCCTCTCACCACCTCCGAAGGTCTACGGGAAGAATCGAACGTGGGCTGGCCTACTCGGGAGGGCCAACCGCGGAGCCTACTGGACTCCAGATCGGCACTCCTGCGGAAACGCTTTGAATCCGCCGGGCGCTGCGCCGAATCGCGCTCAGTTGCTGTGGACGATGTGGTCGGACCTATTCCCGCTGTTCCCCCTGCCGGCTCCGCTGACATGGAGCAGTCAGGAGTTTTCCTGCTCGTGGCTTACCAGCCGCAAGCAGACGCTCTACGAGTGTCCGAAGTTCGACGCAGCGTTTGAACTGAACGCTGGCAACTCAGGACAGCGGTGGCAGTGGGACGGGACGAACCTATCGCCCGCCCCCGCGGGCGGCGCGTGGGCGTGGGACGCCACGGCGGCACAGCCGATCATCTACGGGGTCCTCGACGCTGCGGGCTCGTTCGCTGTCACTTTCAACATCAAGCAAGCACCTTCATACATCCCTGTTGCGGTGTTGCGAGGGGAGAGCGTCGTCGTCGGGTATCCGATCCGATCTACGGCGGACCCGACGCAGATGGCGATGTTCATCAAGCCGATCGGGATCGACCAGATCTTCTTCGATCCGTTCGACGACACGCGCTTCCAGATGGAGGCTGTCGGCTGGGGCGCCCGAGACCGTCGACCCAAGATTAGGATCTTGAGCATGACGCAGGCACCGGCGCAGCAGCGCAACGCCGGTCCAGTCAGCGTGCAGCAGTTTGCCGAAGCGATGTTGCCGTCGGCACTGTCACGCAGCGTGATCGGAAGGATGGCGCATGGCGCCCGCTTTCAACTCCGCGATCTGAGCACCAACCTCGTCACCCCACTGACCGATGCACGAGTCACCAGGCGTGTCGCACGAGCCCGCCCATGGTCGCTCGTTGTCGAGAATGAGCAGTCGGTGTAGGCTCTGGTTCAGGGAGCCTCTTACCAAGCGGCTCTCGCACTGAGGGGGCCGAATGCCAAGCGGCTTCCGCACTCAGGGCCCCGTTTGCCAAGCGGGGCCCGCTCTATTCTCGGAGTAAGTAGG
>LNFM01009937.1_pt1 | contig 13599 bp, 12 predicted proteins | sample 596031 | NCBI WGS metagenome assembly LNFM01 (sample SAMN04254537, study PRJNA301005) | activated carbon metagenome | isolation source: dual media filters at the Ann Arbor, Michigan drinking water treatment plant | place: USA: Ann Arbor
GCGGGGGCGGGGCGCGCGGCAGCGCGGGTGGGGGCTTTAGCACTGCGCCCACTGCCGTTTCACTCGCTGGCGCGCGGCAGCGCGGGTGGGGGCTTCAGCACTGCGCCCACTGCCGTTGCACTCGCGGGCGCGCGGCAGCGCGGGTGGGGGCTTCAGCACTGCGCCCACTGTCGTTGCACTCGCTCGTGGGCGGCAGCGCGGGTGGGGGCCGCTCCGCGGCTCTGTGCACAACGTCGTTTCGCTCGCTGGGGGGCCGCTCCGCGGCTCTGTGGCAAACGACGTTTCGTCGCTCGATTTGCAACTCCGAGCCGCCACCAACAGTCTCCCAACGCGCGCTACCAGCGGGGGCCGAGCGCGGCGAGATCGAACCACACGCCCGGAACCACCAGCGCCCTGCCCTCGTCGTGCGCGTCCCCAGCGGACAGCGGCGAGTACCCGAGCGCGTTCGGCGGTCGAGCGGGACCCCACCAGCCGCTGGCCGCGACGTTGCTGAACTCGCCGGTGTTCATCAACACCGAGACACCAAAATTCAAGCGCAGCATGATGATCGGCCGGAGCCTGAGCTCGAGGCCGATCCCGGGCGTGAACCAGTGCGAGTTGTTTGGCGCCCGAAAGCCCGTGAGTCGTCGCCACGATTCGGGCGTGAAATTGGTCGAGTACGTGAGCGACACGAGCGGCGCGAGCCGCCAGAACTGCCACGGACGAATGATCGCGCCGACCTCGATCGAGGGACCGAAGTTGATGCCCACGCCCGCGCCCACCCGCGCGGCGACGCCGCGCACCGGAGCGACCTCGACGAACGCGCTGAGCACTCCGCCCGGGCCGCCGACGCCGATGGCCGCCCCGAGCACGAGGCCCGCGGAGTACGACTGACGTTGCTGCTCGGGGGTGTCTGGAGGCTCTGGTGGAAGCGGCCGAAGCTGCCCGGCGCTGTACAGCGAAGCGGTCGACGGCCTCGGTCGCTGCGTCACGCCTCCGGGGAGCTCGGTGATCACCAGCACCAGCTCGCCGTCTCTCGCGCGCGAATCGTCACTCGCGGGCGGGGTGGCGCTCGGGGTCGCTCCGTTCTCTTCGATGCGGATCTCGTCCGGGTCCTGGGGAGGTTGCTGCTGCGCGAGCGCCGTCACTGGGACCAGCGACACGAGAGCCAGCGCAACGAGAGGACCGCGAAGAGAAGCCATCGAGCGAATGACCGAGAGAGTATCGCAGCAACGCGGACAACGGCAACGCGAGCGGACGAAGGGCCCCTGCGGCCGTCGATGGCCGCGTGGTGGCCGTCGATGGCCGCGCGTCAGCTCAGCGCGTGCAGAGCATGCTCGATGCCTCGAGGCGCCCGGTGCTGGGGCTGTACCGCGCGAACGCGACTTGACCATTCGAGTCGATGGCAGCCGTCGTGAGCTCGTCGTTGCCGCGCGCGAGGGGAACCAGACCGCTGACGGCCAACGGCTGCGAGTCGTACTCGAGCGAGCGGTCGACGAACGCGAATGCCGTCTCGATCGGGCTCGTGGCGCTGGTGCGGCGACCGTAGATCGCGAGCCCCGAAGGGAGCGGGTCGATGCCGCTGAAGATCGCGACGTCGAAGGGGCCTTCGTCGTTGTTGACCTGCGCCATGGCGGGCGGAAGAAAGTACGGCTGCGGCACGATGGGGCGAATCACGCTGGGCATCGCCATCGTCGGAACGTGACGGAGCTCGGCGGTGAACGCGAAGCTGCGACGGTGCGAGGACGCGACGCCGACGAGGGCTCCGTTGACGTTCGCGAGCGAGCAGCGCTGGATCTCGGGATCGCCTGTGTCGTACTCGACCGGCGCGTAGAGTCGTCGGTTGGCAGAGTCGTAGTAGTCGACGATGATCTTTCCGTCGGCGAGGCGCAGGAGAGGAGGAGGAGTGAAATGACTGACTGAATGCGCATCGGAAATTTGTCGAGTTCGAAGGTTTACAGGAAGGTATCGGATGGGAAACTGCCCACCGCCAAACCCACGGAATCGCTTTTCGATCATTCAAGATCCACCGGCAACACAAGGGTGTGCAAGAAACAGACGCGACTGATTGCCGCGTTGACGATCTCTAACACAGCAGTAAAGTTCGGCGAGGCATTTACCACAGAGGCATCAGGCATCCCGCAGTGGTCACAATGAGCGACAACCTTCGGCGATTCCTCCGACACCCATTGAAACGCTCCGCCAACTCGGATGATTCCCCGAGTCGGAATACCGACCTGACACCAATCGGTTTCTTCATGAGGACGATAAACATACTCATCTGTATGCCCTGGAGGAGCCCAGCGAATTCGCTCTCCTCTCCGATACACGAGTTCTGCCTGATGCCACATTGGTACGAAGCCGTATCCGAACGATACTGTTCTCACCGAACGTCGATGACAGACCAGGCAGTCAACGTCGTCGCGATAGAAGGCGTCCCAAGTCATGCGCGCGTTTCCATCGGCAACCCGCGCGCACAAGAACGCTGAGCGGATAGCGCGAACGAACTCAGAAGACTACTTTGCGAAACCACCGTTTCGATCATCGGGGACACAGGCTGGATTTTAGGTCGCCATAGGGGATTCTGGCTCGACAACGAGAGCGATGAATCTCTCACCTCTGCTCGCGGATTTCATCGAGGTCCGGACCGCGCGGGGCTGTAGCGGAATCGGGTCCGCTCGCTTTCGACCTCTGAAGTTGACCCACTACGTGACGATAGCCCGAGAGAGCAGCCATACCCAAAAACCGAAGCGGATTAGCACTGGAGTACGCATAAACACGGTTCCGGCGAATCACGATCTCGATCTCGTCTGTCAGCCAGACTCTGCCTCGATCGTCGACGATACTCGAGGGCGATACGACCCACAGAGACGGTTGTACATCAACAGCAACGGCCACAGCAGCCGCGACGATTCCGGTTCCGAATCCAAATTCCTCATAGGCCGTTAGCAAACCGACGATTGGAAATCGCCTCCAGCCTAGAGATGCCAGATACCAGTGGCAGTATAGCGTTCCAAGCATGTGAGCGGCTACAATCCCCAGTCGCGACCACGACGTCTCCTCACCATACCCCGAACCAGATCGATATTTTCTCGCCAATTCGGTGGCGCAGAAAGCTTCGAATTCGAGCGTCGTCAGCGTCCCGTCTGGAGAAACCGACACAATCGAAGCACTTTGGCGTGCGCGCCATGACACAACCGGAACGCTCACAGGTGCGAGCGATGACTCGCCCGCATCGCTCTCGACACTCCAACGACTTGTCGACGAATCATAGCGCAGCATCCGCCGACCCACTCTGTCCCAAAGGATATGCCCTTCTGGCAGTGAGCTTCTGCCGAGGAGAAACGAGCGCATCACCCGAACGGCCCGCAGCGCCCCCCGCACAGCGCCCAATTGGGAACGCACATTGAACGCACTCCAAACGAGGAGGATGCCCGGGAACAGCGGCAGTCTTCCTGCGGCAAGCTGACGAATCAGAAGAACGACGCTCAAACAACCAACACAGGCCGCGACGGTGAGCAGCAGGCATTCCGGCGCGGACGCGCGAAAGTGAGCCTTGTAGATTTCATTTCGTACGGACAAGAGCAGTAACCTCCTGCAAGTAGGCCAGAGAAGCTGCGCTCATCGGCTGGCTGGAAATTCCAGCCAAAACCCCACTGCGAACGCGCTCGGATCGATCTCCATGCGCAAGTCGTGTCGGAAGTTTACTGCGATTCATGCGCGCCTTGTGACTTCAGCCCTCTCGCCTACCGCCGCAGCTGCACGTTCAACGAGCCCTGTCGCCCGAACGAGTCGTACACGAACGTCTTTGCGCCCGAGGGCGTCGAGCACTCGAGCGCGTTGCCTCCGCTGCCCTGCTCCAGCGTACACCGCCCAAGAAATCCCGACGCGAATTGAATTGTTGTGCTGCCGTTCAACACGGTTCGCCCCACGCGGAGGCACGCTCGGTCGCTCACGTCGTAGCTGACCAGGTTCACGACGTCGCGCGAGTCCAAGAGGACCAACATCGCGCCATTCACCCAGCCGGTGACGCCCTCGCGCGGAACTCCCTCGGGACGCAGCACGACTCCGAGACGAGCGATGTCGGCGCGGGTCATTCCAGGGCGCACGCCGCCGATCGACACCCCGGGAACGAGCGCCGCCGTCGACCGACACTGCCTCGCCCCGCTCTGCCCTCGCGCGATCGAAGCCCGCGTCCCGAGCGCTCCGAGGACCATCGCTCCCACCATCAACCCCGACACCACGCGACGTCTGCTCATCGATCGAGTCATGCCACCCCCATCCGGCACTGACAACGACCTGCGATCGCTCCGTGGCCGTCGACGGCCGCACGTTGGCCGTCGACGGCCGCCAGGAGCGCTGGACTCGACGGCGCCATTTCGCGCTACGCTCGGGACCTGAACATGCGACGCCCTCGCGCGATGCTCTGGGTGAGCCTGCTCGTCGCGACCACGGTCGCGTGCGAAGAGCTCATCGCAGAGGTCACCGCTCCGCCCGAAGAAGAGAGCACCTCCCGCGGCGAAGGCCGTGGATCGCGCCGCCGTCGACCACCCCGCAATCGCAACACGCAACCGACCTTTCCCACGGTCGCGCCGCAGCCGAACAACGCGAACACGTTTCCGCAACAGTGGCCGCAGCCCGCGCAAACACCAAATCGGTGGACCGCGCAGCCTGCGCCCGCGGGAATGGTCGCGCACCGGCTTCGCGTCACCTTCGTGGATGTTGGCCAGGGTGACTCAGCACTGCTCGAGACCGCGGACGGACACAACGCGCTCATCGACGCGGGCCCGCCCGAGGGCGACGAGCACCTGCGCGCGCTGCTCGCGCAAAAGGGAATCCGCACGCTCGACTGGATGATCCTCACCCACCCGCACCTCGATCACATCGGCGGGGCGCGCAACGTCATCGGCGCCGTGCGGGTGCAACGCGTGATCGACCCTGCTTTTCCGCACCCGATCGCGACGTACGATCGCTTGTTGGCGGTGATCCAACAGCAGGCCATCCCGTTTACCCCAGCACGACAGGGCATGACGCTCGCGCTGGGCTCGGGCGTCGGCGTCGAAGTGCTCCAGCCGCGGCTGCCGTTCATCGATCGATCGCGCAGCGAGGCCAACGCCAACAGCGTCGTGACCCGCGTCACCGTCGGCGGCGTTCGCGTGCTGTTCACGGGCGACGCAGAGCACGAGACCGAAGAGCGACTGCTCGCCGAGAACCGCGCGCAGCTCAGCGCGGACGTGCTGAAGGTCGCTCACCACGGATCGCGCTACGCGAGCACGCAGCCCTTCTTGAGCGCGGTCGGCGCGAGGGCCGCGGTGATCTCCTGCGCGACGGGCAACGACTACGGGCACCCGCACGCAGACACGCTCTCGGCCCTCGCGCGCAACAACATGACCATCTACCGGACGGACCTGCAGGGCGACGTCGAGCTCACGACGGACGGCGCGCGCTACGCGTTTCGCACGACGCGGTAGTCACTGGCTCCTCAGCGCTCTTTGCGCGCCTCGAGCAGCGCGCCGAGCGCGCTGTCGCGCGTATCGAACACGTTCGCCTCCGCGCCGTAGATCGCCGCGGACGTGAAGATCGACGTGCGCGTGCTTCGATCGGCGCCGTAGCGAAACGACCGCAGCGCGTACCGCGAGAGCACCCGCGCGCGCGCCTCGCCGAAGAGCGCGCTCACCACGGGCTTCACGGTCAGCCCGGACAAGTCGATGAGCAGGTCGACCTTTCGTCCAAACGTACCGAGCCGACGCGACACCTCCCTCTCCCAACGATCGACGTCCGCTTTCTCGTTGAGCACGCAATCCGAAAACGAAGCGCTCACGACGTCGTTCGCAGAATCGTAGTCGAACCGCATCGACCACATCACAGCACGCTCGCAACGCAGGCGGCGAACAGCACGACTCAGCCCGCCGCGCCGAGAAACGTCTCGATCACCGCCGCGCACTCCGCCGGACGCTCGCACTGTGGGTAGTGCCCGGCGCCAGGCAGCGTCGCCAATCGGCCTCGGGCCAGCCGATTCACGACGGCTTCCCGCAGAAACGCAGGCGGAAGAAACGGGTCCTCCGTCGCCAGCACCACCGTTGGCGCGATCGCCATCGAGAGCTTGTCGTCGAACCCGCCGCCGGTCCACGCGTCGAACGCGCCTTGAATACAGGGGACGGATACCTTCGCCGCGTCGTCGAGCAGCCGCGTCTTCTCAGCGTCTGACAGCGATTTGCACGCGAGTCCGAGGATCGTCCCTTGCTTGTCGCGGTCCGCGCCGCTGTTGCGAAAGAGCCCGGCGGCGTCGGGGGGCAACGCCATTCCTGAGGGAGGCACCGGACACAGCGCCAACACGGCGCGCACCCTCGCGGGGGCGTGCGCGGCGAGGTACAGCGCGAGCTGTCCGCCCATCGAGTGCCCCACGATCACCGCGTCCCGCGCGCCGAACGCGTCGAGCACGGCAACAAGGTCCGACGCATACCGCTCGAGCGTGTAGGGGCCCGAAGGCTTGTCGCTCTCACCCGTGCCGCGCAGATCGGGGACCAACAACGTCCGCCCCGCCCGATCGATCGCCGGGAGCACCGAGTCCCACACCGCGCCAGACACCATCCATCCGTGGATGAACAGCACGACCGTCGGGCCATCGCCGTCGTGACGAACAGACAGCGAGACCCCGTCTCGCGTGGACACACTTCGCCTCGCCTCGCTCATTCTGCTGCTCCTCCGAAACGAGTTGGAAGCAGAGTGTACCGCACCCAGTCATGGGCCTTCCAGCGAGGATGGCTCCCTCGTGTGTCAGCGCGTGCACTTCACGGGGACGGCCATCGCGGCGCTCTCGCTGGCGCCTCCGTCCTCGTCGCCCGACGGGACGGTCACCTCGCCGAGCATCCAGAGCTCTCCCGCACACGAAATCATCGTCGGTCGATCCAGCGGCGGCAGCCCCTCGGCCCGCAGCGCCCACGAGTCGCTGACGCTCCCGTCCGCGCGCATCCTCGCGGCGCGCTGCGACGGGCGGCCGCGGTCGTTGCCCACGTAGAGCACCACGGCGCTGCCGTCCGCGCGCGGATCGGGGTCCCACTCGACGGCGTCCGGCAGCCCCGCCGGGGCGATTTCGGTGACCCGCATCGAAGCGCCATCGACGCGCAGGACGAGCACCGGGCCCGGCCTGACGCAGAGCTCTTCGCTGAGCGAGAGTCCGTCGACGCAGCCCGCGCTGGCGCGAACGCGCTCGAACGTCGCGAGCGCAAAGAGCGCCTCGCGGCCGCGGCTCGCGCCTCGAGCGACCACCAACACGTGTCGCCCGAGGAGCGCGTGACTCCCGCGCAGAACGAGCCTCGCGCCGTCGACCGCGTAGGCCTCGATGCGCGTGTTGTCGAAGCCTCCGCCAGACTCGGCGCGCTCGACGAGGGCGACGTTGGCCCCTCGCGCAAACGCGCGCAGCTCTCCGCGCGCGAGGCGCTCGGGCACGCCCTCGAAGCGCAGGTTTTCTCCGCTCGGAACGCGCACCTCCGCCCGCACCACCCGCGCCTCTTCGTCCCCCTCGACGATCACGCTGCCGAGCACCGAGACCGCGCCCTGCGCGTCGCCGTCGATCGCCGCGAGCGCTCCGCGCCCTTGCACGTTGCGCGCAAACGACAGGCTCCCGCGCGTGTACGGACTGGCGCCAGACGCTCCGCGCAAGACCCACCACTCCTCGGTGTCGACGCCCTCCATGCCCTCGATCGCGGCGGTGGGCGAGCGCCACACCAGCGGCCCCGCGCTCTGCGGCACGAGCGCGAGCCCCTCGACCCCGCTCGCGACGATGACCGCCGGGCTCCAAGGGCTCGCTTCGCGCAGCGCGCGCCTCGTAGTCGAAAGCGTGTGTCCGCGAGACACCCACGCGCGCAGGTGATCGCCGTCGCAGCTCGCGAAGAGCCCGTCGATCCCGCCCGCGCCGGGCAGCACCGCGACGGCGCCGTGCTGCACTTCGTCGCGACAGCGCGCGACGTCGTCGCCTGCCAGACGCGGCTCGTCGCGGTCGCTCGACGGCGCGCGCTGCGGTTTGACGCCGCAGCCTCGCGAGCCGCACCCCAGAGCCAACCACCCCAACGCGAGCACCATCGCGCGACGGGCGCGGGGGCATGTGTGAACGATATTCACACTTTCTCTTTGGTCACGCGGCCGAGCAGACCTTGCGGACGAACGAGCAGCACCGCGACGAGGATCGAGAACACGATGGCAGGCGCGAACGAGCTCGAGACGTACGCGGCCGAGAGCTGCTCGACGAGGCCGATGACCAGGCCGCCGATCATGGCGCCGGGGATGTTTCCGATCCCGCCGAGGACGGCGGCGACGAAGGCCTTGAGCCCTGGCTGCACGCCCATGAGCGGCTCGACGCGCGGCTGATCGAGGGCGAACAAGATCCCGCCCGCGCCCGCGAGCATCGAGCCGAGCGCGAAGGTCATCGCGATCACGCGGTCGGTGGCGACGCCCATCAAGCGCGCGGCGTCGAGGTTGGTGCTGATCGCGCGCATCGCCTTGCCGACGCGCGTGCGCTGAACGAGCAGGGTCAAGAGCACCATCAGCCCGATCGCAGCGCCGAGGTCGATGACCTTGACGAGGTTGGTCGTGACCGGTCCCAAGCGGATCGCCTGCGAAGTGATCAACGACGGAAACGAGCGCGGCGTCGAGCCGAACTTCAGCACCGCGAGGTTCTGCAAGAGGATCGAGACGCCGATCGCCGTCACGAGCGGCGTGAGCTTGGGCGCGTTGCGCACGGGGCGATACGCCAGCCGCTCGATCGTCACGCCGAGCGCGGCGCAGACGAACATCGACAGCAGCATGGTTCCCACGAACGGCAAGAGCCCGCTCGCCTGCGGCCCAAAGAGCATCGCGCCGAAGATCCCGGCGAACGCCCCGAGCATGAACACGTCGCTGTGCGCGAAATTGATGAGCCCGAGCACGCCGTACACCATCGTGTACCCGAGCGCGATGAGCGCATAGACGCCGCCGAGCGAGACTCCCTCGACGAGCTGCGAGAGAAAGCGCGTCGGCGACTCGGCGGCGCCCGAGAGGATCTTGAATACTGGCCACGCTGCGGCGGCCAGCAAAAACGCAGGCGTGAGCCGCTTGGAGAGCGGGACCGGCCTCGACGGGACGTTGGCTCCGAGCGCCTTGGAGCTCACGTCGCCTCGATCGCGCGGTGAAAGCGGAAGGAGTCCTCGCGCACCTCGAGGATCACCGCGCCCTTCACGGCGTTGCGCTCGTTGTCGATCGAGATGCGCCCCGTGGCGCCCTCGACGTTGCGCGTCGCGGCCAGGGCGTTGCGGATCGCTGTGCCGTCCGCGGAGTTCGCGCGACGAATCGCGTCCGCGGCGACCACGAGCGCGTCGTAGCCGAGCGCGGCGAGCCCGTTCGCCTCGGTGCGGTACTTCTGCGAGAACTGCTGGACGAAGCGCTGGCCGACGGGCGTCGTCGGGTGATCGGGCGCGAATCCCTCGCTGAAATAGCTGCCGACGAGCTTGTTGTCGTCGTTGCGAAACAGCGCGGGCGCGTCCCAGCCGTCGCCGCCCAAAAAGGGCCCCGTGAACCCAGCGGCGCGCGCCTCGCGGGCGATCAGCGCCACCTCGGTGTAGTAGCCAGGGACGAACACCGCCTGCGGCCCCTTGGCGAGCATGCCCGAGAGCTGCGCAGAGAAGTGCGTGTCGCCCTTTCGGTAGCTGGACTCTTCGACGATCTCGCCGCCGAGCCTCGTGAACGTCTCGCGAAACGCCCTGGCGAGCCCGGTCGAGTACGCGCTCGCCTCGTCGCGAAAGATCGCGACCTTCTGCACCGCGGCGCCGTTGACCTGCAGCTCTTTGGCGAAGCGCGCCATCACCGCGCCCTGAAAGGGGTCGATGAAGCACACGCGAAAGATGTAGTCGCCCACGCGCGTGACGTCTTCGTTGGTGCTCGACGGGGACACCATCGGAACGCGCCTTCGCTGCGCCACGCGCCCGCCCGAGAGCGAGAGCGAGCTGGCCACCTCGCCGATGATCACCGCCGCGCCCTCTCGGTCGATCAAGCGCGTCACGGCGCTCGCCGCCTCGGTGCTGTCTCCGCGCGTGTCTTCGACCACGAGCCTGATCTGTTGTCCCAGCAGGCCGCCGCGGCCGTTGATCTCTTCGATCCCGATCTGCAGACCGTTGCGGGTCGACGTGCCGAACTCGGCCTCCCCGCCGGTCATGGACAGGTACGCGCCGATCACGATGCCGTTGTTCTTCTTCTTGCACGCGGCCGCGCCGACGAGGGGCGCGAGCGCCATGGCAGAGAGGAGGTCACGGCGACTGTTTCGAAAGGTTCCCATGGACGGAGAGGGATTCAACACTGCTCGAGCGACTGGGATCAAGCGAACACGCGCGCTCCGAACCGACCGAGCAGCGTCACCACGCCCGTCAGGGGAAGGCCGATGACCCCAGTAAAATCCCGCCCTTCGATCGATTCGAACAGCGCGATCCCCACGCCTTCGATCTTGTACGACCCCGCACAATCGAGCGGCGCGTCCCTGCGAACGTACTCCTCGATCTCCTGCACAGTTAGCGCACGAAGCGTCAGCGCGTGGGTGTCGAGCCACTCTTCGCTGCGCCCGCTCGCCCCGTGATGGACGCACACCGCCGTGTGAATGAAGTGCTTTCGCCCCGCGAGCCTCGCGAGCTGCGCCGCCGCTCGCTCGGGCGTGTGCGGTTTACCCAGGATTTCGCCGTCGAGATCGACGCACTGGTCGCTGCCGATCACGAGGGCGTCCGCGAAACGATCGGCGAGCGAGCGAGCTTTACCCCGGGCGAGGTGCGTGACGAGCTCGATGGGAGTCACCGCTCCGAGCGCGTCTTTTTCTGCTTCTTCGTCGTACGCAGCGGCGACGCAGGCGACGTCGAGCCCGAGCCTCGCGATGAGCTCTCGGCGATAACGGGACTCGGACGCGAGGACGATTCGGTGCATGTCGGGCGCGGGGAGCGTACCGCGCTCACCCTCGCGAGGACACGAAGTCCAGGCGCCGTCGCCTCGAGCGCCATCCGAAGCCCGTTCCTTTGCGAGAAGCGCACCCGCGCCTGCGCCGTTGGTGCCACCGTCGGCGGCGCAGAGACCGCGCGAGCGGCGCCCACGGTGTAGTCCTCGACGAGCGGAGCCTGCGTTCCGTTGTCGAAGACCACGTGACAAGACCCAGCGCCCAACGGCCTGAGCTGCGGCCCGGTCGTCGCGGAGAGCACGCGACACGCGCCGATCACGTGCGTCGCGCGTAGCGCCCGCCCCGAGAGCGGGACGCCCTGTGTCGGAATCACAGGCGCAGGCGAGCCGGCCACCGCGTTGACGCTGACCGCGTCCGTCACTCCGTCGCGACGAACGAGCGTCAACGTATGGGAGCCCTGAAGCCTCGGCACGACGAGCAGCCAACGGCCGTTGGGGTGCAACCGAACCTCGAGCGCCCCGGCGTGCCCCACACTAAACGAGCGAATGTCCCCCGCAGGCAACACGAACAACCGATCGACCTGCGCGCTGATCGCCGCGCTCGGCGCGCTCGTCGCAGGGCCGCTCGCTTGAGCATTCGCGCTGGCCGCAGCGAGCGTCGCCGCCCCCGCGATGATCATCACCCTGCTTCGCACTGTGGTCATGGCGTCCTCCGCGCTCGCGTCGAGCGCAGTGCTCGCGGAAGCGTCACCGGAGGACGTTGCCAACGGCGTGCCAACAGCGGGACCCCACAAATCAAAGCTGAACGGCACCGTCGCGTCGCCCCCGCCGGTCGCTGGAGCCTCGACCGAACGCAAGAGCGCTTCGACGCAGCGAGCCTCGTCCGTGCCCGAAAAAGCGCCGCCGATGTACGCGCGCACGAAGCTGCCGTCTGCGCGATACGAGGCGAGCACGCGCATCGGCCCGCGGCTCGGCCCCGAGACGCACGCGCGAAGGCGCGGCTCGAGCGGCTGAACTCGGGCCCGAACCTGCGCCGCCCACGGAGCGTACCAAGGACGCTGCCCGGTCAACTGCACCGGCGTCGGGCGGGACACGAGCACCGACGCGAAGACGACCGACGCGACGACGCCGATCGCTCCAGAGACCGCGAGCGCGACGCGCGTCCGATTCGATCGAGGCGCTTCGCTGGTCTTGTTCACGCTCAGCACAGAAGCTGCTGTGCTCGAGCCGAGCGTCGAGGTGCGCTCGCGATCAGCGGTGTCCGTCGCGCTCGGCGAGCGATCGTCGGGGCCGCGTGAAGAGAGCTCTTCGATCGCGGTGTGATCTCTGGTCGCCGCGTCGAGCGTCGCAGAGCCTCCGTCGGCTCGTGCAGCGACCGTCGGCGCGTCGCGCGCGTTCTGCTCGGGGTGGGTCGCTGGTTCTGCCGCGCTCGCGCTCGGCGGCGTCGCAGGAACGAGCTCGCTCGCGTCTCCCGATCCGAGCAGCGCGACCAGGGCGCGCGCCGCGACGCCTCCATCCTCGAATCGCTCGTCGGGGTCGCGGGCAACGCAGCGCGAGAACCACCCGTCGAAGCCCTCGGGCAACGGGCCCTCGACGCCGATCTCACGGGCCCTGGCGCTCGCGAGGGGAAGGTTCGCGAGCAGCACTTCGCTCATCACGGCCTCCGGCGTCGGCCCGCGTTGCGCGTGCGCGGCGCGGAGATAGTGCTTTCCGGTCAGCGCTCGAAACACCACGAGCCCCAGAGACCACACGTCAGCCGCCGCGGTGATCGCGCGCTCGGGGTCGTATTGCTCGGGCGCCATCCAGAGCGGCGAGCCGAGCGTGCTCGTTCCGCGCGAAACCGTGGCCTCGGCCACGACGCGCGCGATGCCGAAGTCCAAGAGCTTCAGCGTGACGGCGCCGTCGGCCCGCTGCGTCCGCGCGAGAAAGAGGTTCTCGGGCTTGAGGTCTCTGTGCACGATTCCAGCAGAGTGCGCGACGCCCAGCGCGTGACCGAGCTGCGCGACGAGCGCGCTCACCGCGGCGGGCGAGAGCGCGCGTCGATCGCGCAAGTGCGTCGCGAGATCGACGCCGTCGAGCCACTCCATCGCGATCCACGCGAGGCCGTCTTCTTCCATCCCCGCCGCGAGGACCTCGACGATGTGCGCGCTCGAAACGCTGGCCACCACCGTCGCTTCCCGCGCAAATCGCGCCCTGAGCGCCGGGTCCGCCGCGATGTGCTCGTGCATGACCTTGAGCGCGCGCACGCGGCGCGTGCTCTTTTGCTGCGCCTGGTAGAGCTCGCCCATCCCACCCGCGGCGACGCGGCGAAGGATGACGAAATCTCCGAGCGATGTTCCAGCGGGCAATCTCGGCGCGACGGCGGGCACGACGACAGCCTGAGACGATACAGCACCCCACTTCGATCCATGAGACAGTGTCTCGGACACCGTCCGAGACAGCCCCGCACCGGCCCGAGACCTCGCGCAGAACCGCTCGTGTGTGCTGGGTGTGATTGCGAAACGTGCGACCGCGAAGCGCAGCCCCCACCCGCGCTGCCGCGCCAAGTGAGGAGAACGCCGGTAGGCGCAGTGCCGAAGCCCCCACCCGCGCTGCCGCGCCGAATGAGCAGAACGACAGTGGGCGCAGTGCTGAAGCCCCCACCCGCGCTGCCGCGCGCGGAATGAGCAGAACGACAGTGGGCGCAGTGCTGAAGCCCCCACCCGCGCTGCCGCG
>LNFM01009939.1_pt1 | contig 13598 bp, 14 predicted proteins | sample 596031 | NCBI WGS metagenome assembly LNFM01 (sample SAMN04254537, study PRJNA301005) | activated carbon metagenome | isolation source: dual media filters at the Ann Arbor, Michigan drinking water treatment plant | place: USA: Ann Arbor
GCCTCCCTGATCGCGGCCGGCACTATCACCGCCACTGCGCCTGCCTTGGCTCAGGGGATGAGTGCGAACGAAGCGAAGGGCGCCGGGATTTTTGGTCAATGGCGTGGCTCGCGCGGCCTCGTGACCAAGGGGCCGGACGGCAAGGTCATTTTTCTGTTCGGCGAGGTGCAGCCATCGGTGGTCTGCTCGCCCTTGCAGGTGTGCGACATCGAGCTTCAGGCTGGCGAGGTGGTTCGTGACGTGCTGGTCGGCGACACGGTGCGATGGAAGGTCGAGCCGGCAACGTCGGGGGCGGTCGGCGGGCAGGCTATCCATCTAATCGTCAAGCCGTCGGAGCCGGGGCTGGTGACGTCCATGGTTGTCACCACATCGCGGCGGACCTATCACATCCAGCTCAAGTCGCATCAGAGCCAATACATGGCGCGCGTCGGGTTTGAATATCCCGAGGACGTCTCGACAAAGCTCGCCGACATCAATGCGCGGCTGGAAGCAAGCACGATCCCGGGCGCGGGCGTGCCGGCCGAGCAGCTCAATTTCCAATACAGCGTCAGCGGCCGCGCCGGCTGGCGGCCAACGCGGGTCTACTCGGACGGGCAGAAGACCTATATCCAATTCCCGCGCTCGCTATCCGGACAGGACGCCCCAGTTCTGTTCGTCGTCTCCGGCGGCGAGAACCGCATCGTAAATTATCGCATGAAGGGCAACATGATGGTGGTCGACTATCATGTCGACCGCGCGGTCCTCGTCTCCGGCGTCGGCTGGAAACAGGAGAAGATCATGATCCGGCGGGGAGGGTAGGGGATGCGGACCTACCATCTCCTTTCCCGGCTTGCGGGTATCGCCGCTGTCGCCGCATTGGTTGCGGGCTGCCAGACCCTCGGGGCGGACGGCCTGGTCGCCAGCTCTGCGCCGCCGGAACTCTCCGGGCCTGCCGCCAGCGCCATCGCCGGCGACATGGTGAGCCGCCTTGCAGAGCAAGTCGGGCCCGGCGCCGGCACTATCCTGCTGAAGCCGGACGGATCGCCGTTCGGAAGCGCGCTCGAGGCCTCGCTCAAGGTCTGGGGCTACGCAGTGGTGAGCGATCAGAAGACGGACAAGGAGACGCTGGTTCCACTCGCCTATGTCATCGACAGTTTCGAGGGGCAGGTCCTGGCGCGTCTCTCGACGAGCACGATCGATCTCGGCCGTGCCTATGACGCGACCGCAGCCGGCGCGACGCCGGCTAGCCCACTTTCCATCATGCGGCGCGGATAGGGGAGGGGGAGGATGGTGCAGTCCCTCAAGCTCGGCGGCGCGCCCGCGGGTGCGGAGCCGAAGATCCGCAGGGTGAACCGGCTGCCGATCATCATCGCGATCGGCCTCGTCATCGCCTTCCTTGCCGTCATTATGTACGGGCTGTCTTCTCGGGGGTTATATTTTAGGGGCGATCCCGGAATCGGAGAGAGTTCCGGTAACCCCGCCTCAACCTATGCCGATCAGCTCAAGCGTGGCGTCTCCGACGGCATCATCGGCGAACCGGCCGAGGCTCCGGTCTTTCAGCCGACGCCCGTGCAACGCGAGGAAAACGTCAACCCGTTCACGCCGCAGCCGGCGGCGCGCGAAACCGTCGCGCGTCAGGAACCGCAACTCGAGCCGGAAGCGATCTGGAGGGCACGTCTGGAGCGCGAAGCCGAGGAGCAGTATCTGCGCGAACGCCACCGCCAGCGCATGGCCCGTCTGCAGGCAAACGATGCTGCTTATGATTCACCGCTCGCGGTGAGCACCGACAAGCTTCAGGGGCAGACAGATGCAGGAAGCGGTCCGGGGACGGCCAACGATGGTTCGCCCGGAATGGGCCAGACCGGCTCGGCCGCCGACCTTTCCGCAGCGGCGCTGCAGGCCGGGCTGGGTGGGCAGAATCTCGATCCAAACGCCCAGCGTACCAAGGAGGATTTCTACAACGCCGACATCAAGGAACTTGGCTATCTCCCGAACCGGGTCGTCCCGCAGCAGTCGCTCTACGAGCTGAAGCGCGGATCGGTGATCCCAGCGACGCTCATCACCGGCATCAACTCCGATCTTCCCGGTCGCATCACCGCGCAGGTCAGCCAGAACGTCTACGACAGCGCCACCGGCCACCGGCTTTTGATCCCGCAGGGCACGAAGCTGTTCGGCCGCTACGACAGCAAAGTCGCGTTCGGCCAGTCCAGGGTGTTGGTGGTCTGGACCGACATCATTTTCCCGAACGGCTCCACCCTTCAGATCGGCGGCATGGCCGGCACCGACGCCAAGGGTTACGGAGGCTTCACGGACAAGGTCGACAACCACTATTTGAAGACCTTCGGCTCGGCGATTCTGCTCGCCATTATCGGTACGGGCATGGACATGGCGGTGCCCGAAAGCTCGACGCTCGCCACCCAGGACACGGCGTCCGACGCCGCGAGGAGAAATTTCGCGGAGACGTTCGGCCGCGTCGCCGAACGCACGATCAACAAGAATCTCGACGTTCAACCGACATTGGAGATTCGCCCAGGATACAAGTTCAACGTCCTCGTCGACCAGGACGTCATCTTCCCCGGCGCTTATCGGGGCTGATGGTGGGACCAGGGATCTTACTAATAGTGATGGTCGATTGGGGGTACACGAGCGGAACCGCGTTCGGCGTCGCTGTAGTTGTCCCTCAAAGACCGGACACGCCTCCTCGGCTTAACGGTCTGCGATGGACTCTCGCGGAGAACGGTCTGCCAGCACCTGGGCGGGTGAAGCTCATTGTAGTAGTCGGACCTTTTCGGCAGTTGGCGCATGACTATTTCGGCGGTCGGCATCGGATTGACCCTGGCGTGATCGCGTTTGATCGTCAGCACGAAGGCCTCGGCCATGCCGTTGCATTGCGGGCTCTGGACCGGCGTCGTCAGCGGCTCAAAGCCGATCTCCGCGAAGGGCCGGGTTTCGCCGGCGATAGAGCCGGAGCCGTAGTCAGTCACCCATTCGATCACGCCGAGCAGACGATCGATTGCTCCGGAGCGGGTTTTGACGGCCACCGTCATCAGATCGCGAACATCCTCCCCTCTGATGCAATCGGTCGTGGCGACGAAGCAGATCGCCTCCCGGTCGCGGCCCGATTCGATGCCGTCTGAGCGCCAGCGCAAGTTGGACTGATCGGCGGCGATGCACCCATCGTGACGACACACTTCGAAGCCGCCGGCATGGCGCTGCAGGAGCAAGCTATGAGCCTTCATGGCGCAGACTGAAAAGCCGTCTAAAAATCGCTTGCAACGGGGCGAGCCATACGTTTTTTAGGCTTGCGGTGGCGTCCAGCGCTCCCTTTATTATCTCGGCATCGATCGTCTTTTTGCCGAGAAGCCGATGAAGTTCGCGGATATGGTTTTGCAGTATCCGGTACTCCGAGGCTGGGACAACCTCTTCGCTCGGGCGTGGCGTCGAGCGCTTTCGCGACCGGACATGGTTCCCGGTCAGCCAGAAATCGCTCGACCGGACGACGGGATGGTACCACAGGTGGGGCCGCTTGAGCCTGTTGATTTCATGGGCGCCGATCGGCGGCGATGCGCTGACGGTTGCTGCCGGCGTCCTGCGCGAGCCGTTGTGGAGCTTCGTCGTCCTGGTCACCAACGCCAAGACGGCGCGCTATGTCGTGCTTACGGCCGCTACGCTGGGCATCGTCGCATCATGGGCCTGTTCCAGGACCTCGTCGCGATCCAGCGTGAAATCTACCTCGCCTTCGCCGACCGCATCGGCGACTTCGCCACGACCGGCGACTGGACGCTACTCGCCGCCTATCTGCGGATGGGCATCCTGTTTGGAGCGGTGCATGCGCTGACTCCGGGACACAGCAAGGCGGTGCTGGCCACCTATCTGACCGCCTCGACCGTCAGCGTGCCTCGCGGCCTGGCCGTGTCGCTCGTGCTTGCTTGCCTTTGTCCATGTCGGCATGTCCGTGCTGATAGCGCTTCTGTCGTTGCCGCTCGTCTCGGTCGCGCTCGGCAGCGTCGGCCGCGCGCCGCTGCTGGAAGACATCAGTCGCGGGCTGCTCGGCGTGATTGGCCTGTGGATGCTTTGGCAAGGACTCCGTGCAACCGGACACTCTCACGGCCAGGGCTTGGCCGCAGGATTGGCAGCCGGGTTGATCCCGTGTCCGCTGACGCTGTTCGTCATGACCTTCGCCATCTCGCGCGGCGTACCCGAGGCCGGTGTCGCCTTCGCGGCGGTGATGATGATCGGCGTGGCCATCATTCTCGGCACGGTCGCGCTGGCGGCCGTCCTGTTCCGCCAACAACTCCTGCGACTGCTCGCTACGCGGCCCCGCGCCGTCGACGGGGTCACCCGTTCGATCCAGGTGCTTGCCGGACTGGTTCTGGTCATCGTCTCGGTAAACGCGATCCGCGGCTGACGCGCATGACAGAGGGGTGGCGGCGATGTCGCAGAACGCCGCGGCGATGCTGGCCATATTCAGGTTAGCAATGCCGACCGGCTTGAGCCCGTCTGCCGCCTCGCCCAAAGTCTTTAAGTGATGAAGGATAGCGACAACAGGTTTCAGGATCCTGACGGTCCGAACCGAGCTGTCAAGTCATACGAGTCACCGCGAAAAACCTGGCGTGCGATCGTGAGTGTTTCCTCCCAACGCCAAGTGCGGCGCTCCACCAGCAGGCAGGGCGTTCCCACGCTGACTTCCAAGCTTCGCGCCGTCAGGGCATCCGCAGCAATTGCAGCGATGCGATGCTCCGCTTCTGTCCAGGGAACATGACCCAACAGCCACGGGCCGGGAGGTTCGAAGCGGAAATTGGCCGTTGCGGCATCGGGGACAGCGTCAAGGAAAATGTGGCGGTCTTCCATCAGGACCGGACTGTCGTCTGCGAGGTGAACGGAGCGAATGAAACGGCTTTGCCCCAGATGGTACCCCTCGGCCCCCAGATGGACGCAGCAGGGTGGACGCCTCTCGTCCAACATGGCCCGATAGCCGTACCGCGCCCCGCGCGCTTCGATGTCAGCGCGAATGTCAGGGATGTTGAGCACCGCCGCATGCATGCGGGGGCGGGCAACCACGGTCCCGGCGCGACGGTTGCGGCTGATCAGGCCGGTCGCGGCAAGCGAAGTCATGGCCTTGTTCACCGTCATGCGCGAACAGCCGTATCTGGCCATCAAGTCGGTCTCGGTCGGTAGCCGGTCGCCGGGCTTCCACTCGCCGGACAGAATGCGCGCCTCGACGTCGGCGCGGATACGCGCGTGCAATGTGGTAGAGCGGGTGCCGGAAGGGTGGTCATGCATGATGCTAGATCATGGCATGAACGCTCGTGTCCGCAAGGTGGCATGCAGCAGAACCCCCATGAGCAACTCGGCGCAGCGCGGGCTGGGCCTCGCGGCAGTGGGGTACAACCACCGGGCAGCGTGTGGAAAAGCGGCAACCGGGCGGCGGATTGCGGGGAGATGGCGGATCACCCTGCAGGAGGATACGGGGACGTGTTGCCTCAATCCTTGGGTCGGGCGAGGGAACGGCGGAAAGGAGTGCCTGGCTGTAGGGGTGGGCAGGGTCTGAAAAGAGAGGTTTGGCAGTGCCTTCTTCCGCAACGCGACCAAGATACATCACGGTAACAGCGGAGCAGACCTCGCGCACGATCGCAAGGTCATGTGCTACGATGACGATGGTCAGGCCAAGTTGCGCCTGCAGCCGGGCGAACAGGTTGACGATTTGCGCGCGGACCGACACGTCCAGCGCCGAAAGTGGTTCATCGCAGATCAGCACTTGCGGCGAAAGCGCCAGCGCTCGGGCGATGGAGACCCGCTGCCTTTGTCCGCCCGAGAGCGAGCGGGGCAAGCGGTCCAGCACCGTCGCAGGCAGCGCCACGAGGTCCAGGAGTTCAGCCACCCGCGCCCGACGTGCGGCGCGGTCGCCAATGCCATGGATCAGCAGCGGCTCCTCCAGCGTCTGACCGACAGTCTGGCGGCGGCTCATGCTGCCCAAAGGGTCCTGGAAGATGAACTGCACGGCGCGGGCAAAGCCCTTGCGGTCGGTCTTGGCCCAATCCCTGCGGTCACGACCCAGGATCGTTACCTGACCTTCCGTCGCCTGCTGCAGCCCGATTATGGCACGGGCTAGCGTGGTCTTACCGCAGCCGGACTCTCCAACGATGCCGTGAAAAGCGCCTTGCGCTACGGTCAAGTCTACGCCATCGACAGCGCGGACAAGCCCGGCGGCGGTCTGGAAATGGACCTTCAGGCCCTTTGCGTTGATGGCGTCAGACTGTGCAAATTCAGTCATGGGTCACTATCCCCTCGGCGGCGATGACAACCGGACATGCGACGCGGTGCGGCACGGCCCCCGAGCCCACGGTCTGAAGGCGCGGGCGGCGATTGTGGCATTGCGGCTGCACCCGGTCGCAGCGGTCGGCAAAGCGACAGCCCGCCTCAAGCTGCGCCTGATTTGGCGGGATGCCGGGGATTTCCTTGGTGCCCGTCGCGTTGTCGCTGCGGAAATCGGGAACAGAGGCCAGAAGCCCGCGCGTATAGGGATGCACCGGGGCGGTCAGCACGTCGATGGCGCTGCCTTCCTCCGCCACTTGCCCCGCATAGAGCACCGCCACACGGTCGGCCAGCACCGAGACAGCCCCAATATCATGGGTGATCAGGATCACCGCGATGCCGTCCTCTTTCTGGATTTGGCGGATCAGGGCGAGGATCTGCGCCTGCACCGTGGCATCAAGGGCGGTGGTGGGTTCATCGGCGATCAGCACGCGGGGTCGCGCGGCCAGCGCCAGCGCGATCATCGCGCGCTGCAGCATGCCGCCGGACAGTTCGTGAGGATAACGATCGTAGCGGTCCTCAGGGTCGGGAATGCCGGAACGGGCGAGCAAAGACACCGCCTCTTTCCGCGCGGCATCGGACGACAGCCCGGCATAGATTTGCGCCTGCCGCGCCAGTTGCGGGCCTATCTTCAGCATCGGGTTCAGGGCGGACATCGGGTCCTGAAAGATCACGCCGAAGAACCCGCCACGCAGGCGACTAAGGTCAGCGGGGGCCATCGACAGGATATCGTTGCCATCCGCACGCGCCGTGCCCCGCAAGTCCACCGCTACGCCTTCGGGCAGCAAGCCCAAGGGTCCCAGCGTCATAACGGTCTTGCCCGACCCGCTTTCACCGACAATCGCCAGCGTCTCGCCGGGGGCGACATGGAACCCCGCGCCATCCACGGCGCGGACCGATACGGTGGGGGTGTAAAGGTCGATCACCAGATCGTCGACCTCGTAGATCGGCGCGGTCATGCCTCCACTGCCTTCCGGGCGATTTCCTCGGCGGCTCGGGCGGCTTTCTTGCGGGCGAGGAACCGGCCCCGCACCGCGCGCGGCACCTTTTGCAGTGCGAAGGCCTCGCCCAGCAGGTTGAAGCTGACCACCACGGCGGTCAGAGCCAGACCGGGAAAGATCACAAGCGAGGCGTTTTCCTCGATGTAAGACATGCCATCCACGAGCATCTGCCCCCATTCCGGGGTGGGCGGGGCGACGCCAAGCCCAAGGAAGGACAGCGTGGCAATCGCCAGTACCAGCGCGCCCGCATCTGCAGAGGCATAGACGACGACCAGCCCCAGCACATGCGGCAGGATGTGACGCGTGAAGATCCAGATGTGGCTGGCACCCATGACCCGCGCGGCCTCGATGTAGGGTTGTTGCAGTTCGGCCACCACGACGGCGCGGCTCATCCTTGCATAATTCGCCCACCAGGCCATGGTCAGCGCGACGATCATCTTCCAGTAGTCGCTCATCCAGTCGAAATTCGCGCCAGAGAACACGCCCATCAGGGCGAGCGCGATCACCAGCGAGGGCAGCGCCAGCGCGATGTCGATTACCGAGATCAGCAACAGTTCCGTCCTGCCGCCGACATATCCGGCGAACGATCCGATCACGACACCGATGGCCAATGCCGCCACCAGCACGAATGCCATCGCCACTAGTGAGGTCCGCGCGCCGCCGATGATGCGGCTGAACATGTCACGGCCAAGGTAATCGGTGCCCAGCCAATGCGCGCCGGATGATCCTTGCAGAAGCGCGCCGTAATCCTGCGCTGCGGGATCATGCGTCATGATCCAGGGCGAGAAGATACCGATCAGAACGAACAGGATCGCGGGGGCAAGAATCGCCCAGGGCCAGGTCTTCATGCTTTCCTCGGTCGACGAAGTCGGGGATCGGCCAGCATCGCCAGCAGGTCCACCAGCAAGTTGACGCTGACGAAGAACACCACGAACAACGTCAGGATTGCCTGCATGCCGATGAAATCGCGGAACCGGATGGCCTCTATGAAAAACGCACCGACGCCGTTCAGCCCGAACACCCGTTCGACCACAATGGCGCCGATGATCATCAGCGTGAACTGCGCGCCGAAGGTCGTCATATAGGGAATGGCGATGTTGGGCAGCGCCTCGCGCAGCAAGACCGCGGAGCGGGTCAGGCCCTTGGCGAAACCGGTGGTGGCAAAAGGACGCGACATGGTGTCTTGCAGGTTCACCCGAACAACGCGGGCAAGGACCGAGGCGGGAAACAGTGCGATGGTGATCCATGGCAGGAGCCAAGAGGTCAGGCCCGAGACCCCGAAGGTCGGCACCAGCCCCAGCCAGACCGAGAACACGATCACCAGCATGGCCGCAACGAAGAAGTTGGGTGTCGAGGCCCCCACCAGTGCCAGCCCGTGCAGCACCCGGTCCACGATCCCACCATTTGACGCCGCCCCGGCGATGCCCATCACCAAGGACAGCACCAGCGCCAGCACGCCGCCACCGGTCAGCAGGGCAAGTGTCATTGGAATACGCTCGGCAAACTCCTCGGCCATGGGCTTGCCCGTCCGCAAGCTGACCCCGAAATCTCCGGTAAGCGCATCGCCCAGCCAGCCTGCATAGCGCAACGGCAGGGGGTCGTTCAGGCCGAGCTCGTCGGCGATCTTCGCGATCATCTCGCCATCCGCGCCCGCCCCCGCTGCGCGTTCGGCGATTAGTGCCGCCACATTGCCGGGGGCCGCGGTAACCAACCAGAAGGTCAGCGCCGTCGCCGCGAGCATCAGGAGCAGGGCAAGCCCCACCCGTCGCATGAACATGCGTTGCATAGTTCCTGCTCCTTTGCCTGGCTTTTCCCGCTATGATGCCCTCTCGGGCTTCAGCTCAACGAGATGCCCTTGAACGGCAGGTCATAGTCGGTGGCGGGCAGGATAAAGCCCGAAACGCGCGGATGCACAGCCCACAAGCGTTGGGTCACCACCAGCGGACAAGCCGCAGTGTTGTCGCGCAGCCAGTCGTAGACCGCCTGCATTGCCTGTTCCCGGGCATCCCCACCCGTCCCCAGGGCAGTCGCCACCAGGGAATCGAGCTCGGGGTGGACGTAGATCTTGCCATCGGGCCCGGTATCGGACGCGGCAACGAACGAAGCTCCTAGCGAGCCGTGCGGATCGTAGGGCGCGCCGTAAGTGCCGAAGAAGGTCAGGTCATAGTCAAATTTCGGACGACGGTCGTGCATCGTAGCGTTGTCGACCGTCTCGATGTTGGTCTTGACGCCGACTTCGCTCAGCATGCCCTGGATCATCTCGGCAATCCGGCGCGAACCGGGAAAGGATTCTTCCGAGACAAGGAAAGCGATCTCCAGCGCTTTGCCACCCTTTGTCCAGCCCGAAGCATCGCCTGCCCAGCCGCCTGTCGTTAGCGCTGCCTGCGCCGCAGCAACGTCTCGCGCGGGAACGGGGGTGCGGCTGCCAGCGGTCGGCACGGTCGCGGGGAAGATGTCGACTGTCGGATCAGCAAAGCCCTCGAATAACACCGTCGCGACAGCCGTCCTGTCGATCCCAAGGAAAATCGCGTCGCGGACGGCCTTGTCCTGCATCATCGGCGACTTTGGAGAGAAGCCGAGAATCGTTGTTGCAGTGCCGCGTTCGGCGACGATTTTCATTCCCTCGCCGGCCAACGCCTTCGCGCGGCGGGGCGACAGCGCCGCTACCCAGTCGCCGCCAATCACGTCCAGTTCGCCGGCGCGGAGTGCGTTTGCCCGGGCAAGTTCATCGGGCACCACCTTCAACTCCATCCTGGCAAAGGCGGGCTTTTCCCCCCAATAGGCGTCGTTGCGTACCAGCACCGTCTCGGTCGATGAGTAGCTTTCGACGATCCAGGGTCCGGTGCCGATCGATTGCCCCGCTGCCGCCTTTGGAGACAAAAAACGCACGGGCCGCACGATGGTCAGTTCCAGAAGCGCGGCCGGAACCGGGCGCTTCAGCTTGACCGTGATCTTGTTCGGGGCATCTAGGGTGATGGTGTCATAGGCGTCGGCGATCCCGATCCACGAGAAGTCGGCGACGCCCATCCAGCGCTTCAGGTTCCATTCTGCAGCGGTCGCGTCGAAGGGCGTCCCGTCCGAGAAGCTGACCCCCTCACGCAGGTCAAAGCTGATCGACAGCCCGTCCTCGGCAACTGTCCAAGCGGTTGCCAGACCCGGCTCCAGCGCGCCACCAGGGCCGTAATGGATCAGCGCATCGAAGACCGCCGAATAGGAAGACAGTGTCGAGACGTTCTGCAACAAGTCTAGATCCCCTGTCTCTCCCGCGATAGCGACGCGCAGCGTATCTCCGTGGCCGGCGGCCAGCGCGATCCGAGGCAGTACGGAGAGAAAGGACAGCCCTGCCGTTCCGGCAAGGAAAGATCGACGATCAAGTTTGAGCATGGTGGGTCCCCTTTTTGGTGCTTTTTCGAAACCTAGCAGGGCATTCAATAATGTATAGATGAAAATCGAGCATCGCTGCATTCGGGTCGCAGCGGGCCGCTTGGTGCTGCCTACAAGGCAGTCAGCTTTCGGAAACTGATTGGAGAGGAGAGCGCAACCGTTGAGCGGTGGGAAACTAAGTGGCAGGCATTCCGCTGGACAAGCATTGATAGCGGACATTCGTCAGTTGACCCCGTTCACACCAGAAGGTGAGCATGCCAACAACGGCGGCTTTCGGGAAAGCGTCAGTGACCGTGAACCGACCCGGATGGGTTCGTTGGACGAACGTCGGCGTTCTGAGTTTCTCGGCCAGAACCAGACAGTCAGCAGCTGATGCGGTGGACGGCTCTCCTCCCCCCTGCGGTATGATCGCAGGATCAGAGCTGGAGGAGCACCATGATGAGCAACATTACGACAATCGGTCTGGATATCGCGAAGTCAGTATTTTAAGTCCACGCAGTGGATTCCGCCGGCGAGGTTGTCGTTCGCCGAAAGCTGACGCGAGGGCGTGTCCTCGCCTTCTTCGAGAGCCTGCCTCGATGCCTACTCGGAATCGAGGCCTGCAGTTCCTCGCATTATTGGGCTCGCGAGTTGATCGCACTCGGCCATGATGTGCAGCTGCTGCCGGCACAGTCGTAAAGCCCTATCTGAAGCGACAGAAGAATGATGCAGCTGACGCAGAGGCGATCTGCGATGCCGTGACCCGACCGACAATGCGCTTCGTGCCGGTGAAATCGCCCAAGCAGCAAAGCGTGATGATGCTGCATCGGGTGCGGTTGATGCTCAACCGCCAGCGCACTCAGATATCGAACGCGTTGCGTTCCCACCTATCCGAGTTCGGGGTCGTGGCACCTATCGGGCGGAATGTTATCGAGCAACTGCTCACGGTCATCAATGATGAGAACGACGCCAGAATACCCGCTGACGCACGGCTATGCCTGCGGATGCTGGAGGCACAGCTCAAGGTCGTGAAGGAACAGTTCCTCGAAAACGATCGCCGGGTCCGGGCGAGTGCGCGAGAGACCGAACTGGGTCGCAGGTTGATGGAAATCCCGGGCGTCGGCCCGCTGTTGGCGAGTGCGTTCGTCGCGACCGTCGCCGATCCGCACGCCTTCAAGTCGGGTCGATGCCTATCGGCTTGGATCGGGCTCGTTCCGAAGCAAAACTCGAGCGGTGGCAAGGAGAGACTCGGCATATCTCCAAGGCCGGCAATCGCTACCTGCGACAGCTGCTCGTCGTCGGAGCGATGGCGGTCATCCGCTTTGCCGAGCGGAACGGGACCAGGCGGCCATGGCTCGTGCAACTGATGGCCCGGCGAACGACCAAGGTTGCAGCCGTTGCGCTCGCCAACAAGACCGCGCGGATGGTCTGGGCATTGATGACTGGCGGCGAGCGCTACAGGGAGCCGGCCATCGCATAGAACGAGACAAGGCGAGCGATCGCCGACGAGGTTGGAAAGGGCGGACAGGAGCTAATGCACAAAGCCGGTTGAAACCGCCGGATCAGGAAAACCCACTGGGGCCGCGCACTTCTAGTGCGAGCAGTCGATCGGGACCTGAGACGCGCGAATGGCATTATGGCCAGCGGCACATGACAGGCCGCACCTACAGGTCGGATACATGGCCGCACCAACCAGCAAATGCAGAAAGCTCAAAGAATCCCTTGCCAACGGAGAGCCGTCCATACACGGCCTCATTGCGGATCCTTCCGGTCAGGGTGCCATGACGCATTTGAGACATTGGCTTCAAGCGACCCATCGCTTCCCCCGAACAGGAGCAAGGTGACGCTGGAAGGTTCGGCGGTCGGCCAGGTGTGCCATGGTCCCGAAGAAGCCGACCCGCCCGGCGTCGTGGAGTGCGACCAGCCGGGTGAGGAAGAGCCGTCGGAACAGCTTGCCGAGCACGCGCACCGGAAGCAGGAAGGCTGGGCGGGACGAGATCCAGCGGCTTACGTCCGGCGCTATGCCGCCGCCCGGCACGATCATGTGCACGTGCGGATGGCGGGTCATCGCCGATCCCTAGGTATGGAGCACGGCGGTGATGCCGATGCGGGCGCCGAGATGCTTCGGATCGGCGGCGATCGTCAGCATCGTCTCCGACGCCGCCTTAAACAGCAGGTCGTAGACGAGCGCCTTGTAGTAGAAGGCGATGTCGGCGATCGCGGCCGGCAGCGTGAACACGACATGGAAGTAGCCGACCGGCAAGAGGTCGGCCTCGCGCTCGGCCAGCCAAGTCCGCGCCGCCGCGCCCTGGCACTTCGGGCAGTGCCGGTTACGGCAGGAGTTGTAGGCGATGCGCCACTGGCCGCAGTCCTCGCAGGCTTCGACGTGACCGCCGAGAGCCGCGGTGCGGCATTGCTCAATCGCCGACATGACCTTGAGCTGGGCGAGGCTCAGGTGCCCTACATGAGCGGCCCGATACGCAGGCCCTGCTGCGCGGAAGATGTCGGCGACCTCAATCGAGGCGCCCACGGTTCAGCCGGGCGGCATCCTGGCCTCCATCAGCGCCATCAGCCGGTCGAGCGGCCCGGTGACAGCGTGGATCGTCCGGGTCGAGACCTTGGCGTAGAGCGCGGTCGTCTCAAGCTTGCTGTGGCCGAGCAGGACCTGGATGACGCGGATGTCGACATCCTGTTCGAGCAGGTGGGTGGCGAAGCTGTGACGCAGCGTGTGCGGGCTGACGCGCTTGCGGATGTCCATTCCAATTACGCGTCGCATGCGCACCTCCTATCCATCAGATTGACGACGGGAGCGGCGGGCGACACGACAACTACGGATTCGCGCTCTTGGCGCAACCGGGCGAGTCGCAGAGGCGGCCAGCTACTAACACGAGCTCGCAGCTCATCGTATGGATCGGCCTGCCCGCACCTTCGTGCTCCCGG
>LNFM01020680.1_pt1 | contig 13598 bp, 11 predicted proteins | sample 596031 | NCBI WGS metagenome assembly LNFM01 (sample SAMN04254537, study PRJNA301005) | activated carbon metagenome | isolation source: dual media filters at the Ann Arbor, Michigan drinking water treatment plant | place: USA: Ann Arbor
CAGATTTTTCGATTATTTGAGGCGAATAGTTATTCTATTTAACGAGAATAATCGGAAAATATGACCAAAATAGCTTTTCTGCAGTAGATCGCTCCATTCTCGGACAGCCTCCTAGGCAGAGTTCAGACTCCGCATGACCATTGCATGGCTTTCAATATAGCGTTGGTTTTTCTTTTCTTTAATGGTATCGATATGCACCAGAATCAGCGCATCGACACAGTCAGAAAAGGTTGGATCAATATTAAACCCCAGAAATTCGCAACCGCCCGGCTGGCATAGTTCCACATATTGCTTATAGAGTACCGGAACCTTCACGCCGAATTCATCCATTTTTTCTTTCAGAATCGTATAAGCTTGTTTGTATTCAACCTCATCCGCAACCTTCTTGAATGGCGTAAAATCCTCTACTTGCTCAAATTCGAACGGCAACCTGGGTTTAGCAAGTAGCTCGTCTTTACCGAAAAGTTCTGTATAAAAACCTGCAATCACTTTTTGCGCAGATTCAGGCAAAGCAGTACTCAGCGACACCGGTCCCACCATATAGCGTATCTCCGGGTGCTGATACAAATACGCGCCAATCCCGTACCAGAGATAATCCAGACTGCGTTTTCCCTGGTATCGAGGTTGAATGAAACTGCGTCCCAATTCAATTGCATGTTCAAGATAAGGAACAAACGCTGAATCAAACTCGAATAAGCTATGGGTGTACAACCCTGATTCTCCATGTTCCTTAAGAATTTTGGATGCTTCACCAATGCGATAGGAGCCGATAATTTCCAATTCGTCTTCGTCCCACAGAATCAAGTGCCGGTAATAACGATCATAGCTATCGATATCCAACGCATTGCCGGTACCTTCCTGCACCTGCCGGAAAGATAATTCACGCAACCGGCCAATCTCACGCATCACACTGGAATTCGGCATATAGTCAAACAGATAAATATGTTTGCCGTCCTGGGTTTTACCGATCAGTTGCGACGCTTTCAGCTCCTTGCGGATTAATTTGGTGCGGACGGGATGGATAATATTTTCAATCGGCTTAAACAGTTCCTTTTTCTTCTTTTTGTCTAAAAAATAGACCTGTTTACGCATCAATTTTGCCACGGCTTTTTTGGACAAATCCATTGCCGCAATGGATTCCCATGGGATCGGTTTACCAATCCGGAATGAAATTTCACTGCCCTTCTGGTTGAACATCTCATTGACCAGCATCATCGTGCCAAGCGGCTTGTAGAGGCTCGAAAGTCCATAAAAAAGTGTGGAATTTTTGCCACCAATATAAACCGGAACAATCGGTGCTTTGGTTTTCTTAGCAAGCGATAAAAACCCGGTTTTCCACTTGCCGTCACGAACACCCAGCGGGCAAATACGAGAAACCTCCCCGGTTGGGAATAGAATGACGGCCTGCTCCGCTTCCAATGCCTCAACAATCTGGTTCAAATTGTCACGATGATTCGCGGATTCCGCTAAATTATCCACCGAAAGAAACAAGCTTTGCAGCGGATCAATACAATTCAACAAGGTCGTTGCGACAATCTTCACGTCGGTTCTGATCTCCGACACCAGCTTAAGCAACGCCAGTCCATCCAGAGAGCCCAGCGGATGATTCGCGACAATCAGCACGCGGCGCTGATCAGGGATACGCGCTCGGTCTTTGCTGGAAACCTGAAAACTAAAATTAAAATGCTCCAGCACCGCATCGTTGAACTCCAACCCTTCCAAATGCCGGTGGGTCTCAATGAATGCGTTGATTTCTTTCTGGTGGAAAAGCTTCTTTAAGACCGAAGCAGCGGCTTTCATCAGTGGCTTATCACTCGTCTCAGCCGTATTTTGAAAGTAATCTTTCAGCAAGGTATCCACATCAAGCATAACTCTGCTCCCAGCATAGGAATTGAATGCTGATACGATAGAGGATTAATATGACAGAAGAATGACGATCAAAATTTTTACTGATTTATTGATTGAATTTCCGTGAGTTTTATAAAGTTTGATATGATAAAAGCTAAATCCACAAATTCTCATCAAACTTCATGAGATTTACCGTAATAAACTTCAATTTTTACCTAATAAATTGCCTCATTTCGGAGGTCTAATTTTTGTTGGGCATTTTAATCCAGAAACATCTATATGATTGAAGACGAGTGGGTAAAGCATATTTCTGAATGTCTAAAGGAGTCGGATTTTCTCCGAAAGACGAGTACCGAAGTACGAACAGGCTTATCCTTACCGTACGGATTCGAAATCACTTCGCATCGCAATGATGATAGTCCGTTATCAAAGATAACCTCTTTCGAAACAGATCTTGCCATCATCGAAGTCGATGGGGTCGGAAACTGGAAGCCGCGCGTCATCATTGAAGCTAAGATACGCAATATCACAACCCATGATGCCATCACCTATAGCCACAAAGCCGCATCCCATAAAGCGGTCCATCCATATTTGCGATACGGTATTATGCTTGGGAATCGTCAGCACCACCCTTTACCGGGGCGCCTCTATCGGCATGGCTCACATTTCGATTTCATGTATTCCTTTGCATACGAGGAAGTGTCTCCTCATGAAATTGAACAGTTTCGCGCTCTTCTGGCAAATGAAATAGAAGCATCTCGTACTATGGAAAAGCTAATCTATGAAAACCGCAGCTCAGCTCGCGCCAAGTACACTATATTCCATCGTAAGCTGGAAGTACGATGAACGACTGATTCGTCATGCTCCTTCGTAAGCTCAATTCGCTTCGAGATGGCGACTACCTTGTTCCTCTTCGAGATACATTGAACAATCCCTTTGAAGGAAGTGAGCCACTCACCTGATTCTATTGAATTCCGGCGGCTGAAGCAGAATCCGGATCAACCCATCCTTAATTACATGTGCCAACCACTCCGGCTCATCCAACGGCAAATCGTGACCGGCCGTGTCATGTTGCACATAGCCGGTTTGCCAAGTTTCCGCCAATTTCAGACTGCAATGATAATCTACCAAACGATCCGCTCGGCTGGTTACAACAAGTAGGGGTTGCTGTGGTTTGTTCGTGATGGAAAATTTTGCAGCGGCCAGAAACTGGTTTCTGGCGCTGACCTTTGATACCGGATTTTGCTGTTGCCATTGCTGCCAGGATTCCAGCAGCTTGTTGTCATGCGGGTGACGATTTGAAGTCAAACTCAGGATATCCGCTTCCTTTTGTGCAGCCGAATGGAAAATTATCTTGAGAACTTGGAGATAAACCGTCCAGCGTAAGCGATGGTAAAACGGCGATATCGGTCTTGCGCTGGTGTTGATGAGGACTGCTGCTTCTATTTCATCCGGATACCGCGTCATCCAATCCATCGCAATCATCCCGCCCATGGAAAGCGCGATCAATCGGAGTGGTTGGTTTGTATTGATTTGCTCGCGCAATGCTTCAGTCATCCCCGCAATGGTTTTTGGACTGATGGCCTGATGCAACTGGCCATTTCCCGGAATATCCGGTGTGCTGATCCTGGCGCAGGGAAATTGCTGTTGCAGACTTCCGGAAAATTCTCCCCAGTGCCGTGCCTCACGCAATAATCCCCGAATCAGCACGAAATGCTCGCTATCCCTCATGAATACCATAACGCCCGTGCTTGTTGTTCCAATCCCGGCATCTCGCTTTGATTGAGCCAGTTCTGATACGACAAGGTCGCGTGCAACAGAAATTCCATCAGAATTAAATGGCTTCTCAGCACGCGATTCAACCGGTGGGGTTTGACCGGGTGATATAAACCCTGCAATCGGCGCAACTGCAGCGGATTTTTGCGAATCCACCGCCAGGAACCCATTTCAAGTGTTAAAGGCAAGAAAACATTGTTGCTCGCCAGCGATTGTTGATAAAGAAAATCCCACAGATCACCATGGGTCAAATAATGCTGTGATTGCGGCTCAAACAAATAATCCTGATGCGGATAAGTCTGCATAAAGAGCTGGCGCAAGTAATAAACTTCTTTGAGATGCTTGATCGGCTCAAGCCGGCTTTTGGCATACGGAAACCAGATTTGGTTGCGAAAACCAAAACCGGAATGGCAATCCAGGACCAGGCTAAACGGTGCAGGCAAGACTTCCTGCTTAATAAAATCACACAGTGCTTGTGCTTCCGGTTGCATGGCGTCACCGGGCTTTCCCCGATACCATGGCAACACCGATGAAATCCGGTGCCCTCCAGCGAGCCAGATGGTTTTTTCGTGGCTATCCACCGGCGCATTGCGCATGAGATCGACACCCTGCCCATTGGCACGCGTAGCGTTCAGCATGCCGACCGGATTGATGATGGGTAAAATATTGATCCGCACCCGTTGCAAAATATCAGCCAGGACCCGGTCCCATTTAAGGCGTTCGAGCAGACCTTCCAGAAAAGCAATGACTACTTGCGTGCCAATGCGCTCCAGACCATGGATACCGGCAACATAAGTCACACACGGAATATCTTGCGCGATATTCCCGAGTGTCAGCGCGTAAATTGGCAGTAGATCATTATCGCAAGGCACATGACAAAGCACCTTACTGTGTAGATGTACATTATTATCTTCCTGAATAATCGCTTCAACTTGTTGCAATTCAGGTAATGATCGCTTCAGGGCGGGTGTGGCGTGCATTGTGTATTAAAGTGCTTACCGTAAAAATAGTTACCATAAAAAGCGGATCTTACTGGAATATGCTCATACGCATCAAAGAATCATTGCAAAACTCCCCCTACTGTCTTTTTTAATAAATACTTCATGAATATTTAACAAATACTTCAAAGAAGCTTAACAAATGCGCTTTATGCTGTCATGCCATCACTAATCCAATTAAAAGGCATATATGGTGAAGAATAAAGCCCCTATCAAAGTAAGAAGCGTGTGGATTTCAGATGTTCACCTTGGATTTCGCGGTTGTCAGGCTGATGCATTGTTGCATTTCCTGCATTCGGTTGAAACCGACTATCTTTTCCTGGTTGGCGATATTGTTGATTTCTGGAGTATTAAAAAGAATCCTTACTGGCCGCAAGAGCATACCAACGTGATCCGGTCTATTTTAGGCAAAGCCAAGCATGGCACCAAAGTAATTTACATACCGGGAAATCATGATGAAGGGATGCGGGATTGCATCGGTCATGTATTCGGTAATGTTGAAATTCATCAAGATTATGTACACACCACGACTGAAGGTAAAAAGCTGTTGATAATGCATGGCGATGAGTTTGATGTCATTGTCAAGAATAGCCGCTGGCTTGCAAAACTGGGGAATGTCGCTTATGACACCCTGCTGGATCTTAATCATTATATTAATGGCATGCGCAAGTTCTTCGGATTTTCATATTGGTCACTCGCGGCCTACTTAAAATTGCGCGTTAAAAATGCAGTCAGCTACATCAGCAGTTTTGAGGACGCATTGGCGCATCTGGCAAAAGATCGCGGTGTCGATGGTGTCGTCTGTGGCCACATTCACCATGCTGAATTAAGAGAGATCAATTCGGTCCTTTACTGCAATGACGGCGATTGGGTAGAAAGCTGTTCAACTTTGCTGGAGCATAATGATGGCTCATTGGAATTGGTTTTCTGGTCTGAGCGGTTTGAGCAATATAAAAACCTGTTGCAAGAAGAATTATTGGCCAGTAGAAAGGCAGCTTAAAACAATTTGAAACACTCACTGTTACCCAAAACGGTTTTAAGCCTGGATGGCGGCGGCAGCCATCTGTTGATTCAATTGAGCGTATTGGCATGTCTGGAAGAGGACACTGGCGCCTCAACCTATGATCTCTTTGACCTGATCGCCGGTTCTTCTTCGGGCGGATTAATCACCTGCTTGATCCTGGGACGACGTTTGAGTGCAACAGAAATCATTCAAAAGGTTTTACAAGAAAGATTGCTGGAAAAAATGATGGCGGAGCACTGGTTGAACCGGCTATTCAGCAAACTGCAACTTCATCCCAAATTCAAAGGTGACTCGAAAAACCTAACCCTAAAAAAGGAATTGGAAAATCTGAGGCTCTCGTCACTCAATAAACGGATATTTATTCCTTGTTTCAATCTGGATCAGGATCAACTGGAAGTTTTCACCAATGACAGTCAAACGGATTTTTTGTTAAGCGAGATAGCCGATGCCTGCACTGCTGCCCCATCGTTCTACCCGCCCGTGCAAATGCAAGATGGTAACTGGCGAATCGATGGCGGTGTCGGCATGAATAATCCCGGCTTAAGCGCGTATCTTCATGCCAAGCAACACTGGAAAGAGTATGAAATAAAAATGCTCTCCATCGGATCGGGCTGGCGCAGTTTTGCAGTGAGCGGTGCCGAAGCCTGCGGATATGGCGGTGTGCAATGGTCGGCGAAAGGTATCGCTTCGATCATTCTCAGAGAGAAGATGATGGCGAATGTCAGAATGACCGAAGAAGTTTTGGGTAATCGTGTGCTGTATATCAATCATTATCTAAAAAACTACGATATGCCCGGCAATATGGATTCCGCCAATAATTCGGCGCTGCAACAAAAAGCATTGGATATCGGCAAGCTATGGTATGCCAATCAACGCGAACAAATCCAGCACTGGATGCAAAACTGACGTTGGCGTTTTTCCTCCCGTTTAGCTGCATGCGCATTAATAAAACTGTCACATAAAAGCAAAATATCGGTCATTTTCTTGTCATATCAAATCACTAAACTGCTCTGGTTTCATTCAACAAAGTTGAGACTATGAAGCCACAGAAAAACGCTCATCAAAATAATTTAATGCTATTCAAGTGGTCAATTGATAAACGGCCACCAACAACCCCACAAAGCTTCCACAATGCAATCCAATCATTTGGTTTGGATATCAGTGCCGTACTCATCCGTTTAGGGGCCGTACTGAAATGAAAATATTTTATGGTATTCAAGGAACGGGCAATGGTCATATCACGCGTGGCCGGATTATGGCCAGGGAATTTCAGGCTGCAAATCTTGAGGTTACCTATCAGTTTACCGGCAGGCCGCAAGATAAATTTTTTGATATGGAAGGCACAAAAAACGGCAAACTCAGTCCTATCAAAACAGTACTGCAATCCAAACCGTTCAATTTTCTTAGAGACATCAAGCAACTGGATTTAAGCAGTTACGATCTGGTCATTTGTGATTACGAGCCCGTAACCGCATGGGCAGCACGCCGGCAAAATAAGAAAACTATCGGCATCAATCATCAGTATGCATTCCACCATAACATACCGCGTGCAGGCAATGATCCGCTCTCTGAAGCGGTTATGAAAAATTTCGCTCCTGTCGATATCGGCATTGGTTTGCACTGGCATCATTTCGATCAGCCCATATTGCCGCCGGTTATTGAAACCCCCATCATTTCCCAGCAAATACAAAAAAATAAAATTATTGTCTATCTGCCATTCGAGAATCAGCATCGTATGACGATACTGTTAGCGCCATTTAAAGAATTTGAATTTTTTATGTATTCTCCAGAGGTTGTACCCTCTTCTTATGCGCATGTGCATTGCAAACCGTTATCCCTGCAAGGATTCCAGAAAGATCTATCGGATTGTGCCGGTATCATTTGCAATGCCGGCTTTGAACTGGCCAGTGAATCCTTACAATTAGGTAAGAAAATTCTGGTGAAACCGCTACATGCGCAGATGGAACAAGTTTCTAATGCAGCCGCTTTGCAAACGTTAGGCTATGGAAAAATGATGCACACAGTCGATTCCGGGATTATTGAGCAATGGCTGTATGAAACCAAAGCCATTCGAGTTACCTATCCCAACACCGCCAAATATCTGGTGAAATGGATAAAGGAAGGCATGCCGCCGATTGATCAGTCTTGGTGTAATCAGATCTGGGCGGATGTAAAGGTAATACCGGTTGACTGGTCTTAATCTGGATCGGATGCACTCACTAAAGTTACCTTTCAATCCATGATTTTAAAAACACTCAACACCATCCATGAAAGACGATCTCTTATTCCAAACTAATCAGATGGTTATTAAAATACCCTCCCCGGAAAAAATATTAATTATTTTTAACCCGATATCCAGCGCAGGAAACACAGAAGCACTTGCCTGTCAGCTGGAAATGGAACTTACCCTCCATGGAAAGAATGTTGAAGTATGCACCTCTGAAAAAAAGATGAAAGGGTATACGCGCCTTTCAGATAACATCGCTGCGAGTGACCTTGTCGTCGTAGTCGGCGGAGATGGAACGATAAGAAAATTGTTAGATGCTATCAATAAAACGGACACGCCTATTTATGCTATCCCGGGTGGAAATGAATCGTTGTTTGCACGTTCCTATGAAATGAGCATCCATGCCGATGATTTACTCCGGGCAATAGCCTCGGGAACATGCCTGCAGCAATTTTATGGTCTGATCAGCGGTAAAGGTATCAAAGGTGAAAAACCTTTTTTCCATATGGCATCGATGGGTTTGGATTCACTCACCGTCAAAAATATTGGCAAAAGAAAAGGCCCGCTCAATGACTCGATCTATATTTGGCATGGATTAAAAGCTTTATGTTCATTGCATCATCCTACTGTTTCCGTCAGTGTGGATGGCGAGCAAGTCATTGATCATGGATCTGGCTATATCATCGTAGCCAACAATTCAGCGTATGCAAGAAATTTACAGCTTGTTCCTTCTGCTAACCCATCAAAAAACGAACTTGTTCTTGGTTTCTTACCCGGTGCCCGGCATCAACATGAATTGATCAAAGCCATGAGAATTCTACAGCGTAAGCCAGCTAGCTTACCTATGCAATATTTTTCCGGTAAAAGTATCTCATGTACATTGCATGATCGGGCTTATCCCTTGCAAGTCGATGGTGATTATTTCCGCAATCGTGATATAGAGGCGGAAAGCACAGTCGATTTTAGCATCAGCCCAAGACCCATCCGTGTATTAGTACCATCGTATCTGAATACAAATACGTTACAAGTTGCAAGCAATTGATTCAGCAACGGGTCATATTATTGCTCGTAGCTAAGCAATGAGAAAGAAATTCTGATCGTAAATTTGTTCAGTGCCGGAAAATTCATAAAATTACTCCCCTCCTCTGCGCCACTATGGGTTCTGCACTCCCGGAAATTAATCAAATTTGACTCTGAGATGATAGCTGATTAACCAGTGCTGGCTTTGACATCTAGTCTTTTCTTGCATACCCACATTGAAATGACCCATGATTCGTATGAACTCCCTCGCCTCGAAATTCTTGATGTCATTATTCCTCTTAAAATGATCCAATTCTTCCAGCACAGTAAGTGGAATGACCACATCATTATCTTCAAAGCTGTATATCGCTTTGTGGTTGTATAGAATCACCGAAGTATCCAGAACATATATCTTTTTTTACTTTCTTGGCATGAGAAATTAGGCTGTTAGAAAAACAATATTCGCAACTATTAATTGCTATTAGGTGGATTTTTTAAAGCTTGGTAAAACAAAAAATACTCTATTCTCATAAAAGGCGCCGCTTCGATTGCTCAGCAGCGCCTTGCTGGGAATGCGTAGTGAATTAATTGAATACTTTACCTAGATTCAGGAATTGCGTTTCGCCCGTAGAGTTGTCAACGCCATCGTTATCGGTAACGACATAAACCGTTCCGTCGCCTGCTCGTGCCAATCCTTCCAATTTATCGTGAACCCAACCTTTACCAGCCTGCATTGCGGGCAATACATCGATCGCCAGGGTCTTGTTCAATATCGGAAAATTACCTTCTGTTTGTGTTTTGGGCATAACACCATTGATATCTATGTGATAAACACGTTTGATTCGCGCATCCGGGCCTGCCTGATTATCACGCTCGATAATTGCAAATTTATCATTTCCCAGCGCGGTAATTTCGGATAAACCCACAAAGCCACCTGCCGGAGATTCGACGGAATCAAGGGGATAGTAAAAGAATTTCCATTCCCCTTCTTCGGTAAATGGATCCAGGTCCAAAGCTGGCGTATATTGACCGATTCGTACCATGCCAACCGGATCATTTTTCCATTCCCGCTGAAAAGCCACGTAAACCTGCTCATTCCTGCCTACTTTTCCGATTACGGCGACACCTTCAAAGCCATTACTTTGTTGTAATGCTTCAACCGCAGTTGGTAAGCGAATTTCGCGAACCACCCTACCATCACGATGCGCCTCAATGAGTAAATTGCGAGTCGTCGACGTCCCGGCGCCTTCAGATACGAGCCAGAAGCTGCCATCACTACGTTGCGCTATCCCTTCGAGATCATAGTTGACAGCCGCACCATTCTTCAATAGCTGCGTTGCGTGGGTAATTTTTGCTGGAAAATCGCTGATATCAATGCTATAGATGCGGCTTTCGTTATAAACGCTATCATGAACAGCATACAGTCGTTCTCCATCGTACTTATCGGAAGATAGGGCCGACAATGCGCCCCAGACAATTGGTTTGCCATCGGACTGCCTTATGGATTTGATCTGAGGGTATGCAGCTTGCTTACGTTCTAGGCGGAAGATATTGATTTGAGAGCGCACGGGTGAATCCACTTCGGTAGCGGCAACGAAAAGATTGCGGCTTGGAATGGCAAGCAAGCCTTCCGGACCCGCACCCGTTGGCAATATCTGCTTATAATCCAATTTATTATCATCCGCTTGGTACACGCCGACAAAATTGCCACGTTCGGATCCCACGAAAATAAATTGCTCATTTTTATACCGGCCAGTTGTGACGCTCTCCGGTTCAGTTCCTTTGTTATCAGAACGTTTCTCAGGATAATGTCCTGCTGAAGCAGCCAAGTATTCGAATTCAGTGCCAGAATCATAGATCACTTTGCCGCTACGATTGAATACGCTGAATCCGCGGCTACCACCAAAAAGATCTCCTTCGTTAGCAGTGATGATCTTATTATTCTCCAGCCATGCAACACCATCGGGTTCACGTGCCACATCGATTAAAGAACTGGTGAAATCAATTAATTTATTATCAGCAGTATCAATACCGTCCAGCGTGACGGTGCCGGCATTGAAATCCCGCACTACCTTGCCGCTGACAAGATTCACGAACACGATGTGGTTGTTTTCTTGCATCGTCACAGCGGCAATGTTGTTGCGATTAATGCTGACAAACTCCGGTTCAGGATCATCACCACCATACGACGCCAGACCTGTCAGATCGACTTGGCGTACTGCCCAATTTTCAGGTGCGCCCACCACATCGATAATGTTCAGATAGCCTGCTGGCGACTGCGGCAAACCACCTTCCACACCGGCCACAATGACATCCTCATCGCGCTCATTTTCGATGACAACTGCTGCATATCGCCCGTTTGGACTGATAGCCACAGAATCCGGCTGACCCTGCATGTTGATTTCACGAACAGGTGAACAATTGGAAATCTTCGCCAAGCAAGAAGGTAGATGGTACACCGCTAAAATTCCTGAGGGCTCCTGAAAACTAGCTGATGTATTGATCCCAACCAAGGCATAATTGCCAGCAACTGCAACGGATGTGGGTTCTCCGGCTGTATTCAGCGTGCCTAAACCGATTGGGTTTTCTGCATCGCGAATATCTACAAAGCCAATTTTTCCTGTGGGACTATCCGTATAAATCAGGGTATTTCCATCTTCAGTAGCTGCAACAATCTCAGCCACCGTTTCACCAAACAAATTTCTATCGCAACTGGTATTCTCACATACCAGATAGGTAGCGATACGTTGAAAATATGATTTGTCGGTATCTGAGGAATCAGCTACTGCAAAACCTGAAAGCGCCGCGATGACACCTAAACTCAAGGTGTTTTTGGTGAAACACATCCATTGATTACTTAATCTCATAATAAAAAACCTTTAGTCATTAAAAACTTGGAATGGTTATATTGTTTTCCAGGCAATGAAATTGCATCGACTACATCGAAATTCATCGCCTTTAAGAGATGCTAAAGGAAACTTGTTACGTACTTATTACGGGTATGTGTCAAATAAAATGATGCGCAGTGGTAGATGTAACTCGTTTTCAGCGGTCATAAGTAAGTGTTGTCGAACGTCTGAACGATACGTAAAAACGACGTCATCCAGAAGTTTTCAGCAGCTAATTGCAACAAACTTTCCAACTGATCAAGCTTATTTTTTCATCTGAATAATTTATCTAAAAATAATTTAATGCAAGGTTATGACCCGTAACATGCTATAGTTTCATTGTGACAAAGAAAAACTAGTGTTACTTTTTATAAATTTTAAGGATGTCCCCATAAATGAAAATTTCAGCATTTTTAGTTGCAACATTTTTTGCATTAACTTTAGTAGCTTGTGGCAAACCAACTGCACCAGAAAGCGCAGCTGAAGGTCGTAACGAGCTTCCACCAGCTAACTAATAGTAGCTTTAAAGCAATAGAAATAATTTATCGTTCAATGTCGTGTAAGACTTAGATGATACCCTGTAGGATCTGTAGTTTGTTCCTACAGGCGCTTTAAAAAATAAACCCATCTTCGTAATCCTAAAATTATTCTGATTTTTATTTTTAGTTTAAAGAAAGCCGCTTAATACTCGATTTTAGCCATTTCCCGTCCTCTCTTCTCATTCACAGTAGCAAGAAGCATAAGACCGAGGATAAAAAACACCAGTGTGCTGAGTATCGCTATTCGGTGATCCCCTTCAAATAAAACAATCATTCCGCCATAAGTCAGCGGGCCGATGATCGCTGACAGTTTTGTAGCCAATCCCCATAAGCCGAAGAATTCTCCTTGACGTCCAGGCGGCGTAAACTGCCCTACCAATGCCCTACCCGCTGATTGCGCGCCACCGAGTGCAGTGCCAATTAAATTGGCGGCGATCCAGAACAAAGCTTCCTCCGTGGCCAAATAAGCGCAAATAATCGCCGCAATCCAGATCAACAAAGTAATGGCAATACATCGACTGGAACCAATCCGGTCTTGCAGATGGCCAAACAGAAAGGCGCCGATAGCAGCCGTTACATTCACTACCATAATCAGGATAATCGTATCCTGGGTTTTAAACCCCATCACTTCTTGCGCATACACTGCCGCCAGCACAATAACGATATGAATACCGGAATAATAGGTGGTCAATGCAATTAAAAAACGGAATAAATCGGTATGCTTGCTGGCGTCGCGCAGCGTAACTTTTAGCCGTTCAAACCCCTTGCGTATCACATGCGCAGTTTGGATTGAATTAGAAACACCACTGCGTTCACGCAACCACAGCAACGTCGGTAAAGCAGCGATACCAAATAAAGCAGCGACAATCAGCGTGGAAACCGGCACGTAATGTGTAGCATCCAATCCTTGATTTTCTGCATACGTCACATACGCCAAACATAACACCAAAGCAAGCAAGCCACCCAAATAACCCAGCGCCCAACCATACCCGGAAAGCCGCCCCATCGTCTCAGGCGTGCTGATTTCAGGCAAAAATGCCGCAATCAGATTTTCACCGCTGGCAAACATGAAAGTCGCTAGGATGACTAAAATAACCGCCAGGATAATATCGCCGGGACCGACAAGGCTCAATAATGCAGTAAACAGCACGCAGCCTACTGTTGTAACAACCAGAAAGCGTTTCTTTGCACCGGAATAATCGGCGATAGCCCCTACCACCGGCGCACTGAGCAAAACCAGCGCATTGGCGCAAGCCATGGTCAATGTCCATAGTAATG
>LNFM01009941.1_pt1 | contig 13596 bp, 8 predicted proteins | sample 596031 | NCBI WGS metagenome assembly LNFM01 (sample SAMN04254537, study PRJNA301005) | activated carbon metagenome | isolation source: dual media filters at the Ann Arbor, Michigan drinking water treatment plant | place: USA: Ann Arbor
CCAAGGTCACACACGGCAGCCAGCTGGTGCACAGCGCCGGGCAGACCATGGCCAATGTGGTGGGCTCGGTGGAGCAGGTCAACGGCCTGATCGCCGAGATCACCGGCGCCACGCAGGAACAGTCCATGGGCCTGGCGCAGATCAACCAGGCGGTGGGCCAGCTCGACTCGGTGACACAGCAGAACTCCGCCATGGTCGAAGAGCTCTCCGCTGCGGCCAGCTCGCTGCAGGCACAGGCCCGCGTCATGAACGACGCGGTGAAAATCTTCCGGCTGGACAAGCGGAAATGAAAGACCTCTTCCGTGAAGAGGATCGACGCCGGCCAGGCTGTCTTGTCTACAGCGCCGTGAACCGCATTCCGGTGACCATGATGGCCGTCAACAAAGGGGAGAGATCAGCGATGGTGCGACCGTTGACGGCTGTGCGAATGCTGGGTGCGCTGCACAGTTGGACCAGGATTTTCCCAAGACAGCAATTGGCCGTGAATACTTCTTCTTATTCAACGTTGAGTTGAGTCCTTCTTGGCTAAGCTGGGCTCAGGATTCGATAGCTGCTGCCATCAAAAGGTCAGGGGCTCTTCCAGGCGATTCAGACGGAAACGAAGTCATGACCAGAAAGCTGCAGTCCGCGAAAGACATACAACGCTCACACGCAGACCGCGTGAGCGGTTCGCTCAGCACACAAGACGCGATGGATCGACAGTGTGATCCCGTTGCATCCTCAGTGGCTCCAGCGGTTGACCAACCGACCGGCCCCGACCAGAACGAGATCGATTCGGCAGTACCTATTTGTTGACCGTCATGCCATCCACTCTCCAGGCGCAAAAATCCACGGGCTCCCCAATGGTGCAACAGCGCAAAAAACTCACGTCGTGGATCGTTGGCTTGTGGGTCATGGGCTTGGTTGTCACAGCGGTGTTGACGGCCCTGCTGCACAACTACCAACAAGAGCGACTGCAAAACCGGTTCAGCTCCGAGCTGCAGCGGGTCAGCGACGACATCACGCGTCGGTTTCAGACGCCGGTGTACGGTTTGATGGGAGCCCGGGGGGTGTACGCAGCGTCTGGCGCCGTGAATCGTCAGGAATTTCGGCACTATGTGGAGTCGCGCAACCTGGCCGCAGAGTTTCCTGGCGTGCGCGGCATGGGTTTTATTGAACGGGTACAGCGCTCTGAGGTTGAAAACTTTGTCCTGCGCGAACAAGCCGACGGCATGCCCGACTTCGCGGTGCGCAGCCTGGGTGCCGACAGGAGCGACCTCTACGTCATCAAGTTCATCGAACCATTGGCCAGGAACCGCTCCGCCCTTGGGTTGGACGTGGGCTCTGAAGCGGTTCGCCGGGAAGCAGCCGAGCGTGCGGCACGCAGCGGTCAGGCTGCGCTCTCTGGCGTCATCCGTCTGGTTCAAGACAACCAGTCCCGCCCCGGCTTTCTGATGTTTGTGCCGGTGTACCGGCGCGGCATGCCCTTGAACACGCCCGAGGAGCGAATGGCCGCCCTGCACGGTCTGACGTATTCGCCCATCGTCCTCGAGGAACTGCTGCAACCCAGCCTGAACTTGCTGCGCTCCAGTGGGTTGTCCATACAGGTCACAGACAAGCCCATCGCCGAAGGCGGGAAATCTCTATACGAAACCGGCCCTGCTGCCAGCAAGTCTTTGTTGAAAGCGGAAGTGCCCTTCAACACCAACGGTACCAGCCTGTTCATCAGGGCCCAGAGCACGCCGGCGCTGGATGCTTCCGCCAATACCTTGTTGGTCTACGGAATGGGTGCCGCGGGCGCGTTGCTCAGCACCTTCGTGTGCTGGGTGCTGTGGCTGCAAGCCACCGGCCGGGTGCGGGCCGAGGTTCGCGCCCAGGCGATGACGCTGGACTTGCAGAAGCTGGCCATGGTGGCTGAGCACACGGCCAACGCGGTGGTGATGACCGATGCAAGTTTGCGCATCATCTGGGTCAACGATGGTTTCACCCGTGTCTGTGGGTACACCCTGGAAGACGCATTGGGGCGCACGCCTGGCGAGTTGCTGGGCAGCGGGATGGCAGACCCCGCCACCCTGAAAAAGCTCAAGGAATCGAGCGAACAAGGCGTGGCGTGCCGGGTGGAAATTCTCAACCGCGCCAAAGACGGCCATACCTACTGGCTCGACACCGAGGTACAACCGATTCGGGACAGTGCGGGGCAATTGACCGGGTTCATTGAAATTGGACTGGACGTCACACAGGAACGTGAGACCAATCAGCGCCTGATACGGGCGCTTTCGGACTCTGAAGCGCAAAAACAGCAGCTCGACATTCTGGCCCGCGTGGCGCGTGAAACCACCAACGCCGTGATCCTGACCGACCCCGAAGGCCTGGTTGAATGGGTCAACGAAGGCTTCACCCGCATCACTGGCTACACGCAAGAAGAATCCCTGGGCCGCACGCCTGGATCCTTTTTGCAATGCGCTGAGACCGACCCACAAACGGTGGTCCATATCCGCGAGGCACTCGCACTGCGCCAGCCATGCAAGGCGGAAATTCTCAACCGTGGAAAAGACGGGCGGCATTACTGGCTGGAGCTTGAGATCACCCCGCTGTTCGACGGCAGCGGGCGACACACTGGCTACATGGCCATTCAAAGCAATGTGACCGACCGGCACGAAACCTTGGAGCGGCTCAAGGGCGCCGTGCAAGAGAACGAGTCTCTGATGAAAGCCATCAATCAGGGGACCATCTACTCGGTGGCTGACCTGCAGGGCAACATCGTTGAGCTGAACGACGAGTTCGTGCGGATCAGCGGCTACGAGCGCAACGAGCTGATCGGCTCCAACCACCGGCTGCTCAGGTCGGGCCTGCAAACAGACGAATTCTGGACCAACGCCTGGGCCACCATCAGCAGTGGCCAGATATGGCGGGGCGAGGTGTGCAACCGGCGCAAGGACGGCCAGTTGTACTGGGTGGACTCCAGCATCGTGCCGTTTGTGGGTCTCGATGGCATGGTGGAGAAGTACATCTCCATCAGAACCGACATCACCGAGCAAAAAAGGACACAGATCGAGCTTGAATCCCAGCGCAAGCGGCTGAACAACATTCTCAAAGGCACCCAGGCAGGCACCTGGGAGTGGCATGTTCCCAGCGGTCACATCATCTTCAACGAGCGGTGGGCAGAGATACTGGGCTACACAACAGAAGACCTCGAACCCACGACGATCGACACCTGGATGAGCCTGGTGCACCCGGACGACACCGGCGCATCAAATGAGGCGATGAGGCAGCACTTCAACGGCAAGTTGGACTTCTACAAGGCCGAATTCCGCATGCGCCACAGCAGTGGCCAATGGATCTGGGTACAGGCCCGTGGTCAACTGGCCAGCCGCGAGCCAGATGGCTCACCTGGCTGGATGTACGGCACCAACATCGACATCACCCAGCAAAAGACCCAGGCTGACGCACTGCTGATTGCCAAAGACCAGGCGGAACAAGCCAGCCTGTTCAAGAGCCAGTTCCTCGCCAACATGAGTCACGAAATTCGCACGCCCATGAATGCGATTCTGGGCATGTTGACTTTGATGCAAAACACGCCGCTGCAGCCCCGCCAGCTGGACTATGTGATGAAAACCGAGGGAGCGGCCAAGTCGCTGCTGGGATTGCTCAACGACATCCTGGATCTCTCCAAGGTGGAAGCGGGCAAGATGACGCTGGACCCCCAGCCCTTCGATCTTGACCAGCTGATGCGTGACCTGTCGGTGATTTTTTCGAGCAGCTTGGGCAACAAGCCTGTGGAGGTGCTGTTCGACATCGATCCACGGGTGCCGCGCAAGTTGCTCGGAGACTGCATGCGACTGCAGCAAATTCTGATCAACCTGGGCGGCAACGCGATCAAGTTCACCTCGCACGGCGAGATCGTGCTGCAAGTCCGCCTGGAAAGCCTGGCGGGAGATACACCCCGACAACAAGCCCGCGTGCACTTCTCTGTGAAGGACAGCGGCATCGGCATTGCACCGGAGAACCAGCACAAGATTTTTGCGGGCTTTACCCAGGCCGAGGCCTCAACCACCCGGCGCTTTGGCGGCACCGGACTTGGCCTGTCGATCTGCCGCCGACTGATCGAACTCATGGGTGGGCAACTTCGACTGGAAAGCGTCGAGGGCAGCGGGAGCACCTTCTCGTTCAACGTGACGCTGCCGGTGCTGGAGACTGCATCCAATGCAAGCAATGGAACCAGCAGTACACACGACATTGTTCCGTGGTGCGTCCCAGGTCTTGCGGTGCTGGTCGTGGACGACAACCCGGTGGCCCGCGAGTTGTTGGCCAGGATGGGTGAATCCCTGGGCTGGCAGCTGGACACAGCGGACAGCGGCGAAGCCGCGCTGGCGCGCATCGCTTCGCGCAATGCCCAGGGTCAGCCGTACCGGGCGGTTCTTGTGGATTGGCAAATGCCGGGTCTGGACGGCTGGCAGACCAGCGCCCGCATCCGCTCCCTGATTGCCGATGCCAGCGAGTCCAGCACAACGCCGGTTGTCATGATGGTCACTGCCCACGGTCGTGAAATGCTGGCACAACAAACCACTGAAGTGCAAAACCTGATCGATGGCTACCTGGTGAAACCGGTGACTGCCTCGATGCTGCTCGATGCGATGCAAGTGGCCCTTCAACCCAAAGCGTCGAATGCAAACGTCCGCTCGACGGCCCAGGTGGTGCAACCACTGAAAGGCCTTCGCATACTGCTGGTGGAAGACAACGCCATCAACCAGCAAGTGGCCGAAGAACTGCTGAGCGGCCAGGGCGCAGCAGTTGATATTGCCGACAACGGTCTGCGAGGCGTGGAAGCGGTGCAGGCCGCCATGGCGACCGGCAAACCCTACAACGCGGTACTGATGGACATGCAGATGCCCGTGATGGACGGCCTGACCGCTGCGGGCGAGATCCGCGAACGCCTGGGTGTGCGCAGCCTTCCGATCATTGCAATGACGGCCAACGCCATGGCCAGCGACCGCGAGGCGTGTCTCAACGCCGGCATGAACGACCACATTGGCAAGCCATTCAACCTGGATCAATTGATCGCCACCCTGTTGCAGTGGACGCGTGGTGCAGCAGCTGCCGAAGCGTCGGAAGCGCCGGAAGCGCCGATGCCACATGCGACCCCAGAGATCGCACTGCTCAACCGCAATGACGCACTGCAACGCATGGGCGGCAGCGTCAGCCTGCTGGACCGACTGAGCACCCAGTTTCTTGCTGATCTGCCGAGCTACATGCAAACCTGCGAACAAACGATGCTGGATGAGCAGCGCGAGCCGACCATGCGCGCGCTGCATTCCCTCAAGGGAGTGGCAGCCACCATCGGCGCTGACGCGCTTGCAAAAGCGGCGGGGAAGGCGGAGCAACACGCCAGATCCGGTGCGATGGTCAACCTGGCGCAGCTGCGTCAAACGGCCGCAAGGACCGAGCAGGCACTGCTGGAGATCGGGGTCGCTGCTCCGCTGTTATCCGCAATCGAAGAGGCTGCCGATGACCCAGTGCAGCCGGTGCGAGACCGTCTGGCCGACCCTGTTTTGCGCAGGGCTCTCCAGGCGCCGGGCTTGACCGACTCCGTCAATTCCCCCGCGCCGCTGCCCGATGGCATCAAGGCGCCAGGAGCGCCTTCCTCACTGCCTGAGGCGGCGCATGTCGGCGAACTGACGGGTGTGCAGGTGCTGGTGGTGGACGACACCGACTTCAACCTCGAGATTGCACGCCGGCTGCTGGAGCACCAGGGCGCGACGGTGCATACCTGCGGCAGCGGCCGCGAAGCGCTGGATTTTCTGGGCCAGCCATGCGCGGGCCTGGATCTGGTGCTGATGGATGTGCAGATGCCCCACATGGATGGACTGGAAGCCACCCGGCGCATTCGCAGTGAACTGGGACTGACGGAGTTGCCGATCGTGGCGCTGACCGCAGGCTCTCTGGCCGAAGAGCGCGACCGGGCGCTGGCTGCCGGCATGAACGACTTCCTGAGCAAACCGCTGGATCTGAAAGACCTGGTGCGCATGATCCGGGCGCAGCTGGAACGTCGCGGTGCACTCAATCCCTTGCAAACCCCGGTGCATCAGGCTGAAGCAGTCCAGGGCACGTGGCCCGTCATCACTGGAATCGAAACCGCAGAAGCACAGCGCTGCCTGGGCGGGGACTGGAAGTTCTTCATGTCGATTCTCAAGCGCTTCCATCGCGAGTACGACGACTTGATGACCGCGCCGGCCATGGAGCCGGCATCCCATGAGCGAGCAGCACTGGCGGCGCGCTTGCACAAGCTGCGCGGCAGCAGCGGGACGGTAGGTGCCATGGGAGTGCACCGGCTGGCCACAGAACTTGAGGATTTGCTGGTGAGCACCGGTGCCCAGGCGCTGCCCGGTCTACAGGCACTTGCCGGCGAATTGACGACCTTGGCGGAATCGGTCAAACCCCTGCTGGCAGCCGAGGATGCGGGTGGGCATTCTGCAAAGCCGCAGGCGGCTGCACCCTGCCTCACCGACGCCGAGCTTCAAGAGCTCGTGAACCTGCTGGAGGCTTCCGACCTTGCAGCCCTGCACCGGTTTGACGAACTGCAAGCAGCTGTGATTGTCAAACTTGGGGCATCAGCAGCAGAACAATTGTTTTCGGCGGTCCGGTCGTTGGAGTTCGATCAGGCTGTGCGCATACTGGGTACCATCAAGCACAGTTGAGTGGGGGCTTCGCTGAAGGGCGACGCCGCAGTTCGATGTCGTGCGCCGGGTGAAAAAGTTGGTGCCCAAGTCAAGCAAGTGTTGGTGCAAAGGAATGCAGATTCATGAATATTCTTCTGGTGGATGACGACGAAATCTCCCGGCTGGTGCTGGCGTCGTTGCTCAGACGGATGCCTGGCGTTGGTGAAGTCATGGAGGCGTTTGACGGGGAAGACGCATGGGGCAAGCTCCAGGATGGATTCCGCCCCGTCCTGTGCTGCTGCGATCTGATGATGCCCAATCTGGACGGCGTGGGTCTGCTGGTGCGAGCCCGGGCCGATCTGCGCTTCTCTGAAATACCCTTCGTGATGATTTCTTCCGCGGCAGACCGGCAATCGGTCAGTCAGGCTGTGCAAGCGGGAGCCAATGGCTTCATTGCAAAGCCTTATGCATCGACGGTGGTCACGCGGGCAGTGGCCAAGGTGTTGCGGGAGAGCCTTGAAGGCGCTGAGGAGCCAGCGGTCGACACGCGACACCGGCTGGGAATTTCCCTGCAGGAGTTGATCAGCCACACCCAGCGCTTGCGCGAAAAGGTGGACGAATGTGCTGCCGAATTCGAAGCGGAAATGGAGGGTGCTGCGCGCGCGGCCGCCTTGCAACGCCTGAGCAGTTCATGCGCGACCCTGGGTATGTTGCGCTGCGCCAGGATGCTTGAGCAAGGATCAAAAGCACCGACGGAGCAAATTGCACCGGCCCTTTTGTTGCAAGAGGCTGCCCAGATGCTGGACGCAAGATTGCTGGTGTTGAGATGAAACCGCGGGATGTGCGGTTGGCGACTCTATCTCCGACACCTGCCCACCCAACCCACGCGTCCCGATGAAACCTGATCGCTCCGACATCGCCGTTGCACTTGAAGGTGCCTCCAACTTCCGCGACGTGGGGGGACTGGCAACATCGCATGGCCCACACGTTCAGCGCGCCCGGGTCTACCGCAGCGACCACCTGGCGAGACTCAGTGCGGCCGATCACCGGCGCCTGCTTGCGTTGCGTGTGACGCGCTGTGTGGATCTGCGCGGCCACCTGGAGCGCGAGGTCACGCCTTACCACCTGCCGGGCGCCGAACAAGAGCACCTGGCCATCGAGCCCACGGTGCTGGTGCGCCTGCGCGAGATGAAGGCCAGGGGCCAACAGCCGAATCACGCCGAGGCCGTGGAACTCATGCGCGAGACCTACCGTGCGTTCGTTCGGCAGCAAGGCCTGGTGTTTGGTCGCCTTCTGACGCGCATCGGCGACCACGACGAGGCCCTGGTGTTCCACTGCACCGCCGGCAAGGACCGCACCGGCATGGCCGCCGCGCTGCTGCTCGAAATACTGGGCGTTCACCGCGATGACGTGATGGAAGACTACCTGCTCACCAACCTGCTCTACCGGCGCGATCACCATCTCGTGGAGGAAGCGCCAGCGGAGGTGTTGGACGTGCTGTGGAAGGTACAGCCGGATTTCCTGCACGCGGCCTGGCGCTGCATTGACGAGGAGTTTGGTGGGCTTGAAAACTACCTGCGCGGGCCCGTCAACATGAGCCCCGAAGGGGTTCACCGCCTGCGAGAAAAACTGTTGGGCGAATAGTCCGTCAGTCTTTGCAAGGGCGCTCAGCGCACCGCGGCCTGCGTCGGCACCAGTTGTCGGTACAGGCTCGCCGCCCACCACAGGCCCAGGGCGATCGACAAGGCCACGAGTCCCTGCCCTGCCTGCAACTGGCTCTCCAACGAATAGGCGTTGCACAGCCGCCGGTCGGTGCTGGCCAGAAAGAAACCCAGCCAGGCCATCATCGGCAGCCCATAGCCGACGAAGAACAGTTGCACCGCCAGGTTCGACTGCACCCAGCCCTGGCGCAGCGCTGCGCCCGCCAGCCACAGCGTGACCAGCTTGGCCGCATCGGCCCCCGGCAGCACCACGGCCCGGTCGATCATGGCGGGCACCATCCAGTACGCGGTGATGCATTGCGCCAGCATGAACCCGGTCAATCCAAACCGGTTCCAGCGCGTCAGGCGGTCCCCCGCCACAACCGACCACGCCGCGCCCGCGGCCACCAACAGCGGCATCTGCACCAGCATGTGCCAGACCATGCTCTGCTCGATGAGCACGCGCAACGGTGGCAGCGACAGGGCGGTCGCACCCACGGTGAGCACCAGCGCCAGGGCCTTCATGGCGCAGATGCGCCGGCCAGTGCCTTGGCCAAGGCCAGTGCCCGTGGCCCTTCTTCCAGACCCAGGATGCGCACGAGTCGGCCATCGGCGGTGACAAGGTGCAGCGCCGCGTTGTGCTCGAACTCGCCCAGCGGTGCAGGCACGACCATGATCCCGAAGCTGTCGAGCAGCCGACGCCGGTCCTGCGGGTGGGCCAGGCTCACCGCCTGCCAAACGCCGGGCTGCATGCGCATGCGCTGCGCGTAGCTGGCCAGCGCCGGCGGGCGGTCCTGCTCCGGGTCGAAGCTGATCGACAACAGCCCCACGCGGTTCTGCAGACCTTGTTCGAGCACCTGCGCCTGCAACTGCTGGAACACTGTGCCCAGAGACAGGCACACCGTTGCACAGCGCGTATAGACGAAGTCGACGATCCAGACCCTATCGCCCCGGGCCAGCCACTCGCGCAGCGAACCCGTGCGCCCCAGTGCGTCGACCACCGGGAAATCCGGCACCGGCACGGCCGCGCGCGCCACCTCGCTGCGCCGCTGGGTTTCGGTGGTGTAGGCCGTTCCGCCCCCGGTGGCATCAAACAGGGCCCACAGTCCGGCCGCCAGCACCAGCAGGCTGGCTGCGAACGTATGAAACAGCCCGTCGACAGACGGGCGCGCAGGCAGAGGGGTGCCCGCCTCCACCGTCAGGGCGCCAGGGCCGTGAGGGCAGCGCCACCAGCGTACGGGCCGGATTGGGCCTTGGTGGCTTCGCGCTGCGCCGCGATGGTGGCGGCGGTGATGGGGGCCGCCTTGTTGCCCCACTCGCTGCGGATGTAGGTCAACACCGCCGCGATCTCCTCGTCGGGCAGGCTGCCGAACGCAGGCATGGCGCCGTTGTAGGTGGTGCCCTTGACCACCAGCGCACCTTCCACGCCGTGCAGCAGGATGCTGGCCAGCACTTTCTCGTCGCCCAACACCCACTCGGCGCCGGCCAGTGGTGGAAACACGCCCGCCACGCCCATGCCGGACGCCTGGTGACAGGCGACGCACTTGGCGCCGTAGATCTGCTTGCCGTCCACCGCTGCTGCGCCCGCACTGACCACGGCTGGCCGCAGCGTGCTGACCGTGCGCTGGTCGCCATAGGCCGACGCTTCGCCCGAGGGCGTGCTGGCAATGTAGAAGGCACCCCACATGCCGATCGCTCCCAGGAACATGGTGAAGAACCAGGGCAGGGGCCGGACCTTTTCGTCGGGATCGGCGTTCTCGCGCCGCATGGCCGCGAAAGCGCTGGCGTCGATGTTTTCGCCAGCGCTGTCGTGGTCGGAACCTGATCGAGGCTTGTCGGTGGCCATCAGCGGGGAGCCTTTCGGTCAACAGCCATATCGTCTTCGGCGGGCAGGGCCGGGTAGGTGCGGTTCAGCGCGATCAGGTAGTCCACCAGCGCCAGGGCTTCGGGCTTGGCCACCACCACCTGGCCCGGCTTGGCAAGCGATGGCGGCAGGTTCACCACCACCTCGTCCGCCTTGGCCTCGCCTTCGCGCACCTCGAACAAATAGGGATAGGACGGCATGATCGAGCTTGGTGTGTAAGCGCGCGGCGCGTACAGGTGGCCCAGGTGCCAGTCGCGGCTGGGCTGCCGGGCACCGATGTTGAGCAGGTCGGGGCCGGTGCGCATGGTGCCCAGCAGATGCGGGGTGTCGTACGCGTAATCGGCCGCCACGGATGCACGGCCCCAACCTCGCAGTGCATCGGGCGCCTGCGCGATGTCGCGCGGCTGTTGCGAATGGCAATAGACGCAGCCGTTGGCGATGTAGCTCTGCCGGCCCAGGAGCTGCACATTGGAGTACGGGGCCAGCTGGGCGGGTGGCTTGATGTCCTTCAACAAGAAATACGGCATCACCACCAGCAGCGCCGTGGCCACCGACAGGATGACCATGGTCCCCACGACGAGCCGCAGCTCGTCCATTTCATATTTGCCCACACCCAGGCTCATGCTGTTGCTCCCCGAGCCGCCACCGGCTGTGCCACCGCGGGCGCCGGGCCGGGCGAAGCCAGCAGCGCGGCCCCCAGTCGCCCGGGCCCGAACTTCCAGCCCATCATGAAGAAATGCAGCGCAAACACCAGATGACCCAGCGTCATCAATGCGCCGCCCACCGAGCGTGCCTGCAGGTACGGGATGGTCAGCTTCACGCTGTCCATGAACGGGATGTCCTTGTCCAGCATCGCGAGGCCCTGGTACCAGCCGCCGAACGACAGGCCGATGAAGTACACCGCGAAACCGCCCACCACCAGCCAGAAGTGGACCGAAATCATCCACGGATATGGCCATTCCCACTTCATCACGCGCGGCATGATGAAGTAGATGGCGCCGAACATCACCATCGAGAAGAAGCCGTACAGACCCAGGTGGGCATGGGCCACGGTGTAGTGGGTGAAATGCGTCACGGTGTTGACCGAGCGCAGCGCCTGCAGCGACCCTTGCACCGACGCGGCGGTGTAGAGCATGGCACCCAGCACGATGAAGCGCAGCGTGGGCGAGTAAAGCAGCGCGCGGAAGTTGCCCAGCACGGTCAGGTGCTGGTTGATCGCCACCGCAAACACAGGCACCACCATCATCATGCTTTGCACGATGCTGATGGTGATGAGCCACGACGGCACCGGACCCCCGATGAGGTGGTGTCCGCCGACCTGGCTGTAGAAGAAAGCGAGCGACCAGAAGCCCAGCAGCGACAGGTTGTAGCTGTGGATCGGTTTGCCCAGCACCTTGGGGATGAAGTAGTAGGCAGCTGCCAGCCCCAGTGGCGTGAACCACAGGCCCAGTGCGTTGTGGCCGTACCACCAGTTCATGGTGGCCTGCTGCACGCCGAAGTGCAAATCGGGCCAGTTGCCGATCAGGAACAGCACCGGGAACCACAGCAGACCCGCCGCGATGTACCAGACCGACACGTACAGGTGATCGACCTTGCGCCGCAGCAGCGTCAGCCACATCGGAAAGCCCACCAGCGCGCCACCGATCACCAGCAAGATGTCGATCTTCCAGGGGTACTCGAGCCACTCGAGGCCGTCGGAGTAACCCAGCGCAATGGCAACGGTGCCCGCGGTCACGCCGATGGTCCACAGAGCGCCGCCGATCAGGGCGTACCTGGAACCCACCAACTCGGTCTTGAGCAGCCGCGGAATCAGCCACAGCGCCACACCGATACCCGCCATGGAACACCAGCCATACGCCACCAGGTTCAGGTGGATCGGCCGGATGCGGCCGAAGGTGAGCCAGGCCTGATCCACCAGCCAGTCGGGGGAGTGCATCTTGATCGACGCCACCAGCCCCGCCACCGAAGCCAGCACCAGCCACACCACCGCCATCGTGAGGCACACGCCCACCACCAGCGAGCTGCTCTGGTCGGCGCGCAGCCGGGTGGCCACCTCTTGCGCATTGCGCTGCGTGTCCATCTGCGAGGGGTCCATGGCCTGCTGCAGGCTGCCGCGCTGGCTCAGCGTGGCAGCCGGATCTTCGACCTTGCCGACTTCATCGGCGTCGAAGATCTGCACCGACGCAGCGCCGCCGCTGCCAAACAGCCCTTTGGCCATCGACGCGATAAAAACAAACAGCGCCAACACCGAGAGGATGAAGGTGCCCAACAAAACGCCGACGGTCAGGTCCATGGGGGTGTGGGGTGGGGAACGGGAGATAGAGGTTTATGCCATCTCCCACCCGGACATGTGCCGCTGGGGGTTTTCAGGGAATCCGCACAGTGCATCCGGCGGATCACAACGCACACCACCGACTGCCTTGCGACCTGGCAGCCGCTTGGAGCCAGGTGAAGCGGCGAAAAGACCGTTCTGTAGCTGCGCGCTAGCGGCTCGCGGGGATCTGTCCCACAGCAGTGCCCGCTACAGCCGGCGGCGTCCATCCGCCGCCCAACGCCCGGTACACGGTGACCAACGCGGTGGCCGTACCCACTTGCGCCTGCACCAGCTGGTCGCGGGTGCTGAGCACTTCGCGTTCGGCGTCGAGCACGGCCAGGAAGTCGGTCACCCCGGCGTCGTACCTGAGCTTGGCCAGGCCTGCGGCCTCTTCGGCGCTGCGGGCAGCCACATCCAGCTTTTCCGCGCGTTGTGCGCTGCGGCTGTAGCTGCTGAAGGCGCCTTCGGTTTCTTCCAGCGCCACGGCCACGGTCTGCTCGAAGCTGGCCAGGCTTTGCTGGGCGCGGGCTTCGCTGGCGCGGATGCGCGCGCGGATGGCGCCGAAGTCAAACGGGGTCCAGCTGATGCCGGCACCCAGTGCGTACCGGGCCGACTGGCTGTCGTTCAAATCACCGATGCGCGCGGCATTCAGGCCGAGCAGGCCCGAAAGCGAGAGGCGTGGGTACAGCGCGGCGGTGGCCACGCCGATGTTGGCGGTGGCGGCGGCCAGCTCGCGTTCGGCGGCGATCAGGTCGGGGCGGCGTTGCAGCCACTGCTCGGTGGTGCCCACGGGCAGCGCGGCCAGGTCGGTCAGGGGCAGGCCAGGCAGTGGCGCGGGTGCGCTCAGCTCGGCCAGCACAGCGCGCGGTGGCTGCGCGGTGAGCGTGGCGAGACGGAACACGCTGCGCTCGATGGCGGTTTGCAGCGAGGGCAAGGCCGCTTCGGTGCTGGCGACCAGGCCGCGGGCGCGCGCAAGGTCGAGCTGGGTGCCGCGGCCGTTGTCCACGCGGGCGTTGGTGATGCCCAGCGCGTCGCGCTGGTTCACCAGGCTGGCCTCGGTCACGCGCAGGCGCTCTTGCAGGC
>LNFM01012395.1_pt1 | contig 13594 bp, 12 predicted proteins | sample 596031 | NCBI WGS metagenome assembly LNFM01 (sample SAMN04254537, study PRJNA301005) | activated carbon metagenome | isolation source: dual media filters at the Ann Arbor, Michigan drinking water treatment plant | place: USA: Ann Arbor
ATCCCTCGGTGACCAACGGCTGCACCAAGCTGCTCGGCGCGATCGCCAAGGCGGCTTCTGCGATGGGCTATCGGCGCCTCGTGACCTACACGGCGGAAGGCGAAGGCGGGGCCAGTCTCTACGCCGCGGGCTGGGACCCCATCGGACGCAGCGCCGGCGGCCACTGGGGTTCGGCCGGTCGGCCGCGCAAGGCGGGTCCTGAGGAAGGGCGCAAGGTTGTGTGGGCGAAAGTGCTGCGCGGCGAGGAGCGCGAACGCTGAGCACGGTTCGTCTCGTCGACCTTGAAGGCGACGCCGAGCGCGAGATCCTGGTGGTCACCAGGAGCGCGCATGCAGCAACTCATCGACCTTCGCCACGAGACGCCCGAGGCCATCTCATTGCAGGCCATCGGCGCGTTCATGGAAGTCGGCCGGCCGGCGGTCGTGCTCTTCAGCGGTGGCAAGGACTCGTCGGTGCTGCTCAACCTTGCGCTCACCGCCGCCGTCGAACAGGCCAGGCAGGGCCGCAACCCAATGGTCGTCATCGCCCACAGCGACGTCGGCGTTGAGAACCCAGAGATCCAGCGCCTTGTCAGCGGCGAGATCGCCAAGGCGGCCCGGTTCGCCCGCGAGCATGGCGTGACCGCTGTCGTGCGGGTGGCGACCCCGGCCTTCTGGGACACGTTCCCGGTGCGGGTGATCGGCGGCCGCGCGCTTCCGACTTTTCCGGACTCGCGAAGGGACTGCCAGACCGACCTGAAGCGCCTGCCGAACGAGCGGGAGCTGGCGCTCTTCGAGCGCGAACTGGCGGCCAAGGGCTGGCCCCAGCCGGTGCTCATGACGGGTGTGCGGCGCGACGAGTCGGCCGTCCGTGCAGCGAGCGTGAAGGGCCGCGGGGAGAAGGCGGTGTCGCTGTGGACGGACAGGGAGGGGCGCCTTCGACTGAGCCCGCTGCTGGAGTGGGCGGTGGACGACGTCTGGCAGTACCTGGGCCTGGCCAACGCCGGCGTGATCCCGGCGTACAGCCGCTTCGAGGAGACGATGCAGACCTACCAGGCCGCCGGCGGCAGCAGTTGCGTCGTGGTGGCGGACGCGGAGATGCAGAAGCACTCCAAGCCTTGCTCCAGCCGCTTTGGCTGCTGGGTTTGCACCGCGGTCCGGGAGGACCGGTCGCTGCGCCAGATGATCGAGACCGACCGGGATCGCTACGGCTACATGGCGCCGCTGGCCGCGCTGCGGGATTTCATCGCCTACACGCAGTACGACTGGTCGCGCAGGCAGTACGTCGGGCGGAGCATCGTGGACGGGTTCATCGAGGTCGGTGCCGACACGTACTCGCCCGCGATGCTCGCCGAACTGCTTCGGTACGCCTTGAGTGCGCAGAAGCTGTCGGGTGTGCAGATCATCAGTGCCGCCCAACTGATCGCGATCGACGCCCGCTGGTCGCAGTATGCGATCGCCGAACCGTTCAGCGCGCTGAGGATCTGGAAGCAAGTCGAAGACGGCGCGCTCTGGACGCCGCCCCCGATCAAGCCCCATCCGAAGACGGCGGTGCCCAAGTTCGGGAAGATCCACGTGGGAGACTGGAACGACGACGTGACCTCGGCGCTGGAGGTCACCGGCCTGCGCAATCCGGCTTGGGAGGACTTTGCGGAGACCTGCGGCCCCGGCTTGCGCACCCTCGCGAGCGGAAGGGCGGTCATCGATGTCGAGGGAGACAGCGAGATCGACGAGGAGGGTGCTTGGCTGTTCCTGGACTTCGAGCTTGATCGCATGCTCAAAGACCGTCGAACGACGGAAGGCTACTGGACGGCCGGCTACGAGACCTACCTGACGTTCGGCCTGGTCCAGCCGGCCAAAGGCCAGTCGGCGCGCGTCGACGAAATCCTGCGGCGTTCTCAATGGCGGCAGCGCCACGGCTTGCATGGACAGCCCTCCCTCGAAACCCTGCGCAGCCGTCTGACCGTGCGGTACCCCAGACAGGGCGAACTGTTCGAAAAACTCGACGAGGCTCCGGCGTGATGTCGCTCGTCCTCGCGGCCGGCACCCCCTTTGTGGGGCAGTCGAAGGAGCGCCCGCCGAGGGCGGAAGGCGTTGCGCCGCACAAGCACCGGGCCGACCTCAGCGGAAGCCAGGTGATCACGCTCGCTCCCCATGGCGGGTGCATCCGCAGTGGCGCTTGAACGCGGGCCCGGGCCCGGCAGACTGGTCCCGAATGGATCGAACTCATGGTCGAAGACAAGTCGAAGCTAGTGGCCAGGGACGCCTACACCCACGAGATCCGGGACGGAAGCGGGGAGTGGATCTGGCTGGGTGACGAACTGAGCATGCAGGTGATCTTCAGGAACTTGACCGGGGAGAACTTCGCGGGCAAGCCGGCGACCGCCCATGCGGACTACCTGAGCTGGATGAGGCACTTCACGGCGGCTTCCTGGCCGGGACGAAGTGACCCGCTGGGGCCGGGCAGGACAATCGAACTCGCGCCCATCAGCGGGACGCCGATCGCCCGGTTCAGATTCGGGTCGTAGACCAGGAAGGAGGTCACCATGGATGCCGAGGAACTGGCCCGGACGTTGGTCGCTGCGCTTCCCAAGGGTGTGCCAGGACTCTTCAATCCCTGGGCCGACGTGTGCGGAGACGATCTCGGGTCGAATGGGCCGGAGGCCAAGCAGCGGCGGCTGCAGCAACATCTGGACTGCGATGCGGAGTTCATCCTCTGCGGCGAAGCGGCGGGCTGGCAGGGCATGCGGCACACGGGGCTGGCCTTCACCAGCGAGCGGCACGTGTTGGACGGCGCCGTGCCCCGGCTGGTTGACGCACCGGGACGGTTGACCTCGAGGTCCCGTCCGTTTGCTGAGCCTTCGGCCACGCTGGTTTGGCGATCGCTGTACGCGCTGGATATCGCGGAGCGAGTGGTGATGTGGAACGCATTGCCGATGCACCCGCACGACCGAGGCGACCCGCGCTCGAATCGCACGCCGACCGACCCAGAGCTCTCCCACGGCCGCACGCCGCTCCAGTTGCTGTTGGCAGCCTTTCCGCGCGCTGCGGTGGTCGCGGTCGGCAAGAAGGCGGCCGAGCAACTGGTCCGGCTTGGCGTGCCGTCTGCCGCTGCTGTCCGGCATCCGGCCAACGGTGGCGCGCGGGCATTCGCGCAAGGCTTGGAGGCCTGCGTCAAGGCGCGGCGGAGGCGTTGAGCGTGCCCGACAACCACACGGGGACCGGCTGTGCCGGCGACCGGTATTGGCTGCTCCACGAGCTAGCGAGAGTCCAGGCTGGTCGACACCGCGAACCAGTTCCATCTGTTCGTGTTTATGGACCGGAGTGTTCGCCTGCCGGTCGGAATCGTTGAGCGGGAGGGGTGGCCGGCTCCGCAGAAGCACGCGCGGTCGGTGCGACGCGGCGAGGGCTGCCCGAGCGCGCGCAAGGCGGTTCGTGGCGCGGAGGCGCTGGCGTGAGTAAGGGAAAGGGCGGAGCGAGCGCTAGACGGCAAATCTTGTGCATCATTTCATTAGTTGCAAAACTTCTTGCCTACTCCTAGCGACACGGCTTAGAATCGCAATATGCCGTTTGATGCATTAAAAATAGCGCTTGGCGAGTTGGCACTGGTACAGGCTGGGTATCCCTTCCGCACCACCGTGGAAGAGGTGCCCGACGGTGACGTGCACGTCATTCAGATGAAGGACGTCAGCCCCGAACTTGGGATCGACTGGTCGGCCGTCATCCGCACTCGGCTGGCCGGGCGCAAGCAGCCGGACTGGATCGTTGATGGCGACATCCTCTTCGCCGCCAAGGGCGCCCGGTTCTATGCGGCCTGTGTCGCCGCTGCCTTGCCCAACGCCGTGTGTGTGCCGGCCTTCTTCCACCTCAGGGTCAGGCGCGAGGCCGCGCTCGACCCGGAGTTCCTGGCTTGGCAGATCAACCAGATGCCTTGCCAGCGTCAGTTGTTGCAGGCCGCCGAGGGCAGCAGCCTACTCAGCATTCGCCGCGCAGTGCTTGAGCAGTTAGTCCTGGCCGTTCCCCCCATCGTCGAGCAGCGCCGCATCGTTGCGCTGGCCGGCCTGGCGGTGCAGGAGCGGCTAGCGCTGCAGCGCCTCATCCACAACCGCGAACAGCAGCTCCAGGCCATCGCCGAAGACCTTGGCGCACAAGCAAGCTCACATTGACCGCAGGACACCGCATGAACGACCTCGCAACCCCCCAGGCCGCCGTGAGCCAGGACGACATCAACGCCGCTGTCTGGGCCGCCTGCGACACCTTCCGCGGCACCGTAGACCCGAGCATCTACAAGGACTACGTCCTAACGATGCTGTTCCTGAAGTACGTCTCCGACGTCTGGCAGGACCATTACGACCACTACAAGGCCCAGTACGGCGACCACCCCGAGCTGATCGCCGAAATGCTGAAGAACGAGCGCTTCGTGTTGCCGGCCAGCGCCAGCTTCTACGCACTGCATGCGCTACGGCACACGCCCGGCAACGGAGAGCGCATCGACAAGGCGCTGCACGCCATCGAAGAGGCCAACCTCGGCAAGCTGCGGGACGTGTTCCAGGACATCAGCTTCAACAGCAACAAGCTGGGCGACGAGCAGCAGAAGAACGACATCCTGCGCCACCTGCTGGAAGACTTTGCCAAGCCCGAGCTCAACCTGCGCGAGAGCCGCGTCGGCCAGCTCGACGTGATCGGCAACGCCTACGAGTTTCTGATCAAGAACTTCGCTTCCACCAGCGGCAAGAAGGCGGGCGAGTTCTACACGCCGCCCGAGGTGTCCACGTTGATGGCTCGCCTGATGGACCCGCAGCCCGGCGACGAGATCTGCGACCCCACCTGCGGCTCGGGCTCGCTGCTGATGAAGTGCGGCCGGCTCATCCGCCAGCGCACCGGTGCGCGCAAGTACGCGCTGTACGGGCAGGAAGCCATTGGCAGCACCTGGGCGCTGGCCAAGATGAACATGTTCCTGCACGGCGAGGACAACCACCGCATCGAGTGGGGCGACACCATCCGCAACCCCAAGCTGCTGGACGGCGCGGCCAGCCTCAAGCACTTCGACATCGTCGTCGCCAACCCGCCCTTCAGCCTGGAGAAATGGGGCTTCGAAGGAGCCGAGGCCGACAAGTTCAGCCGCTTCCGCCGCGGCCTGCCGCCCCGCACCAAGGGCGACTACGCCTTCATCCTGCACATGGTCGAGACCATGAAGCCCGGCACCGGCCGCATGGCCGTGGTAGTGCCGCATGGCGTGCTGTTCCGGGGTGCCGCCGAGGGGCGCATCCGCCAAAAGCTGATCGAGGAGAACCTGCTGGATGTGGTGATCGGCCTGCCCGAGAAGCTGTTCTACGGCACCGGCATCCCGGCCGCGGTGCTGGTGCTGCGCAAGCACAAGGCCGACGACAAGGTGCTGTTCATCGACGCCAGCCGCGACTTCGAGGCCGGCAAGAACCAAAACGTGCTGCGCGAGGCCGACCTGCAGCGCATCCTGGACACCGCCGCCGCCCGCCAGCCCGTGGCGCGCTACGCCCACCTGGCCACGCCGGCCGAGATCGCCGAGAACGACTTCAACCTGAACATCCCCCGCTACGTCGACACCTTCGAGGAAGAGGCCGAGATCGATCTGATGGCCGTGCGGCGCGAGCGAGAGCAGCTGAAGGCCGAGCTGGCGCGGCTGGAGGCGCAGATGGATGCGTACCTGAAGGAGCTGGGCTATGAGTGAGCCTTTGCCCCTGATCCAGGCCGACGGTGCCGGCGAGTTCGTCCTGTACACCACCGAAGACGGGCTCACGCGCATCGAGATGCGCGCGGAGGGTGGCACGCTATGGCTCAGCCAGGCCGCCATCGCCACCCTGTTCCAGACGACGCCGCAGAACGTCACCCAGCACGTCAAGGCCATCTACGCCGAGGGCGAGGCCGATGAGCCAGCAACCTGTAAGTCTGGCTTACAGGTTCGCCAGGAAGGCGGGCGGGAGGTCAAGCGCACCGTCCGGCTCTACAGCCTGGAGGTCATTCTGGCGGTGGGCTACCGCGTGCGCTCGGCCAGAGGCACCCAGTTCCGCCAGTGGGCGACGGCGCACCTCAGTGACTACCTGGTCAAGGGCTTCGTTCTCGACGATGCGCGCTTCAAGGCGGGCGGCGACAGCGTGTACTTCGACGAGCTCCTGGCGCGCATCCGCGACATTCGCAGCTCGGAGAAGGTGTTCTGGCGCAAGGTGCTGGATATCTACGCCACCAGCGTCGACTACGACCCGAAGAACGACCTCTCCAAGCAGTTCTTTGCCACGGTGCAGAACAAGATGCACTGGGCCGTGCACGGCCACACGGCGGCCGAAGTCATCGTGGCGCGGGCCGACGCCGCCAAGCCCAACATGGGGCTCACCAGTTGGGAAGGCGCGCGCCCGCGCCGGCAAGACGTGGAGATCGCCAAGAACTACCTCGGTCCGGACGAACTGGACGCGCTGAACCGCATTGTCAACCTGTACCTCGAATTCGCCGAAGGCCAGGCGCTGCGCCGTCGCCCGATGACGATGGCGCAGTGGATTGGCAAGCTGGACGACTTCCTGCGCATCATGGATGCCGGCAAGGTGAGCCGCGACAAGGCGCTGGCCAAGGCCCATGCCGAGTACGAGCGGTTCCGGCAGGTGCTGGACGAATTGCCAAGCCCGGCAGAGAAGGACTTCGAGGCGGCCGCGGATCTCACGCCGCTGCTGGAGGTGGAGAAGCGTGGTCGCAACGCGCGCAAGGGGGGCGGAGATGCTGCCTGAAGGATGGCGGACGGTGAAGATGGTCGACATCTTGGAGAAGGAGGTGCGACCGCTGCAAGTCGAGCCACATGCGCTCTACACAGAAATTGGAATTCGCTCTCACGGGCGCGGTGTCTTCCACAAAGAGCCAGCCTTAGGGGCTGAGATTGGCGAGAAGCGAGTCTTTCAGGTGGTGGAGAACGCCTTGGTGCTCAACATCGTATTCGCATGGGAGCAGGCGGTCGCGCTTACTACCCAACGCGACGTCGGGAAGATTGCTTCGCATCGATTCCCTATGTACCGCCCAAGATCGAATGCTTGCGAGCTACGCTTTGTCTTCCGCTACTTGATGAGTCCACGCGGGAAGGAACTTCTGGATCTCGCGTCGCCAGGAGGGGCTGGACGAAACAGGACACTGGGACAACGGGCATTCGATTCCATTCCGATCCCCTGTCCGCCAATCGAGGAGCAGTTGCGGATTGCTGACGTACTTCAAGTCTGGGATGAGGCCATCTCTGTTGCGCGCGCGTTGTCTGCAAAAACGCGGCAAGAAGCGGAACTGATTCGAGAGAAGCTACTTCAAGGCGTAATGAAGTTCAAGGCTGTACCTCTGGCTGACGTTGCTGAAGTTCGAACTGGTCTCGCCAAGGGGAAGCGACAACTGGGTACCAGGATTGAGGTGCCGTACCTGCGCGTGGCCAACGTCCAGGACGGACGACTTGACCTTACTGAAGTGAAGACGATTGAGATCTCGCCTGAGCAATTGCCTCGGTATGCCCTCATGCCTGGCGATGTGCTCATGACGGAAGGCGGCGATTTCGACAAGCTCGGCCGCGGGACGGTGTGGAACGGCGAGATCGAAAACTGTCTTCACCAGAATCATGTATTTGCGGTGCGTCCGAAGCAGGACCAAGCGTGCTCCGGATACTTGGCTGCGATTGCAGCGAGCGATTACGGTCGCACCTACTTCCTGAGTTGCGCCAAACGCAGCACCAACTTGGCGAGTATCAATTCGACGCAACTAAGGGCGCTGCCGGTTCCAGTGGTGCCACTCTCTGAGCAAAAGCGCATTGCTGCTGTCATTGATTCGGCGCTGCAAGCGGCGCATGCGAGCGCAAGCCTGGTCGACTTGCTCAACGCCGAAAAGCTGACCTTGACGGCAGACCTATTGGCGGGCCGACGCCGCTTCCCTCAGGACAGACAAGGGGAGACTTCGTGAGCCAAATTGGCCCAATTGCGCGAGAACAGTTTGCAGCGCATGTGCCAGCCCTTCATGTTCTGTCCAACCTTGGTTGGAACTTTTTGACCGTAGCGCAGGCCCTTGCGATGCGCGGCAGCACGCGCGAGGTAATTCTGCGGGCGCGCCTCGTCGAGGTGCTGCAGACCCGCCGATACGAATACAAGGGTCAGTCTTACCAGCTGTCCAGCAGCGGCATCGAGCAAATCGTGCGCGAGCTGTCGGCGCTTAGCCTGGCCGAAGGCCTGATGCCGGCCAACGAACGGCTGTATGGCAAGCTGGCGCTGGGCATCACGGTCACCGAGTTCATGCCCGACGGCAAGAGGCACCAGCCGACGATTCCGGTCATCGACTGGTCCGACCCGGCTGCCAACCGATGGGACGTGACCGAAGAGATGGAGGTGCTCTCCGCCCAGGGCACGCACCACCGCACGCCGGACGTGGTGTGCTTCGTCAACGGGCTGCCGCTGGCGGTGATCGAAGCCAAGCGCCCGGAGTCCACGCACCTCGGCAAGTCGATGGTGACCGAGGGTGTCAGCCAGCACCTGCGCAACCAGCGGCCCGACGAGATTCCGCAGCTCTTCGGCTACGCCCAGCTGCTGCTGGCCGTGAGCCAGACCGAAGGGCGCTATGGCACTACCGGCACCGCCGCCAAATTCTGGGCTCGCTGGCGGGAGGAAGAGTTCGACGCGGCGCACCTGGCCGCGGCCAAGAACGCGGCGCTGCCGCCTGCCGTGCGCGTCCGACTCTTCGAGGGCAAGCCGGCGGCTTTGGCCAGCTACTTCGATGCGCTGTGGGCGCAACCCATGGAGCCCACCGACCAGGACCGCCTGCTGGTCAGTCTGCTCACGCCGGGCCGGCTGCTGGAGTTCCTGCGCAGTTACGTCCTCTTCGACCGGAAGGTCGGCAAGATCGTGGCCCGCTACCAGCAGTTCTTCGGCATCCGGGCGCTGCTGGCGCGCATCCAGCAGCTGCGGCCCGACGGTGGACGTGAGGGTGGCGTGGTGTGGCACACCACGGGCTCGGGCAAGAGCTTCACGATGGTGTTTCTCACCAAGGCGCTGCTGCTGGTGGACGCGCTGGCCGAGTGCCGCGTGGTGGTGGTGACCGACCGCGTGGATCTGGAAGGCCAACTCTCGCGCAACTTCATCTCGGGCGGTGCCTTCGGCTCGGCCATCGCATCGCAGAAGGATGGCGAGAAGAGCCGCGCGATGACCGGCCGTGACCTGGCGCGCCGCATCGGCAGCGGCACGGAGCGCATCACCTTCACGCTGGTGCACAAGTTCAACTCGGCTTCCAAGCTGCTGGAGTGCCGCAACGCCTCGGCCAACCTGATCGTGCTGGTGGATGAAGGCCACCGCAGCCACGGCGGCGAGACGCATGAGCGCATGAAGAAGGCGCTGCCGCGTGCGGCCTACATCGCCTTCACCGGCACGCCGCTGCTGAAGGACGAGAAGACGTCGAACAAGTTCGGCCCCATCGTGCATGCCTACACCATGCAGCGGGCCGTGGAAGACGAAACGGTGGCGCCGCTGCTCTACGAAGAGCGCGTGCCCGAACTGACGATCAACGAAGAGGCCGTCAACCGCTGGTTCGACAAGATCACCGCGGGCCTGAGCGACGCGCAGCGTGGTGACCTGAAGAAGAAGTTCGCAAAGAAGGGCGCCATCTACGGGGCGGCTGGCCGCATCGAGCTGATCGCCTGGGACATCGCCACCCACTTCAGTGAGAACATCAAGAAGCTGGACCTGGGCCTGAAGGGGCAGGTGGCCACCGACAGCAAGCTCGACGCCATCCGATACAAGCAGGCGCTGGACGACACCGGACTGGTCACCAGCGCCATCGTCATCTCGCCGCCCGACACGCGTGAGGGCAACGCCGAGGTGGATGAGGAGAAGCTGCCCGAAGTGCAGAAGTGGTGGAAGCAGACTGTGCTGTCCCATGGCCTGGACGCCGAGACCTACGAGAAGCAGGTGGTGGCCGACTTCGGCACCGACGACGGCCCTGACCTGCTGATCGTGGTGGACAAGCTGCTCACGGGTTTCGACGAGCCGCGCAACACGGTGCTGTACATCGACAAGCCGCTGAAGGGCCACAACCTGATCCAGGCCGTGGCCCGGGTGAACCGGCTGCACGACGACAAGCGCTACGGCGTGCTGGTGGACTACCGCGGCATCCTGAAAGAGCTGGACACGGCGATCCGCGCCTACCAGGACCTGGAGACCCGCACCCAGGGCGGCTTCGACGTGGCCGACATCGAGGGGCTCTATCGCAACGTCGACACCGAGTACAAACGCCTGCCGGGCCTGCACGATCGCATGTGGTCGTTCTTCAAGGGTGTGGCCAACAAGCTGGACCGGGAACAGTTCCGACAGGTGCTGACGCCCAGGTTCGTGAAAGCACCGGACGGGGAGGAGTACGACGAGCGGCAGAAACTGCGCGACGACTTCTACGCCGCGGTGACGGCCTTCGGCCTGTGCCTGCAGACGGCGCTGTCGAGCCGGAGCTTCTTCGAGGACAAGAGCTTCTCGGAAGCGCAGATCGCCCGCTACAAGGCCGACCTGCGCTTCTTCACCGAGCTGCGTATGACGGCCCGCCGAGACGCGATGGAAGTGGTGGACTACAGCGCCTACGAAGAGCAGATCCGCAAGCTGGTCGACAAGCAGGTGATCGGCAAGGAAGTCCGCGACCCCAAGGGGGTGTACCTCGTGCACCAACTGGGCCGGGCCGAGGACCCGAAGGACTGGTCCGAGGAGAAGACACGAAACGAGACCGACCTGATCCGAACCCGGCTGCGGAAGACCATCGAGCAGGACCTGGCCGACGACCCCTACGCACAGAAGGTGTTCGGTGAACTGCTGCGCCAGGCGATCGCCGAGGCCGAGGCGATGTTCGACCACCCGCTCAAGCAGTACGCCTTGTTCAAGGACTTCGAGGAGCAGGTGACGTCGCGCCAGCCGCCCGGTACGCCTGACCTGTTGGCGGACAAGCCGCACGCCCGGGCCTACTTTGGCGTACTCCGCCTTGTGCTGGGCGATGGCGCCGTGGAGGCGATGGACGACGCGGCCCGCCAGACCCTGGTGGCGCAGGCCCTGGAGATCGACGACGTCGTGCGAACGGCCGTGGCCGAGAACTCGCTCAGCCCGCAGAGCATCGAGGCGGCCATCCGCAAGGGCTTGCTGCCGCTGCTGTTCGGCAAGCTCGGGCTGGACCGGGCCAAGGAGGCTGTCGAGCAGATCGTGCAGATCACCCGCCTGGGCCTCGGGAAGGCGCCATGACCGGCGCAGCGGTCGATCAACTCGCGAAGGCGGGCCGATTCAGCGTTCGCTATGGCGAGGAAGTCATCGCCTACGCACTGCGCTTGCAGCCGCAGCGCCTGCCGTCAAAGGTGGCCATTCATGTTGAGGCCAGCGGGCGCGTCCTGGTCGATGCGCCGGTTGGTGCCACGCACGCCGCCGTCGTGCGAGCCGTGAAGAAGCGCGCCGGGTGGATTGCGCAGCATGTGGCCCAGGCCAAGGCCCGGCTCGAGCACGTTCGCCACCGGGACTACACCAGCGGTGAGACCGTGCACTACCTCGGGCGCCGCTACCGGCTGCGTGTCACGGTGGATCCCGCGGCAGCGGCGTCCTGCCGGCTCCGCGGCGGCTTTCTGGAGGTCACCGTCCAGCGCCGTGACGCCTCGGATGTGCAATCGGAGATGTCAGCATGGCTTCGCCATCGGGCCAGCGAAGTGCTGCGCGAACGCCTGGACACCATCGCCGCTGGACTGCGCTGGGTGAAGGGGCAGCCGCCACTGCGCCTGCAGTGGATGCGTGTGCAGTGGGGCAGCTGCTCACCGCGCGGACGCATCACTCTGCATCCCTCCTTGGTGCAGGCGCCGCGGGACTGCATCGATTACGTCGTGCTCCATGAGCTGTGCCACCTGGCCAGCCATGATCACAGCGCCAGGTTCTACCGGCTGCTTGACCGGCACATGCCGGGCTGGCGCAGCGTGAAGGCACGGTTGGATGGCATGGCGGAAGACCTGCTGCGGCAGTAGCTGCGTGCGCTCGAGATAGAGGCGAGGGGATGCAGAACGCTAACGAGGACTTCAGCATGCTGCTGAAGCTTCCGCCTGACTATCCTTTGGCGGACCTGTATGCGCTGAGCGAGCGTCTGGCTGCCGCCGAGGTGTGTGTGCCGGGGTATGTGCCGCCACCCGTAGGCCTGTTTCACCCCGATGGGTTCTTCTACGACCAGCACATCGAGCGATCGAAGACGATCCTGATTCCCGATCGAAACGTGGTGTCCCGAATGGCACAGCTGGCGCGCGGCCGCCGCGTGGAGGCGGATCAGCAGGTCCGAACGGCTGCCGGCCTCCTCGCGTTTGCGCAGTGCCTCGATATCGAGATCGACCCGTCGGTGGCCTTCCACGAGCTTGCGCACACGGCTGGCAACGAGGCCGCGTGGGACGAGCTGGGGTGGTTTCGGTCCGCCGATAACGCCAGGGTTCACGATGTGATGGACGTCGCCTTGGGCCGTGGGGATCAACTTCGCGCGCCGGGCCTACCGCACGAGGTTCAGAAGCACGACCTCGCCAAGCCGCTCAGGCGCTGGAACCGGAACTACATCATCGCGTTGAAGGTGATGGATCTCGAGATGCAGGATCTGAGGCCTATAGACCGGGTGTTGCGCCTGCTGGATTGGATGAGGAACGATTTCATGTTCGGCGGGCCTGCGGCCATGCTGGCCAGCGTGTACTTCGCGCCCAACTCGCCACCGAAACGCCGGGTCTTCAAGGACAAGAACTCTTCCGATCGCGAGGCAGCGATAGCAGGCGCCCGCAATGCGGCTTGGGATCTGACGCACCTGAGTGAGTTTGTCCGCAAGGTGAACGAGGCCGGGTCCGACGGGCGGCCCCGGTTCCTGTTTGCCAGCTTCGACCGGCACTTGCGTCTGATGGCCAAGCTGCTGTTCGACTGTGCAACCGAGTTGTCCGCTGCCGACGCGCTTCCACAGGCGCTTTCGAGTTGGTGGCCAGAGACGGACGCCAGATGGATTGCGTCAACGATCGATCAACATCTGGAGCGCATCAATGCTCCTGAGTGGCGCGCCAAGACATCGCCGAGGCCCGACTTCATCAACCGGATGATCGAGCAGGGCGAACAGATCGTCCGCGCGGCGATGGTGAAACCGAAGGGCTAGGCGCGCGCCGCCACGGCGCAGCTCTCGCGCACTGCAAACAGCAGTACATTTGAAGGATCCATCCCCACTGAGTTCATCGCCAACATGAGACGCCCAAAGATCAAGACAGCGACGCTCACGCTGCGCCTTGACCCAAGGATCAAGGCCGCGGCCGAGGCGGCTGCAGAGAGGGATCACCGCAGCCTCACGAGCCTGCTGGAAGTGTTGATCGTCAATCACTGCCGGGCGTTGGGGCTTGGGCCTGAGCATTATTCAAAGGAAGTCCGCCAATGACCAAGACGCCGACGACGGCGCGCAAACGAGCCGTCACGCAGATTGCTACTGTCGACGAAATTCGGTTCTATCGCGCCAACGAAAAGCCGTATGGCGCATTCAGTAACCTCTACAAATGCCCGGTGGAGTTTGAGGGGACAGTGTTCCCGACATCGGAGCACGCCTACCAAGCGGGCAAGGCGCGAAAGCCC
>LNFM01009942.1_pt1 | contig 13593 bp, 14 predicted proteins | sample 596031 | NCBI WGS metagenome assembly LNFM01 (sample SAMN04254537, study PRJNA301005) | activated carbon metagenome | isolation source: dual media filters at the Ann Arbor, Michigan drinking water treatment plant | place: USA: Ann Arbor
GGCGCGCTGGCGATTGTTGGCGTTGTCCAGCGTCACGAGCTGGATCTTGCGCCCGCCCAACAGGTTGCTGGTGTTGAGTTTGTTGAAAATGGCCAGCGCGCCATCGCGCATATCGCGGCCGATGTCGGCATTGCTGCCGCTCAGTGGCACCGACTGGCCGATGACGATGTCCTGGGCCCAGGCGGTGTGCACACCCAACAGGGTGCAGAGGGCCGCCACTAGAAACTTGCTCATCTGGTCTCCTTCGCTGTGGTAACGCGGGATGCGCCGGGCATCCTCTGGCGGGATGTCTGCGACACGGTCCCATTCTAGGGAGACGGATGCGATCTCGACTGATGCAAAGTCGATGCTTGCCTTATGGTTTCTCGGGGCCGGGCCAGGGGCGTTCGCGGTACCAGGCCTGCCGGGCCAGGCGCAGCATGGGCTGGTCTGCGGACGTGTCGCCATAGGCGTGCAGCTCGGGCTGCGTTTCGCCGTAGTGCTGGGCCAGCCAGGCCTGCAGACGGCGTACCTTTTCCTCGCCATGGCAGTTGGGCGTGGCCATGCGGCCGCTGTAGCGGCCATCGACGACCTCCATCTCGGTGCAGAGCACGGCGTCCACGCCCAGGCTGTCGCCGACGAGATGCATATAGGGGCTGGTCGAGGCGCTGACGAGCACGCAGCAGTGGCCTTGTTTCTTGTGCCCGACCAGGCGCTGCAGTGCCCAGGGCCGCCACTGCAGGGGCAGCTCCTGCTGCACAAAAGCCTGGGCACAGCGCGCGACTTCGGCCACGGGGCGACCGGCCAGGGCGGCCTGCAGCAGGCGGGCCTTGGCGCGGTGGTTGCTGGTCAGGCGCAGCACCCAGGCCAGCAGCCAGGGGCTGCAGGCGAAGAGCAGCCAGAGGTAGCCCGGGGTGCCGAGCAGGCGGCGCAGAAAGGGGCCGAGGGTGTCACGCCAGGTCAGCGTGCCGTCGAAGTCGAAGGCCGCGACCACGGGCGGTGGCAAGGCGCTGTCCTGCTTCATGGCTTCGGACATTGCACCTGGCCGCAGTAGCGCACACAGAAGGGGCAGCCCGTCATGGGCAGCCAGGAGGGGATGTTGTAGTAGCGCCGGAAGACCTCACCGAGCACCCCCTGGCGGTAGGCCTCGTAATTGAAGTTGCGGCCTTCGACGACGTGGAAGGTCACGCCGCTTTGCTGCACGGTGAAGGCGCGCACGCTCTCGAAATAGGGGCTGTAGTCGGCCAGGTTGGGCGCATCCGCCATGAGCACGCGGATGGTCTGGCCCTGGTAGACGGCGTAGTCCACGAGCTGGTCGTCCTGGCGCGCGTGGAACTTGCCGGGGCCGAAGACCGGTACGTACTGCTGCAGCACATAGCCGTAGACCGCGGCGGGCGAGTAGGCGTTGGCCATGAGCACGCTGTCGGGTGTGCGCACCTGGGCCAGCAGTTCGGGGGTGCGGAAGGCGCGCACGAAGCTGGTGTAGCCGGGCTTGCCGGCCCATTGCTCCAGCGTGGTGAAGGAGAGGCCCAGCACGAGCACGACGTGCGCGCCGGTGAACCAGGCCAGGCCCTTGGCCGCGGTCTTGAGTGCGGCTTCGGGCAGGGCCAGGGCGTACAGCGCGAAGGCGAAGGGATAGAAGGACAGCACCCAGTGCAGGCCCACGACCTTCTTGAACGAGAGCAGGGCGAAGAAGACCAGCGGCACCACGAGCAGCAGGGCCAGCAGGCGCTGCTGGCGCGCGGTCTCGCGCAGCGCGGCGCGGTGCTTCCAGCCCAGCCAGAGCAGCGCCGGCGTGAGCAGATAGGCCAGCATGCCCAGGTACATGAAGGGCTTGCGCAGCTCGAAGGCGGCGTCTTCGTTGCGGTTGATGGCGTTGAACATGATGTTGGACCAGCCATGGTCCATGTTCCACGCGATGTTGATCGCCGGCCCGGGCAGGGCACAGAGCACGAGCAGCGCGTAGGCCTTCCAGCGCTCGCGCCGGTAGAGCGCGAAGTACAGCAGATAGGCCAGGCCCAGCACGACGGAGAAGTACTTGGAGAGGAAGGCGCAGCCCAGGGCCAGGCCGGACAGGGCGTACAGGCCCAGGGTGCCACCGTCGACCTGCGCACGCCGCTCGGCGCGCAGCAGCAGCGCGGCCGAGAGCACGGACCAGAAGATCAGCGGCGTGTCGGTGGTGATCAGCGCGGTGATCCAGTTCAGCGGCGCCAGCCAGATCAGCAGCGCGGCCCAGGCGGCACGCCTGCGGTCCAGCGGCTTGAAGGCCCACCCCACCAGGCCACCCACGGCCAGGGGCAGCAGCACGATGGGCAGGCGGATGGCCCAGGTGGCCTCGCCGAAGAGCGTGCGCATGAGCCAGATCAGCCAGCCCACCATGGGCGGGTGGTCGGAGTAGCCCCAGTCGGGGTAGACGCCCCACCAGTAGAAGAAGGCCTCGTCGCCGGTGATGGGCAGGGCGTAGGCGATCCAGAAGCGCAGGGCCAGGGCGCCGAGCGCGGTGAGGAGCAGCCAGCGCGGCAGGTTCAGGGAGGAGTCTTGGGACGGGAAGGTCATCAGCGCAGGGAGATGTCGCGGGAAACAAGTGCACTATAGAGGAGTGCGAGCGCGCCCAGGGCCACGGCCAGCCAGAGCGTGAGCAGACGCGCCAGCACGGTGATGGCCAGCGCAGCGGCCAGGCCCGCGCCGTGCAGCACGAGCAGGCCGGTCAGCAGGGCCTCGGTGCCGCCCAGGCCGGCCGGCAGCAGCGAGAGCGCGCCACCGACCATGGCCAGGGCGTAGAAGCCGGTGGCCAGTTCCGGGGCGATCGGCACGCCGAGCTCCAGGCAGAGCAGCCACAGGGCCAGGCCCTGCGCGGCCCAGGCCACGAGGGTCTGGGCCAGCCAGCGCCCCGGCCGGTGCGCCAGGCAGCGCCAGGCCGACTGCAGCCAGGGCAGGCGCGCGAACAGGGTGTGGCGTTGCCGGTAGAGCACCGCGGCCAGCAGCAGGCCGGCGCACAGCAGGCTCAGGATCAGCGGCCATTGCCAGGCGGCGGCTTCGGGCCGCTGCAGCAGCCACCAGAGAGCGGGCAGGGTCAGCAGCAGCAGGGCCAGCAGATCGGCCACGCGCTCGGCACCGAAGACGGCCAGGCTGTCGGCCGCGCCCAGCGGCTCACGCAGCAGCAGGCCGCGCGCGGCCTCGCCCACATTGCCGGGCGTGGGGGTGAAGGTGTAGCCCGCGAGGTAGAGGCGCAGGCCGCGCCGCAGGTCGAAGGCGCGGCCATAGTGCGCCATCCAGCCGCGCCAGCGCAGGCCGCGCAGCCCGTAGTTGAGCAGGCACAGGGCCGTGGCTGCGGCGCCCACGGGGGTCCACAGGGCCTGGCCGAGCTGCGGCAGCGGCGCATCGCCGGTCAGCAGCAGCAGCACGGCGTAGACGGTGGCGGCGCCACCGATGACCAGCAGCAGGGGCTTGAGCGGGAGCTTCACGCGGGTGGGTGGCTTCAGCGCCAGAGCCGCGTGGCGAGAAAGATGGCGAGCCAGGCGATGCCGGCGGCGACGATCCAGGGGTCGCGCAACAGGTCACGCGAGACATCCTCACCGCGGCCGCGGTGCACCTGGTAGGTGTAGCGCAGCAGGCCGAAGACCACCAGGGGCACGGTGTAGATCAGGCGCCCGCCGTGCTGTTGCAGGGCCTCGATGCTGGTGGCGTAGAGGCCGTAGGTGATGACGGTGGCCGTCATGGTGGCGGCCATGAAGGTGTCGAGCAGGGCCGGCGGGTAGTGTTCGAGGACCGCGCGTTGCTGATCGGGCGCGTGGAAGGTCTCGGCCTTGCGTTTGGAGAAACCCAGGAAGAGCGCGATGAACAGGCCCGTGAGCAGCAGCCAGCGCGAGGGCGGGATGCCCACGGCCACGGTGCCGGCCAGCAGGCGCAGCATGAAGCCGCTGGCGATGATGGAGACGTCGACCACGGGCACATGCTTGAGCTTCCAGCTGTAGGCCAGGTTGAGCGCCACGTAGCAGCCCAGCAGGAGCAGCAGCACGGTCTGGCCCCAGGCCAGCATGACGGTGAGCAGGGCCAGCACCGCGGCCAGGCCCAGCGCGGCCTGCGCGCTGACCGCGCCGCTGGCCAGCGGGCGCAGGCGTTTGGTCGGGTGCTGGGCATCGGCCGCGCGGTCGCGCCAGTCGTTGAGGATGTAGACCAGGCTGGAGGCGGCACAGAAGGCCAGGAAGGCCCAGAGCACCTGCTCGACCAAGGGGCCGCGGTGCCAGGTGTGGCTGAACATCAGGCCGGCGAAGACGAAGACGTTCTTGAGCCACTGGTGCGGCCGCATCAGGCGCAGCAGGGCGAGCGGCATGGAGGTCGGGGAGCTCATGGTTGCGCGCGATTGTAGGCAGGCGTAGCCTCAGGCCCCGGCCAGCGCAATGCGCGCCAGCATGTCGACCACGCGCTCGTCCTCGCCGATGGCGGGGCGCAGCTCGAACCGCACCTGTGGGAGCTCGCGGCGCAGCTGCTCGACGAGCACGGGCAGGTCCTCGCGCGCATGGCGGCCCACGCCGAGGAACATGGGCACGATGGTGATCTCGTGTACGCCCTCGGCGGCCAGCGTGGCGGCGCAGGTGCGCAGGTCGGGTTCCATGAGCTCCAGGTAGGCGCAGGCCACGCGGGCCTGCGGCTCCAGCGCGGCGGCGCGTGCGGCCACGGCTTCCATGGGGGCGCGCCACTGCGGATCGCGCGAACCGTGGGCGAAAAGGATGAGGCCTCGGGACATAGACATTACCTGCGCAGGACGAGCCAGCCGAAGGCGGCCAGCGAGATCAGCATGAAGATGAAGCCGGGCGCGGCGGCCGTGATCCAGGGCGTCCAGCGCTGCAGTTCCCCGATGTAGCCGAACATATTGTTGAGGAAGAAGAAGCTGATGCCGGCCATGACGCCGCCGAAGACGTAGAGCGAGATGCCTTCGCTGCGGAAGTGCAGGTAGGCGAAGGGCAGGGCCATCATGACCATGACCAGGCAGGACAGGGGGTAGAAGACCTTCTTCCAGAACTCGATCTCGTAGCGTTCGGCGCTCTGGGCATTGGCCTTGAGGTGGCGGATGTACTGGAACAGGTCGACCGCGCTCATGCGCTCCGGCTTGAGCACGGCGGCCGAGATCATCTCGGCCGAGATGGCCGTGGGCCAGCGGAAGACGGGCACCTGCGTGCGCTCGATGCGGCTGAGCTGGGCGCCGCCGGCGTTGAACTCGGTGCGCTCGACGTTTTCAAGCAGCCAGGCCTCGTCCTCGGTGAAGCGCGCCACGGGCGCCCGCATCATCGAGACCAGCGAACTCTGGTTGTCGAACTCGAAGATGCGCACGTCGCGCATGGAGCCGTCGGGTGCGAGCGAGCCGACGTTGACGCCGTACTGGGCATAGGGTTCACGTTCGCGCAGCCAGGCGCCGGTCTGGCCGACGGTCAGGATGTTGCCCTGGTAGTGGGCCCGTAGCAGCTGGCCCGTGCGGTCGGCCCAGGGGGTGAGGTAGTCGCCGATCACAAAGGTCAGCAAGGCGAAGGTGAAGCCCGCGGCCAGCAGCATGCGCAGCGCGCGCCAGGGCCCCAGGCCGCTGGTGCGCAGGATGGTGAATTCCGAGCTCTGCGCCAGCCGGGTCATCACATAGATGGTGCCGATCAGCACGGTGATGGGCAGCAGTTCGTAGAGGTGGCTGGGCACGAGCAGCAGCACATAGAGCGCGGCCTGCGGGATCTGATAGCCCGGCATATTGGGCCGGCCGACCGATGCCAGTTGGTCGACGAAGTCGAAGAAAGCGAACAGCGCGAGAAAGCCCAGGGTCACGTAGACCACCGCGGCGAAGATCTCGCGGTGCAGCAGGCGGCGGATGGTGTGCATCATGCCGGGCTGCCTCCGACGTTCTGCTGCCCGGCGGCTGCGCGTCGCTGCACGGGCCACCAGTTCCAGTTGTAGTGGCGCTTGGCCAGCCAGAGCAGGCCGGCCGTGAGCATGCCGCCATGCAGCAGCACATTGAAGGTGCCGAAGCTGGCCTGGCCGCGGGCGATCCAGTTCTGGCCCAGGATCAGCAGGTTCAGATAGACCTGAAACAGCAGCAGCGAGAACAGCAGGTTGCCGGTGCGACTCACGCGCGGGTTGATGCGCGTGGCCGCGAGGGCAAAGATGATGAGGTTGAACGAGGCCACGGCATAGCCGATGCGCATGGTGAGTTCGCCGAGGTTTTCGCGCGTGGGTTGGCGGAGCAGTTCCATCGTCGGGCGGCTGTTGAGCGTATCGATCGCACCACGCACCAGCGGATCGCGCGCGACCAGCATGCGGTATTGCTCGAACTCGCTGACCTTGACGCCGGCTTCGCCGTTACGGCTCTCCAGACGCTGGCCGCGCTCCAGGACAAGAAAGCGGTCGCCGTTGACGAGTTCGGTGTAACCGCTGCGTGCCGAGATCACGGTGCGCTTGTCGCGCTCGGTGGTGGCGACGAAGACGTTGCCGGCCTTGAGCTCGTCGATGTCACCCTTTTCCACGAAGAAGACGCGCGAACCGTCGGCCGACTCCTGGAACTGTCCGGGCTGCACACGCTCGAGGTCACCGCGGCGCTCGTACTGGGCGCGCATCTCGTCGATCTGGTCCTTGGCCCAGGGCCGCACGAAGAGCGCGAGCACGGCGATGGCCAGCAGCACGGGCCAGGCGAAGCGCAGCAGGGGCTTGAGCAGGCTGCCCAGGCCGACGCGGCTGGAGAACCAGATCACCATCTCGCTGTCGGCGTACAGGCGCGACAGGGCCATGACCACGGCGACGAACAGGCCCAGGTTCATGAGGTTGGGCAGGTAGGTCAGCACCGTGTAGCCCATCACCAGCATCACGTCCTGCGGATTGAAGCTGCCGCGCGAGGCCAGGCCCAGGGCACGGATCAGGGTCATGGTCATGACCACCGTGACCAGCACGATCAGCGTGGCGCCAAAGCTGCGCGCCAGCTCCTTGCGGATGGAGGAATCGAATAACATTGCTCGGAAGGAAACCGCCATTATGAACTTTGAACTGCTCACCCTGGACCTGGCCGGCGCTGCAAAACAGCCGGCCGATGCGCTGATCGTGCTGACGCCCGCCGGTTTCAAGCCCGGCAAGGAGGGCCTGGCCGCCCTGCTAGCCCAGGCGCTCAAGGCCGGCGACCTGGACACCAAGGCCGGCAAGCTGCTGGCCTTGTACCGCCCGGCGCAGGCCAAGGCGCCGCGTGTGCTGCTCGTGGGCACGGGTGAGGGCACGGTGCGTCAGGTCCGCCAGGCGGTGAGCGCGGCGCTGGGCGCCTTGCGCAGCGGCGGGCCGGCCGTGAAGAAGCTCGTGCTGTGCTTTGCCGCCGCGCCCCAGGCCGGCGCGCTGCGCGCGGCGGTGCAGGCCGTGGCCGACGCCAGCTATGTCTACACCACGACCAAGTCCAAGGCCGAGGGTCGCAGCCTGACGCGCGTGACCCTGGGCGTGCCCAAGGCGGCCACGCTGCAGGCCGAATTCGCCCAGGCCACGGCCGCCGTGGCCGGCATCGAGCTGGCCAAGGAATGGGCCAACCGGCCCGCCAACCACGCCACGCCCAGCCACCTGGCCGAGGCGGCACGCGGCCTGGCCAAGTTCCCCAAGATCAGTTGCCAGGTGCTGGGCCCGCGCGAGGTGGCCAAGCTCAAGATGGGTTCCTTCATGGCCGTGGCCCAGGGTTCGGAGCAGCCGCTGCGCTTCATCGTGCTGCAGTACCAGGGCGCACCCAAGGCCCAGGCGCCGACCGTGCTGGTGGGCAAGGGCATCACCTTCGACACCGGCGGCATCTCGATCAAGCCGGCCGCCGAGATGGACGAGATGAAGTACGACATGGGCGGTGCGGCCAGTGTGCTGGGCGTGTTCCGCGCGCTGGGCGAATTGAAGCCCGCAATCAACGTGGTCGGTCTGATCCCGAGCTGCGAGAACATGCCCGACGGCAAGGCCGTCAAGCCGGGTGATGTGGTGACCAGCATGAGCGGGCAGACCATCGAGATCCTCAACACCGATGCCGAGGGCCGCCTGATCCTCTGCGACGCGCTGAGCTATGCGGAGCGCTTCAAGCCTGCGGCCGTGGTGGACATTGCCACGCTGACGGGCGCCTGCGTGATCGCCCTGGGCGCGGTGCGCAGCGGCCTGTTCAGTACGGACGAGGCCCTGGCCCAGCGTCTGCTCACGGCGGGTGAGGCCGCGCAGGACCTGGCCTGGCGCATGCCGCTGGACGAGGAGTACGCCGAGGGCCTCAAGAGCAATTTCGCCGACGTGGCCAACATCGCCGGCCGTGCCGGTGGCGCCATCACGGCGGCCAAGTTCCTGCAGCGCTTCACCGACAAGTTCCCCTGGGCCCATCTGGACATCGCGGGCACGGCCTGGAAGAGCGGGGCGGCCAAGGGCGCCACGGGCCGGCCCGTGGGCCTGTTGCTGGAATTCCTGCTGGCGCAGGCCCCGGCCGGGCAGCGTGCGCGCAAGGCCTGAGCCCGGGCAGACCCCATGACCGAGGTTGCTTTCCATTTCAACGCGCCGGACAAGCAGGCCTACGCCTGCCGGCTGCTGCGCAAGGCGGTGGCGGGCGGCGCCCGGGTGGTGGTCACGGCCCCGGCAGATACCCTGGCCCGGCTCGACACCCTGCTGTGGACCTTCTCGCAGACCGATTTCATTGCCCATGCCCGTGCCCCCGGCGATGCCGAACTGCTCGCGGCCTCACCGGTGGTGCTGACCGAGACCCCGGCCATCGCGGGCCTGCCGCACCGGCAGGTGCTGGTCAATCTGGGGACGGAACTGCCCGGCGGCTTCGAGCAGTACGAGCGCGTGATCGAGGTGGTGAGCCTGGACGAAGACGACCGCCAGCAGGCCCGCAGCCGCTGGAAGCACTACACCGAGCGCGGCTACGCCATCCAGCGCCATGATCTGAACCTCAAGAGCTGAAAGGCGGACCGCCATGCCTGCCCTGTCCCACAAGCTCATGCGCAGCCTGCCCACCCTCACCGAAGTGGTGCCGGCGCAGGCAGCGGCAGCGGCGCCCCCGGCGCCCGGGGCAGCACTGGATGAGGAGGCCTTGATGCAGCGGGTGCTGCAACGCCTGGAGCTGACGCTGGACGAGCAGGTACGGCAGGTCGTGGCCGCGGTCCTGGACGAGCAGATGAAGGAGCTGGCGCCGCGCATCCGCCAGCGGGTGGACGCCGCGGTGCGCAAGGCCGTGACCCAGGCCGTGGCCGGCGAACTCAAGCTGCCGCCTGCCCCGCGCTGACACCCGCGTCGCGCCGGCGCCGCATTTGTCGGGCACGCCGTTGGGGGTATGCGCCGGAGCGGGGAATTTGCGGTAGTCTAGTGGTCGCAGTTTTGACCTGCTCAATTCAATAATCTGGAGTTCACCATGCGTCTGAAACAAGTGAATCGTGTCCTGGTCATCGTGGCCGCCGCGGCCCTGCTGGCCGCCTGCGGCAAGAAGGAGGAGGCCGCCGCCCCCGGCGCCGCCGCACCCATGCCCGTCGTGAAGGTCGGTCATGTGGGGCCGGTCAGCGGGCCCATCGCCCACCTGGGCAAGGACAACGAGCTCGGCGCGCGCATGGCGATAGACGAACTCAACGCGGCCGGCGTCACCATCGGTGGCCAGCAGGTCAAGCTCGAACTCATGGCCGAGGACGACGGCGCCGATCCCAAGCAGGGCACGGCCGTGGCCCAGAAGCTGGTGGATGCCAAGGTGGTCGGCGTGATCGGCCACCTGAACTCCGGCACCACGATCCCGGCCTCCAAGATCTACAGCGACGCGGGCATCCCGCAGATTTCCCCCTCGGCGACCAACCCCAAGTACACCCGCCAGGGCTACAAGACGACCTTCCGCGTGGTGGCCGATGACGTGCACCTGGGCAGCACCCTGGGCAAGTACGCCGTCAACACGCTCAAGGCCAAGAACGTGGCCGTGATCGACGACCGCACGGCCTACGGCCAGGGCGTGGCCGAGGAGTTCACCAAGGCCGCCGAGGCCGCTGGCGCCAAGATCGTGGCCAAGGAGTTCACGACCGACAAGGCCACCGACTTCAATGCCATCCTGACCAGCATCAAGGGCAAGAAGCCCGACGTGGTCTTCTTCGGCGGCATGGACGCCGTCGGCGGCCCCATGCTCAAGCAGATGAAGTCCCTGGGCATCACGGCCAAGTTCATGGGGGGCGACGGCATCTGCACGGCCGAGCTCAGCAAGCTGGCCGGCGACGCGATCGGCAGCGAACAGGTCTTCTGCGCCGAGGCCGGTGGCGTCGAGGGCGAGGCCAAGGCCAGCATGGACAAGTTCCGCGCCGACTTCAAGGCCAAGTTCAATGTCGACGTGCAGCTCTATGCCCCCTACGTCTACGACGCGACCAAGGTCATGGTGGCGGCCATGGTCAAGGCCGGCTCCTCCGATCCCGCCAAGTACCTGCCCGTGCTGGCTGCCACGTCCGACTACCAGGGCGTGACCGGCCCGATCGCCTTCGACGAGAAGGGCGACATCAAGAACGGTGCGCTGACGCTCTTCACCTACAAGGGCGGCAACCGCGAGCAACTCGCCGTGATCCGCTGATCACAGCCTGGGCTCGGAAAAAGCGCCTGCGGGCGCTTTTTCTTTTCCCACGGCTGTGGGGGTCTCGGAAGCGCTCCGCGCTCGGTTACAATGGCGGGCTCCGGAGAGGTGGATGAGCGGTTTAAGTCACACGCCTGGAAAGCGTGCGTGGGGTAAAACTCACCGCGGGTTCGAATCCCGCCCTCTCCGCCAAAACAAGAAAGCCCCGCCTAGCGGGGCTTTCCCGTTTTGGGCGGACGGGGGCGGGTGAGAACCCGCGCTCGGGTTCGCTCTGAAACAGTCCGGGGGACTGTTTTCGGACGCGCGTAGCGCGGGGGCGCAGCCCCGAGAAATTCGCGCAAGACGAATTTCGAGCAATCCCGTCCCGCCTTGGCGGGCTACAAGAGTCGTTGGTTGGCGTGTGAGCGAAGCAGAAGTCGTTGGCATGCACTGGTGCCGCCGGTGCGTATGTTGAGTCTGAGTCGGGTGGTCGGTGCTGCAGCCTTCCTGCTCGCCTGCCTCTGCCTGCCCGTCACCGCCGCCACCTACACCGGCCGCGTGGTCGGCATTTCCGACGGCGACACGCTGACCGTGCTCGACGCCGAGCGGCGCCAGCGCAAGATCCGCCTGGCCGGCATCGACGCGCCCGAAAAGCGCCAGGCCTGGGGGCAGCGGGCGCAGCAGTTTCTGGGCGAGCGTGTGTTCCAGCGTGTGGTCCGCATCGAGGGCAGCAAGAAGGACCGCTACGGGCGCGAGATCGGCAAGGTCATGCTCGATGGCGAGGACATCAACCTTGAACTGGTGCGCGCGGGCCTGGCCTGGCATTACCGTGCCTACGAGCGCGAACAGCCTGCCCAGGAGCGCGGGCGCTACGCCCAGGCCGAGCAGCAGGCCCGCGAGCGCGGCCTGGGCTTGTGGAGCGATGCGCACCCGGTCGCCCCCTGGGACTTCCGTCGCCGCGGGCGTTCAGGCCTCTGAAGCGCGGTTGCGCGGCATCCGGCGCAGCCCCTCCATGACCAGCAGGCCCACGGCCAGCCAGATCGGCCCGTAAGTCCAGGCCTGGCCAGCAGCGATGCGCTCGCCCAGCAACAGGGCCACGGCTACCAGCAGCACGGGCTCGACATAACCTAGCAGGCCGAACAGGCCCAGCGGCAGCAGGCGGCTGGAGAGGATGTAGCTCACCAGTGCGCCCGCGCTGATGCACCCGAGCAGGAGCAGCAGCGGACCGAGCAGCGGACGCTGGGCATAGATGCCGCTGACGTCGTCTGCCAGCGCGAAGGCTGCGGCCAGCGGCAGCATCAAGAGCAGGTCGAACCAGAGGCCGCCGAGGTGGTCGGTGCGGTAGCGCCGGCGCAGCACGAAATACAGGGGATAGCCGATGACGACCACGGCTGCGGGCCAGGAGAATTGCCCGACGCGCCAGAGCTCATGCAGCACACCGGCGGCGGCGCAGCCCACGGCCAGTTGCTGCAGCCGCGTGAGACGCTCGCCATAGAGCCAGCGGCCGGTCAGCACCATGGACAGCGGCAGCATGAAATAGCCCAGCGAGACCTCGAGCGCACGCCCGTTCGGCGGGGCCCAGAGAAAGAGCCAGAGCTGCACACCGAGCAGGGCGGCCGAGCTAGGCAGCACGAGCCAGAGGACGGGCTCGTGGCGCAGGCGCCGAGTCGTCTCGCGCACGAACTGCCAGTCGCCACCCCAGCGCAGGAACAGCGCGAGCAGCGGCACGGTCAGCAGCATGCGCCAGCCGAAGATCTGCTCGCCGTCCAGCGGCGCGAGCCGGGCGCTGAGGTAGTACATGGCCCCGAAAAGCACCGAGGCGAGCACCGACAGGGTCACGCCCCGGGCGACGGGCGACACGGCGGTTTACTTGCCGACGCCGCCCTGGCGCACCAGGGTCATGGCCGAGCCGATCAGGGCCGAGACCTCGCTCATATTGCCGGGCACGATGAGGGTGGTGGTGGCGTCGGCGGCGACCTTGCCATAGGCCTCGACGGCCTTCTCGGCCACCTTGAGCTGCACGGCCTGCTCGCCGCCGGGCTGGCGGATCGCGGCCGCCACGCGCTCGATGGCCTCGGCCGTGGCCAGGGCGACCGCGCGGATCGACTCGGCCTCGCCCTGCGCCTTGTTGATCACGGCCTGCTTCTCGCCCTCGGAGCGGGCGATGAAGGCCTCGCGTTCGCCGGTGGCGATATTGATCTGCTCCTGGCGGCGGCCTTCGGAGGCCGCGATCAGGGCGCGTTTCTCGCGCTCGGCCGTGATCTGCTGCTGCATGGCGTGCAGGATCTCCTTCGGCGGGGTCAGGTCCTTGATCTCGTAGCGCAGCACCTTGACGCCCCAGTTGAGCGCCGCCTCGTCGATGGCCTGGACCACCTGGGCGTTGATGATGTCGCGCTCCTCGAAGGTCTTGTCGAGTTCCAGCTTGCCGATCACGCTGCGCAGCGTGGTCTGGGCCAGCTGGGTCACGGCCACGATGTAGTTGGACGAACCGTAGCTCGCGCGCATGGGATCGGTGACCTGGAAGTAGAGGATGCCGTCGACCTGCAGCTGCGTGTTGTCGCGCGTGATGCAGACCTGGCTGGGCACGTCGAGCGGGATTTCCTTGAGGCTGTGCTTGTAGGCGACCTTGTCGATGAAGGGCACCAGGAAGTTCAGGCCCGGGGTGAGTGCGCCATGGTACTTGCCCAGGCGCTCGATCACCCAGGCGTTCTGCTGGGGCACGACCTTGATCGAGCGGGTGATGAAGATGATGGCGATGACCAGGATGAGGATGGAGATTTCCATGGTGGAGTCCTTTCAGATTTTTTCGACCAGCAGGCGGCTGCCCACGAGTTCGACCACCCGATGGGTGCCGGGCTGGGGATCGACGCCCGGGCGGTGGATGGCCGTCCAGCTGGCGCCGCGGTATTTGATGCTGGCAGATCCATCGGGATTCCAGGATTCGATCTGCACGGTTTCGCCGACATCGAGGTTCACGCTGCGCTGCGCGCGCGCCGACGGGTCCTGAGGACGTCGCCGCTTGACGAAGTACCAGAGCGTCACGGCACCGCCACCGGCCAGTGCGGCAACCAGCAGCTGGG
>LNFM01009945.1_pt1 | contig 13591 bp, 9 predicted proteins | sample 596031 | NCBI WGS metagenome assembly LNFM01 (sample SAMN04254537, study PRJNA301005) | activated carbon metagenome | isolation source: dual media filters at the Ann Arbor, Michigan drinking water treatment plant | place: USA: Ann Arbor
TCGGGGCCGTCGTTGCGAACGACCTGACCGAACTTGTTCTTTTGCAGCGTGCGGATGAACCACGGGCCGAGAAAGAACGCGATCACCATCGCGGTGATGGTCGCGGCGATCACCCGAAACGGGATGTATCGAACGACGTTGAGAAACCCGAGCCACGAGGCTTTGGTCCGAAGACCGAAGAGCAACTGGTAGAGCAAGCTGTCCTCCGTAGAGATCTTTCGTTCGCCGACCGATCGCCCGTCAGCACATCATCGTCGTGGTGTTGGCGCAGAGCGCGGCCACGGCGCGCTCCATGCGAATTCCGCGCGAGCCCTTCACGAGCACGACGTCCCTCGCGTCGATTCTTGGATGCGCCCACTCCGCGGCGTCTTCCGGCGCGCGCACGCAGCGCACGTCGTCGCTCGCGATCTTCGCAAACGCCCCGGAGAAGAGCGGACCGACGGCCGCGACGCTCTTGGGCATTCGCGCGGAGAGGTAGTCGCGCACCTCGCCGTGCAACGACGGCGCGAGCTCTCCGAGCTCGAGCATGTCGCCGATGAGCACGTGCAGCGAGCCGCCTCGCAGCGCAGCGAGCTCTGCCGCGGCGTCGATCGAGGCCTTCACCGACCGAGGATTCGCGTTGTACGTGTCGTCGATCACCATCGCGCCCGAGCTCAGCGTGACCGGCACGAGGCGACCGGCGACCGGCGCGGCCTGAGCGAACGCCTTCGCCGCGCGCTCGATCTCGTCGGCGTCAACGGGACGTGCGCGCAGCGCGAGCGTCGCAGCCAACGCGGCGGCGGCGTCGATCGCGGGGCCGGGCCCGAGCAACCCGAGCGTCACCGAGCACTCGACGGCGCGACCCGAGCTCGTGAGCGCGCCGCTCACACGCAGCCGCAACGCGCTTCGTCCGTCCGCCGTCGCGACGCGCGACAAGAGCCTCACGTCCGCGCCCTCGCCCTCGCCGAAGCTGAGCCGTCGCGCCCGCTTCGGCCCGCGCTCGATCTGCGAGTACGAGTACGGCTCCTCGAGGTTGCCGACGACCGTGGACGTCCCGAGGTCGCGCGTCCCAGCGAAGAGCGCGCCCTCTTCTTCTGCGACAGCCTCCAATGATTTGAGCCCCTCGGTGTGTTCGTTGTCGACGTTGAGCACGAGCGCCACGTCGGGCTCGACGATGGCGGCGAGCTTCGCGATCTCTCCCGGAGCGTTGGTGCCGACCTCGATCACCAGCGCGCGGTGCGCCGGCGCGACGGTGAGGAGCGTCATCGGGGCGCCGACGAGGTTGTTGAGGTTTCCTCGAGTCGAGAGCGTGTCGCCGAAGAGCGCCGCGACCGAGAGGGCGGCGAGCTCCTTCGTTGTTGTCTTTCCCGCCGCGCCGCCGATCGCGAGCACCGGCAGGACTCGCGAGGTTCTCTCCCGTCGAAGGGCCGTTCGCGCGAGCAGACCGAGCGCCGTGATGGTGTCCTCGACGCGCACGCAGGGCCCTTGGACTGCGCTGTCGCGGGCGACCAACGCCGCCGATGCGCCGCGTTCGAGGGCGGCGGCGACGAACGCGTGCCCGTCGACGCGCTCACCCCGCAGCGCCACGAAGAGCGAGCCCTTCGTGATCGTCCGAGTATCGGTGCTCACGCCGCGAACGACCTGCGTCGGCTCTGCGCCGTGCAGCGAACCGCCACAGACCTCGGCGATCAGGCCTAACGTGAATTCGCATTCGTTCGTGGGAATCGCGGTCGCCATCGAAGCTGTCGTCTCCTGCCACGGCGCGGTCCACGAGTGGACGAAACGCCGCACCGACTCCCATGCTCTACCCGAGGGCAAAAGTGCAAGTACGCAGCGAACTTGCACAACGGCCGCGAGCATGCAGGGTATTCCCGCAGGAGCTCCGTAGTGAAGAGCGCGAGCTGCTGCGGAGTCCCGCGCTCGACACGACTGCGCGTCCTCGAGCAAGAAGCTTCGTCGCGCTTGCACCCTCGCGACACGAGCGTCAGCGCGCGTCGCGCAGCCGGTAGCCGACGCCTGGCTCGGTCACGATCAGCTTGGGCCGCGCGGGGTCGCGCTCGATCTTCTTGCGCAGCTCCGCCATGTGAACGCGAACGTAGTGCGTGCGCGTCGCGTACGCGGGGCCCCACACGTCCTTGAGAATCTGCTGGTGCGTGAGCACTCGACCCGCGTTGCGCGCGAGCAAGAGCAAGAGCTTGTACTCGATCGGCGTCAGGTGCAGCTCGTCTTCGCCCAGCCGAACCTCGCGGCGCACGATGTCGATCACCAGGTCGCCGAACGTGTACGCGCGCTCGACCGCGGGCTCGTCGGCGCTCGGCCTGTGACGAAGCGCGACGCGCATGCGCGCGAGCAGCTCGTTCATCCCGAAGGGCTTGGTGAGGTAGTCGTCCGCGCCCGCGTCGAGCGCGGCGACCTTGTCCTCTTCGCGTCCCCGCGCCGAGAGCACCACGATGGGAACCGTCGTCCACTCGCGCAGCGCGCGCGTGAGATCGATCCCGTCTCCGTCGGGTAGCCCCAGGTCGAGCAACACCAGCGCCGGGTTGTGACTGGTGATCAAGGCGACCACCTCGCTCGCTCGGGACGCTTCGAGCACTCGGTAGCCGTTTGCGTCGAGCGCCGCGCGGATGAACCGCCGCAGCTGCGGCTCGTCTTCGACCACCAGCACGCTGTCCTTCACGTCGGTCACGGTTGCGCCTCGCTCGTGAGCGATGGTGGCTCGCCCACGACAGGGAGGCGAACACGAAAGATCGCTCCGCCGTCGGGCGCGTTGCGCGCGTCGATCGCGCCGCCGTGGGCCAGGACGATGGCCCTGCAGATGGCCAGCCCGAGACCGGCGCCGAGCGCGTCGCCCGCCGCTCCGCGGTAGAACTTCTCGAACACTCGCAGCTCGTCTCCCTCGCGGATTCCAGGGCCGTGATCGATCACTTCGAGCGTGACCGACGAGCGATCCCCGCTCGCGACGAGCTCGATGAGCGTCCCTGCGAGCGTGTACTTCAGGGCGTTGTCGACGAGGTTGATGAGCACCTGCTCGAAGAGCACCGGGTCGATGAAGACCCAGCGAATCTCCTCGCCGAGCCGCACGGACACCGGCCTCGTCCCGATCTTCGCCTCGAGTCGCCCGAGCGCCGAGCCCACCACTTCGTCGAGCGGAATCCAGTCGCGCTTGAGCGCCACCGCCCCCGACTCGAGCCGCGTCATGTCGAGCAGGTTGCCGACGAGCCGCGCGAGCCGATCGGCCTCGTCGCAAATCGACTCGACCAGCTCGTCGCGCGTGTTCGCGCTGAGCTCTGGCTCGTCGCGCAGCGTCGTGGCCGCGCCGGTGATCGTCGCGAGGGGCGTGCGCAAATCGTGCGACACCGTCGAGAGCAAAGACGAGCGCATCTCTTCGGTCTCGGCCTTCAGCACCGCCGCCCGCGCCAGCTCGGCGAGCCGCACGCGGTCGAGCGCGGCCGCGACCTGCCCGGTAAACACGTCGAGCAACGCGCGCTGCTCAGCGCGGAGCGGCGCCGGCGCGGACGGAGCGAGCGCCAACACGCCCAGCGCGAGCCCCTGCGCGCGCAGCGGAGCGCAGAGCGAGCGCGCTCCGGGCAGCGTGTCGGTCCCGTGCCCCGCGAGCGCGCGGTGATCGAAGGCCCAGCGCGCGACGCCCTCTTCTTTGTCCGCGAGCGAGGCGTGCGACGGCGTGGCCGCGACCACGCGCAGCGCGCCGGTGGCGTTGACGTCGGGCAAGAGCACCATCGCGGCGGCGTCGAAGAGCACCGCGGCGTGCCTCGTCGCAGCGGCGGTGACGGCCCCCTCGTCGTGCGCCGCGGCGAGCTCTCGCGTGAGCGCGTAGAGCGCGTTGGTTCTCTCTTCGCGGGCGGTGGCCTCGCGCTCTTGACGGCGCAGCCTCGCGGCCAGCTCGCTCAGCAAAAATCCAATGCCGAACATCATTGCGAAGGTCAGGACGTACCGTCGATCCGTGACCGAAAACGTGAAGTACGGCGGGACGAAGAAGAAGTCGTAGCACCCCACGCCGAGCGCCGCGGCCAGCAGCGACGGGCCGCGCCCGAGCCAGACAGCGCACAGCATCACCGCCAACAAGAAGAGCATTTCGGGGTCGGGCAACCGGAGCGCAGCGCGCAGCGCGAGGGCGATCCCCAACGTCGCGGCGACCACGAGCGTCGCGAGCGCGTAGCTCTTCACCGGAGCGCGCTCTTCGCTGGCACGCGAGCGCTGCGCGTCCTTGCTCGTCTCTTCGTCGCCGCGGATCACATGAACGTCGATCGCGCCGCTGCCGCGCACGACGGCGTCGAGCATCGAGCCGCGCAGGCGGTCCGAGAGCCAGGGGTGCGTGGGCTTTCCCAACACGATGCGCGTGACGTTGTGCTTGCGGGCGTACGAGAGCAGGGCCGCTGCGACGCTCGCGCCCGACAGACGCGCCACCGTCGCGCCGAGCGACTCGGCGAGCCGCAGGTGCGCTTCGAGCCGCTCGCGATCGGCCCCGCTCGAGACCGTCGAGGCATCGACGTAGGCCGCGATCCACGGGCACCTGAGCCCCGCGGCCATGCGCGCGGACGCTCGGATGAGCCGGTCCGAGCTCGGCGCGGGCCCCACCGCCACGAGGATGCGCTCGCCCGAGGGCCACGTCGCGGACACCCCGTGCTGCGCGCGGTACTCGAGCACGTCGTCGTCCACGCGCTGCGCGGTGCGACGGAGGGCGAGCTCGCGAAGCGCGAGGAGATTTCCTCGGCGAAAGAAGTTGTCCGCCGCGCGCTGGGCCTGCTCGCCGAGGTACACCTTGCCCTCTGCGAGCCGCTCGAGCAGCTCTTCGGGAGAGATGTCCACGAGCTCGACGCTGTCTGCGCCGTCGAGCACCGCGTCGGGAACCGTCTCGCGAACCCGCACCTGCGTGATCTGCGCCACCACGTCGTTGAGGCTCTCGACGTGCTGAACGTTGAGCGTCGTAAACACGTCCACCCCCGCGTCGAGCAGCTCTTCGACGTCTTGCCAGCGCTTGGGGTGGCGCGAGCCCGGCGCGTTGCTGTGCGCCAGCTCGTCGACGAGCAGCACCTGCGGCTTGCGCGCGAGGGCTGCGTCGAGGTCGAACTCTTCGATTCGCTGCCCGCGATGCTCGATCGATCGCCGCGCGAGCAGCTCGAGCCCCAACACCAGCGAGGCGGTGTCGTACCGCTTGTGGGTCTCGACGACGCCCACGACCACGTCCGCGCGCTGCGTCGACACGAGCTCGCGGGCGACCTGGAGCATGCGAAAGGTCTTTCCGACGCCGGGCGCAAAGCCGAAGAAGACCCGGAGTTTTCCTCGTCGTTCGCGAGACTGCTCGCGCTGCACGCGGCGCAACAGCTCGTCTGGATCGGGCCTCGCCGGCGCTTCTCTCATGCTCGCTCGCCACCCGTCACGCTACCGCGCCTCGTCGAGCGCGAGGTTGAGCAAGAGCACGTTGACCCTCGGCTCGCCCAGCACGCCCCACGTGCGCCCTTCGATGTGCCGCTCGATCAACGCACCGACGCGCTGCTCGCTCATCGCGCGCGCGCGGGCCACGCGCCTCGCCTGGTACATCGCCGCGGCCGGCGAGATGTGCGGGTCGAGCCCGCTTCCCGACGCCGTCACGAGGTCGGCCGGCACCGTCGCGCTCGCCGTCGGGTCCGCCGCACGAAGCGCGGCGATCCGCGCGCGCGCAGCGTCGATCAGCGCCGGGTTGCTCGGCCCGAGGTTCGACCCGCTCGACGCCGCTGCGTTGTACCGGTGCGGGCTCGTCGCAGACGGACGCGACCAGAAGTACCGTGGATCGTCGAAGGGCTGACCGATCAGCGACGAGCCCACCACGCGGCCTTCGCGCACGAGCGCAGAGCCCTCGGCCCGGCGCGCGAAGAGCAGCCGCGCCGCGCCCGTGACCGCAAGCGGGTACACGACGCCCGTGAGAATCGTGAAGATCACCAGCAGCGAGAGCGCAGGACGAACGAGAGAACGCATCGCAAACTCCACTTCACTGAGCGCGCTCAGCGAACGCCCATCGCCGCGAGCCCCGCGTCGATGAGCTTGATGAACGGAAAAGGGACGAGCACGCCGCCCAGGCCGAACACGAGAAGGTTGCGGCGAAGCAGCGCCGGCGCCGTCGCGGGTCGATAGCGAATCCCTCGAAGCGCCAGCGGGATCAACGCCACGATCACCAGCGCGTTGAAGATCACCGCCGAGAGCACCGCCGTCGTGGGCGTGCGAAGCCGCAGGACGTTGAGCGCCGCGAGCTGCGGGTGCGTCGCGACGAAGGCCGCCGGGATGATCGCGAAGTACTTGGCCAGATCGTTGGCGATGCTGAAGGTGGTCAGCGCGCCGCGGGTCATCAGCATCTGCTTTCCGATCTCGACGATGGTGAGCAGCTTCGTGGGATTGGAGTCGAGGTCGACCATGTTTCCCGCTTCTTTCGCTGCTTGCGTGCCGGTGTTCATCGCGACGGCGACGTCTGCTTGCGCGAGCGCGGGCGCGTCGTTGGTCCCGTCGCCGGTCATCGCGACGAGGTGCCCTTTGCCCTGGTACTCGCGGATCATCGCGAGCTTCGCTTCGGGCGTCGCCTCTGCGAGGAAGTCGTCGACGCCCGCCTCCGCCGCGATCGCCGCAGCGGTCACTGGGTTGTCCCCGGTGATCATCACCGTGCGGATCCCGATGCGACGAAGCTCGCCGAAGCGCTCGCGGATCCCGCCCTTCACGACGTCCTTCAAGCGGATCACCCCGAGCACGCGCCCGCCCTCCGCGACCACCAGCGGCGTGGCGCCGTCCTGCGCGACGCGCTCGACCGCCGCGCGCACTTCCGCGGGGATCGTCCCGCCCTGCTCGGTCACGAAGCGCGTGATCGCGTCGCTGGCGCCCTTGCGCACGCGGCGCGCTCCGATGTCGACTCCGCTCATCCGCGTCTGCGCGGTGAACGGGACGAACGTCGCGTCGAGCTCCGCGAGCTCTCGGCCGCGCAGGCCGTGCGCGCTCTTGGCGAGCACGACGATGCTGCGGCCCTCTGGGGTCTCGTCGATCAACGACGAGAGCTGCGCGGCTTCGGCCAGCGCCAGGGGCGTCACGCCGGGGGCCGCGATGAACTCCGTCGCTTGACGGTTTCCCAGGGTGATCGTCCCGGTCTTGTCGAGCAAGAGCACGTCGACGTCACCCGCTGCTTCGACGGCGCGGCCCGAGGTCGCGATCACGTTGGCTTGAACCATGCGATCCATGCCCGCGATCCCGATCGCCGAGAGCAGCCCGCCGATGGTCGTCGGGATGAGGCACACCAAGAGCGCGACCAGAACCGTGAGCGACGGGACCGCGCCGTGCCCGGTGCTCGTCACGGCGAAGCGCGCGAACGGCATGAGCGTCACCGTGGCCAGGACGAACACGATGGTGAGCGCGGCGAGCAGGATATCCAGGGCGATTTCGTTGGGTGTCTTTTGTCTGCGCGCGCCCTCGACCATCGAGATCATCCGGTCGAGAAAGGTCTCTCCGGGGTTGGTCGTGACGCGCACGAGCAGCCAGTCGGACAAAACGCGCGTCCCGCCGGTGACCGCGCTGCGATCGCCGCCGCTCTCGCGGATCACGGGGGCGCTCTCACCGGTGATCGCGCTCTCGTCCACGGAGGCGACGCCTTCGATCACTTCTCCGTCCGCCGGGATGATCGCGCTCGACTCGACGAACACGACGTCGCCGACCCGAAGGGACGAAGACGAGACGCTGACGAGCTGCTGTTTGCGCTGCTCGGGGCTGCTGGACAGCGCTTGCTCGACCGAGCCGCTGAAGCGCTGCGCTGCGATGTCTTGCCGGGCCTTGCGGAGGGTGTCGGCTTGCGCCTTTCCGCGGCCCTCGGCCATGGCCTCGGCGAAGTTGGCGAAGAGCACCGTGAACCAGAGCCAGAGCGAGACGGCGAGGATAAACGCAGGGTGCGCGTCGCCGTGGCCCGTGAGCGCGGCGTGGACGAAGAGCACCGACGTGAACGCGCTGCCGACCTCGACGACGAACATCACAGGGTTCTTCACCATGCGACGCGGGTCGAGCTTCTTGAACGCGTCGACGATCGCGGCGCGGACGATGGCGCGCTCGAAGAGCGGGCGCTGCTCGGCGTGAACGGAGGACATGGATGGGCCTTTCGATTCAGCGCCCGGCGAGCGAGAGGTGCTCGACGACGGGGCCCAGCGCGAGCGCTGGCAAGAACGTGAGCGCGCCCACGAGGACGATCGTGGCGACGAGCAGCCCGACGAAGAGGGGGGTGTGCGTCGGGAGGGTTCCGCTCGACGGGGGGATGCTCTTTTTCTTCGCGAGCGAGCCGGCGATCGCGAGCACCGGGACGATCACCCAATAGCGGCCGATGAGCATGCACAGGCCGATCGCGGTCGAATAGAAGCGCCCGTTCACCGTGAGCCCGCCGAACGCCGAGCCGTTGTTGTTGGCCCCCGACGAGAACGCGTAAAGGATCTCGGTGAAGCCATGGGGGCCTGGGTTCGCGACAGCGCGCGCGCCCTCGGGCACGAGACACGCGATGGCGGTCCCGATGAGCACCGCGGCGGACGGCAACAAGATCACCAGGGAGGCCATCTTCATCTCGTAGGCCTCGATCTTCTTGCCGAGAAACTCCGGCGTTCGGCCGACCATCAGCCCGGCGATGAAGACCGCGATGATCGCGTAGACGAGCATCCCGTAGAGGCCCGAGCCGACGCCGCCGAACACGATCTCGCCGAGCTGCATGAGCCAAAGCGGCGCCACTCCGCCGAGCGGAGTGAAGCTGTCGTGCATAGCGTTGACCGAGCCGTTGGACGCCGCTGTAGTCGCCGTCGCCCAGAGGGCGCTCTGGGTGATCCCGAAGCGCGTCTCTTTGCCTTCCATGTTTCCGCCCGACGACATCGCGCTCGCGCTCGGGTCGACGCCGAGGGCGGTGAGGTTCGGGTTGCCTGCTTGCTCTGCGGCGATCGTCGCGAACACCAGCGGAACGAAGATCACCAGCATCGCGCCCAACAGCGCCCACCCCTGGCGACGGTCCTTCACCTGGCGCCCGAACGTGAAGCACAACGAAGCGGGGATCAGCACGATCGCCAGCAGCTGAACGAAGTTCGACAAGGGCGTCGGGTTCTCGAACGGATGCGCGGCGTTGGCGTTGAAGAAGCCTCCGCCGTTGGTCCCGAGCTGCTTGATCGCGATCTGCGACGCTGCGGGCCCGAGCGCGATCGATTGCGCGCGCGCTCCTGTCGCGCCGGCCTCGATCCACGTCGCGCTCACCGAGGGGGTGAACGTTTGTACGACGCCTTCGCTCACCAACACCAACGCGAGGGCGAACGACAGCGGGACGAGCACGTAAAGAGTGGCCTTCGTGAGGTCTACCCAGAAGCTCCCGAGGCCTGTCGCTTCGCGTCGCGTAAACCCTCGCATGAGCGCGATGAGCACCGCGATGCCCGTCGCGGCCGAGACGAAGTTCTGCACCGTGAGCGCGAGCATCTGCGTGAGAAAGCTCATGCTCGTCTCGCCGCTGTACGCCTGCCAATTGGTGTTGGTCGCGAAGCTCACCGCGGTGTTGAACGAGACCTCTGGCGAGACCGCCCCCATGTTCGCCGGGTTGAGCGGGAGCCAACGCTGCGCGCGCTGCAGCCCGTACACAACCAGCGCGCCCGCGAGGTTGAACACCAGCACCGCGCCCGCGTACCGATGCCACGGCATGTCTTCGTCTTCGCGCACGCCCGCGAGGCGATAGATCCCGCGCTCGATGGGGCCGAGCACGCGCTGCGCGAGCGTGGCCTCACCGCTGAACACGCGGGCCATGTACGCGCCGAGCGGCAGCGCCAGCGCGAGCAGCGCGACGAGAAAGATCAGCACCTGCAGTCCAGCGTTCGAACTCACGATAGCCTCTCAGGGAGCAGCAGCGCGAAGCCCAGGTATCCGAGCAGCGCGAGCGAGAGCAGCAGCGAGATCCACAACAGCAGCGTCATCGCGATCACACCCTCTGGCAGAGCCGCACGAAGCCCCAGCTCAGGGCGAAGAACCCCACCAGAAGCAGCAGAAATCCCGCGTCGTACATGACCGACAGCGGTGTAGCCCCGCGCGCATCAGGGCGACGTCAACGCCGCGCGCTCGCGCATCAAGATCCCATCAAGATCGCTACAGCCTCACCATGAGCGCGGCGGTAATCCTGTCCTCGATGGGCACGAGGTCGGGCCTCCATCCAGGCACCATCGATCCTTGGGGACCCTGGTTTCCGCCTGGCGGAGTGATTCCGCCGGGTCCAGAGAAGTACGGGACGCTCGCCGCGCGGTGCGTAAACTCGAAGAGCAACGTGATGTTGCGCGTCGGCATGAAGTCGAGCGTCGTCTGCATGTCCCAAGCGTCGAAGGGATCTCGCGGATTCGCGGTGAAATACGGCGTCCCAGAGAACGCGGTCGCGCCGTTGATGGGCGGCACCAGCACCAGGTAGCGGCCCGGATTGCGGATGGCTCCGCCGCCCACCGTGAGACCGACCAGGTTGCGTACGAAATTCACGCGCAAGTACGCCATGAACCCGACGAAGAACTGCTCGTCACAGGAGACGGCCGGGGTTGTGCCCGCGCCCGGACCGAACTCGCAGCCAGCGTCTACGGTCAGCGAGGCGGACACCCGGCTGAGCGCTGCGGACGGACGGTTGTGCATCCGCACCATCACGCTGTTGTCCGTGTGCACGCGAAAGCGGCCGGGCAGGCCCAGCGTGTCGGTGCCGACGTATTGGTTTCCGAGCAGCACGAACCACTCGGCGGGCGCCCAGCGGACTTGCAGTCCGAAGCCCGGAGCCTGGTTGAACTTGCCGTATGCTTGCCAGCCGTTGACGATCCACGGCTCGATCTTGAGCCGGTCGTTGACGAAGATCTGCACGCGCACGCCGTTGAAGAACCACGGCGTGTTCGAAGAGACGTACGACGGCTGATAGGTCCAGTTGTCGAAGTTGTAGTAGCTCCACAGGCCCACGTAGGACATGAAGATCCCTGCTTGGACGTTGATGCCAGCGAGGACGTTGAAGTGGTAGCCGGCGTACGCTTCCGAGAGGTAGCGGTAGGCGTCTTCGAGCCTCCACTGTCCGCGAGAGGCGCTGGGGTCGTTGCGCGGGGTTGTCTGCGAGTACATGCCGAACTGCGTCATCAGTCGGGCGTGCACGCCCTTGTAGTAGAAGTCTCCGCCGATGCCGAGCTGCGTGAGCTGCAGCTCGTTGTGCCGAAAGACCTCGCTCGACCCGCCGATGGTGTTATCCGCGGGGTTGTTGAAGCTGTAGTGAAACGGGACGTCGACGCGCAGCTCGCCGGTGAAGGCGCCAGAGCGAAGCGTCGGCGTCGCTGGAGCGTAGCTTCCGGGCGCCCAGGAGAAATCCTCGTTGAACGGCGTGACCGCCGGCGCGTAGTCGAGCGGGTTGACCGCGGCCTGCGCGGGTTGCGTGGGTTGCGCGGGCGGAGTTTGCGCGAAGGCTGCATAGGGGGTGAGCGTGAGCGTCGCGCTCGCGAGCAGCGCGAGCGACATCCTGCGGATGGGCGTCATGGGATCCGCCGCCCTTGCTACGCCTGCGCTTGTCAAGCGGCCGTCAACGCGCCTCGGCGGCGCGTCAAGAAATCGTCAGAACGCGTCGACGAGCCCTGCTCACCGCTCGCGCGCGGCGAGCGCGCTGCGTAGAACCTGCGCTCTCGAATGAGTGCATCAACGACAGACTCCGCGCACGGCGGAGCGCACAGCGCGTCGCACACGGCGCTGCTGCTCGGGGCGATCGGCGTGGTGTTCGGCGACATCGGGACGTCGCCGCTCTACACGATCCAAGAGTGTTTTCACGGGACGCACGGCGTGCGAGCGACGCCGGACAACGTCCTCGGCGTGCTGTCGCTGGTCTTCTGGTCGCTGACGATGGTGGTGACCGTGAAGTACCTGCTGTTCGTCATGCGCGCGGACAACAAGGGTGAGGGAGGCATCCTCGCGCTGCTGGCGCTCGTCCCAGAGCCGCTGCGCGCGGCGAAGGCCGGCCGCGTCGGAGCGCTCTCGCTGCTGGTAATCGCGGGCGCGGCGCTCTTGTTCGGTGACGGGATCATCACGCCGGCCATCTCTGTGCTGAGCGCGATCGAAGGGCTCGGCGTAGCCACGACCGCGCTGACGCCCGCGATCGTCCCGATCACGTGCGCGATCCTCGCGGGGCTCTTCGCGATTCAGCGCTTCGGAACGGGCTCGGTCGGTCGGTTCTTCGGGCCGATCATGGTGCTGTGGTTCTTGGTGATCGCGGCGCTGGGCGGCTACCATGTGTCGAAGAATCCCGCTGTTTTTGCTGCACTTTCTCCGGTGTACGGCGTGCGGTTCTTCGCCAACAACGGGTGGCACGGGTTCACGTTGCTCGGGTCCGTCGTGCTCGCGGTCACCGGCGGGGAGGCCCTCTACGCAGACATGGGGCACTTCGGGCGCAGGCCGATTCGGCTGGCGTGGCTCGGGCTGATCTTTCCTGCGTTGGTGCTGTGCTACTTCGGGCAGGGCGCCCTGTTGCTGGCGCGCCCCGAGGCCGCCGCGCAGCCGTTCTTCTCGATGGTGCCGCGCGGAGCGCCGACGTTCGCGCTCGTCGCGATCGCCGCGCCGGCCACGGTGATCGCGTCGCAGGCGCTCATCTCGGGGGTGTTCTCGCTCACGCATCAGGCCGTGCAGCTCGGGTACTTTCCTCGCGTCGAGGTGAGGCACACGGCGCGCGAGGCCGAGGGGCAGATCTATATCCCCGTGATCAACTGGATGCTCGCGATCTTGTGCATCCTGCTCGTCCTGGTCTTTCGACAGTCGACGAAGCTCGCCGCCGCCTTCGGCCTCGCCGTGAGCGGAACGATGGCCATCACCTCCATCGTCTTCTTCGTCGTCGCGCGCCGCACCTGGGGCTGGAGCGCAGTCAAAGCGACCGCGATCCTCCTGCTGTTTCTCTCGTTCGACCTCCCCTTCTTCGTCGCCAACCTGCTCAAGTTCTTCGACGGCGGCTACCTCCCGCTCGTCGTCGGCGCCGTGTTCTTCGCAGCGATGGTGATCTGGCGCCGAGGCCGCTCGCTCTTGGGCGAGCACTACGCCGACCGCGTCTCCGAGCTGCCTCCCTTCATCGCGTCGCTCTCGGGTCAGGGCGGCGACCGTCCGGACGCGCCATCGCCGTCGAGCGTGCAGCGCATCGACGGCGTCGGCGTGTTCATGACCTCGTCGAGCCGCGGTGTCCCGCCGGTGCTCGATCACCTCGTGCGACGGATGCGGTCGCTGCACAGCACGGTCGTGCTCGTCACGATTCAAACTGATCACGTCCCCGTCGTCGTCGGCGCCGACCGTGTGACCGTCGAATCGCTGGGCGGCGGCTTCTATCGCGTCGTCGTTCGTGTCGGCTTCGTCGAGACCCCAGACGTCCCACGGGAGCTCGCGATCGCCGTCGAGAAGGGCCTGCCGATCGACCCGAAGACCGCTACGTACTTTCTCGGGCGAGAGACCTTCATCGCGAGTTCGAAGGGCCGGATGGGGCGCGTCGCCGAGAGCGTGTTCGCGCGGCTCTCGCGCAACGCCCGCAACGCGACGCTCTACTTCAACATCCCGACAGAGCAGGTCGTCGAAGTAGGCATGCAGATCGACCTGTGATCGCTCGGCG
>LNFM01009946.1_pt1 | contig 13588 bp, 14 predicted proteins | sample 596031 | NCBI WGS metagenome assembly LNFM01 (sample SAMN04254537, study PRJNA301005) | activated carbon metagenome | isolation source: dual media filters at the Ann Arbor, Michigan drinking water treatment plant | place: USA: Ann Arbor
CTTAAGTACTTCAAGAATATTCCTGGTTTCACCTTCTGGGTTTGTTGGGGCGCTGGTAAAGTCATTCAGCGAAAGCGAAATGAAAAATGCGAGGATCAAACTTAACGAAGAAGAAACAAAAATTACGCTGGTGCTGAGTGAAGTGATAAAGTAGCCCACCGTGATTCCGGTAAAGGCCCAGCCCGCAGCGCCCGCCATACGAAGCGATCCGTAATTAAGATTGGGTTGCTCCTGAACCAAACCCAATGTAACGCTATCCAGCAGGGGTTGTAGTGCGTTGTAAAATAACGCCATCGCTACCGTTGCCCCTATCAGGAAAAGAAAACCACCACTGAGCAAGAACAACAAAAAGCTTGCTGCCGCTAATAGCGTGGAGACAATCAAACATTTTCGAACCCCGATTTTATCGGCCAGCACACCATACCAGGGCTGAATCAAAAGCATCATGATGGGTGTTATACTCAGCAACAGGCTGATCTCTAGCCCACTTAATCCCTTTGCTTTCAGGTGATCGGCAAAGATAGGTAACCATGATGCCGTGCAGGAGAACACCAGAAAGTAAAGCGCACGAACTTTGTTGGCTTGCGTAAACATTCACCGCAAGATACTATGTTGAAGATTTCCTATGTAATGTTATTTACCGCGCTGGGTTCTTTTCCAAAAATATGATCAATCTTATTACTAGCTAAATAATCATAGAGCCATACCAATCACCAATAAAAGATCAAGTATTATTACTCCAGCTTGACAAAAAGCTCGGAATTAATTTTCCAGGCTCCATTTACTTTTATCCATTGGGCAGAATATTTTCCTCCGGTAACAGACTTTTTCCCGGATTCTGGAAAATATCCTTTCCATGTTCCCGATTCCCAGGCAAGCCCTAGTTTTGAATTAACATCAATGTCACCCGGTCTTCGCACCCAATACATTTTTGTATCTGAATTGGCTTGAATATATTCCCTTAGGTTTGTCTTTCCCTGAATCAGTATACCATTACTTATTGTTGTAAGCACACCCTCAGTTAAAAATGAAAGACTTAGTTCGTAATCATAATTTTTTAATGAAGCGTTATAGGCATTTCGAAGACGTAGAATTTCATCTTTATCTTTTTGTACCTGCGCTGTCGTTGAATAGGACAAGCTGGCAATAATTAAAAAGGTTAAAGGTAACGCGATTCCGATGCGACTGTTGTGTTTAAAAATGCGATTCATCTTAGGGTATCTCATTTAAAGTTAAAGAAATTAAATCAACCAGGGAGTTGGAGAAATGCATTAAATTTGATCTCCTATGAAAGCCATACTTTTTGCATTCTTTACATTAGTTACACTCGGTAGCGTTGCTCAACAACCCGATAAACTTGTAGCAATTCCGCACCCGATGTTCTGGGAAAATAAACCGCTGAGCTATAAAATTGTGAATAATGATTTAGCGATTGTAGCAGGAGAAAAAACCGATATGTTTCGAGATCCTAATGTCACGTACAATACCGACAATGCTCCAAAACTGTTATTCAAAGCCGATGATGATTTTGTATTATCGGCTGCCATTGAGCATTCTTTTGCCAGTAAGTGGGATGGTGGTGCCATCATCATCAAGAGTGATAGTTTGAATTGGGTTAAATTCTGTTTTGAAAAAGATTACACAGGCGCGCGCAGGGTGGTAAGTGTTGTCACCAAAAATATTTCTGATGACTGTAACTCCGTGGAAATAAGCTCCAACAAAGTATTTTATAAAATTGCAAAAGCTGGTAATGTGGTTACGTTGTATTACTCAACCGAAGGCACCACATGGTTTTTAGCGCGTCATTTACAGTTTGATGCAAAGCCTGGCTTTAAGGTTGGCTTCCTGGCACAATCCCCAACAGGCCCCAAATGCGAAGTGAAATTTTCAGAAATTAAATACGAGAAAAAGAAAATCAAAGACCCGTATACGGGAGAATGATTAATTGATTTAAGAATTCGCAAATGCAATGCGAATGATGAGTTCACAAATTTGAGAGTAAATTACTGAACAAGTTTTCAATGACGGCATCTAATACCACGACACATAAGAATCCTTATCATCCCGATGTGGCTTTGTTTCTTATCCTCATTCCTTTTATCAGTGCGTTCAATTATTACCTGACTTACTCCAACATACAGCTGAATGGCTTTTTGCTGCTCACGTTTACCATCGACACGGTGCAAGGTTATTGTGCCTGGTGGGGAGTGCGGATATTAATAATATACCTTGATCAAAAGCTGCCGTATGAAAAAGGGCTGTTGAGGCGAATCGTATTTCAATTGTTCAGCACACTTATTATAGGACTTTTCATCATTAGCATTCTGACTGAAGTGGTGAGTTTAATAGCAAAAGGAAAACCAGCTCCTCTAAGTTTTTATACTGTTGATTTGTTCATCATCAGCATCTGGTTTTTTGTAATCAATGGTATTTACCTGATGCTTTATTTTTATCATCGCTATAAGGAATCAGAAGAAACGCGCCTGCGCGAAAACCAGATACAATCCGATGGCCTTTTTGTCAGGCAAGGGAAGCAGGATATCAGGCTGTCATTTGAAGAACTGGAAGGTTTTTATGTAGATGAAGACTATGCGGTTGCCAGTCAGCTGGGTGGAAAAAAGTATTACCTGAATCAATCTCTTGATAGAATTGAAGAGACCCTACCGGTCGCCTCTTTCTATCGCGTCAACCGCCAGTACATAGTTCATCGCCAGATCATATCCGGTTTTAAGCGTTCCGACAACGGGAAGATTTTAGTGATACTGCAAAACACCACAAACTTACCGCACGAAGTTCCGGTGAGCCGCCTCAAAGCACCTGCATTTAAAGGCTGGTTTCAGCCTGCGTGATTACATCTCAAGGGAAAACCTGCTACACCTCGGGGGGAAACCTCAAAAATCATCGCTTTTCGCAGACCTGTTGCCGTAAACTTGCAAAGAATTGATAGGGTAATGGCGCTTAAAAAAATGTCATAGGCCTGTGAATAAACCAGACCATTAAAACATGAATTCAAAAATCATAACAGCACTATTGACCATTTGCCTGGCCACATCATTGCAGGCACAGACGGAAAACAAAAACGGGTATCGAAATTTTCCCATTATTGTCATGGTCCAGTTTCATAATCTTTCCATGCCTTTTAAAGATATGAAATCTAATTTTTCAAACATCGGGTTTGGACTTGGCACCGAGTTGAGTTACAACGGCAAGAGCAATTTTGTGCAGCAATTCAGTGCAACGTGGCATCACAATAAAACGGTAGGCAATGGAATTTTGCTGTATTCGCAGGCTGCGTGGAGGCCGAACATTGGATCGGGTGTGTACACGGAGTTGAAGGCGGGAGCGGGTTATATGTATGCATTTCGTCCAGTAGAATCCTACAAGCAATCCAATGGAGTGTGGAGCCTGGTCGATCACAAAGGCAAAGGAATGTTTACTTTACCGATTGGGATTTCAGTGGGCTATCAATCCTATTCCAACAAGACGTACGTTTCTCCCTTTATCTCCTACCAGTTTCTGTTAATCAGCGGATACAATCAGAGTATCCCACTGGTGCCTGAAACACTCATCCAGGTTGGATCACGAATTCATCCCAACAACTAATATGAACCAAGTCTTATGAAAAAAATATTTGTGCTCGCTGTTGTGATTGTAACCTTTAGCCGCTGTGCCACCTACATGCAGGATATAAACATCACACCATGCACATCATCGCAGGAAATCAACACAAACTATTCGAAAGCAAAAGAAATTCAGCCGGTATTGGATCTGCTGGTAACCGAGGGCGTTCCCGGCACGGCCTTAGCGATTTATTCTGATGAAGGTTGGTGGACATCGGCAGCTGGTGTGGCCAAGATTGAAAACAATACATCAATGCAATCATGCAACCTGCAATATCTTCAGAGTGTGGCAAAGACCTACATGGCGGTGGGCATTTTGAAATTATATGAGCAAGGTAAAATTGATTTGCAATCACCCATGACCAACTACCTGCCGGAGAAATATGCACGGTACATTACCGATGGTCATCGGGTTACCATGCAAATGTTGTTGAATCACACTTCAGGAATTCCGGAATACAATTTTCAACCCGACTATGTAGCGAAACTTCTTCAACATCCGGACTATAAGTTTGTACCGGAAGATTATCTCAAATACATTGAAGGCAAGCCTTTAGATTTTCAGCCAGGCGGCAAATATTCCTATCGCAATACAAATTATGTATTGCTGGCGCTTATCGCGGATGCCATCACCGGTGATCATGCGACTTTTCTTTCTGAAGCGATTTTTAAACCATTGGGGCTTAGTAATACATTTTATCGGCACGAGCCGAACTATCTCAATTATCCGCAGCTCGTAAATTCGTATTGGGATCGCTATAGCAACAGCATCGTAGAAAATGTTTCGCAGATGCAACGCAACAATGTGGCTTCATTAATAGGTGATGATGGCATTGTGGCCACACCGGTTGATGCCGTGAAGTTTCTGCGTGGCTTGATGGAAGGGCAACTGCTTAAGCCAGCAACCCTCGAATTAATGAAAACATGGGTGAAAGACAGCAAAGGAAATCCTGCCTATGGGTTGGGTTTGGACTACACTTTATTTCAGGGTGAAGTTGCCTATGGGCATAGTGGTGGTGGCATTGGTGCCGGATGTAATCTTTATTATTTTCCGAAACAGAATATTTACGTTTTCATTGCCATCAATTTAGGAACGGTAACCGATAGCCCCATCCACAGAATTGCTGAGAAATCAGTTGACAAATTTTACGAGGTTCTGCTTAAATAAATAATTTAACCACTGTACATTTCGGGTTGCAAAAAAGGAATTACACTCCAACATTATCTGTCCTGGAAGACTCCCAATCCATTATATTTTTTTGCAGAATTTTAGCAATTCTTTATATTCATGTTAAAATGATTTCCCAAAACCAAACCTCAATACACTATGGACATCCACCAAACCTCCACATTAGTAGAAACGTATATTAAAGCTCTTGGCGTTGATCCGGCCGCATGTCGGGGTCAAAAACCAGGGCAATGGGCAATAACTTATAAGGGAGCAACTCTTTGGATTGATGTCTTTAATATGCAAGGATCACCAGATCGCTGGTATTTTCAAGTGATGAGCCCATTGGTTGAAGTACCGGACAAAAACCTTGAAAGCTTTTACCAAAACTTATTGGAAATCAATCACACTTTGTTTGGTTCCTGGATTTGTAAGAAAGATAAGTGGACCTATGTGATGTTTTTAAGAGAAGCAGCCGATCTTGATCAGAATGAGGTGAATGCAACCTTCGATAGAGTTGCTCATTATAGCAGCGACTATCAAGGTAAGATAAAATTCAAATTTGAAGGCAGTTGGCTTCCTAAACCACCACAACCTACTTCAAATTCAGCGGATGGACCGGTGAATAAATAGTAAATGTTGCTGTATCGGTAACGTTAAGCCGTGCCACTAATCGCTCGATAAATGTTGTGAGGTTCTGCTTACAGGCCTCGCACATTTTATAAATTTTTATTTTGTCAATTCCAGCACAAGGTCTTTTTCAAATGCTCTGAACACTTCACGCAGTGATGTATCACCATCGGTGCCATAATTAACAAAAAAGATCATGAGTCGGTCGTTACGAGTGGGGAATGCAAATAAGTCGGCACTGTAACCTAAATCGCGACCAGAGTGACCCACGCCCAAATGCTCTGAGAAATTTTTGAACTTCTGCATGATGCCAACACCCAGATTATTCTGTTCACTCTCAGGAATAAACGTCATCATAGTGGCCATGCTTTCTTCATTCACCAGGGTTTTATCGTAGTAGTACGCGTTCATGAATTTCTCCAGATCGAATACTGTGCTAAACACGCCACCGTAGCCATTACCACTGCCGGTGATCAGGTTGGATACATTAACAATGGTGTTATTGTTATACAAGTCATAATAACCCTGTGCCACCGTGTTAGGCAGGCCATCGCGTGATTGATAATACGTGTCATTCATATCTAGTGGTTCCCAGATCATTTCGCGCAAAGCACGTGAATGATGATAACCCAAAACCTTATCAAGACACATCCCGACAAAAACGGTGTTGGTATTACTATACTCAACCCCTTGGTTGGGAGCAAAGTAGGGATCCTTGTTGTATACATATTTTAACAACTCTTCAGCTTCCCATTGTTTATTTGGATTATTGAGTACAGCTAAATAAAATTCAGAATCCGTAATGAGATCATAAAAACCGGTGGTGTGCTGCAGACAGTTTTTGATGGTTACCTGATCTGCATTCTTTACCTTTTTTATAATATCGGCATCTACGTATTTAGAAATAGGATCGTTGATATTGATCATTCCTTTTTCCTGCAACATAAACGTAAGCGTACCCACCATAAACTTGGTGATACTGGCTGCCTTTGAAGGATGGCATGGAGCGAATGAAATGTTCTTATCAATATCCGCTTTACCCGAATAGCCAACCCATGTTCCATTTTCATCGCGCACCAAGGCAGATATACCGGGTAATCCTTTTTTCACATAGGTATCAAGAATGGATTGAAATGCCTGGCTTTTTGGATGTGCAGCAAAAGAAGGTAGTGGCGTATAACTACAGCTATCAGAGGGTCCTATATCAGCTTCATCACAGGAAAGGGTAAACAGAAAAATCAGAGTTACACTTAATAAAGTATTGAGAAACTTTTTCATCTGGAAATATTTTTAGCAATGCCCAACTGAATTGAATTGTAAGGCAAAAGTGGAACGTAGGATTTTACGAAAGGCAATTGACCGAGAACGCCATAGTTTAGTGTAAGCTGCAGATTTTTATTAAGTGCATAGGCCGCTGAGATAGAAAATTTCACACCGGCTTGTGCCCGGCCGATATTTGAAATTTTTTCATACACACCCTGATCATTGAGTTCAAAACGATCGGTACCTGGAATACTATGCAAATAGCCAGCACCTAAGTGCGCACGCATGTTGAATGACTGATTAAAATCATACCGATAGATTATCTCAGTAAACAGGGGTATGCTGTGTTGAACGAAACGGTGATAAATATAGCCGAGGTTAAAACTCTGTTCCCATGCATGATTTCCTTTTTCTGTCCACACTAATCGGGCACCCACAGTAGTGAAAGGATGATAATTAGAGTAGAATAATTGGGGGGCTCCTAAAAAGGGCAGAGCGGAAACTGCATTGCCCGTTTCTAAGGTGATCTGAGTAATCTTTCGCTGACCATAAGTGGCAGCCGAAATCAGGCATAAGACTAATGCCAGGCAACGAATGGTTAAATGAGTTTTCATTTTGAAACGAGATAGACGTAGCATATTTAGTTGACCAAAATATAAAGACAAAATTTTTGTCTCGCCACTACAGGTGCAAACAATTTCTTCCCGTACTTCAATAAAAATCGATGATATTTGATTGTGGTAACTGACTTGAAGCAAATATTGGTATTTTCGTAGCCGCTGACAATCGGTGTTTCCGGATTATACTCCTCACATTATGAAGAAATTTATCCTTTTACTAGTAGTTGGTTTTTTTCTATTGGTTACATGGATTTTGATAAATACATTTCGTGTGCCATCGCAGCAGGTGCACGTGGAGGCTATTCCAGCGCCTGAAATAACACCGCTATCACTTCAACATTTTCAACAGGCGATTAGCTATAGGACGATATCGTATGGCGATCCTTTGTTGTTCGACTCATTGCAGTTCATTGGCTTTCGGAAATTTCTTGAAACCACATACCCTAATTTTCACAGTAAGCTTACGCGAGAAATCTTAGCAGGCTATAGTCTGCTTTATAAGTGGGAAGGAAAAAATCCTCAACTAAAACCCGTCATCCTGATGGCTCATCAGGATGTAGTTCCTATTGAAGATGCAACCAGGACTATGTGGACGGTTGATCCATTTGCCGGTGAAGTAAAAGAAAATTTCATCTGGGGACGCGGCACTACCGATGATAAGATTAATCTCATCAGCATGATGGAGGCGGCAGAAAAACTACTTACAGAAAACTTTCAGCCGGAACGCACGATTTATTTCTCATTTGGTCATGATGAAGAAATTGGCGGTCAGGGAGCAATTGCCACTGCGGCTGTGTTAAAAGCAAGAAACATCGAAGCAGAATTTGTATTGGATGAAGGCGGAATAATTACACTCGATAAAATGCCGGGTATTACAAAACCCCTGGCCTTATTGGGCACCTCTGAAAAGGGATATTTATCTATTGAACTTACGGTTGAATTAGCAGGGGGACATTCTTCCATGCCGGCAGAAGAAACATCGATCGATATATTATCAAAGGCTTTGGTTAATCTGCGCTCGAAACCCTTTCCTTCTGAACTCAAAGGATCAACGCTGGAAGGAACAGAATATCTTGGGCCTGAAATGCCGTTTGTTCAAAGAATGGCATTTGCTAATCAATGGTTATTTAAGGGATTGATTTTAAATAACTATGAAAAATCTCCTCAAAGTGCTGCCATGGTACGAACAACGATGGTGCCAACCATTATTGATGCAGGAATAAAAGATAACGTGATTCCTACAGTTGCCAAAGCCACCGTAAATCTGCGCCTATTACCTGGCGATTTATCAGAAGCAGTGATAGATGAAGTGAAAAGAAAAATAGGCGATGAACGCGTAAAAGTCCAGCGACTCAATATCAACGCAGAGGCAACTCCGGTAACCTCTGCTTCAAAGAGTGGGTATAAAAATATTGATGCTGCGATCAAAAAAAGTCTATCTCAAACTATCAGTGCTCCTTTTCTGATGATTGGAGCTACTGATTCGCGGCATTTTTATGATGTGTCCAAAGACATCATAAAATTCAGCCCAATGATTGATCCCATTGGATTTCATGGCATTGATGAACGCGTAAGTCTCGATAGTTATAAAACTGCATTATGGTTTTATGAGAATTTGATTCGCGACTTAGAATAATCTGGCTCCTGCATTTTACTACTCACTCCGCAGCGACTTCACCGGATCGCTCGATGCAGCTTTGAAAGATTGAAAGCTCATGGTTAACCAGGCGATCAGCAAGGCAGCTATTCCCGCAAGGAGGTATAAACCAACACCTATTTCAGTCTTGTAAGTATAATCTTTCAACCACCAATCAATTCCAAACCACGCAAGTGGAGCTGCCAATACGAAAGCGATCAACACCAGCTTACCCAATTCTTTGGATAGCAATACAACAATGCTGCTGATGCTGGCACCTAAAACTTTTCTGATTCCAATTTCTTTGGTGCGTTGCTCCGCTGTGAAAGAGGTGAGAGCGAATAACCCGAGGCAGGCGATCAATGCAGCGAGCACCGAAAAGACTCCAAAGATTCTTCCAAGGCGGATTTCGGCCGCATACATAGAACCAAAGCGCTCATCTAAAAAGTAATAGGTAAAAGGTTGACCAGGTGCCATCTCTTTCCATTTCGATTCGATAAGTTGAATCACCTCTTTTGTGTTTTGTGATTGAAAGCGAAAAGAGATTGGGCCTTCCGGCCGTTTGCTCAGCTCCATCATAAGCGGACTGACATTTTGCTTGAGCGATTCGAAATGAAAATTTTCTACAATGCCCACCACCGTTAGGGAGATCTGTTTATTGCGGTCAGGTTCACCATTTCCACTATCACCAAACGTGGCGATTTTACTACCAATAACTTCGCCCGTAAAATTAAATGCCTTCAGAGCGGCTTCGTTGATAATAACCGCTGATGAATCGGATGGAAAATCAAGAGAGAAACCGCGACCCTCTTTCATGTTCATGCCCATGGTATTAATGTAATCGTAATCAACCCGCCAGTTTTGGATGCTCACCATATTTTCCTGTATGCCCGGATCGCGACCCTCTACCCACCAGGGATTATCACTGCGCCAGGTACCGCTTACCGGTAAAAATCCTGTCATGGTAGCGTGTTCCATTTTTCCGCTACGCATGATTTCTTCTTTGAATGGAATTCGGTTGGTACCCAAAGCATAGGCATCGTCAATCACAATCACCTGATCTTTATTAAAACCGAGTTTTTTGTTTTGGATGTAATTGAGTTGTCGATTAACCGCCAGTGTACCGATGACCAGGAAAATAGAAATAGTAAACTGAAAAACCACCAGCGCACTTCTGATAAACCCACTCTTCATCCCCAAGGCAACATGACCTTTTAGCACACTTACAGGTTTAAATGCTGATAAGAAGAAAGACGGATAAATACCGGCCAGCAATCCAACCAATAAGGCAGCAAGTATAATAATTCCATACAGTGATGGCTGCTCAAAAGGAATAGTAAGCGTTCTGGCTGAAAGTTCATTAAAGAAAGGAAGCAGTAGCCAGGCGGTTATAACAGCGAGCACAATAGAGATGAAACTCAATAAAATTGACTCAGTCAGAAACTGACGCATAAGGTGTGACCGGAACGAGCCCATCACTTTTCGTATCCCTACTTCTTTCGCGCGATTGGCAGAACGCGCAGTGGAGAGATTCATGAAGTTGATGCAGGCGATAATCAGGATGAATAAAGCAACAGCAACAAACAGATAAACATAGGCGATATCAAAGTTAGGTTCGAACTCGCCCTGCAAAGAACTTTTTAAGTGAATATCGGGAAGTGGTTGTAAGGCATATTCTATTTTGTTTCCGCTTGCAATGAATTTTTCCAATGTTAAATCGTTGCCTAGCAACTCAGCCATTTGCGGCATAACATGTTTTACGATCAGGTCCGGAAATTTGCTCTCCAACTGTTTCGCATCGGCTCCGGGGCGCAAAAGAATATAGGTCTGAAAATTATTGCTGTACCAAACGGGTCTTTTGGCCTCTTCCAGTCCTTCCAGCGCAATTAAAATATCGAAATGAAAATGTGTATTGGCCGGCAGGGTTTTATAGATGGCCGTAATTTTCATGTTCTCTTTATTGTCGAGTATAAGCGTTTGACCGAGTGCATTTTCATTGGGGAAATATTTATTGGCAATCGCTTCGCTGATGGCAATAGAATTAGGTTCCGCCAAGGCGGTTTCAGGATTACCGGCAAGTACCGGAACAGAGAAAACCTTGAAAAAATCTTTGTCAGTCCAGATAACATGATCTTCTTTAATATTTTCTACACTTCTTTTCACCAGGTAAGAACCGCGCTCACGAAACCGGATAGCCGCTTCTACTTCCGGATATTCGGATGCCAGGGTATTTGCCATAACCGGTGGCGCGTATAACATGTTGTAATGATTGCCTCCGAATTTGATTTCGCTTTTTACGCGATAGATCCGATCCGCATTGGTGAAGTGTTTATCGTAACTGATTTCATTGATCACAAATAGGATTATGATAAAACAAATGGCTAGTCCTATAGAAAGGCCGGCTACGTTGATAAATGAATAGAAACTATGCTTCCGCAGATTTCGGAGCGCGACAGTAAAATAGTTTTTTAACATATCCTTTGGCTTTGAGTTTTCTGATCGAATTGTTTGTTTTTGAGTTTCGCGCAAACCTGCGGTGTGCCCGAATGATTTTAAAATCTTATGATAGGCATCAATGAATCGTACGCCACTGGCCATTTCTGTTTCTACAGCGGAACAGATGTGATCAACCAGTTCATCCTGGATTCCCTCGGCAACAATGCCCCGGTAATTCAAGTCCTTGATAATATAACTGATGTGATCGTCTGTCAACATAATTGTCAATTGTACATTGTCAATTATTAATTGAGTTCAACCTGTAACACATTCCCCATCGTTCGGATAAAATCAACAAACTCACTCACGCGCTCTTTCACCAAACTCTTTCCTACCGGTGTAAGTGTATAATATTTGCGCACACGCTTGCCCATCATCACCGTTTCTGTTTTCAAAAGACCTTCGGCTTCCAGTTTATGAAGCGAAGGATATAAAGCACCCTCGGTAAGCAGAATCCGGCCATCTGATAATTCTTTTACCCGCTGTGTGATTTCGTAGCCATACATCTTGCCATGATCTTTCAACACCTTGAGAAGAATGGTCTGCAGCGTGCCTTTTAATAGTTCAGGAGAATGCATAAAAGATTAATACATAAGTGAATTATGCATATAGACGCATTGTGCCCTGCCCAGGTTGCACCGGATTACACTTTTATGTTTTGATTTGAAATTGAGAGGAGCAGATATTACACAGCCAGGCTCAGCATATCCTCCCTTTTGATTAGTTTCGCAGGTCATTTCTATGAGATCGGTCTACATTCTTGTCGGGGTATTTTTTGTTTGGTGCTTTCTGGCGGCCTTTTGGTATTTGTTTTGGGTTAAGGGTCTGGATACTCAACCCGTCAATATAAATCCGCACGAATCGGCCTGGGCTATTGCTGAGATTTTATTGATGATTTTGATTTCAGTTTTTATTGGCTTTGGCATTGCATGGATGCTGCGTGAGGACAAGGCAATCAAAAGAGAACATGATATTCAGAATTTATTAGCGGATCGCGAAGCACTCAAGGCAAACAACCGGCACGTACAAGAACTGGCGCAAAAATCAGAAAACACTTTGGCGCGTGCCCGCGAAACTTTTCGCGAAGATTTTATTACGGTTTCGCGCGACAACGAACGACTTAAGGCAGAATTGGAAGAGGCACGTAATGCAGGGTCGCACGTAGAAGAGCTGAATCAGATTCAACTGCTGGTGCAATCACTTCAAAGTCAACTCGATCAAAGCAAGCAGGAGACAACTCTGCTGGAAGTTACCCGACAAAAATTGCAGACTGAAGTTGAAGAATTACAAAAGAGCAAGCGCGATAGTAAAAAATCAAATGATGTCACAGAGAAGCAACTCAGCGCCAAAATTATTGCTGACGAAAAGGATGACCTTAAAATAATCAATGGCATTGGGCCCGGCATCGAGAAGAAACTTAACACGTTGGGTATTTACAGTTTCCGGCAAATCAGCGAACTCACCGAAGAATCAATAAAACAACTCACTGAATCAATCAAATTCTTTCCGGGCCGTATTGATCGCGACCGGTGGGTGGAGCAAGCTTCAAAACTCTATCTTGATAAGATTAGAAAGTAATTCTAGACGGGCTGGGGTACTGCAACAAGTTGTTTAGCCAAAGTAGCAATCTTAACTTTCAAATCCTCTAAAGAGCTCTCTATTTCGGGTGATAGCACGGTGGATAACGGCTGCACTTTTTCAATGGACATGATAAAGAGATGAATGTTGGGAAATTTTCCCAGTAGCATTAAACCTTCTACCAAATCCTTCAAACCGATTTCGTGTGTGCTCATCGCACTCGGAAAGTCTTTTGAGAAGCGCGGTTTTATTAATTGAATTGTTCCCGCTGGTTTTCCATCCAGCGTGGCATCAACCATAATCACATGCGGATAAGATTCTAGGTATTCCATCAATTGAAACCCGGCCGTGCCGCCATCAACAATGTCGGCAAGACCCGGTTCCAGTTCCTCTTTTAACTGATTGGCAACATGAACACCCAGGCCTTCATCACCCATCAGGTAATTGCCAATGCCAAGAATTAAAACAGGCGATGAAGTCATAGACTTTACTTTTCTTTTTCTTCGTTCTTTTGGAAAGTCTCCTCTTCGATAAATTTCCAACCACCACCCATCGATGAAATTTCACCATGTCCTTC
>LNFM01009947.1_pt1 | contig 13586 bp, 12 predicted proteins | sample 596031 | NCBI WGS metagenome assembly LNFM01 (sample SAMN04254537, study PRJNA301005) | activated carbon metagenome | isolation source: dual media filters at the Ann Arbor, Michigan drinking water treatment plant | place: USA: Ann Arbor
TAGGCAGGCGTTAATAAATCTAGCGCCGCATTGGTGGTGACTAGCTTCATCACACTGGCTGGGTTGAGGCTTTGATTGGCGTTATGGCTGATTAAGGGCATTGGTGAATCTACTGCTTGCACATATACAGCGACATTCGCCTGCGGAATACCTGCTTTCTTAAGCGCATCCGCCACAGTCATCGGTAGCTCTGCAAAAGCGTTTGCGTTTGCTAATAGACTCATCAGCATACTTAACATCAAAAAATTGAAGAAAAATTTAGTTTTTTTCATATCACCTTTTGCAACACTTTAACGGTTGTCGCTATCATCCAATCAATCTCTGATTCTGTGATGGTGTAGGGTGGCATAAAATAAATCGTATTGCCAATCGGGCGAATGAGCAGGCCATTGCTTAACGCGGCAGCATAACAATCTTTGGCAAAAGATGGATTCTGCGTAATGACATCGAATGCCGATATCATGCCTTGATGACGTAAATGCTGGATAGGAAAGTGAGTCAGTACTTGCATTTTTGTTTGAATATAAGCCGTTTTGGCTTTGTTGGATTCTATGACATTATCCGATTCGAATATCGCTAATGTAGCCAGCGCGGCGCTACAGGCCAGCGGGTTGCCTGTGTAGCTATGGCTATGCAAAAAACCGCGCGCGGCGCTGTCATCATAAAATGCTTGGTAGATTTCATCTTTAGTTAACACGCAAGACAAGGGCAAGTAGCCACCTGTAATGCCTTTGGACAAACACATAAAATCGGGGCGGCAATCTTGTTTTTTGGTGCAGCTTTCAAATGTACAAGCGGTATCACAATCGTTATAACTGGCAAATAGGTTGCCGGTACGACCAAAACCAACCGCAATTTCATCTGCAATTAAATGCACATTATATTGTGTGCAAATTTTGCGCGCGCACTGTAAATAGATAGGGTGGTACATGCCCATGCCTGCTGCGCATTGCACTAGCGGCTCAATAATAAACGCGGCTAGCTGCGCATGGTGCGCGCTGACATATTCTTCTAAATTACCCGCACAGCGCAGCGCAAAATCTTCCGCGCTTTCACATACTTCAGCCAGCCTAAAATCGGGGCTTGGCATTTGTGCAGATTGCATCAATAGCGGCGCATAAGTATCTTTAAAAATCGCCACGTCGGTAACACCCAGCGCGCCCAGAGTTTCGCCGTGATAACTATTTTGCAAGCTGATAAACTGCGTCTTTTGTGGCTTGCCGCTGTTGCGCCAATAATGAAAGCTCATTTTTAAGGCGATTTCAGTGGCACTTGCGCCATCTGATGCGTAAAACGCATGGCCCAAACCTGTTAACTTACCCAGTTTTTCTGATAATTCCACCACAGGTGCATGCGTAAAACCAGCCAGCATCACATGCTCAAGTGTATCTAATTGCTGCATAATCGCATCTTTTATACGCGGGTTGTTATGCCCAAATAGATTCACCCACCAACTACTAACCGCATCCAGATAACGATTGCCATCTGTATCAATCAACCAAACACCATCGCCTTTTTGAATAGGGATTAAGGGGAAATTTTCGTGCTGTTTCATCTGTGTGCATGGATGCCATACAGATTTTAAGCTACGCGTTAATATTGATTGACTGTCTGACATATTAAAAAACATTGATGCACAGCATTTTTATTCGCCTAATGAAATACCAAAACCCAGCACATTTTGCGCATGATTATAATCAAGCAGTGTTTCACCATAGCCTGTAGATGCCATCAAATGTAGCTTGATATAAGGATTATTAAACACACGCTGTTGTACGCTCAGTTGTGCAAAGCCTTTGTTATCGCTTCTTAAATTATTGCGCAATAGCACTGATACTGCCGTTTTACGGCTTTCAGTTTCCCAGCGTACCGTCATATCGCCATAACCTAAAAATTTCTCAATATCAGGGTTATCGTCTTCTCTATCACTTTCTGGTATGCGCCACCAAGGGCGCACCAATAAAGAAATTCTGTCAGTCAGCTCAAATCCGCCCTCTAAATATAGTCGATTCCAGCTTCTTGAAAGCGGATTATCGCGACCATTGGATTGATGCACCAGTCCCAAATTCAGCATTCTGGGGATGTAATCTTTTTTTACGCCATTTACTTCATTATCAATACCCAAAGACAGAATCAATTCTGGTTCGTAATTGTTTTCACGTAACGGCCTAGACGCATTGGCATTGAAAATTTGCCAGTAAGATTGTTGTGTGTAAGCGCCCCATAAGCGCGAACTGGTGACATAAGGCAAATCTCGAATCAGCGGAATATTATTTAATAGCTCTGATTTCAAACTTAATTGAAATTTAATATCGTTAGCGTATAAATTACGGTCGCTTGTATTAAGGCGGCTGGGGCTTTGTGGCGTATTGTTAATATTACTGGTATTAGTGACTAATAAATAATTCGATTTATACGTTTCAAAATCGCTAATATCCCAATCACCCTCTGAAGTTAATCGCCACTTTCTCTCTAAAAAGCTCAAATCGGCATTGGGGGGTTTTACAGCAACAGCAGCTACTTTTGCGGGTATTTTTTCGGTTAACTGCTCAGTCGTCAACTTTTCACTGGCATGTATATCTGCTGCGGTATTTTCTGTGACGGTTTCAATCGCTGGCGTGCTAATACTATCAAAACAAGCAAGCCGTTTTTTAGATTCAAATTGTGAGGGGTAAGTGGTTTTGCAGTGATACATGGCTTGCTCAACCGTTAATACCTCATTGGCTTGTAGGCAATTCGATTGCAGCAATAAACCTAATACACTTAAGCCAGCCCCACGTAAAACACTATGTAAAACATTTTTTCGTTGGTGCATTGTCTTCCTTATAAACTGCTTTTTTACATTGGGTGCTTTTAAATAAGGCACGCTAGGGCGCAGGATTGGTATAACGTAAGTGAATCGCATCAATTTCTTTTAAAATTTCAGCATTAAGTGGCTTGCAGTAAGCCTGTATATTCTCTTGCAATTGCGCCATACTGGTTGCGCCAACAATCGTGCTGCTGACACACCAACGATGATACACAAAACTCAGCGCGAGCTCTGTCGGCGTAAAGCCATTTTGCATGGCTAATTGCGCATAAGCCGCACTGGCAAGCGCAACATTCGGTTTGGTGTATCGCTGCGCATAACCTAAGAATAGCGTAACACGGCCTACTGCATTTGGATTAGCCAAGTATTTTCCAGTTAAATGCCCAAATGCCAATGGCGAATAGGCCAATAAGCTCACGTTTTCACGATACAAAATCTCAGACAGTCCAAAATCGATACTACGATTCATTAAGTGATAGCTATTTTGCAAAGTGGCAATGTGCGGTAAATGATATTGTTTGGCGATACGCAAAAATTCCATCACGCCCCATGGTTGCTCATTGCTTAAGCCAATCGCGCGAATTTTTCCCTCTTGCACCAGTTCACTTAGCGCCTCTAATTGCTGATGAATACTTTCAAAATGTTTCTGTTGACCATCTGCATCTAATTCATTATTTGGGTCGAATTGATATTGCCCAAATATCGGCACATTACGTTCTGGCCAATGAATTTGGTATAAATCCAGATAATCAGTCTGCAAACGCTTGAGCGAATCATGCAATGCGCTGCGAATCGTTTTGCGGTTTAGCGAAAAATCATTGTTGCGTATCCAACTTAACCCTCTGCCAGGCCCAGAAATTTTGCTGCCAATAATCAGTTTATCGCGCTGCTGATTTTTGAGCCAAGGCCCAATAATGGTTTCGGTGCGGGTAAAGGTTTCTGCCTTTGGCGGCACGGGGTACATTTCTGCGGTATCAATAAAGTTAATGCCGCTGGCAAGTGCAAAATCCAACTGTTCATGCGCCTCTGCCTGCGTATTCTGGTCGCCAAACGTCATGGTACCCAAACAAATTTTGGATACATTCAAATCACTTTGGCCTAACTGCACATATTCCATAAATTAAACAAGCTCCATTAATGCAGTATCTTTTTTTCATCTATCTGAATAGTAATCGGGCTTTGCACTGGCGCAGCCGCCGTTGCATTAATCGCCCAACCCGCCTCTTTTGTGGCCAGTTGCAACATATTACACATCGCTAAAGTGAGCTCTGGGTTTAAGTTGATGCGCACCGAAATGCCCTCTAAACAAGGCAACTCCAAACTGGGCTGTTGATTGCCAGCACGAATTAGTAAAGCATTTACCGCCAGCATCGCGCCATCATTGCGCACCTCTGGGCGAGGCTGATATTCGGTTTTAAAATCCATTTTCTGCAAAGCATCAGCTGCTTGCATTTCTTGTTTAAATTGCTCCACGGCTTGCTCTGGTGGCGTTTCTGCTTGAATGGAATCTGCCGTTGGCAAGTGCGCCTCGCTTGTCAGCAATGTCCACAATAATTGCGTAATACGGCTGGTTAACCAAACCAATAGTTCAGTGTTATCACTAAGCCCAACGCGAAAAAGCAGACGGTCTTGCTCGGCGTTGTAGCCCAAATTAATTTGCTGTATGGCTGCCACTTGCTGATGCGCAATTGGCTCTGTTTTTGATGTCAAAATAATCTTTCTAAAATTTTTTCATACTTAATGCATAAAAGCGCTTGAAAAAACAAACTTAAACTCAATATTAGCAATCAAGGCATGCGAGTGCTAAAATATCGTATTGCCTATGCAATTTTATCAACTTTATACTTTGTTCATATTAAACAAAAGCATAACCCAATAGGAGAAATTGAATGAAAATTCGTCCATTACACGATCGCGTTATTGTAAAACGCTCTGAAGAAGAACGCACAACGGCATCTGGCATCGTTATCCCTGATTCTGCCACAGAAAAACCTGATCAAGGCGTGGTTACAGCAGTGGGCAACGGCAAACGTGATGACAGCGGCAAAATCAACGCTTTAGACGTTAAAGTTGGCGACAAAGTTTTATTCGGCAAATACGCTGGCCAAACCGTTAAGGTAGATGGTGAAGAGTTATTGGTGATGCGTGAAGAAGACATCATGGCGATTGTTGAATAATTTGGTTTAACCAAATCACTTTCCAATTAGAAATTTGAACCAATTTAGGAGTTAATCATGGCAGCAAAAGACGTAAGATTCGGCGATGAAGTTCGCCAAAAAATGACAGCTGGTGTAAATGTACTGGCAAACGCAGTGAAAGTTACTTTAGGCCCAAAAGGCCGTAATGTTGTTTTAGAGCGCTCATATGGCGCGCCAACCATCACTAAAGATGGCGTATCGGTCGCTAAAGAAATCGAATTAAAAGACAAATTTGAAAACATGGGCGCACAGATGGTGAAAGAAGTGGCTTCAAAAACTTCTGATATCGCAGGTGACGGTACAACAACAGCAACGGTTTTAGCACAAGCGATTATCCGCGAAGGCATGAAATCAGTAGCGGCTGGTATGAACCCAATGGATTTAAAACGCGGTATCGATAAAGCCGTTGCTGCAGCGATTGAGAATTTAAAATCACAATCAAAACCTTGTACAACTAGCAAAGAAATCGCGCAAGTTGGTTCAATTTCTGCAAACTCTGATGACACTATCGGCAAAATCATTGCAGATGCAATGGATAAAGTCGGTAAAGAAGGCGTTATTACGGTTGAAGATGGTTCTGGCTTAGAAAGCGAATTAGACGTAGTTGAAGGTATGCAATTCGATCGTGGCTATTTGTCACCGTATTTCATCAACAATCAAGAACGTCAAATTGCATTGTTAGATAATCCATTCGTGTTATTGCACGACAAAAAAATCTCAAACATCCGTGATTTATTACCCACTTTAGAGCAAGTGGCTAAATCAGGTCGTCCATTATTGATTATTGCTGAAGATGTAGACGGCGAAGCGCTGGCAACATTGGTAGTGAATAACATCCGTGGCATCTTGAAAACAACTGCAGTTAAAGCACCTGGTTTCGGTGATCGTCGTAAAGCGATGTTAGAAGATATCGCGATTTTAACAGGCGGCACGGTGATTGCTGAAGAAGTCGGTTTGAAATTAGAAACAGTCACTTTAGAGCAATTAGGTCAAGCAAAACGCATTGAAGTGGGTAAAGAAAATACCATCATTATCGACGGTGCTGGCGTTGAAGCAAATATCAAAGGCCGTATCACACAAATCAAATCTCAAATCGAAGAATCTAGCAGTGATTACGATAAAGAGAAATTGCAAGAACGCGTGGCTAAATTAGCAGGCGGCGTTGCAGTGATTAAAGTGGGCGCGACAACTGAGATTGAAATGAAAGAGAAAAAAGCCCGCGTTGAAGATGCATTACACGCAACACGTGCAGCGGTTGAAGAAGGTATTGTTGCTGGCGGCGGCGTTGCATTGATTCGTGCACGTGATGCAATCTCAAAAGTTAAAGGCGACAACTTAGACCAAGAAGCAGGCATTAAAATTGTGTTGCGCGCGGTTGAAGAGCCATTGCGTCAAATCACACAAAATGCAGGCGTAGAACCATCAGTCGTCGTCAACAACGTGGCAGCAGGTAAAGGCAACTACGGTTATAACGCGGCTAACGAAACCTACGGCGATATGATTGAAATGGGTATTTTGGACCCAACAAAAGTAACCCGTAGCGCATTGCAAAATGCTGCTTCAGTTGCTGGCTTAATGCTGACAACTGATTGCATGGTGGCTGAACTGCCTAAAGAAGATGCTCCAGCAATGGGTGGCGGTGATATGGGTGGAATGGGTGGCATGGGCGGCATGATGTAAAAGTCAAACGTAAAGCTACTGCGCTCGACATCTCGGGCGCATGCGGTACTCAAAATCCTCACATACCATTTGTATGCTCCGGTTTCTGCGTTCCGCCTGCACCCGACCTGCCATCGCTCGCTACGCCTTTCATGTTGACTTTGAAAGAGTTAACGCTTTAAAAGAATCAAAACAAAACCTCGCTTCGGCGGGGTTTTGTTTTTTGACGTAATATGTATTGTAGTTATAAATTTAAGCATTAATGCAATCTAACTTAGAAAGGAAGCGACTGATGAAAAACTTCTTTTACATCTATTTTTTTGTACTTTCTGCAAATGGCACAGCAGTTGCTGAAACAGAGAGCCAACCTACCAAATGCTACCAGCAAGCATGGGAAAGCAGAGAAAACGGTGGGTTAGGTTTAAGTATAGGGCAAGCCATCACTTTGTGTGGCGGAGCTACAAATGCCAATAAAGTAATTCAGTGTTATGTTGAAGCATGGGGGCACCCTAGTAACGATGGGCTCGGACTGACTATTGGTCAAGCTGTTTCTCTATGCAAATCAAATTTGCTGGAATAGCTGCTTATAAAATGTTGTTTCTGACTCTAGCTGAAATATAGATTGAAAGTTACTCTATGACACAACAAAAGCCCGGTCAACTTCATCCCTCATGGCTAGCAGTCATTGGCGATGAGCTTGAAAAACCTTATATGAAGGCTTTACGCGATTTTCTTAAGCAAGAAAAATCTGCTGGCATAGTCATTTTTCCGCCTAATCCATTAATTTTTAATGCGTTTAATCACACTCCTTTTGAGCAAGTGCGCGTGGTGATTATTGGGCAAGATCCTTATCACGGTTTCGATAAAGGCATTCCGCAAGCGCATGGGTTGAGTTTTTCTGTTCCTGCTGGCGTTGCACAACCGCCATCATTGCAAAATATTTTCAAAGAAATATCGTCCGATTTAGGCGTTAAGATGAGTCGCAATGGTGATTTAACGCCTTGGGCTGAACAAGGTGTTTTGCTTTTGAATGCAACGTTGACGGTAGAACAAAGTAACGCGGGTTCTCATCAAGGCAAAGGTTGGGAGGCGTTTACTGATGCGGCGATTGCGGCATTAAATACGCATCGCGAAGGCTTGGTGTTTGTGTTGTGGGGCAGTTATGCGCAAAAAAAAGGCGCATTTATTAATGAAAACAAACATTTAGTGTTGAAATCCGTTCATCCATCACCGCTGTCAGCGCATCGTGGATTTTTTGGCAATCGCCAATTTTCGACGATTAATGAATATTTAATTCAACATAATCAAACGCCTATCAATTGGCAAATCTAAACTTTTTAAGCTTTTAATCGATTAAGTACGATTTTTCATTCTTATTTGAGGGTTAACTTAACCCTAAAAATACCCAAAAATTAAATTGCTTGCTATGCAGTTACAACTTGTTTACACTTTGCATAAGTTAGTTACAAGCTAACGCAAGCCAAAAAAAACCCCGATTAAGGGGAATAAATCGGGGTAAAAAGCCTCATCGTCCTCTGTAAAAAGTTAACTCGGCGTTCCGCTCAGGGAGGAAAGAAGCGGAAAGAAAACTAAGCGTCAACTTAGCTTTCATAGCATATGAGATACCTTAAATCACTGATAGTTCAGTCTATCGTTCAGTTTTTATGACTTTTCTATCGCCTTATTTGCCAACTCACATGCGATAATATCGCCATGCAAAATCAAGATTCTCTTCTCACCGGTCTTAACAATAAACAATTAGAAGCGGTTACTTTGCCGCATCAATCTGCACTTATTTTGGCAGGCGCTGGCAGCGGCAAAACACGCGTACTCACTACTCGCATTGCTTGGTTGATTCAAACAGGGCAGATTTCGCCTATGGGTTTAATGGCAGTGACGTTTACTAATAAAGCCGCCAAAGAAATGTTAACGCGCTTAACCGCCATGCTGCCGATTAATACGCGTGGCATGTGGGCTGGCACTTTTCATGGATTATGCAATCGTCTTTTGCGCGCGCATCATCGCGAAGCGGGCTTGCCTTCTACCTTTCAGATTTTAGATACCGCAGACCAATTATCTAGCATTAAACGCTTGATGAAATTGATGAATGTGGATGATGAGAAATACGCGCCAAAGCAAGTGCAAGGTTATATCAATAGCTGCAAAGAAGAAGGTTTGCGCGCCAACAAAGTAGATGCTTACGATGGCCACAGCCAAAAGCTGCGTGAGATTTATGAAGAATACGATAAGCAATGCAACCGCGAAGGTGTGGCCGATTTTGCGGAATTACTATTGCGCTGTTACGAATTATTAAATCGCGATGAGCGCATTCGCAATCATTACCAAAGTCGCTTTCAGTATATCTTGGTTGATGAGTTTCAAGATACTAATAAACTCCAATATCAATGGCTTAAGTTGTTAGCCGGCAAAGAAAACTGTTTATTTGCAGTCGGCGATGATGACCAATCGATTTACGGTTTTCGCGGTGCACGCGTAGGCAATATGCGCGACTTTGAAACCGATTTTAATGTCAAAAATATCGTTAAGTTAGAAGAGAATTATCGTAGCCACAGCAATATTTTAGATGCGGCGAATGCGATTATCTCGCACAACAAAAATCGTTTGGGCAAAAACCTATGGACAAGTGCAGGCGCTGGCGAACCAGTCAGAATCTACGAAGCTTATAACGATAACGATGAAGCGCAATTTATTGTCGATGAAGTAAAAATGTTGCAAAGTGAAGGCACGCCACTGGCGGATATGGCATTGTTGTATCGCAGTAATGCACAATCGCGCGTGCTGGAACATGCCTTGTTTTCCGCCAACCTGCCCTATCGCGTTTATGGCGGTTTACGCTTTTTTGAACGTTCAGAAGTGAAACATGCCCTGGCTTATATGCGCTTGATGGCGAATGCCAATGATGATACGGCGCTGTTACGTGTGATTAATTTTCCCGCTCGCGGCATCGGTGCGCGCAGTCTTGAGCAATTGCAAGAAGGCGCGCGCCAAAACGATTGCAGTCTATGGCAAGCTGCTGTCAATAAAGTGGGAAACGGAAAGATAGGCGGCAAAGGAATTGAAGGGTTTGTCGCATTAATTCGCGAAATGACCGACCAAGCTTACGGCATCACATTGGCAGAAATCGCAGAACTTGCCACGACGCTTTCTGGCTTAAAAGCACATTACCAAAACGACAAAGATGGCGAAGACCGCATTGAAAACTTGGAAGAGTTAGTCACCGCCGCGGTTGCATTTACCAATCAAGCGTTCGGCAACCACAACAATGTAGATGGCGATACGGAACAAGATTTGATGACGCAATTCTTGACGCATGCGAGTTTAGAAGCAGGCGATCATCAAGCGACAATTGGTTATGATGCATTGCAGTTAATGACCGTACATGCTGCAAAAGGCTTAGAATTTAAAGCCGTTTTTATTAGTGGATTAGAAGAAGGCCTTTGTCCGCATGAAAATAGTTTAAGCGAAAACAATGGCTTAGAAGAAGAGCGGCGTTTGATGTACGTGGCGGTAACACGCGCACGCCAGCGATTATATTTAAGCCATGCACAAAGCCGTATGTTGCATGGTCAAGTACGTTACGGCATACCATCGCGCTTTTTGGATGAGATTCCAGAAGGCTTATTAAAACGACTGAACAGCAAACCGATGGCCAGATCGGGTAATAATTATGCAGAAAGTTATGCTACATCAGTAGCGCAAAACACCAACAACTACCCCTATAAAATCGGCCAAGGTGTGCGCCATAACAAATTTGGCGAAGGCGTTGTAGTAAGCTATGAAGGCAATACAGCCAACTTGGTGATTAAAATCAACTTTGGTAATAACGGCTTAAAAACCTTGGCGATGGAATACGCTAAGTTAGAAAAAATTTAGCCGTTTTTGAGTGTTAAGTTTGATGCTTTAACTTTTATACGTTAGCCTTTATCAACGCCCGCCGCCCTAAATACATCGCGGTAACTCACATATTGAAACGCTAGCATTAATGTTGTCGCTAATAATAAGCAGCCAAACACTAATAATGATGTCAGCATTTGGCCGAGCAAGGGTACTATGCTGCCAATAATGCCAACCACAATACCAACTGCTAACATGGCGGCAACAATGCCCGCTGTTAACAATAACCATGATGCGCCTAAAGCAATCATGTATTGCAACGAGCCTGCGATGCTGGATTTAATAGCTTTAACTACGCTATAGTTATTAAACGCAATCAACATTGGCGAAAACCAAGTCGCCATCATCAGCGGTATCAGCATTAGGCTTAATTTAAGCAACAAAGGTATCATCGCCTGCATCATTTGCATGGCTTGTGATTCTGTCATTTCGGCTTTGCCTTGCGTAAATTTAAGCAAACCTTCGATATCGCTATTCAATATAAAACTCACCACTATGCCATACAGCAAACATATGCCGCCTAGTGCCATTAGATTAGAGATTTTAGGCTTAATCAGTTGAATCACTTCGCTCACTGTTTGCTGTTTTTGCATATCCGCATTGCGGTATAAGGCGATAGCAACGGCTAGAAACACTGGCCACAATAGAATAGAGAAAAACGCAAAAAATTGTAGACCAGGCACAGATGGCAGCATCATAAACAACCCGACATAAGCCAAGCCTAACAGTAACCATTTGCGGGGCGCGATTTTAAACAGCGCAATGCTTTCTTTTACCCAACTAATGCCTGTTTTAGTACGCGATTCTAAAATTGCCATGATGATTTCCTTTGCGACTATTTAGATGAGGCCGCAATATGTTGCTGTAAGATATTTTTAAAATGGTTAGGGTCTTTGGTGTGCGTTATCACACCATCGGCTGGATAATAAAAATCGTATAAACGCGATAACCAAAAGCGTAGCGCGGCGCGGCGCAATAGTGTTGGCCACTTTTGTTGCTCTGCCACTGTAAATGGTTTTACACGTTGATATTCGGCTAAAAAATGGGTTAACTTTTCAGGGTCAATATTGCCTAAATCGCTGCCATTGTGATGCAAGCACCACTCATTTACCGCAATCGCCACGTCATACGCCAACACATCGTTACAGGCATAATAAAAATCAATAAAGCCGCCTAATTGTTCATCATCAAACAATACGTTGTCGCGAAACAAATCGCCATGCACCACACCGCGTGGCAATTGAGATGTATCAATACTGGATTGATACGCCAACTCAGTTTTTAATAATTGCGCATCGGCAGCTAACATTTTGGCTGAAACCTGCTCAGCCGTTTTAGTAAACCAATCTTGCCCACGCTGATTGTGGCCTTGCTGATTAAATTGCTGACCTGCAATATGCATACTGGCTAAAGTAGTCGCTACCTGCCCCACTTGAGCTAAATTCGGCGTGGCAATATCTTTGCCTTTAAGGCAACTCACCATTAGGGCAGGCTTATTTTTGAGTAGATGCAAAGCAACCCCATTTTTATCAGCAATCGGCGTTGGGCAAAGAATATTGTGCCTTGCCAAATGTGCCATTAAATCCACAAAATAAGGTAATTCGTCTAAAGTGTTTTTCTCAAAAATAGTGAGCACATAACGGCTATCTTGTGTGATGACAAAATAATTTGTATTGGTAATGCCTGCGGCAATTCCTTTTAGCTCTACAATTTCGTCCAGCTCAAAATCGCGCAACCAAGTGCGTACTTCTTCTAAATTAAGGGTAGTAAAAACAGACATTTCGCTCTACATAAAAATTAAGAGGGCTATGCCCTCCTAACATATCATTAATTATGGCTCACTTAGCATGGCACATTAAAATCTAAAGATAATCCATTTGGGCACACTTAATGGTGGGTTTGGCCCAATATTTACCCATCCGCCATTTGAATCTTCTTTATGCAAATAATAAGGCACGCCATGCTCGGGGGTTACTTTCATCATATACATCTCACCATTTATACGATATTCCTCAATCGTTTCTGCACCTTTTTTGCGAATGGTGATTTGTGGCTCCAAAGCAGGGTCTTCTAAAGCTTCACCATCAATCACTTTTGGTGGCGGTTGCACTTGCTCTAGCAACTCTAAATCATTGGGTTGCGCGGCAGAGCTTATACTGGCAGCAAGTGACAGTGACATAGCAACAACTAGCAATGTGGTTAATTTGATGTTTTGCTTCAATGTGCTTTTCATTGCTGTGCTTTCTATGATGCTACCAGTTAAATTGAATTAATTCATTCTAACAAAAGCCCGCTAAAAAAACAGGGTAAAACAGTTGTTGCTTATAAATATAGCTGAATTTTGCGCTCGGCTGGGGTTAGCTCAAATCCTGTTAATTCATAATGTTTAAATATCGCCTCAACAATTTCTTTAGGCTCGTCAATCACTTGAATCAAATCCATATCTTGTGGAGATGCCATGCCTTCTAACACCAACGTATTTTTCAGCCAATCCACCAAGCCCGCCCAAAAATCCTTGCACACTAAAATAATCGGAATTTTGCGGGATTTACCCGTTTGCACCAGCGTAATTGCTTCCATCAATTCATCCAATGTGCCAAAACCACCTGGCATCACCACGTAAGCGCTGGCGTATTTCACAAACATCACTTTGCGCATAAAAAAGTATTTAAACGTAATATCAATATCCTGAAAAGGATTCCCACTTTGCTCAAAAGGTAACTGAATATTTAAACCTACACTTGGGCCAATACCGGCAAAAGCGCCTTTATTCGCGGCTTCCATAATGCCTGGCCCACCGCCAGAAATCACGCTAAAACCTGCATCCGATAATAATCGAGCGATTTCTTCGGTTAACTGATAGTAAGGATGCTCAGGCTTGGTACGCGCGCTACCAAAAATAGAAACCGCAGGCGTAATTTCTTTTAACTTTTCGGTAGCAGACACAAATTCTGCCATAATCTCAAAAGCATGCCAGGCTTCAGTTTCTGTGCTTGCGCCATTCA
>LNFM01009948.1_pt1 | contig 13586 bp, 10 predicted proteins | sample 596031 | NCBI WGS metagenome assembly LNFM01 (sample SAMN04254537, study PRJNA301005) | activated carbon metagenome | isolation source: dual media filters at the Ann Arbor, Michigan drinking water treatment plant | place: USA: Ann Arbor
GTTTTGATGATTTTTGAGCTCTTCGTTAACCGGGTTGCACTCTTTATCTTGCGGTTGGTCAGTGATACCAATTGTTTCAAATAAAATTATTTTTGTTAAGTAGTGAATGTTTCTGGTTGGGTTCTATATTATTATTTGAGGGTTTAAAACGATAAACAATAACCTCCAAACCATAAACTTTGTTTCTTTGTCAAAAATAGCAATTAATTGCCACAACCTCCTGTCATACCCCCTCTTGAATCATCATTTATTGAACTCCAATCGGTTGACAGCACCAACAACTATGCCCGCCAGCAAATTCATGCTGGTTTGGCACAGCATGGTATGGCCTGGTTTGCCCACGAACAAGTGGCAGGAAAAGGTCAGCGGGGAAAGATCTGGCAATCGGAAAAAAATTCTACTATATCGCTCAGCATTGTTATAAAGCCGGGTTTGTTATCTCTTCAAATAGCCGATCAATTTCAACTAAGTGCTTGTGTGGCAGTGGCTGTGCATGATTTTTTTACAAAATATGCTGGTGATGATACAAAAATAAAATGGCCTAATGACCTGTACTGGCAGGACAGAAAGGCAGGGGGAATTCTAATTGAATCGATAGTCAGAGGTCAGGAGCTGGGGCTCGTAGATAATCAGTCAGAATCTTCAGGTTGGAGTTGGGCTATTATTGGAATTGGAATTAATATAACGCAGGCCTATTTTTCTCCGCATCTGCCAAACCCTGTTTCGTTAAAGCAGATTACTGGCAAAAGTTTGAAGCCAGTGCTGCTCGCAAAGGAACTTCATAAAATATTGCTGGAAAAGCTTGCTGAATTATCCGCCAAAGGTTTTGAAAATATCTATGCGCAATACTTACAGCATTTATATAAAAGAAATGAAATAGTGAAATTGAAAAAAGACAACCGGGTATTTGAAGCAAGAATAAAAACTATTTCACGGTTGGGAAAATTGGTTGTTGAACATGCGTTAGATGAAGAATTTGATTTTGGAGAAGTAGAATGGCTTTTTAGATAAAAAAAAACATTTCAATCAGGCTATCACTCTTTTCGTTTTCCCGGGCTTCTATTTCAAACTTATTATTGTAGTAACCGTTCTTCATCCAATCAAAAAGATATTGGCTGATAAACCCAACGAATCCATTTTGTTTATACTGTTCTACATGCCTTAGCTCATGACATACCCATTCTTTGTTACTTAAAAATTCGTTGCGGCTTGTATTATGCAAATGAATGGTACTGCCGAAAACAATCGCCACTTTATCGGCCTTCATTTTTACAGCTGCAATTTTAGCTACCAAGGAATTTTCTTTTATACGCACTTGCATACAACAATGACTTTAATTGAATGGGTTTCGTTGCAGGTTTTCTTCTTTCTATTATCATTTCAAAGCCGCCAAAATCTCTTCGGCATGTGCTTTATTCTTGGGCTTAGTAAAAATTTTCAGGATGGTTCCCTTTTCATCAATTACAAATGTGGTCCGAAGCACACCCATATACTCCCGGCCAAAAAGTTTTTTCTGATCCCATACTCCATATTTTTCCAACACATCATGTGTAGTATCTGCAAGTAGCGGAAAGGGCAGCTTATATTTTATTTCGAATTTCTTTTGTACCGTTTCACTATCCGGACTTACTCCAACTACTTCAAATCCGTTTTTCTTTAATAAGGAATAATTATCCCGCAAGTTGCAAGACTCAATAGTGCAGGTGGGCGAACCAGCTTCTGAATAGAAATATAATACCAGCCTTTTTCCTTTGTAATCAGCCAACGAAATTTTTTTGCCGTATTGATCGGTACTTGAAAATGCCGGTACTTTATCTCCCTCTTTCAACGTAACCATAATTATTTTTTCTTTTTTGGAATTGTTTTCTTTTTAGTGCTTGTCTTCTTCACTACTTTCTTCTTTGGTGGTAGCGGAGTGTAAGGAGCTCTTTTAAACCACCATGTTTTTGTAGTAGCATTTCCTACAAGGTCTTCTATTGTTACTTTCAATTCATGTACACCATACGGACATCTTTCATCAAATTGATATATCCAGTTTCGGGTTTTATCATTGGTAAATCGCAGCCATTGGCCGTTTAGTTCTGCTCTTAACTTTTTCACCATTCCAAAATTATCGGTAGGAGAAAATACAATGCGACTGGCTGCACTTAAATTAAGTGTATCTCCTCTTCCTAGTTCGTTTAATTTTGGTGGAGTTACATCCGCTACTACTTGAAAAGTTCCAAAATCACCAAATTTTGCAGTTACCCAATCTCCCTGCCATTCTGCTTTTCTTATCGTACTGCCTTTGGATGTTTTTTGTATCAGCAATCTCTCTTTCCATTCCTCCGGTATTTGTTTTGTTGGCTTAATCCGCACTGTTAAATCATCATGCACCGGAAATGAGCCATCGTTTACCTGGTGGACTCCCGAAACAATGGTAGTTGCCACAACATTATTTCTAAAATAAACAGACTGCACGGTATCATACAAACAACCTTCGCCAACGAACAATTCAAAATCCGGTTTCTCCAGCACACTCACCATATTAGGCGCAAACCGCTGTGCCGGATTTCTGTATTTCGTTCTTTGTTGGGCAAGACTATCTGAATATTGAATACCAAAATTGATTTGAGAAGTATTACCATGTGCATCTTTTACATCAATACTTATATTACGAATTGTGGTATCTGTTAAATGAATAACTCCATCATTTTTTATTACATGATACGCAGCACCGTTATCACCCGGTAATTTTGAAAGATGTTGCAGGTATGCGCCGCCGTTGTAATCATATTTATAATCAATATGAGCATTCATGTACCGTGTTTCTTTGTAATCAATGCTATCCAACACAAAACTTACTTGCGGTTCGTAATCAATAAACAATTTGGCAGAGAAAATTCCATTGGGATTATTGGAGCCGCTTAATCTGTCATAAGCCTGTATAGCAAAACTTACTCTATCCAAACCTGTTACTATAACCGGCAGTTTTGGAATGATGTAGCCGCTGTCCGTATTTTTTAGTGCAAAAAACCGTGGCGATTGGTCGTACACAGATTTGCTTCTGTCATACATCGCCAGTTTTACAATAGTTGGTTCCACTTTATCTTCCACATCAAAACCAAACAACAAAGGGTTTAATCGTTTGGTGGTTTTGGTGTCAAAAATTTCAAAATGAAGGTGTGGCCCCTGCGAACCTCCGGTATTGCCGCTGTATGCAATAAGCTGTCCTTTATGAACCGGGAATTTATTTTTTTCTAAATCTAATTCTATCGCCCAACTTTCCTTGCTGTATTGCTGTCCTGTTACATATTCTTCCAACTCCGGGTAAAAATCGTTGAGGTGAGCATACAATGTAGAGAGGCCGTTGGGATGAGTAATAGTGATGAAACGTCCAAAACTTTGTGCCCGGATACCAATGTGAGAAATATAACCTTCTGCAGCAGCATATACCGGCAGGTTTTCTCGTTGATTAGTTCTTATATCAAGCCCCATATGCCAGTGATTGGGACGAAGCTCCCCGAAATTAGCGGAGAGATCAATGGGAATACCGAGTGGATTTCTGAAATAACCTTTGGGGTAAGCAGGCGACTGTGCTTTTACAAGAGTTGAAATAAAAAAAGCCGTACAAAAAAATAAAACCTTCCACTGCATACACAAAAATACACATCAGTGTTATACTATTTATGTTATGCAGCTTGTAGCACATTAAAAACGACTTAAAATTTGCTGACAATGAATATAAGCAGGCATATCGTATACAAGTTTTATCGCATTTACCTTATATGAGTAGGCTATAACACACAATATTTGTATCTTTTACCCTTATTTAGTTATGACCAAGTTAATGTGGCTGTTACCAGTCGCCATTATATTATGCGCCTGTCCTTTTGAATCGAAAGTTCCATTGGCAGCAGCACCGGTTGAACCGGTTGATACAACCATGATAGGTTATTGGTATGGTATTGTAAAAGATGGCAGCGATTATTTTGGTATAGAAGCATTAGACATTACCAAACAATCTGACTCTACTTACTCTATTGTTAGATATGGCAAAGCTATAAAAGGCGACATCATTTTGCCTGATACAGCCTACTTTACCGGTTATACTTCGTATATAGGCGATTTGAAATTTATGAATGTGGAGTCTACCATCGTGTTGGTAGAAAACCGGCGCAACAAACAACCTATCATTACAAAAGAGAAAGTTTTTTACATGGCCATGTTTGAAATGCGAAACGACACCTTGAAGCTAAAAACCATTTCGGAAAGTTTTTCTCCCACCAAAAAAATATTTAGCAGTCCGGAGCAGCTGAAAGAGACCGTAACCGATTTATTAGCACAGAAAAAAAATATTTACGACGATCTGTATTCACTTTCCTACAGGAAAATTCCAAAGCCGCAACCGATTAAATCGTTCTAAATTTTCGTGAGTAAAAAAATCAAAATTCCTCCCCAAAAACCCCAGCTATTCCCTTACTTTTGCGCAATTTGTTTTTCCAGAACGATTACTGCCAGTAAAGCTTAAAAACAAAAAATGCCAAAAGACAATTCGATCAAATCGGTTCTTATTATCGGCTCCGGCCCTATTATTATCGGGCAAGCTTGCGAGTTTGACTATTCCGGCACTCAAGCCGCCCGGAGTTTACGGGAAGAAGGGATAAAAGTTATACTTATCAATAGCAACCCGGCCACCATTATGACAGACCCCATGATGGCAGACCGGGTTTATTTATTGCCCCTTACAGTAGAAAGTATCGAGCAAATATTACAGGAAAATGATATTGATGCGGTGTTGCCAACCATGGGTGGGCAAACGGCATTGAATCTGGCCAAAGAAGCAGAAGACCTCGGCATCTGGAACCAATACAATGTGCGGCTGATCGGTGTGGACATAAAAGCCATTGATAAAGCAGAGGATCGGGAAAAATTTCGTCAGTGGATGATTCAATTGGGCGTAAAAGTGGCAACGGCCAGAACGGCCAACTCATTTTTAGAAGGAAAAGAATTTGCACAGGAAATAGGATTCCCATTGGTAATCCGCCCATCATTTACATTGGGCGGTACCGGTGGTGGATTTGTACATGATAAAGATGACCTGGATGAAGCGTTGAACCGTGGTTTACAAGCATCCCCAATACATGAAGTGCTGGTAGAAAAAGCAGTACTCGGCTGGAAAGAATTTGAACTGGAATTGCTCAGAGATGCGTCTGATAATGTTTGTATTATTTGCACTGTAGAGAATTTTGACCCGATGGGTGTGCATACCGGCGACTCGATAACAGTTGCTCCCGCAATGACACTCAGCGATACGGCCATGCAATTGATGCGAAACACCGCAATCATGATGATGCGTGACTTAGGAAATTTTGCCGGTGGTTGTAATGTACAGTTTGCATTGAACCCGGAGAATGAAGAAATCATTGCAATTGAAATTAACCCACGGGTAAGCCGTTCATCTGCATTGGCAAGTAAGGCCACCGGTTATCCAATTGCAAAAATTGCAGCTAAGCTGGCTATTGGATATAATTTGGATGAACTGCAAAATCAAATTACCAAAACAACATCTGCTTATTTTGAACCAGCGTTAGATTATGTGATCGTAAAAATTCCCCGCTGGAATTTTGATAAATTCAAAGGAGCGAATGATACACTGGGATTGCAAATGAAAAGTGTGGGTGAGGTAATGGCTATCGGCAGAAGTTTTACAGAAGCGATACAAAAAGCTTGTCAGAGTTTGGAGAATAATGCAGTTGGGCTTGGCTACTATGGCAAAAGCCTGATGCATGCCGATGAATTGCTTGAATATATCAAGACCCCAAAATGGGACCGCATTTTCCGAATTAAGGATGCGTTGATGGCGGGTATTTCGGTGGGTTCCATTTCAAAAGCTACCAATGGTATTGACAGGTGGTTTCTCTATGAAATTCAAAAGATCTGCAACCTTGAAAAAGAAATGGCTAAATATGATCTGGCAGATTTGCCATTAGATCTTTTAAGAGAAGCTAAAGTAAATGGCTTTAGCGATGAGCAGATAAGCCGTATAATAGAACATGGTGATGAAGAAGATGTATATAATAAAAGGAAAGCAGCCGGAATAACCAGGGTTTACAAAATGGTGGACACCTGCTCGGCAGAGTTTGAAGCAAAGACGCCTTATTTCTATTCAACATTTGAAAGTCTTTCTACCTCCGCCCAAGGTGGAGAACTCGTACACAACGAAAGTAAGGTTACCCATAAGAAAAAAATTATTGTATTAGGCTCAGGTCCTAATCGTATTGGCCAGGGAATTGAATTTGATTATTGCTGTGTGCATGGTCTATTAGCCATTAAAGAATGTGGTTACGAAGCCATCATGGTAAACTGTAATCCAGAAACAGTAAGTACCGATTTCGACATGGCCGATAAATTGTACTTCGAACCTGTTTATTGGGAACATCTTTGGGAAATAATTGAACATGAAAAACCTGAAGGTGTGATTGTGCAGCTCGGTGGGCAAACTGCCTTAAAGCTGGCAGAAAAATTAACGCAGAAAGGCATCAGAATAGTTGGCACATCATATGATAGTCTTGACATTGCCGAAGACCGTGGACGGTTTAGTGATAGACTGAAAGTATTAGACATTCCTTATCCTGATTACGGAACTGCAGAAGATGTGGACGAAGCTGTAGCTGTTGCCAATAAAGTTGGATATCCTGTTTTGGTTCGTCCTTCTTATGTATTGGGTGGACAAAGAATGAGGATTGTATTGAATGATGAAGAAGTAGAAAAAGCAGTAGTAAGTTTATTAAAGCATTTACCAGGTAATAAAATATTGATCGATCATTTTCTTGACCGTTGCCAGGAAGCAGAGATAGATGGAATTTTTGACGGAGAGAATTTTCATGTAATGGGTGTGATGGAGCATATTGAACCTGCCGGTATTCACTCTGGTGATAGCAATGCTGTGTTGCCTGCTTTTAATTTGACTCCGCTAATTGTGCATACCATGGAAGAGTATGCAGAAAAAATTGCGAGAGATCTGAAAATCCAGGGGCTTATCAATATCCAATTTGCAATTAAGAATGACAAAGTGTTTGTAATTGAAGCCAACCCAAGAGCTTCCAGAACTACACCGTTCATTGCGAAAGCATACCAGATACCTTACCTGAATATTGCTACTAAAATCATGTTGGGCACTCATAAGCTTACCGATTTTACGTTCGAGAAAAAATTGAAAGGCTTTGCGATCAAAGAACCGGTGTTCAGCTTTAATAAATTTCCGGGAGTGAATAAAGAGCTCGGCCCAGAAATGAAATCAACCGGCGAAGCCATTCGTTTTATAAAAGATTTGAGAGACCCGTACTTCCGTCAACTATATAAAGACAGAAGTATGTACCTGAGTAAGTAATGTTGCTAAGCAAATTTTAAAAGGAAAGCCCATCATCAGTTACCTGCGATGGGCTTTTAGTTTAATGGTTACTGGTCTCTGGTTAAGGAAACTCGCAGTTGGTTTTGGTTATCGCATAAAGCGAAGTAATCTTTTATATTTCAGTTACTGTTATTCCATAAAGCTACGTTTGCCTGCAAATCATCCTATTTAAAATTTATCATTTCATTGGGTGCATCATTAATCACTCTATTCACATTACACAATATAATTAATTGTTTATCAATAAATTGGATAAGAATATCAGCACCTATTTATTTGTTTCATATTAAAGCAGAAAATCTTACTTTCAATATTAAATACCCAGTATGAATACTTCTTCTGACTTTTTGTGGCGTTTAATTCATTCATTAAGCAGTAGTGAAAAGCTTTTTTTTAAACGAAACTTTATCGGTGCATCCAGCCAGGCACTTTATATCAAACTCTTTAATGCAATCGCAATACAAAAAAATTACAACGAAGAAGCTATTCTTAAAAAATTTACTTCGCAACTCACCAAAAAAAACATCGCCTCGCAAAAACATTACCTGCTTCAGCTTATTAGTGATGCTATTGTAGAATACGATAGCCGCAACAGTGTCGGTCATTCCATTTATAAACAAATGTTGCTGATCAGAGTATATAGAAAAAAGGGATTACTGGCTGAAGCCCATAGCGTTTGGAAAAAAGCAGTAGCAAGAGCCCGGCAAACAGAATCGTATGCTATACTCAATTTATTAAAGGCTGAGTACGAAAAAATGATTTTATCAAGCAGTGTTCACATTAGCTATGCTGAAATGCACTCGATTTTTAAAGGGCACCTTATTACACACACACAATATGCGGGTCTTATTTCTTTACGGGATATTTATGCTGAAGTATTGATACTAAAAAGAACAGCACATTTCGATCTTGATAACAGCCTTAAAGAAAAAACGCAGGCACTTTTACAGCAGGTTGACGCTTATAGCGCTGCGCTTGATACAAAGTCATTCTGGCTCCGGCATTATTATCATTTAAGTAAAGCCACACTGCTTTACCTGTTAAACGATATTGCTGCTTCCTTTGAATTATTGCAGCAGTCATTAAAGGACTGGGAAAAAAACCCCTCTTTTATAGAAACACATGGCGAACATTATATTGAGCTGTTATATATGATAAACTATGCGGGCACTTTACACGGTTCCTATGAATATGTAGAAGATGTATTTAATCTTTCTCTCAATAATCAGCTCCAGGATAAAACACAACGGGCAAATTTTGAAGCAGTAAAATACCTTGCACTGAATAAAGTGTATAATAAAACAGCCCGGTATAAAGAAGTTGAAAAGCTGGTAAAATCTATGAAAACAAAATACCGCCAGTGGGAGCCTGTTTTGAATGCTGATCTTAACAGAACAGTTAGCCTCTCGCTGGGCATAGCCAGTTTTGTATTAGAGCAATATGACGATGCCTTATATTTTACAAAGCGGGGTGCTTTATATTTTAAAGAAGGTGGCCGGGAAGAGCACTCTGCTGTTGCACAAGTCTTACTATTATTAATTGCATACAGTCTGAACAATGCAAGAATTTTTGATGCGCAGTACCGCTCTACCTATACTTATTTTTATAAACGAAAAAAGAAACTTCCTTTTGAGACAGCATTAGTAAAATGCCTCCGCCGAACTTTTTACATGAAAGATGTAAAAAGTAAAATTGAAGAATATAAAAAAGCTTTGGAGGTATTTGTAGAAAATAAAGAAGACAATGTACAGCAACAATCGTTTGCTATCTTTAATTACCCCGGATGGCTTACCAGTAAAATCAAACGTATACCCTACCGTCAATACGTTGAACAAAAAGTAAAAGAAAGTAGTTTGGCCTGATGCAGTTTTTTTATAATTTAAAGTATGAATAAAGAAATTCAATCCATCATCAGCCGGATGGAAACTGTAACCAGCGGTGAGCCATGGTTTGGCCGGGCTGTATTTTCAATTATGGATGAAGTGGGGGCAGCAAATGCATTTGAAAAACCAACTGGTGCACCACACTCTTTAATTGAATTATTATACCATATGATTACCTGGGCAGACTTCACTTTAAAAAGATTAGAGAAAGACAACATCAACGATTTAATAGCTGCCGAGGAACTCGATTGGCGGAAAATAGACCCAAAACAACATAGCTGGAAAAAAGGGCTAAAAGAATTCAAAAGCATACATAAAAAGATAACTACCCTCCTAAAGAAAAAAGAAGATGCCTTTTTAAACGAGATTGTGGATTACCGTAAATACAATTATCGCTTTTTGCTAAACGGCATGATCGAGCATAATATCTACCACCTTGGCCAGATAGCTTACCTAAATAAAATGCTGAGCTAAAGACAGAATATACCTGAAAGTGGTATTTTTTAAAAGCTAGTGCTGCTGTAACTTTTCAGCATGGCTTTTAGCAGCATCCATCTTTGGAAGAAAATTCCATTTATAAAACTATTACTGGCAATGATTTCCGGAATTGTTTTACAATGGCACGGACAGTTAAATGCTGCTACATGGTGGGTTATTTTAGCGGTAACACTGCTAATTATCATCCTATTTTTTTTGCTTCCCTTCTTTAAGCAATACCGATATGCATATCTGAATGGCTTTTTCATTAGCATAATCGGCTTTTCGTTGGGAGCTTTGTTAGCTGCTGACAGAGATATAAGGAATGAAAGGCAATGGCTCGGGAATTTCTATCAACCTAAAGATGGTATTATTGTTACATTGGATGAGCCACCAGTAGAAAAAACAAAATCCATAAAAGCAAATGCAAGCGTCAGTTACTTAATACAAAATGGCGCAGCCAAAGCTGTAACAGGAAAGATTATCCTGTATTTTAAAAAAGACTCTTTACTGAAACTAGATTACGGCTCGCAGGTTCTATTAAAGAAGCCATTGCAGGAAATAAAAAACTCCGGAAATCCAGGAGGCTTTGATTATAAACGCTATTGCCTTTTTCAACAAATAACCCACCAGGTATATTTAAAGCCAGGGGAATTTGAAATATTGGAAGGCAAGAAACAAACCGCCTTCAAAAATTTTATTTATGCGACAAGGGACTGGGTACTGAATATTCTTCGCACCAATATTAAAGGTGAGAGAGAATTAGGGTTAGCCGAAGCATTATTGATCGGTTATAAAGATGACCTGGAGCAATCGTTGGTACAATCTTATACTAATACCGGCGTAGTTCATATTATTGCTATATCTGGCTTGCATCTTGGTTTAATTTATTGGTTGCTTTCCATTTTATGCAAACCTCTAAAGAAAAATAAAAATACAAGATGGTTAAGTCCGGTTATTATAATTACCGGGTTATGGCTGTTTAGTTTACTAGCCGGAGCACAGCCTTCCATTCTTCGATCTGCTGTTATGTTTACCTGCATAGTATTGGGTGAATCCCTGTCAAGAAGATCTTCTATTTACAACACAATGGCGGTTTCAGCATCTATTCTGCTTTGTATCAATCCGTATTGGCTATGGGATGTTGGCTTTCAATTATCATATGCAGCTGTTCTAAGCATCATCATATTTATGCGCCCAATTTACAATTGGTTCTATATAAAAAACAAGGCATTGGATTTTATCTGGAAGCTAAATGCCGTTACATTGGCTGCACAGATATTGACCGTACCATTAAGCATTTATCATTTTCACCAATTCCCTAACTTATTCTTTATAACCAATTTTGTTGCAGTTCCATTGTCAAGTATTATTCTGCTGGGTGAAATTTTTCTTTGTGTAATATTCTTTATTCCTGCACTAGCAACACTGGTTGGCAAAGTACTTGAATGGCTTATCTGGCTCATGAACAGTTACATTGAAAGAATAGAAGTAATAAAATTTTCTTTATGGGATGGATTGCAGATAAATATTATTCAGGCGGTCTTGCTAGTTCTTTTTGCAGCAGGTATCAGTCGCTGGTTAATGGACAAATCAACTGCCGGATTAAAGCTGGGGCTAGTATCGTTACTTGGTTTTATTGGTATGCGGTCCTATTCGTTTATAAAAAGCAACCAGCAACAAAAAGTGGTGGTATATAATGTGCCACAAAAAACAGCTATTGATTTTATAAATGGCAGAGACTACAAGTTTGTTGGCGATTCAACATTGCTGGCTGATGATTTTGCCCGCAATTTCCACCTGAAGCCTGCACGGATACTTTTCAGGATAAAAGAAACGACTATGCTGAGTAATCTGCGAACTACCGATAATTATTTTGACTATAACGGAAAACGCATTCTATTACTTGATTCAACCATGGCATTTACTACGCAAGAAATAAAACCCACAATTGACCTTCTTGTAATTTCAAAGAATCCCAAAATCTATATGAAAAAACTAGCTGCTTCAGTATATATAAAGCAGGTGGTGTTGGATGGTTCTGTTCCCACCTGGAAAGCGAATTACTGGAAAAAAGATTGTGATTCATTGAAAATTCCCTGGCATGATGTAACAACGAAAGGGGCTTTTGTGATGGAGATTGAATAATGTTTCCACTCTCGAAAAAGCCTCTTTTGCAAAGAAACTGCAGACACTTACCTTTGCGACTTCCCAACGATTTGCCTGCCCTCAACACCACATTTTTATGAACAAAAAGATTCAATCGGCACTTATTTCTGTTTTTTATAAAGACGGACTTGAAAACATTGTACAATTATTATCGCAGCAAGGTGTAACCATCTATAGCACCGGCGGTACCCAAACTTTTATTGAAAGTTTGGGTATAAAAGTAATTCCAGTAGAAGATCTCACCACTTATCCATCAATATTGGGTGGAAGAGTGAAGACTCTCCATCCTTCTGTATTTGGCGGTATCCTCGGCAAACGGGATGATGCACAGCATGTGCAGGAAATGAAGCAATACAATATCCCGGAAATTGATCTGGTAATTGTAGACCTCTATCCGTTTGAAGAAACTGTAGCTTCTACAAACGACGAAAAAGCAATTATTGAAAAAATAGATATCGGCGGACCTTCTATGATAAGAGGTGCTGCTAAAAATTTTAAAGATGTAGTGGTAATTGCTGCTAAAAAAGATTATGCTGCTCTGGAACTATTGCTGAAAGACCAACAAGGTGAGACAGCCTTAGAACAACGAAAATCTTTTGCTGCGAAAGCCTTTGAAGTAGTAGCGCATTATGATGTGGCAATTGCAAAATATTTCAATTCCTCTGAGTCATTATTCTTTTTGGAATCAATCACCAATCCAAAAGCAATGCGCTATGGTGAAAATCCTCACCAGTCAGGTGTTTTCTATGGGGATTTGAATAAACTCTTTAACCAATTAAACGGCAAAGAGCTTTCCTACAATAATTTGGTAGATGTAGATGCTGCAATGCAGTTAATAAAAGAATTTAGCCACACCACTTTTGCTATCATTAAACACACCAACGTTTGTGGTGTTGCACAAAGACCAACAGTAAAAGAAAGTTGGGATGCAGCATTAGCAGGTGATAATGAAAGTGCTTTTGGTGGTGTACTAGTTTGCAACGGCACTATTGATAAAGCTACTGCGGATGCCATCAATGAAATATTTTTTGAAGTATTAATAGCTCCTGCTTTTGACGAAGATGCTTTGACAATTCTAAAATCGAAGAAGAATAGAATTCTATTACAACTATTAGCACAACCAGAAAATAAAGAGCAATACAAATCTGTATTGAACGGTGTTATAGTGCAAGGGAATGACGAAGGAAATTTTGCTGGATGGAAAGAAACGGGAGCAAGAGAAACCACCCAGGCGGAAAAAGATGATTTAACGTTTGCCAATATTGTTTGCAAACATTTAAAATCGAATGCCATTGCATTGGTAAAAAACAAACAACTGGTTGGAAAAGGATGCGGACAAACAAGTCGTATTGATTCTCTACGGCAGGCAGTAGAAAAAGCAAAGCAGTTCAAGTTCGTTTTAACAGGTGCTGTAATGGCCAGTGATGCATTCTTTCCATTTAATGATTGTGTGCAGCTGGGACATGAGGCAGGAATTACTGCTTTTATTCAACCGGGCGGTTCTATAAGAGATAATGATTCCATTGAATATTGTAAAGCGAATAACCTGGCAATGGTGATAACAGGGTTGCGGCATTTTAAACACTAACTGTAAAACTATATAGTCTCCCTTTGGGGTGATTTAGAGGGCATGAACATTTTCGACTTCCATAAAACCATTATAA
>LNFM01009949.1_pt1 | contig 13586 bp, 12 predicted proteins | sample 596031 | NCBI WGS metagenome assembly LNFM01 (sample SAMN04254537, study PRJNA301005) | activated carbon metagenome | isolation source: dual media filters at the Ann Arbor, Michigan drinking water treatment plant | place: USA: Ann Arbor
GCAGTTCGGCACTGGGTGCGCCGAAGTGCGGGCCGCCGCGGCCTGAGCAGCTGACATAGATGGCGCCGGCGATCTGGCGCGCGCGTGCGGGCTCGGGTTCCGGCGCCGCCGGTGCGGTGGCGCTGGTCAGGTGCAGTTCCTCGGGCTCCAGCTCCTCGCGGATCTCGGCGCAGATGCGCATGAGGTCGGCGCGCGCGGCCTGGGCGTTGCGCTGGCAGAAGGCGAGCTGCATGCCCTCTTCCACCAGGTCGGCCAGGGCCACGCCGCCGCGCTGCGGGTCCAGGCCGATGATGTGGCGCACGCGCACATCGCTGCCGAAGTTGCCGGTGCGGCGGATGCCGCCGGCGCTGGCGTCGCGCGCCGCGTCTTCGGGCTGCACGAGGCCGGCCAGCGTGGCGCGCACGGCAGCGAGCGCGGACTCGGGCTCATCGAGCGAGACCTTGAGCTCACGCAGCAGCACCTGCAGCGCGGGTTCGCCGTCGAGCTGGTAGACCACATTGCGCTCGGCTTCGGTGACGCGGTGGCTGCCGGCGATGGGCAGGGCGCCCTGGGTGACGCGCGAGACGATGGCCACGCCCTCGCCGAAGGCCACGCCGCTGAGTCCTCCATGGAAGACGCCGCTGCTGCGGCCCTGGCCGCGGATGTAGCCGTCGCCGCCCTGGGCGAACTGCACGGTCTCGCCGCGGCTGGCGGCCAGGCCGCCGAAGAGGTAGCCGCTGTCGGTGCGCGCGGCCATCTCGTGGATGAGTTCGGAAAGATCGGGCGTGCGGCCGTCGGCGTGCACCAGCGCGGTCTGGGCCTCGAAGCCCAGGCCCAGGGGCGCGACGCCCGAGTAGACGCGGTATTGGTCAGGCGGGATGTCGCAGAGCATGACGGCCAGCGCCGGTTCGTCGAAGTACTCCACGCCCGTGACGGCGATGCCCACGCCCACGGTGCCGGCCCAGTCGGTCACCTCAGGCAGTTCGGCGCTTAGGTGGGCCAGGATGGCCTCGGCCTCGGCGGCGTAGTGGTCGGTGATGTAGAGCAGGGCCAGCGTGGGGCAGGCGCCGGCAGCGGGCAGGGCCAGTTGCGCGCGCAGCTGCGCCAGCACGAGGGCGGCCGCCATGCGCCATTGCGGATGGGTGGCGTGGGCCAGGGGAAAACGTGTCATCGGGGGCTCAGGGTGTCTTGCGCTGGCGCGGCGTGGTCTTCTTCACCGGCGGCGCGGCCTCGGCCGCAGCGCCCGGCTTCTGGGTGGCGGCCTGCGCGGCGGCCGCGCGTGCAGCCACGTCCTGCATGGCGCTGGTGGCGATGGTCTGGAACTGCTGGGTCAGCGCGTTCCAGTACTGCAGGGGATCGGGGGTGGCGGCGTTCTTGGCGGCGCCCGCGGTCTTGCCAGGCATGGCGTTCATGCTTTGCAGCGTGGCCAGGGTCATCTTCTGCACCTCGAGTGCCTGCAGCGTGGCCTTGAGGGCGGCGGTGTTCTGTTCCAGCCAGAAATGCACGGCGCGGAGTTCGCCGATGCGCTTGTCCAGCGCCTCGGGGTCCATGGTGGGCGCGACCCATTGCTGGAAGGAGGCGTTGCCGCCCTGGGCGAGCTTCTGCAGGAAATCGAAGCCCGGCACGAAGGGGCCGAAGGCGTTGGGTGGGGTCTGCTTGGGGTCCATGAAGCCGCTCCTGTGCACGCGGCCCCCAGCTTACTCCAAGGCGGCGGGCTGCGCCTGCTGAAGCAGGGCCTCGAACCCGGCCACGGGCAGGGGCCGGCTGCAGAGATAGCCCTGGTAGGCCGGGCAGCCCAGCGCGGCCAGGGCCTGGCGCTGGGCCTCGGTCTCCACGCCCTCGGCCACGACCTGCAGGCCCAGGCTGTCGGCCAGGGCGATGATGGTGCGCACGATGGCGGCGTCGTTGGCGTCGGCGAGCAGATCGCGCACGAAAGAGGCGTCGATCTTGAGCTGGTCCAGCGGCAGGCGCTTGAGGTAGGCCAGCGAGGAGTAGCCGGTGCCGAAGTCGTCGAGCGCGAAGCGCAGGCCCTGGGCGCGCAGGGTCTGCATCTTGGCGATCACCTCCTCCACGTTGTCCATCAGCAGGCTTTCGGTGATCTCGAGTTCGAGCCGGCTGGCATTGGCGCCGCTGCGCATCAGGGTCTCGCGCACGCGGTTGACGAAATCCGGGTGGCGGAACTGCTGCACGCTGACGTTGATGGACAGCGTCAGCTCACGCAGCGCCGGCTGACCGGCCCAGGCCAGCAGCAGACGGGTGGCCTGCTGCAGCACCCACAGGCCGATCTCGTGCATCAGGCCGCTCTCCTCGGCCACGGGGATGAATTCGGCCGGCGACACGAAGCCGCGCACCGGGTGCTGCCAGCGCAGCAGGGCTTCGCCACCGGTGATGCGGCCGGCGTGGTTGACCTGCGGCTGGATGTGCAGCGAGAGCTGGCCGGTCTGCAGGGCCTCGCGCAGATCGGCCTGCAGGGCGGCGCGTGCATTGACCACGGTCTGCATGCGCGGGTCGAAGAAGCGCAGGCTGTTGCGCCCCTCGGCCTTGGCCTGGTACATGGCCAGGTCGGCCTGGCGCAGCAGCTCGTCGGCATCGGCCTGGCCACCGGCAAACAGTGCGATGCCCAGGCTGGGTGTGCTGTGCTGCAGGCTGCCGCCCAGGCGATAGGGCTGGCTGAGCGCCGTCATGATCTTGCGGCCCACGCCCTCGGCCTGGCTGGCGGCGATCTCCGTCGTCTCGTCCAGGTCTTCGATGAGCACGACGAACTCGTCACCGCCCAGGCGCGCCACGGTGTCGCCCAGGCGTACGCAGTAGCGGATGCGTGCGGCCACCTCGCGCAGCAGCTGGTCGCCCACGCCATGACCCAGGGTGTCGTTGATGGTCTTGAAGTGATCCAGGTCGACAAAGATCAGCGCGCCGCGGCTGCCGTGGCGCGCGCTGGCCGCCAGCGCGTGCTGCAGGTGATCCATCAGCAGGCGGCGGTTGGCCAGGCCGGTGAGCGCGTCGTAGAAAGCGAGCTGGTGAATCTTCTCTTCCGCCTGCTTGCGTTCGCTGATGTCCACCGCCGTGCAGGCCAGCAGCTCGGGCTGGCCCCCGGCATCGCGCAGCAGCAGGCCGCTGGTGAGCATGGGCAGGGTCGTGCCGGTGGCCGTGAGCTGCTCCAGTTCCTGCGGCGCGCCGGGCGCGCCTTCGCGCACGCTGCGCCAGTAGGCCTCGGCCGCGGCCTGCCCGGCCGGAGCGTAGAGCTTGAGGTAGCGGCGCCCCAGCAGCTCGGCGGGCGTCAGGCCCAGCAGTGCGGCACAACGCGCGTTGACATAGACCAGGCGGCCGTCGAGCCCGGCGATCCAGGCCGCCAGCGGCGACTGGTCGAACAGGGCCCTGAAACGCCCCACCTCCTCGTTGGCGGACTGCAGGCCGCGCGTGCGCGCGACGACCTGGCGGCGCAGCAGCCAGGCCAGCAGCACAAAGCCCAGCAGCAGCGTGGCCACCGTGGCGAAGCCCCACCAGAAGCTGCGCGGCACCACGGCCTCGGGCACCTGGCCGCCCCACTGGCGGATGACGGTGGCGTAGATGGAGCGCGGATCCTGCTGCCAGCTGCGCAGATGGCGGTCGATCGCGTCCAGCAGCTCGGCGTTGCGTCCCTGGGCGGTGGCGAAGTGCAGGCGCGAGGGCTGGAAGACGATGGGCGTTTCAGCGAGACGGTAGCGCGGGCTGTTGCGCCCGCCGAAGAAATGGTTGGCGATGGCCGCGTCGGCCTGGCCCGTGGCGACGCGGCGAAAGGCCTCGTCCAGCGAGGACACGGGCTGCAGCCGCGGCCGCACGCCGAAGCTGCTGACGAGCTCGGCAAAAAGCCCGGCCTGGATGGAGCCTTCGAGCACGGCGACGCGTTTGCCGTCCAGATCGAGGATGGAGCTGATCGGCACGCCCGGGTTGCGGTAGACCTGGGACCAGCTGTGCATGACGGGCACCTGGTGGAAGTCGTAGCGCTCGTCGCGCGGGGCGTTGTAGGCCACATCGGGCATGAGGTCGATGCGCCCGGCCTCGAGTGCGTCGAGGCAGTCCTGCCAGTCGCAGCTGCGGAATTCGAGGGTCCAGCCCTCGAGACGTGCGATCTCGGCGAGCAGGTCGCCGAAGATGCCGGTGGCGCGACCGGCGGCATTCAGGTAGATCTTGGGCTCGTTGGCGTAGACGCCCACGCGCACCACGCGCGGTTCGGCCGCCACCGAGGCGGCGGCCAACAGCAGGCCGACCAGGCCGACCGCACCCCAACGAACGCCCTTGCTGCGCACCGTGCCCCCTTGAAGTCCGAACCGGGGCCCATCTTAGGACCTTTTGGCGGCGGACGGGTGAGGACAGGGTGCGCGGGCTGTGTCTTATTCCACGCGGCCGATGCGCTGCACCAGGGCCGCCATGGCCTTGGCGTCGGTCTGCACGAAACGCTCGAACTCGGGCATGTCCTGGTACATGAAGGAGGTACCGGCTGCCGCGAGGGACTGGCGCGCACGCGGGTCTTCGCTGGCAGCCTTGGCGGCGGCACGCAGCTTGGCCACGGCGGCGTCGGGCGTGCCGGCGGGCACGAAGAGGCCGGACCACTGCGAGTAGGTGACGGGCACGCCGAGCTCCTTGAGGCTGGGCACTTCGGGCAGCGCAGCCAGGCGGCCCTCACCCCAGTGGGCGAGCACACGCAGCTTGCCGGCGCGCACGTGCTGCATCACGCTGGACGGACCGGTGGACAGGGCGTCGATCTGGCCGCCGAGCAGGGCCATGACGGCCGGGCCGGCGCCGGTGTAGGGCACGTGCAGCATGAAGGTGTTGGTGGCGACCTTGAGCTGCTCCATGGGCACGTGCATGGTGCCGTAGTTGCCCGAGGAGCCGAAGGTCACGCTGCCCGGCTTGGCTCTAACATGGTTGATGAAGTCCTGGTAGGTCTTCCAGGGGCTGTCGGCCCGCACGACCAGGGCCGTGGGGTCGGCGGTGAAGCGGGCGATGGGCTTGAGCTGGTCCAGGGTGTAGAGCGGGTTGCGCTTGAGCACCTTGTCGGCCTCGGGCAGCACGACGACGGACGACAGCGACATCAGCACGTAATAACCGTCGGCGCGGGCCTTGGCCACCTGGGCCATGCCGATGCCACCGCCGGCGCCACCCTTGTTCTCCACCACCATGGGCTGACCCAGGGCGCGCGCCATGGCTTCGGCCACGGGACGGCCCACGGTGTCGGCCACGCCGCCCGGCGGGAAGGGCACGAGCATGGTGACGGGCTTGCTGGGGTAGGCGTCCTGCGCGAAGGTGGGCAGGACGGCGGCGGCAGCGGTCAGGGCTGCGGCGCTCAGTTGCAGGAACAGACGGCTCAGGGTCATTTTGTGTCTCCTTGCGATGACAAAGGTTCAAGCGGGAACGCCGTGACACCGGCTGCGCCGGGCCACGGGCATTGCCCCCTTGAGCGGGGTGGCGAAATGCACAGCGTGCACGCAGCCTGGGGGTGCATTTTCAGACGGCTTCAACGGGGTTGTTGAGTTCGCCCAGGCCGGTGATGGCCACGCGCACCTGGTCGCCGGGCTTGAGGAATTTCGGCGGCGTGAAGCCTATGCCCACGCCCACCGAGGTGCCGGTGAGGATCAGGTCGCCGGGCAGCAGCGTCATGGCCGCGCTCATCTGCTCGATCAGCGTGGGGATGTCGAAGATGAGCTGCGAGATGTGGGCGTTCTGGCGCTGCTCGCCATTGACCCAGGTCTGCATGGTCATGTCGGTGGGGGCCTCATCGGTGGTGGTGATCCAGGGGCCCAGGGGGCAGAAGCCGTCGAGCGACTTGCCCAGGAACCACTGCGCGTGGTTCTTCTGCAGGTCGCGCGCGGTGACGTCGTTGGTGGCCACGAAGCCCCAGACGTAGTTCATGGCGTCGGCCTTCTTGACGTTGCGTGCGGCCTTGCCGATCACCACGCCGATCTCGCCCTCGTAGTCCACGGACTGGGTGTGCGCCGGGTTGTAGCGGATCGGGTCGGTCGGGCCGTTGAGCGTGAGCGTGGCCTTGGTGAAGATCTGCGGCCAGGCAGGGATGGCCGACTCCTTGCCCGAGGTGGCGTTGAAGCCGCTCTTGTCGAACTCCATGGCGTGGTCATGGTAGTTCTTGCCGACGGCGAAGGGGTTGCGCAGGAAGGCCGAGAAGGGCGCGAGGAACTTGACCGAAGCCGCGGGCACGCGTGCGGTGATGGCAGCCTGCAGCTGCGCGGGCGTGATGCCCTGCTCGATCACGGCCAGCACGGGGTTGGGGTGCTTGGCGATCTCGCCGCCCACCAGGGCGACTTCCTGCTTGGCCTCGTCGATCAGGGCCAGGTGGACCTGGCCGTCTTTTTGCACACGTGCGATCTTCATGGGGACTCCTGAGTAGGCAAGCCGCTTGGTTGCCATTGGTTTATCTTGGTGAAAATTATAAAACCAAGATCCAGAGGAGCGCGCAGTGGAAAACACCTAGGGCCCTGATTTATTGGTCAAACTTGGTCTTTGCTTTGCTATCATCTGAACCACTTTAGCTGTCTGAGTCGACCATGGATCCCTCTGCCCTGCTGCGCGAAACCCTGCTGGACAAACTCAAATCCGGCATCTGGCGCGCTGGCCACCGCATCCCCACCGAACGCGCCCTCTGTGCCGAGTACGGCCTGGGCCGCTCGGCCGTGCGGCGCGTGCTGGGGCAACTCAAGGACGCCGGGCTGATCAGGCAGACCGTGGGCAGCGGCACCTATGTGAGCGAGCGCATTGCCAGCCTGCTGCCCGCGCTGGAGCCGGCCACGGCGACCACGGGCGTGAGCCCGGCCGAGCTGATGGAAGCACGCCACGCCATGGAGCCGGCCATCGTGGAGATGGTGGTGCGCAACGCCACACCGGCGGACTTCGCGCGCATGACGCAGTGCTGCGACCGCGCCGAACAGGCCAGCAGCCTGGAAGACTTCGAGCACTGGGACGGGATGCTGCACGAGGTGATTGCCGAAGCCGCACACAACAGCTTCATCACCCAGGTCTTCAAGCTCATGAACCAGGCCCGCACCCAGGGCGAGTGGGGCATGCTCAAGCGCCGCAGCGTCACGCCCGAGCGCCGCGCCGCCTACCAGCGCGAGCACCGCGCGCTGGTGGCCGCGCTGCGCGAGCGCGACCTGGAACGTGCGCTGGAATGCACGCGCGGACACCTGATGCACGTGCAGCGCAACCTGCTGGGACACTGAGACGACGCTGAACAAATCCGTTCGCGTTGAGCCTGGCCTGCCCTGAGCTTGTCGAAGGGTCGAAACGCAGGTTTGCACGAGGGCTTCGACAAGCTCAGCCCGAACGGCACCCAGACCTCAGTGCTTCATGCCGTGGCCGCCGTGTGCCGCGGAGCCCGGGGCCATGCTGAGCACGGGCACCGACACTTCCAGCTTGCTCTCCACGCCCTTGGCGTCCTTGAAGACCAGCGTGAGCGGAATGCTGCTGTCCTTGCGCAAGGCCAGCTTGAGGTCGAGCAGCATGACGTGGTAGCCGCCGGGCTTGAGCTCCACGGTCTGGCCCGCGGGCAGGTCCAGCGCAGTGACGGCGCGCATGCGCATGACATCGCCTTCCATCTTCATCTCGTGCACCTCGGTCACACCGGCCACGGGTGAAGACGCGCCGACCAGGCGCGTGCCCTCCTTGGCCGTGAGCTTCATGAAGGCACCGCTGGCCTTCTGGCCCGGCACGGTGGTGCGGGCCCAGGCGTCACGGACGTCGACGCTCTGGGCATGAACAGCGGCGCCCATGAGGCAGGCGGCAAGGACAAGGGCGAGGGATGTGCGGGTCATGGTGAACTCCTGTGTGAAAACTATAAGGGCTGACAAAGGCATCAGTGCGCGTGGGCCGATGCGCCACCGCTGGGCAGAACTTCGAGCAGGGCGGCCGGCGTCTTCATGCCGCGCGTGGACGTGCCCTGGGCCGGCACGTCGGCCCAGTCGAGCTGGCCGCTGACGCAGGTCTGCAGCACGCGGAACCAGAGCGCGCCGGCCTGTGCCGGCAGCGTGGCGCGCAGCACGAATTCGTCGTACCAGTCGTCGGGCAGGGCCTGGGCCGGGTTCTGCACGGTCCAGCTGACCTCCACCACGTCCTCGCGCACGGTCTTGCCGTGGCTGTCGTAAGGCTGGGCCAAGGGCGCGCGTTGCGTCGTCAGCGTCCAGCCCGCCTTGGGCATGGGCTTGGCGCCGCGCACGCCAGCGGGGATGAAGACACGGATGCCCGTCGTGGGGCTGCCGGCACAGCCGTGGCCGACACGGAAGGAGGCACGGTAGCTGCTGCCCGCCAGGGCGGCGGGTTCTTCGAGCACGACGTGGGCCTGGGCGGCGGTGATGCCCAGCAGTGTCATCAGCGTGGCGAGAGTCTTGATGGGTTTCATGAGTCGTCCTTTCAGAAACTGTGTTTGAGATCCGCAATCCAGGTGCGTTGCGGATAGGGATGGAAATTCCAGTAGGTGCGGTTGCTCAGGTTGTCCACGCCGAGCGAGGCCACGGTCTTGGGGGCGAGGCGGTAGCGGTAGCGCGCGTCCAGCACCAGGTAGGGGCTGGCACCGGTGTAGGCGTTGCCGTTCACATCGGAGTTGGTCAGCTGCGAGTACTGCTTGCCGCTGTAGCGCACACCCAGGGAGCCGCTTTGTTGCTCGTCAAAGCGGTAGCTGGCCAGCGCGGTGGCGCGCCAGACGGGAACGCGCGGCTGGTACTTGCCCTCGCTCGCGGGCAGGACCGGGTTGCTGACGATGCGCGAGTCCGCATAGGTCAGGCTGCCCTGCAGGTCCAGCCGGCGCACGAACACCCCGCTGCCGGTGTAGGCCAGCTCGACGCCATCCGTGCGGATCTCGCCCACGTTCTGCACGCGGCTGACGTTGGTCTGGCCGGTCACCAGCTGGCTGTAAAGCGCATCGCGCGTGTTCTCGTGGAACAGCGTGGTGCGCAGCAGGCCATGACCCAGATCCTGCTCTAGCGAGAGCTCGGTGGTGACCGATTTCTCGGGGCGCAGGTTGGGGTCGTTGATCAGCGTCAGCGTGGCATTGGTCGTGGCACCGTAGAGTTCCGAGACGGTCGGCATGCGCACCGCGCGGCCACTGGCGAGCTTGAGCACCTTGTCGGCCGACCATTGATACGCGAGCGAGGCCTTGGGCGAGATGTAGTTCTCACTGCGACTCGCATAGTCCACCCGCGTCGGCGTCGACGTGCTGTTGTAGGTGTAGCCGCTGTTGGCGTTCCAGTTCTCCAGGCGCGCACCCAGCACCGTCTTCCAGCGTGGCGCGAAGGTCCAGGTGTCCTGGGCATAGAGTGCCAGCGTGCGGGTTTCGCCACCCACATCGCTGTTCACCGTGCCGGGCGCATCACTCAGCCAGTTGCCCGTGATGGCCGAGGTAAGGATGCGCAGACGGTAGAGATCCTGCTGAGCGCCGAAGTCCACGATGTGGGCACCCTTCACACCCTGGGGCCGCCAGGTACCGCGCGCCAGCACAGTCATCCAACCGGTGCCGTCCTGGTCAGCGATGGTGCCGTTGCCGCCGCTGAGGCTGGCGGCGGTGTCCACCGTGGTACGGCGCAGCTGGTCCTTGGCGTAGTCGTACAAGCTGGCCGCCACCTCCCAGTCCCACTCGCCCTGCGTGTTGCTCTTGAGCGAGAGGCCGTGCATGTAGTGCATGAGCTGCTCACGGGTGGCATTGAACGGCCGGCTGTTGCCCGTCAGGTTGTAATTCTGACCATTGACCTGCACCGCTCCGCTGTAGACCGGGTTGCCCGAGCTGTCGCGCAGATAGGTCTGCGGATTGCCCTCGGCATCGTTCATCCACACGCCCAGGGTGTAGCTCGCGCGCAGCGTGGGGCTGATGTCGTAGGTCAGGCGGATCTTGGCCTGGTCCTGGCGGGTGCGGTACTGGGTGTTGGTGCCCCAGACCCAGGTGTCCTGGTTGGTGACGTTGGGCGCGCGCACGGCACCGGTGACGGGCGTGGTACCTGCGCCGCCCGTGGTCGCAACGGGTGTCGAGGCTATGACCAGCGGCTGGCCCGTGCTGTCGGTGTGGCTCAGGCTGAGGCGCCAGGACCAGTCGCCACTGCGGCTGCCCAGCGAGGCGTTGGCCTGCTGCCCGCCGTAGGACGCGTCGGTGCCATAGAGCTTGAAGTCCTGCCGAAACACCGAGACGCCGGCCGTCCCTTCAAAGGCCTTGGGCATGCGGGTCACATAGTCCACCACCGCGCCCACCGAGTTGCCCGGGTAGGCCGCCGAATAAGGGCCATACATCACGTCGACGCGCTCGATCTCTTCCGGGCTCACCAGGCCCCAGCGCGGCGTGTAGGTCGCGCCATTGCCGAGGTAGTTGGAGAGCAGCATGCCGTCGGCGTACACCGCGGAGCGCGCGCTGTTGCCCGTGCCCGAGGCGCGGCTGGACAGCACGGCGTGGTTGTAGTCGCCGATGTAGCGCTTGCGCACCAGCAGGCTGGGGAAGTACTTGAGCGCGTCCTGGGCATCGGTCGCGTTGATGGTCTCCTCGATCTGCTCACGCGTCACGCCCTCGATGGTGGCGGGGATCTGCGTGGGCAGCGAGGTGGGCTGGCCGCTGGTGATGGTCACCACGCCCAGGGATTTGACGGGGGCCTCGACCTTGTCGGCGTCGGGGCTGGTTTGCGCCCACAGGGGCGTACAGGGAAAGGCCAGGGCCAGGGCCCAGGCTTGGCGGTTCATGCGCATGGCAACACTCCAGAAACATCAACGGGAGCAGGCTTGACGGCGCGCAAGGACGCCGTACCAGCCTGCGACGGGATGGATCAGGTGTGGGCGGGTGGACCGCGCGGTGGCAGCGGGGCCGCAGTACGGCCGGCGATATGCGCCGAGGTGATGGGCTGGAGCGCATGCGCCAGCGGCGAAAAGGTCAGCGGGACGACGCTGGCCGGCAGCGGCAGCGCCGCCGCCTGGGCGCACAAGGGGCAATCCAGCGTGTGGCCGCGCTCCTGGGCCGTGCCGTCGGCGTTCTTGACGATGAGCTTCATCGCGCCGCCCGTGGCACAGATGAGCTCCAGGGACTGGGGCTGCACCAGGGGCGAGGCGATGGCCACGCCCAGCGACAGCACGAACCACGCCAGCACAAGGCGGGCGAGGAAACGGGCGTGGCGCAGGGCTTGCATGGATCGCATTATGTCCCAGGGAAGCGCGCGCCCCGCCCTGGCCGCTCCGGCACGGCGCTTGACCTGTGTCAAACACATGTCCGCGCAGACAGCGCATGATGACTAGGGCCTGTTCACACTAATTTCTCAAGTGCGAATGGGGCGAAAAAGGCCATGCGGGGTGTTGCGCGGACTTGCCGGGGCTTACCCCGGCGGCGTCCACGCGCCTACCGCATGACCTTTTTGATCCGCAACGCATCTTGAGAAATTAGTGTGAACAGGCCCTAATAGGAGGTCAGCCATGAGCACCCGCGACACCACCAGCTACCAGCAGCAGCTGCAGGCACAGCGCGCCATCCTGCTGAGCCAGCTCGCCAGCCTGCGCGGCGCTCCGGTGGGCCGCGCCGAAGCCTCGGCCGCACACTTTGGCGAGCGCGAGCCCGACTCGCGCGCGCAGATGGAAGGCGAGCGGGGACTGGAGTTCACGCTCGACGCGCGCGCGAGCGCCGAGCTCGACGCCATCGCCGCGGCGCTGCAGCGCATCGAGGCCGGTGTCTATGGCATCTGCACCGACTGCGGCGCGGACATCCCGGACGCACGCCTGCACGCCGCCCCCGAGACGCCGCGCTGCATCGTCTGCCAGGACCGGCTGGAACACGCACGTCGCTGAGCTTCCATCCCCCAAAGCAGGAGACCCCCGCATGAGCACTTTTCACGCCATCGTCTGGCTCGACCGCAGCCAAGCCCACGTCATCCTCTTCGACCGCGAGCACATCGCGGCGCAGAAGATCAAGTCACGCAGCACGCACAAGGCCGGCGGCGCGCCGGGGCGCGGCGACCTGCCCAAGACGCCGCACAACCCGAAGAACGGCGACGAGGCCTACTACCACGCGATCGCCGAGTCGCTCAAGGGGGTGCACGAGATCCTGGTCACGGGTCCGGCCCAGGCCAGGGACGAGTTCAAGGCGCATTGCGCACGCCACGACAAGGACATCGACCAGGCCATCGTGGACGTGATCGCCAGCGACCACCCGAGCGACGGCCAGCTCGTGGCAATGGCCAGGCAGTATTTCCTGAAGTACGACCGGATGAACGGCCAGGCTTGATCCTTCCAAGGCCCATGAAAAAGGCGCTCCACGGAGCGCCTTGCTTCTGGCCGCGGCGACAGGCTCAGGCCGCCAGCGACGCGATCTTCTGCTCGATGGCGCCGAAGACGGACTGGCCGTCCTTGCCCTTCATCTCGATGCGGATGGTGTCGCCGAACTTCATGTAGTCGGTCACGGGCTGGCCGTCGAGAATGGTCTCGATGGCGCGCTTCTCGGCGATGCAGCTGTAGCCCTTGCTCCACTCCTTCTTGCCGTTCGCTTCAGTGGCGCGGTTGCTCACCGTGCCCGAGCCGACGATGCTGCCGGCGCGCACGTTGCGCGTCTTGGCCAGATGCGCGATGAGTTGGCCGAAGTGGAAGGTCATCTCCTCGCCGGCCTCGCACATGCCCACCGTGCGACCGTTCCACACGCTCTGCAGCGTCAGGTGCACGCGCCCACCGGCCCAGGCCTCGCCGAGCTCGTCGGGCGTCACGGCCACGGGACCGAAGGCGGTGGCGGGCTTGCTCTGCAGGAAACCGAAGCCCTTGGCCAGTTCGTCGGGGATGAGGTGGCGCAGGCTCACGTCGTTGGCGATCATCAGCAGGCGGATGCCGTCGAGCGCCTGCTCGGGGCCGGCGCCCATGGGCACGTCGGCCGTGACCACGGCCACCTCGGCCTCGAAGTCGATGCCGTGCGTCTCGCTCACACACACCACGTCGTCGCAGGGACCGAGGAAGTCGTCGCTGCCGCCCTGGTACATCAGCGGGTCGGTGTAGAAGCTGGCCGGCACCTCGGACTTGCGCGCCAGGCGCACGAGCTCGACGTGGTTGATGTAGGCCGAGCCATCGGCCCACTGGTAGGCGCGCGGCAGCGGCGCCATGCACATCTTGGGGTCAAAAGGAAAGGCGTGGCGCGCCTTGCCCTGGTTGAGCGTGACGTAGAGGTCCTGCAGCTGCGGCGAGAGGAAGTTCCAGTCATCCAGCACCTGCTGCAGGTGCTGGGCGATGCCGGTCGCATAATGCGCCGTGCTCAGATCGCGTGAGACGACGACCAATTGGCCGTCGCGCGAACCGTCCTTGTAGGTGGCAAGCTTCATCGACGTGTGAGTGTGTATTTGCTGATCGTTCAGGCGGCTTCGCCGGGCGAAACCAAGAGTCTTTTATTACACCATGGACAAGACACGCGCCGGCATCCAGTCCGTCGAGGTGGGCTACGCCCTGCTGGAGGCCTTGGCACGCGCACGCGGCCCGCTGATGCTGCGCGATCTGGCCGCCGTCGCGGGCATGAGCGCGGCCAAGGCCCACCGCTACCTCGTGAGCTTCCAGCGCCTGGGCCTGGTGAGCCAGGACGCCGCCAGCGCGCGCTACGACCTGGGCCCGGCCGCGCTGCGCATGGGCCTGGC
>LNFM01011807.1_pt1 | contig 13586 bp, 16 predicted proteins | sample 596031 | NCBI WGS metagenome assembly LNFM01 (sample SAMN04254537, study PRJNA301005) | activated carbon metagenome | isolation source: dual media filters at the Ann Arbor, Michigan drinking water treatment plant | place: USA: Ann Arbor
TCGATCTGGAAACGATCTCTCCAGCGTCTTCATCGCCGCTCCCTACGCTTCCTGGCTCAATGGAGCCCGGATCCTAAGTCGCATAGTCGCCGGCGGCGAACTTCGACTTGGCGTGCGTGCGGCTCAGCTTGCCGGAAGAGGTGCGGGGCAGGCCGGGCTGACGCTTGATCAGGACGACCCGTCCGTCTACCCCGGCGGCTTCCTTGACCGCCTGTCTCACGTCACCCACCAGCGCCTCGCGTTCCGCAGGTTCGCTTGGATAGGCCTGAACGATGACCACGACGGTTTCGGTATCGCCCTCGTCGATCGAGAAGGCGCAGACGTCGCCGCGGCCGACCTGCGGCAGCGCCTCGACGGCCCACTCGATGTCCTGCGGCCAGATGTTGCGGCCGTTCACGATGATCAGGTCCTTGGCGCGGCCTGTGATCACCAGTTCGCCTTTGTGCCAGTAGCCGAGATCGCCGGTGTCGAGCCAGCCGTCGCGAAGCACGCGCGCGCTCTCCTCGGCCATCTGGAAGTATCCCGGCATGACGCTGGGCCCGCGGACGAACAACCGGCCGACATGGCGTTCGCCCACGGGCATGCCGTGCTCGTCGCGGATCTCGACGCTGTGTCCAGCCATCACCCTGCCGCAGACGACGAAGTCTCGCGACCGGCCCGACTGCGGATCGGCGAAGCTGTCGACTTTGACGCCGCCGAAGGGCGCACCGAAGCTCAGGCCGACACAGACTTCGGCCATGCCGTAGCTTGGCATGTAGGCGCGCTCGTCGAAACCCGCCGCCTTGAAGGCCTCGGCGAAGCGCCGCAGGACGGGCAGCTGGATCATGTCGGCACCGACGCCGGCGAGGCGGAGGCTCGACAGGTCGAGTTCGCCCATCGGCGCGGTCTGCGCGCGCCGGGTCAGGAGGTCGTAGCCGAAGCTGGGACTGTAGGTGATCGTGGCGCGGCGACGCGAGATCAGCGCAAGCCACTGCATCGGACGCCGGGCGAAGTCGCGGGGCGCCAGCAGGTCAACGCTGCGCTGGGCGCACATCGGTGCCAGGATGAATCCGATCAGGCCCATATCGTGATAGAGCGGCAGCCAGCTCACGCCGGAATCGTTCTCGTCGAGGCCCTGTGCGGCGATCGACCCGTCGATGTTCGCCATGAGCTGGTCCTGGCGGATATCGACACCGAGCGGCGCCCGCGTGCTGCCGGAGGAGAATTGCACGTAGCAGGGCATGCCCGCGCCGAGCGGTCGCAGGTCGACCTTGGCCTCGGGAAGGGCCGTGAAGATCGCCGTCCCGCCGGCAAAGCGCGCCGTCGTGCCCTCCGCGGCGGTCTGGGCGAACTCGACCAGCTCGTCGGGGGCGAGTACGCCCACGGCCTGCGAGGCGACGATCTGCTTCCTGAGCTGGAAGATGTAGTGCGCCTTGGCGCCAAGGCCGACCGGCACGGGAACGGGAACCGGGACGACGCCGGCATACTGGGCGCCGAAGAAGGCAACGCAGAAGCCCGGCCAGGTGTCGGCGACCAGGACGAGCCGTTCGCCCGGCGCAACTCCGGCGCCGATCAGGCGGCGGGCGAAGGACTGCGCGTCGGCCTGCAGTTGCCGGTAGGACAAGCGGGTGAGAAGCTTGCCGCGGGCATCGAAGAAGTTGAAGCCGGTCTCGCCCCTCGCGGCATAGTCCAGCGCCTCGCTCAGGCTGGTGAAGCCGCCGCGGCGGAAGGGCAGGGACACGTTCTGGGTGGGCGTCGGGATCGCAACCCAGCGATCCGGGCTCGATTGAAGTGTCGACGCATAGCGTTGCAGACGGCCAGCCACGCAATCGGCCGGCGTGGCATTTAAATGAAGCGCAGGCAGGATTCCTCGGATCGACGTCATCTGACGATCTCCCAAACGGTTCGCACTAAGCGCGTCACCGCTCGGTTGACCGTCCCGTTGGATCATCCCGTCCATCGGAAGAGCGACGCTATCGCCCGGGTCACAGCTCCTGCCCGTCTTCCCAGACCGAAGTCCAGTGACATATGGGCTCTCGCTCGCCGCTTACAGCTGCGGGTACAGCTGCCGATTGGCTCCCAATGGAGGGGGCGGCACGGCATTCCCTGTTAGCCTCCGGTTAGGGAGGACCGTCGATATGCATTCGTTAAGCTTGCGCTCGCCGCTGGTCAATTGCTTTGATGACCTAAACTCGGGAGGAGACCGCAAATGTCGATCGTTCGTATGGCCGCCGCCTCGGCGCTTGTCGTCGCGCTGGCCTGGCCGGCCGCCGCACAGGGCATTCCAAAGGTACAGTCCCCAGAAGAGGTAGGGTTTCTATCGACCCGCCTGAAACGGCTCAGCGATCGGCTGAACGAGGGCGTGAAGAATAACGAACTGCCGGGCGCCGTCGTGTTGATCGCCCGCAATGGCAAGCTCGTGATGTTCGAATCCTTTGGCTTTCGCGACAAGGACGCGAAGGTCGCGATGACCAACGACACGATCTTCCGCATCGCCTCGATGACCAAGCCGATCGTCACCCTGGCGGCGATGATGCTGATGGAGGAAGGCAAGCTCACGCTCGCCGACCGCGTGTCGATGTACATACCGGCTTTCGCCGACACCAAGGTCGCGGTCCAGCGGAAAAAAGACGACGGCACGACCGAGACGGTGCTGGAGCCACAGTTCCGGCCGATGACGGTGCACGACCTGATGCGCCATACGTCCGGACTGACCTACGGCGCCGTGGGCGCCAACCCGGTGAAGCAGTCCTATGTGGACATGAAGGTTGCCGACCGCAGCCAGACCAATGCCGAGATGGCCGACAAGCTCGCGAAGCTCGCGCTGCTCTACCAGCCCGGCACGACGTGGGAATATTCGATGTCGACCGACGTGCTGGGTCGGGTCGTTGAGGTGGCCTCGGGCATGCCGCTCGACAAGTTCATCGAGGAGCGCATCACCAAGCCGCTCAAGATGGGCGATACCGGCTTCGAGGCCAGCGCCGAGAAGAAGGCACGCGGGGCAAAGCCGATGAAGGAGGGGCCGAAGAACGAGGTGCCGGCGGTTCCCGACATCACCGAGAAATTCAACTGGCGCTCGGGCGGCGGCGGCATGGTCTCCACGGCGGCCGACTATGCCCGCTTCCTGCAGATGTTCGCCAATGGCGGCCAGCTCGACGGTGTGCGCCTGGTCTCGCGCAAGACGATCGACCTGATGACCGCCGACGCGCTGCCGCCCGACATCAAGATGGGCGTCGACATGTTCCGCTTCGAGGCGCTCGAGCCGAGCGCCCGGATGGGCCAGGGCTTCGGCCTGGGCTTCGCGGTGCGGAACGTGCAGGGCGTCAATCCGCTGCCGGGATCGCCCAACGACTATTACTGGGGCGGCGCCTATGGGACCTATTTCTGGCACGATCCGCGCGAGCGCCTGTATGTCGTTTTCATGATGCAGTCGCCACAGGCACGTCTGCGGTACCGTTTCCTGATGCGCGACCTCGTCTACCAGGCGATGGTGAACTAGGGGCTATCTTGGATGGAGAGATTCCCCCGGGGAATCATCTGCGATTGATTGGCGGTCAGCTGAGTAGGAGCTGATCGATACGTCGCTATAGAGCGCCGGACGACCAATGGAAACGGATCAAGGCCCTGCGGCCGGGCCGTGAAGGAGACATCGACGTTACGGCGAAGAACAACCGGCTCTTTGATGAGATCGCCCGCGCTCACGGCAGCGGACAGCATATTGAACTGACCGGCTTTCGCCGCCGTATCGGCGATGGATCTCTGCCGAGCCGGAGACTGTAAGCAACAGAGGGAGGTCATGTGGTGACCTCGGGCAAGAGCTTGGAATCGACGGGCTACTAACGCCTCGATGCCGGCAGGTCCGGGGCGCGTGTTGGCTCGTACTGTGTATGCATCTACTGTCTCGGGAGCCGTGGCCGTGATGCTTGCCGAGTCTTCAGGGAGGACCAGGATGGCACACGTATTGATCATCGGAGCCAGCAAGGGCATCGGGCTCGAAACGACAAGGCTGGCGCTTGAGGGCGGGCACAAGGTGCGGGCTCTGGCCCGCTCGGCGGCCGGGAAACGGTTGTCCGATCCCAACCTGGAGAATATCCAGGGCGACGCACTTGATCGCCGGGACATTGAAGCGGCGCTCGACGGCATGGACGCCGTCATCCAGACCCTTGGTGTGTCTTCACTGGGAGATCTTTTCCGGCCAGTCCACCTTTTCTCAGACACGACCCGTATTCTGTTGAGTGCCATGGAAGTTAAAGCCGTGAAGCGGCTGATCTGCGTTACTGGTTTCGGGGCCGGTGACAGCCGCTCCAGCATCAGCTGCCTCCAGCGCCTGCCGTTCCAGGTCGTGTTCGGCCGCGCCTATGCCGACAAGTCCGAGCAGGAAAGGCTGATTAAAGACAGTTCTCTCGAGTGGACGATTGCACGGCCCGGGGTCTTGACCAACGGAAAGAGAACCAGGCGGTACAAGATCCTGCTCGAGGCGTCGGAGTGGCGTAACGGCATCATCTCTCGCTCGGACGTCGCTGATTTTCTGGTTCGACAGATCGATGATCGAGCCTGCATTCATAGGACGCCCGTCCTGATCTACTGATGCCTTCGTTGTCGGAAGGCTTCTGTGCAGTCGGAGGCATGGAGGTCCGTCACATCGGCGTCGGTCATGAGAATGCCCTCGGCGCTGGGTTTAACGGCCGGGTCGGATGACCTGCTACGCCATGATCGATTGCCTATAGCTCTGCGGCGGGCGCGCGCTGCGGAGCATCGGCGGCACCAAGTGTCACCGCAGGTGCGACACAGCATCCCCGCGTGACGCTATCAACTTGCCGGCGACTGCACGCGACACCAGTTCTCCCTTACTGGCGTGTGCGACTTGCGAAGGCGCCGAGGCTTGGGAGTTTGCGATGACGCTTGCCAGTGTTCTGTTCGTTCTGGTGATTGTATGCGGTCTGGCGACGTTGGGCGTAATGATGGTGGGCGTTCTCTCGATGGGGCACGACGCTGCCGACGGTCTCGATAATCAACGCCGTAGCAACCGTCTGATGGTCTGGCGCGTCCGTCTGCAGTTGCTTACCGTCCTGCTGATGCCGCTGTGGTGGCTGGCAAGCCGCGGGTGAGGGCGATGCGCGGCGGCCTCAAGGGGCGACGGGGAACATTACTTCGTTCCGCCGCATGAACCACGGCGTCCAGGGTGGATTGTACTGGGCCAGTGACGGCGGCCCGAGGACGCGCAAGCCTCTTGCCTGGACGACGGCGGCAAGCTCGGCGGTCTTGGCCGCAACATCGTCCGGTTGGGCCAGTCCCGAAAACTGCAGGACAGCAAAGCGCGCCGGCGGAAGCGTCCTCAACTGCACACGGGGGTCGTTCGGATCGGGAAGTGCTTCCAGGGAGTAGGCGCTAGGCATGGTGAAACGCACGGTCCAGTCGCCGGCATCCAGCGTCTGGGTGACCGGTGCGGTCATCGCGATCTTCTCGCTTGAGCGTTCCTGGGCCACCGGCGCCGTCATGGCGATATCCTGGCGTTTCGTGTTGCCGCCGAAGATATAGCCGGCGAGCAGGCGAAAGCCCTGGCTTGCAGCTTCCTTCTGCGCACCTGCGACCACGACCTCCGCCACGACCAGCGCGGGATAGTCGCGGATTTCGAAGGCTCCTTCCCGAACGACGATTGTGAAGGAGGGTTCTTCAACAGCCATGGCGCGGCCTCCAGAAAGAGCGAGAGCGGCGAGGGCGCCCAGGATAACGCGCTTCATGATGGTCATGGCCTTAGGTTCGAGTTGGCTCGAAAGTTATACGCAGGATCAGCAGTCCCTGGATCATGTGCTCGATCGCCGAGCCACGCTACCGCGTGGCCGCGCTCTAGCGCCTGCCTTGGCGTTTCGAGCCCGATGCCCTTGCTGGCTCCGATGACGAATTGTTCCCTCAAGGCTGCGGCCGCCCCCTTGATTGCTGGCCTTCTCTAGCGACCGCCAGGTGACGACATCCTCCGGTCTCGTGGAGTGTCCAGCTTTGCAGTGATCCAGAAGGTGACGCGCCGCGTAACAAGGATAGTATCGAGTGTTGGAGCTGCATCCGTTGCTATGTAAGACTTTGGTCGGGCTCGCTGCGGGTGAGCTTGTATTGCTCGCGCGCACCAACGCCAACGCAGCGGATATCGTCGATTGAGCGGTGAAAGCCGGTCTACCGTCCTGATTCCCAGGCACTCCAGGGTCAGGGTCGTCCGCGCTCGGCAGTCCTGCTAGGCCAGCGTCAATACTGGCAATCAACACGAGTACGAATTCTTCTCCCATTCCAGAGAGGCCGGACAAAGGCAGTTCCGGCTCCATGCTCTTGGGATATCGGCAAGCAGCCCGGTCAAGGCAAACATGTCGTTTTCAACCACCATGCCAATAATGAGGAACTTCAGATGAACGACGTCTTCGCCGACAACGCCATCAGCTTGTCGATGCTGAAAATGCTTGCAGAGAACAGCTTCGATTCGATTCTGGTCACGGACGCCAGTAAGTCCGGCCGCATCATCTATGCCAACAGGGCGTTCACGAAGCTCACGGGCCACAGCCCTGCCGACGTCATCGGAAAGACTCCCCGCATTCTCCAGGGTCGCGGGACCGACCCGAAAGTGATCGCGCGGCTCGGCGCGGCCCTCAAGGCCAACAAGAACTTCGAGGGCAGAGCGATCAACTACAAGAAAGACGGTACGCCGTTCATCATGTTCTGGCGGGTCCTGCCGGTGAAGGTCGGCAGAGAGACCAAGGCCTGGGTGGCGATCCAGCGCGAGGGCGCATCCATCTGATCCATGACGCCAGGTTCGGCGCCGACGATGAAGACGCCCTCACGGGCGTCTTTTTCATTGTATGCGTCGTGCGGTTCGTCATCCGCCACGGCTGGCCAGATAGCAACAGGATGTCGGAATGAGTACTCGAGACGCCGCCCTCGACGTGTGCCCATGCCGGGCTTGGCGACAAGATGGGTCTGGTGCGGCACGCCGTCTCCTGCACTTTCGTTATGGTGGGTCGAGATGCCGAGTAGCCCGCACGATAACGATAGCGTGTGCCCGCGATCTTCCAGTCCATGCCCGCCGTAACAACACCAGAACGCACCAGGAGCTGCACAATGATTTCGATCTATCGCGCCGTCATGGATTCCACTGTCAACCCGTTGCGCAGCCTGCCGCCGGCTCAACGCTTCCAGCTGATGCTGCTTCTCAGCATCATGTGGACGACCATATTCTGCGTGAGCGCCGGTGCGTGGATGTGGTACGGCGAACTGATGGTGTTCCATGTGCTGGTCCTGGCCGGAATCTTCGTCACGAGCCTCGTGTTTCGGCGGGCTTCGCACGCCGCGAAACATCGCTATGCCACCTATCGCCATCATCCCCTGAAGGACGGAACGGCGCGCTATGACGACGTCTGGGGGGGCTGACTGCCCGACCACGCCGTCTTCGTAGACGACGGCTCAAACCTACATTTCAGCCGATGTCGAAGGATTTGGTATGAGCCAGACCGCAGGTGGTGAGCAGCCGGGGCCGCCCGTGATTGCAGTCGCGACTTCGACCCAAGACCGAACGTTGCTGATCGCGGACGACGATGTCGCGTTCCGCAACCGTATCGCGCGTGCCCTCGAGTTGCGCGGCTTCATCGTGACGGCCGTCGGTTCGGTCTCCGAGGCGTTGCCTCAAATGTCGCGTTCGCCGGCCTTCGCCGTGCTCGACCTGCGCCTCGGGGACCGCAACGGCCTCGAACTGGTGGGTCCGCTGCGTCAAGCCAGGTCCGACATCCGCATCCTGGTGCTTACCGGTTACGGCAACATCGCCACCGCCGTCGCCGCCGTGAAGGAAGGCGCCGTCGACTATCTCGCTAAGCCGGCGGATGCAGACGCCATCGAGCAAGCGTTGATGGCCCACGGCCGTAATCTGCCGCCCGCGCCCAGCAATCCGATGCCGGTAGACCGCGTGCGATGGGAGCACATTCAGCGCGTTTTCGAGCAATACGATCGCAACGTTTCGGAGACGGCTCGCCGCCTCAACATGCATCGACGCACCTTGCAGCGGATCCTGGCCAAGAACGGGTAACCGGAGCGTCTGTCACGGCTGGACGCGAAAAGTGTCGCCGCCAGTACGGATCTTTCGAAACGACATCAATGGTCTGGATCGATTTTGGGACGATGTCACAGTTGAACGAGAGTTCACAGCCTACCGCCATTGTCCCCTGAAGGACGGCACGGTACGCCATGAAGAAGTCTAGGGTGGCTGATTGCCCGGCCGCGCCGTCGTCGCTACACGACGGACCGATTGCCTACTATGACGGCGCCTGTCCGCTCTGCGCCCGCGAGATCGCATTCTACCGCCGCCAGGCCGGCGCGAGTCGGATCCACTGGATTGACGTCAGCCGCCTCGGTGGCAACGAGGTGGCGCCCGATCTTTCGAACAACGCGGCACTTGCCCGGTTTCATGTGCGCGACATCGATGGGAGCCTTGTTTCTGGCGGCGCGGCGTTTGTCCTCGTGTGGAAGAACCTGCCGCGCTTCCGCTGGCTGTGCACGATCTTCGCACCACGACCCTTCACTTGGGTTCTCGATCGGGCTTACGCCGCGTTCCTGGAAATCCGGCCTCGCCTGCAATCACTGGTCAGGTCGCGCGGTGCGGACGAAAGGCTACGTCTCAATCGCACGCCCGGCATCCTCACCCTCTCCGATGCCAACACCACGGTTGCCTATTGCCTCTACGCGCCGTCGGGGGAGATCGAATATCTGTTCGTGCATCCGGGCTTCAGGCGCAGGGGGCATGCTCGGCAACTTCTTGCGATGGTCGAGGCAGAGACCGGAGAGTCGCTGCGGTTCAATCCGCCGATCAGCCCGCTGGGCCGCCACCTGGTCCAATCCTATGATCGTGGCCGGCAAGAGACCGGCTAACGCCCGATCATGCCGAGAAACTCGCGCCGCGTATCGACGTCGTCGCGGAACGCACCGAGCATGCGGCTGGTCACCATGGTGACGCCGGCCTTGTGAACGCCGCGTGTGGTCATGCATTGATGGGCGGCCTCGATGACCACCGCAACCCCGCGCGGGTACAGCACCTCGTCGATGGTGTTGGCGATCTGCGCGGTCATCTTCTCCTGGATCTGCAGGCGCCGGGCGTAGGTCTCGACCACCCGGGCGAGCTTGCTGATGCCGACGACGCGCCGGTCGGGCAGATAGGCCACGTGCGCGCGACCAATGATGGGCACCATATGGTGTTCGCAGTGCGACTCGATACGGATGTCGCGCAGCGTGACCATCTCGTCGTAGCCGTCGATCTCCTCGAACGTCCGCTGCAGGATTTCCCGTGGATCCTCGCCATAGCCCGCAAAGAACTCCTCGTAGGCCCGCACAACACGGTCCGGCGTACCAACGAGGCCCTCCCGATCCGGATTGTCGCCTGCCCAGCTGATCAGGGTGCGTACTGCTTCTTCCGCCGCGGCGCGCGACGGATGTTCCGGAATCTCGGCTCGCTCGAGCTCTCTTCTTTTGACAATCACGTTCATCGTCCAAGCCCCAACGGTCCGGCTAAACTGCTTAAGAGAAGGGCTGCGATCACCGCAATGGACAGTGGTAGACGAAGGCGCGGATACCAGGAAGGCATGTCGCCGACGCGCGTTGCACGAATGTCGACGTATAGAATGGCCGCAAACCCGGCCGCCAAGACCAGCAATCCGACCCTGAGTGGCAAGAGCAACCCGGCCCAGGCGATGAGGGATGGCGCCACGCTCACCATCAGCCGTCGCGGCAACGCTCCGTTACCGGGATCGCTGGCGATGGCCACTCCCCAGTGAATGCCGCCGAGGAACGATAGGATCACCGCGCCATAGGCCATCAATGCGGCCATCGCCCAGCCGCCATACTGTTCGCCGAGGAAGGCAGCCGAGAGGGCTGCACCGCCGAACGGCAGAAGCCCGAACACGCCAAGCCAGATCGCGGTTTCCGGAACCGCGACACGGTTTCCGGGCCCCATAGTCGAATTTTTCACGTCATCATTACGGCGCGACGACAGCACCGGATGAGGTGCGCTTCCGGTTTTCTGTGGATGCGACCAAACGCCCGGCCCGGAAGACGCTGGCGGTTCACATCCATTGAACCGTGCGCGGGCCGGCCGCGCAGGTTTTGCTTGGACAGCATGAGCTCTTTCATACCGGCGGTCTCGCCGTCGTCGTTGGAGTGTCGGGCCGCATCGGGAAACCCTCAGCCTGGTCGTCTCGCGGCACCGCAGGCTTGGGAGCTGGCGTGCTCTCAAGGCCGAGCACATGACGCAGCCTTTCGCCGTCAATGCCATCGGCTCGGGCCTCTGATGAAGCACCTCCCGCCGCTGCGGCCGCGGCCTGGAATGTCGGTGTTCGCCGGCCTGTCGGCGAGGGGTGGCAGCATCGGCGATGACCGGTTGGGGAGGGGGCTGGTGCGGCTACCGTGCATCCAAGGCCGCCCTCAGCAAGCCTGTCCGGACGGCCGCGTTGGAACTCGTGTGATAGCCGGGCGCTCGAAGAACCGACTTCCTCGTCCTGCCGGACAAAATGCCCATTCTCGATGGGCTCCAGCTCCCATCTTCATACCCTCTGTGACGAACTCGCAGGCACCCTTGACGCTCCGCCGACGGGCAACCACGTTGGCGGAGCCAAAGTTGAGGGGCGGGAGACTGGTCATGCAACAGCAGGAACGCGATCTGATCTCGGGTCTGTTCGATCGGCTGAAGCCGTTCGAGTCCCAGCCGCGCGACGGCGAAGCCGAGTCGTTCATCAAGGGATTCGCGGCGCAGCAGCCGGCCGCGCCATACCTTCTGGTTCAGACGGTTCTCGTCCAGGAGCAGGCGCTGAAGGCCGCCCAGGAGCGCATTGCCGAACTGGAAGCAAAGGTGGGTACCGTCCAGCCAGCGGCCGCCGGGTTCCTTGGCAGCGCGCCCCAGATCGGACCGTGGGGCGGAGCCGCCGCCAGTGCCGCGCCGCGCGCGTCGGTGCCGTCGACGGCACCGTCCAGCCGCTCGCCGCTGCAGGCCGCGCTCTCGCCTCAGCAGCAGCAACCGCAACCGCAAGCGGGCGGTAGCTTCCTGCGGACGGCGATGGCGACTGCCGCCGGCGTGGCCGGCGGGGCGCTGCTGTTCGAAGGTATTCGCGGTCTGATGGGCAGCAATCCATTCGGCCAGCAGCAGACCGCAGCGGGCGGTACAACGCCGCCCGAATTGCGGCCGCCGGATTCCTCGGCCCAGCAGCAACAGGCTCTTGCCGACGACCAGGCCGGGGCCGGCGACTACGATACCGCTGCGCTGGACGATGGCGGCTTCGCCGGCGACGACGACAGCTGGGCCTGAGGCCCGGCGGACCTATCTCATTTCGATGAACGGGGGACATGGAAGATGATCGAGCTTCACACGTGGGGCACGCCGAACGGCCGCAAGATTTCCATCATGCTTGAAGAGTGCGAACTGCCCTATGGCGTGCACAAGATCGACATCTCCAAGGGCGAGCAGCACAAGGCCGAGTTCCTCCGCATCAGTCCGAACAACCGCATTCCCGCCATCGTCGATCCCGATGGTCCGGGCGGCAAGCCGTACAGCCTGTTCGAGTCGGGTGCGATCCTGATCTACCTCGCCGACAAGACGAAGAAGTTCCTGCCGGCCGATGGCACCAGGCGCTACGATGCGATCCAGTGGCTGATGTGGCAGATGGGTGGCTTCGGCCCGATGCTCGGCCAGGCGCATCACTTCCTGCGCGCCGCCCCGACCAAGATCGAGTACGGCATGAAGCGCTACGTCGACGAGGCCAAGAGGCTCTACGGCGTGCTCGACAAGCAACTCGCCGGCAACGCCTTCGTGGCAGGCGAGGATTACACGATCGCCGACATCTCGATCTTCCCGTGGGCGGCGCGTCACGAGTGGCATACCGTGAACCTTTCCGACTATCCGAACGTGAAGCGCTGGTACGACATCGTGAACGCGCGTCCCGCTGTCACCAAGGGCATGGCCGTTCCGTATCTCAACTAGGATGCTCGGCGGATCCTGGCGCGGGGCGTTGGCGGCGGCCTCGCTCTGCCCGACGCTCCTCGCCTGCGCGCAGCCGGGACCGTCCCCGGCTTGCGCAGCTCCCCTCAAGCCGGCGGTCGAGGTGAATCTCTACTTCGGCCGGGACAAGCCGGCGGGCGGGGAGGTGAGCGATGCGGAATGGGCGTCGTTTCTGGCCGACACCGTGACGCCGCAGTTTCCGGCCGGCCTCACGGTGATCGACGCGCGCGGTCAGCATCGCGGCCCGACGGGCGTCATCGGAGCTGAGCGCACGAAGCTCGTGGTGGTCGTCGTGTTCGACCCTCCGGCGCATCGCGGCAGGGTCGCGTCGATCGTCGAAACCTACACGAAACGCTTTGGACAACATGAGGTCTTCCGGGTCGAGCAGGCGGTCTGCGCCGGCTGACGAGGTTGCCGATGCACGCTAGATTTTCAACGTAGCCCCTCTTCAGGAGAGTCAGCCCATGAGCAAGGACGTCAAGGAACGCAAGAAGGCCGCGCTCGCCACCCCGACCGACCTCGGCGAGAATGCCTCCAGGGATCTGAGCGGCGGGCTCAATATCTTGCTGGCCGACGTGGCCGCGCTCTACTGGAAGACCAAGAATTTCCACTGGCACATGTCGGGCCCGAACTTCCGCGACTATCACCTCCTGCTGGACGAGCAGGCGACCGAGATCGACGCCATGACGGACGTGATCGCCGAGCGCGTGCGCAAGCTCGGCGGCACGACGCTGCGGTCGATCGGCCATATCTCCCGGCTGCAGCGCGTGCTCGACAACGATGCCGACTATGTGACGCCGCTCGACATGCTCGCGGAGCTGCGCGACGATAACAAGGAACTCTGCGTCCACATGCGGACGCTCCACGAACTCTGCGACGAGCACGGCGACATCGCGACGGCCAGCCTGATCGAAAACTGGATCGACGAGGCCGAGAAGCGGGTTTGGTTCCTGTTCGAGACGACGCGCCGCACCGAAGGGTGAGGCGGGCGCCTATTGGCGTTCCGCCCACCCGATCATTTTTGCAATGAAGGCATCGCAGGCATCCATCTGCGACCGGGCGACGAATTCGTTGGGCTGGTGGGCCTGCGAGATGTCGCCCGGTCCGCAGATCACGGTCGGGATGCCGTGGCTGCGGAAGATGCCGGCCTCGGTACCGTAGGGCACGGCATAGGTGCGATTGCCGCCGGTCCATTGCAGCGCGAGCCTGGCAGCTTCCTCGTTCTCCTGCGGCAGCAGGCCGGGTACGAAGGAGCGGCGCTTCATCTGGATGTCGGCTCCGGGATGCTTGGCCTTCATCTTCGGTAGCAGCAGTTCCGCGACATAGGCCTCGGCGCGGCGCTGCACCTCCCAGGGATCGTCGCCGGGCAGGGTGCGGTAGCCCCAGTTCAGGGTGCACTCGCGCGCCAGGATGTTGCCCGCGGTGCCGCCGGTCACGATGCCGACATTGATGGTCGTGTGGCCTGGCACGGTGTCGATATCGGTCCGCTTGCGGCCGGCCAGTTCGACCTGCAGCTCGTTCAGCCAGTGGATGAAGTCGCCGGCGAAGTGGATGGCGCTGACGCCGAGATGCGTCATGGAGGAGTGGGCCTCGACGC
>LNFM01009950.1_pt1 | contig 13585 bp, 10 predicted proteins | sample 596031 | NCBI WGS metagenome assembly LNFM01 (sample SAMN04254537, study PRJNA301005) | activated carbon metagenome | isolation source: dual media filters at the Ann Arbor, Michigan drinking water treatment plant | place: USA: Ann Arbor
CGAGCTGCCTCTGCAAGAGGCGGGATCAAGCGCAGCGTCCGGCTCTCCTCGTGCCGGACACGACGGAGGGTGTTACCCGTCCTGGACGGGCCGGCACTTGAGGAGAACCGCCCTGGAGCCGTTCGCGGGCAAAGAAGAGCCGACGGTTCGGCAACAAGTGTCGATCGGGCAAACTGCTGACCTTTGTACGCTCGCCTATTTGCCCGATGCTTGTCGCCCTTGCCGCTGCTCATTCCTCGAATGCCCCTGGCCTGGCGGAGTCGCGCCGCTTTCCTCGTCGATCAGGCGCGCGCCTCGCTCGAACGTCGCGTAGCGCCAGAGCCATTTCAGGCTGACTTGAAGACGCTTGTCGAAGCCCACCAGGAGATAGATGTGCACCAGCGCCCACAGGAGCCAGGCCATGCGGCCGCGCAGGCGCCAGCGCCCGGTCTCGAAGATGGCGGCGTGGCGGCCAATGACGGCGGTGTCACCGCGCGAGACATAGTGAAACGGGCGCGCCCTTCCCGCGAGAAGCGCCCGCCCCAGATGCGTGCCCTGCTGGCGCGCCACCTGCGCCAGACCCGGTAAAGGGCCCTCTCCCTGCCGGAAGCTCGCTGCATCGCCCATGGCAAATACGTCGGCAAAGCCCGGCACCGAGAGATCAGCGGCCACCTCGACACGACCCGTGCCGTCCACCTCGAAGCCGAGCGACGCGGGCTCCCGGGCGCGCATGCCGGCCGCCCAGATCACGGTGGCCGCCTCGACCGGGCCGCCGTCGATCGTGACGCAAGCGTCGCTCACATCCGTCACTTTCGCATCGAGCCTGACTTCGACACCGAGGCGCCTCAGCGCAGCTGCCGCATAGTCGGAAGCACCTTGGGAGAAACCGGCGAGGAGGCGCGGTCCAGCCTCGACCAGCACGATCCGCGCCTCGTGCGAATCGATACGGCGGAAGTCGCGGCGAAGCGTGAAGCGCGCGAGTTCGGCCACGGCGCCTGCCATCTCGACCCCGGTTGGGCCGCCGCCAACGATGACGGTGGTAAGCAGCGCGCACCGCCGGTCCGGCGCAGCACAGCTCTCCGCCTCCTCGAAGCTTCGAAGCAGCCGGGCGCGCAAATGCCGCGCATCGCGGATCGACTTCAGCCCGCGCGCATGCCGGGCCCATTCGTCGTGGCCGAAATAATTGTAGGTGGATCCGGTGGCCAGAACGAGCGTGTCGAACGGGATGTGGCCCCCATCCGCCAGCAGGATGCGCCGCATCGCGTGATCGACGGCGCAAACCTCTCCCATCACGACGTCGATGTTGGTGGCGCGTGAAAGGATGCTGCGAACCGGACTGGCGATGTCGGCCGCCGATAGGGCGGCCGTGGCAACCTGGTAGAGGAGGGGCTGAAACAGGTGGTGGTTGCGGCGATCGACCACCGTGACCCGAACTCGGCTGTTCGCCAGCGCCTGCGCACAGGCGAGCCCCCCGAAGCCCGCTCCCACGATGACGACGTGCCGCGCATCGCCGACGGCTGCGGGCGTCCGATCGATCGAACGGGCGGGGGCTCGTGAACTGGCGATGTCCGGCACTGGCACTCCCCAAATGCTCGACCTGCCAATGGACCACGGAGCCAAGGGTTGCAGGGCGGTCTTTCGCTTAGCGTGGAGCGTCTCCCCGCGCGACTTCACGAGAAATCCCGGCCGGCGAGTTCCCCGCATTGCTCCTGGAGCTGCAATCCGCCCCGCCGAGCATGCGGGTCTTCGTCTTGGCGGTGCGCGTTGGGGATGGTGGCGCGCGAACGCAAGAAAGCCGCCCTCTTTCGAGGACGGCGTCTCACTGTTGGTTGCGGGGGAGCGCAACCAGCTTAACTTGCTTCTCCAAGCTGCCGCGTAGGGTTCGTCCGACCAACCTCCAGGCGGTGCTCGCTCATCGTCAATGTTTGGGCAACTGTACGCGACGCGCTTGCAAGCCGATTGGTCCGATCTCTTCGCTGCTCGCGCCGAATGCCGCCAAGTCCCTCCTGTCGCCTTTACCTAGTGCTTAGAGACGGCAAACCGACCCGCTTGCGCTCAACTCAGGAACTGACCGAAGTCGATTGAGGGCATTTGCAGACACCGGATGCTCGTGGGTGCTCACTCTCGTCGATAACGCTCTATTTACTGTGTGTAGCCAGCCGTGGGTCTGCTGGCTTTGTCACCCGACTTGACGAAACTAACAGTACGTGTAAATTATAACTCTCACTTACTGGAAGTTTCGCACATGGCGCGTCCTGGTCGTTCTGCTGCAGAAGTCTTTACCTCTCGTGAGATCGCCGTAGCCGCTGGCCTATCCGCGCGTAACTTCGCGCTGCTGGTGGACCAGAACCTTGCCCCTCGCCCGTGTGGCGATGGATTGGGAAAGGCCGGTCACCGAACCTACAACGGCGCCGGCTTAGGGCATGCCGCCCTAGTCGGTGCCCTGCATCTCGCCGGATTTGAGTTGTTGGTGTCCGCCCGGTTAGCGGCCGCATTTGCGGACGATTACGGGGCGAGCTATGGCAAGTTGCCTTCGAACCTCAATGCCTATCTCTACGGTGAATTGAATCCTGACAAAGGGCTACCTTGGGGAAAGATGCCGAAAGATCTGCCCCTCGATTTTGAGCAAGACTATTGGCTACACTATCTGCTGCGCAACCGATCCACGATTTATAGGCGTGGGATTGCAATCCAAGGTGATTGCATCATCGAGATCGCCGACCACGCGTTCGTGCTGACGCACTCCTTTGGATTGAAAATCAAGATGCATTCCCCCGTCTCGCGAGAGGGACTGCCAGCAAATCCTGACTACAGGATTATCGGCCGAGGGACGTCCGCACGCATCGTCCCCATTCATGAGGAAGTCGATAGCCTCGACTTCCAGATCGACCCGCGGTCTGCCGAGAAGATGCGGCAGCTTGAGCGTGAATATCTCGATGGTCGGAAAGACGCAGTGACGATTGTCCAAATCAATCTATCGCTCGCGATCCGCAATGCCTTCGACCGACTGCAGGATGACCGCGAGAAAAAGGCGGCATAACGAACAGAAGAACCACCTCAGCCGCGCAGCCTGGGGGCAGGGACTCAAGGGGGGGACAATGATCCTGACCGATAACGAGACAAAGGTTGATCTTCTGAACAACGAAGCGATCGCGGCAACGATCATCAAGCTGCTACGCGATCGTCCTGACCAGCCTGTGACTGTCGGCGTCCACGGTGACTGGGGCGCCGGCAAGTCGAGCGTTTTGGAGATGATTGAGGCAGGCTTCGAAGGCGAAGCCAAGGTGTTGTGCCTCAAGTTTAACGGCTGGCGTTTCCAGGGATTCGAGGACGCCAAGATCGCGCTCATCGAAGGTATCGTTACAGGACTGATCGAAAAGCGCCCCGCGCTTACCAAGGCAGGTGACGCCGTCAAGCACGTCTTTCGCCGGATCGACTGGCTCAAGGTGGCGAAGAAGGCGGGTGGGCTCGCGTTCACGGCGTTCACGGGGATTCCGACCCCGGACCAGATTCACGCGATCGTTGGAACGCTAGAGGGTGTTGTCGCCGATCCCGGGAAACTCGCCACGAAGGAGAACATCGAGGCTGCAATCGAGGGCGTGAAAGGCCTGTTGAAGCCGAAAGGCGATAGCGATTCGACCAACGTTCCTGAGGAAATCAGCGCCTTCCGCAAGGCCTTCGACGAACTGCTGGAGAAAGCCGGTGTCGAGCAGCTGATTGTCCTCATCGACGATCTCGACCGCTGCCTGCCCGACACGGCGATCGAAACCCTTGAGGCCGTGCGCCTCTTCGTCTTCACGTCTCGTACGGCGTTCGTCGTCGCCGCCGACGAGGCCATGATCGAATACGCGGTGCGCAAGCATTTCCCCGATCTGCCGGATACTACGGGCCCGCAGACTTACGCCCGAAACTATCTCGAAAAACTCATCCAAGTGCCCTTCCGCATCCCCGCGCTCGGCGACACCGAGACACGAATCTACGTGACACTTCTTCTGGTCGGCGCCGAACTCGGCGAAAACGATGCGGGGTTCAATGCATTGATCGCCGTTGCCCGCGACCGGCTGAAGCGCCCATGGACATCCGGTGCACTCGATGCGGCAACCGTTAGGGCCGCCCTGGGAGACAAAGCCTCGCGCGCCAACAATGCATTGGCGCTCAGCGACCAGATCGGACCCATCCTGGCCAGCGGCACCAAGGGCAATCCACGTCAGATCAAGCGCTTCCTCAACGCCCTCGTCTTGCGACAGCGTACCGCCGAAGCCCGAGGGTTCGGCGACGATGTTAAGCTGCCGGTTCTCGCCAAGCTCATGCTTGCCGAACGGTTTCTCCCTCGTGTCTTCGATCAGATCGCCGGAGCCGCTGCGGCGGCACCGAACGGGAAGAGCCCGGACCTAGCCGCCCTCGAAGCGGCGGCGACCGCAAAGCAAGATGCGGGGGGCTCGCCGAAGCCCGAGAAGGCCACCGGCAAAGCCGGGGACGCCGCCAAGGGCGCGCCCAAACTTGAAGTCGTGCCGCAGAGCGCGCTCCTCAGCGAGTGGCTCTCGTCGCCCGCCATCAAGGCTTGGGCGGCTGTGCCGACCGTTATCGGCGGAGAGGATCTTCGCCCCTATCTCTTCGTCGCCAAGGATCGGAAGGATTATTTCGGCGCCAGCTCGGTGCTCGGTCATCTCGCGGCCGTCGTCGAGCAACTCTTCGGCGGGAAATTCGCGGTACAGGGTCTTGAGGCCGATCTCAAGCGCTTGGCTTTGCCGGAAGCCGCGCAAGTCTTTGAGGCAGTGCGCGGTCGCATCGTCGGCGGGGACAGCTTCGACACCGAGCCGCCGGGCACCGCGGGCTTAGCGGTCATCGTGAAGGCCCATCCCACCCTTCAGGGCAACCTTGTCGACTTCCTCGAGGCGCTCCCGCGAGATCGCCTCGGCCCGTGGGCCTGCAGCGGCTGGGAAGGCGTGCTCAAGGATTCCGAAGCGGCCCAACGTTTCGACCGTGTCCTGCAGGCTTGGGGTAAGGACGGCAGCGCGATGCTCAAGGCTGCCGCCACGGGAGTGCTTCGCACTCGCCAGGGAACGCGCTGATGGGCACATCCAGCGCGTTCGGCGGACAAGGGGGCGGCACGCCCCTGGTTCCGAGTTGGCTCGGCGATAGCGGCGCCCCGCCGGCCGCGCCCGAGGGGGCTCCGCCTGACGGCGTGCTACCAGGCGCCCCGCCGCCGAATGCGCCCGCGGATGGAGTCCCGCCACCAGGTGCTCCTCCGCCTCCTCTGCCGCGCCCGCCCATACCGCCAGCGGCTGATCCCACGCGGTTCTCAGCTGCCCGCAACAACTTCTCGCGCTTCGCCGGCTCCGGCGGCAATGACCGCCGAAGCCTGGGTCGCGCCGTGTCGCACTATGTGGGCTCTTCGTCAGGCGGAGCGCGCACCGCCGCGGTGCGCATGGGATCCGCGCGCGGCGCCGGCGGCCGCCTCGTCGGCTTCCTGTCTGACGCGGTAGCACGCGGCGCCACGCAAGCGCTACGTTCTCTCAATCTTGGTGCCCTGGCGGGCCGCCCGATCGAAGAGATCTTCATCGGCCTCGCAGATTATGTGTGCCCTGACGGTGGTTCAATCGACGAAGGCATCGCGCGCGAAGCGTTCATTGAAACCATCACTGACCTGGCCGGTGCCGGAATAACGGATCTTGACGGCCTCACGGTTGACCAGATGCAGACGGTGTTCGAACTCTATGCCACCAATGCGATCGAGGCGCGCCTGTGCAACGATATCGGCGCAAAGACGATCACTTTGCCGTCGGACAGCCGTGAGGCCGCGCGTGTCCAGGCACAACTCAATGACTTCATCCGGCGCGGGGTCGCCGACGCTCTGACCGCCGCTCGTGCTGAGACCGCTGCGTTGACGCCTGATCGCGCACTCCAGTTCGTCGCGCGCCTATACGAACAGGCGTTTGGGATATTGCAGATCATGGGCGACGCCGAAGCGGAGGCCCCATGAGACGACACGTCATCATAGGCCGATACGGCCCGGGCGACCGCGGTCGTCTTCCTCTCGGTGAGGGCGAAGTCGAAACGCGCCTCGACCTGATCGCCGGCGAGCGCACATTGGACCATGGCATTGGCCGCGCTCTCGTCGACCTGAAACGGCTTGACGTGTACCCTTCTGAAATCGGCTTGGATGTTCTGGTCCTAGCCGCGCATGTCCATGCCGCGGATACCCGTATTTCGCGGGTGAGCGAGTCTCAAGACGGGTGGACGCGCGAGATTCGCCTCGTCGTCCCAGTCTCCGACACCGATCGTTGGACAAGCGTTGCGCCAACCTTCGTCCGGCTGCTGAACTTCCTCACCGGCGACCGCTGGTCGCTGTCATTTCGCGCTCGCCCGCGGCGCTTTACGACGATCACGCCAGCACGCCCTGCGCGCCTGATCGGCCCACCCTTCGACGATCTCGCGCTCTTCTCCGGCGGCCTGGACAGCCTCATTGGAGCGATCGACGCCCTTGAAGCTGGCCGCACGCCGCTATTCTTGAGTCACGCAGGCGAAGGTGCGACCAGCGATGCGCAATCCACCATCTTCGAGAGGCTTAAGTCGCACTATCGCGGTCGCGCATTCGATCGCCTGCGCCTCTGGATGGCGTTCCCCGACGGCTTTGTCAGGAGCTCGGGCGGAGAAAACACGACACGAGGCAGATCCTTTCTCTTCTTCGCCCTCGGAATATTCGTCGGTAGCGGGCTCGACACCCGGTTCGTGCTGAAAGTGCCCGAGAACGGCTTCATCGCGGTCAACGTGCCACTCGACCCGTTGCGCCTCGGCGCGCTGAGCACACGTACGACCCATCCCTTCTACATCGCCCGCTGGAACGCCGCGCTCCAAGGCCTTGGTCTCGATGGCCGGATCGAGAATCCTTATTGGGACAAGACCAAAGGGGAGATGGTAGCATCATGTACCAATGGCGAGTTGCTGCGCAAACTCGCGCCATCATCGCTTTCCTGCGCGTCCCCGACGAAAGGCCGATGGCAAGGATTCGGCATCCAGCATTGCGGCTATTGCTTGCCCTGCCTTATCAGGCGAGCGGCGCTCGAAGCCGGGCTGCATCCCGATCCAGATCCCACGATCTACACTATAGACAACCTCACTGCTCGCACCCTCGATACGCGCCAATCCGAGGGTGTTCAGATTCGTTCATTCCAACTCGCCATTGACCGCCTCCGTGCTAGGCCCGGTCTGGCTCCGGTCCTGATCCACAAGCCTGGGCCTCTCTTCGACGAGTCCCCCGCCCGTCAAGCCGCCATCGCCGGTGTTTATCGACGCGGGCTCGAAGAGGTTGGCGCCCTGCTGAGGGGCGTGAGGACACAGCCAGGATGACAGAGACCCCCCAAGCGGGTGGCGTGGATTTCCACTGTCATCTCGATCTCTATCCCGATCATGAAGCCGCGATCGCGAGAGCTGAAGCCGCGCAGATCTATACCCTGACGGTGACGACGACGCCCAAAGCCTGGTCACGCAACAATGACCTGACGCGTCGCACCCGCTATGTACGAGCCGCTCTCGGCCTGCATCCGCAACTCGTCGCCGAGCGCGCGAGCGAACTGTCTTTATGGGAGCAGCACCTTCCCGAAACCCGATATGTCGGGGAAGTCGGCCTCGATGCCGGTCCGCGCTTCTACAAATCGCTCGACGCCCAGACGCATGTCTTTCGGCGCGTCCTAGAACGATGCGCCGAAGCGGGGAACAAAATTCTTACTGTCCACAGTGTGAGGAGCGTTCCAAAAGTCCTCGACTTGGTCGAACGACATCTGCCGCAGGATCGGGGTGTGATCGTGCTGCATTGGTTCACAGGCACCAAGAGCGAGGCACGGCGTGCCGCTGCACTAGGATGTTACTTCTCAGTTAACGCGGAAATGACCCGCTCCGATCGTGGTCGTGCACTTGTCGCCGATCTCCCGATGAATCGTATTCTGACGGAGACGGACGGCCCCTTCACCCAAGTCGACGGCCGCCCCGCGGAGCCAGCGGATGTGCGAGCGGCGGTCATGGCGATTGCCGGCGCTCGCCACCTGCCTACCGACGCGATCACCGGAGCGATCCGTACCAACCTTCAGTCGCTATTGCGTGAACGGTGATCACCGATATCGTTGCCTCCCGCGGGACACTCGAGCCATTCACCTCTTAGCCCAACTTGCGCAGAATCGACATGTGCACTGAGTAGAATCAATGAGTTAGCCGAAAAGTCGGCACTACATTTTTGGTTTTGGCGTTGTCTCAGGCTGTGATCGCGAGGGGCAGGTCGAGGTCGTCGGCGCGCATGCGCTTGGGCAGGACGATGCCGAGGCGCTCGAGCAGGGCGGCTTGAGCGGGGTCGGGCTGAGCGATGCAGCGCAGGCGTATGTCGCCGTGCGTTGTGGTTGGCAGGACGACGTCGTGGGACTGGATGCGGGCGATCTCGTCGAGCACGGTGCGCGGCGAGTTGCCCAGGCCGGCCCGCTGCTGCCACATCTCGAGACACTTCCACAGCACGAAGGCGAGGAAGCAGACGAGGATGTGGGCCTGCACGCGATCGGCGCGCTGATGCCAGATCGGTCGCACGCGCAGCTGGTCCTTGTGGATGCGGAAGGCGGCTTCGGCCTGGGTGAGCTGGATGTAGGCCTTCCACAGTTGCTCGTCGGTCCAGTCCTCGATGTTGGTGCGCAACACGTAGCTACCCTCCGACAGGGTGGCCCACTGGTCGAAGGCGGCGTCGTGCTCGACGTGCAGGCGAAAGCCGGCCGGACAATCGGCGGCCTGCAGGGTGATCTGGAAGCGCGCGGCGGAGCGCTGGTTCTGCTGCAGAATGCGCCCGATCTGGCGGTTGACCCGGGCGGCGTCGAGCCGCTTGGTCGAGCTGTCGATGCGCGCGCCCAGCCGCGCCAACGCCGCGTCGATACGTCGGCTGAACTTGTCGTGCATGGCCTGCTCTTTGCTGCGCCGGTCGGCCGAGCGACACAGGATCGCCGTCTCAGCGGTCTCGGGCCAGCATGCCAGCTTGACCTCGATGCCGTCGCGGATCGCGCGCCAGCCGTTCGGCTCGGCGAGTTCGGCGGCGAACTGGCGCAGCTGCGCCTTGGGCGCGCCGATGATGTAGCGCCGCCCGGTCTGGCGCAGCCACGCCAGGTTGGCGGCGCTGGCCATGCCGCGATCGGCGATCCACACCCGTCCGACCACGCCGTGGCGGGCCTCCATCGTGTCGACGATGGTCTGCACGGTCCGGCTGTCGTGGGTGTTGCCGGCGAACACCTCATAGCCCAGCGGGAAGCCGTCGAAGGTCACCACCAGGGCGATGCAGACCTGCTTGCAGTCGGGCCGGTGATCGCGGCTGTAGCCACGTCGCGCCAGCGCGTTGCCCTCGGCCTCGCCCTCGAAGTAGGTGCTGGTCACATCGTACAGCAGCACCTCGTTGTCGATCGCGAACAGCTCGCCGGCGCGTCGCGACAGATGCGCCTCCAGCTCAGCCTTGTGCTCGAGCAACAGGTCGAGTGCGCGATAGAGCCGGTCCTTGTTGACCAGATCACCATCGAGCTGCAGCAGATCGCTCAGCGCCGTGCGCCGGTACCAGTCCTCGGCGATGTGCAGCTCGCTCGACGGCTCGCTCAGCCGCGCCGCAACCAGCACCGCCGCCATCTTGGCCCACGGCACTGCCTCCTTGCCCGACGGCAGCAGCTTCTCGCACAGTTCGGCCAGGCCCGTGCCCCGCCACAAGGCCAGCGCCAGATAGACATCGCCAAACCGGCGCGAGCGCTCGATGCGCACGCCCTTCAAGCGCACCGGCACCGTCAGATGCTGCTTGCCATCGTCGAACAGGCCGGCCTGCTCGGGCGTGCCGATCAGATGGCGCGCCAGCGCCCGCGCTTGCAGCCGACCCCGCCCATCGAGCTCGCCAAGCTGCGCCACCGTCTGCTGGATGACGCGACGACCGACCCGCACGCTGCGCACAAGACGCCAGTAGCGATGAGCCTTGCCGTCCTTCTTCCGCGTCGTATGGCGCAAGTACATGCGCCCATCTCAACGCAACGCTCTTCAAAAGAAAATGGGGATGGTCGGCACTACACGACGATTCGCCACGCCGCCGCACGCCAACCCCTTGATCTGCCTCAACCCGGTCCGGCAAAAAAACACAAACCGCACCGCCAACTGCGCAAGTTGGGTTAGTCTGCGGTCAGCGACGAGCGTTAAGCCCAGGGAGAGGCCCGACCTCGCTCAAGGTCATTGTTGGTCACAAACTTCACGGCATCGACACGAGGCAAGGGAGTCGCACCGAACAGCCGGAACACCTTTGCCAATGCCTCGATCAAGAATGCCTCCTGCGCTTCAGCGGACCAGTCTCGCAAGGTGCGATCGAAGCGAAGCTCAGGACGGCGCGCAGGCGGACGGGCCGCCTGATGCCAGCCGCCAGGAAATTGAACGTCGTCGAAGCCGGTGAATCCGACCTCTGCCCGGCGTACGGGTAGGGCGCCGAAATGATCAAAGATGAAATTGACTCGGCGCAACGCGGACGCCCAGCCGCGGAACACCATGGCAAGGTCGACGCCACGTTTGTGAGAGCCACTGTGGGTGATGATAGGTGACCCCGTGACAATCCAGAACTCGCCAGTGTCCTCGAAGTACATCGTCAAGTCCTCGCTCTCGCGCGGAGCGTTCATTGCCGACGAAATCCAGTGACGTACGTAGCCCTCTTTCGTGGGACCGAAATCGCCGCCCGACTGATGGGTCGGTGCGTCGGGCGCAATGCCGGCGTCGAGACGGCCGATCGTGCTCACGTCTGGCGGCTCGGCTTTCCAGCGGCCGGGGATCACCCGAAGATAGGCTCTGGGCCCTGCCGGAATAATCACCGGCGTCCAAAGGGTCCGGGCAAACGAGTCCTGGTGAGAGAAGCCCATATCAGCTCCTTCCCACAGGGAGGGTTCGTCGGCTTTGGCCGGGGTGCCCGGAATGGGCCGGGCGGCCGCCTCATCCTCCAAGTGCTGGTCGAGATTGGTCCGGATCGCGGCGGTCAGGTCACCAATCAGGACCTTGCGAGCACTCTCCCGAGCTTTGCCGTCGACAGTCTCCGCCAGCGTGTAACAGAGCACGCGGCGCCCTCGGATATCGAACGGCAGGTCGGCCGGTTTGTAACCACTCGCCATGTTCAGCACGTAGATTTGACGCGCCCACCCCGGCTTGTTCAGTGACCAGCCGAGTTCAATCATCACATTGGCGTTGGGCAGCGCCTTGCCGTCTGCGGTCTTGGCGATCGGAGTCACGTCAGCGACGAAGACGGCGCTGTTGGCAATCTTGTCCATCAATACCGGAACGATCTCGGCAGCGCCCGACACACCCTTGGTATCGTGATCGAGGGCCGGGCGATCGGCATCCTCCAACTCGTATTCGCCGGCCAGAGCGGCAACAGCCGCCTCGAGCGCGGCCTTAATGAAGTGGCGGTTGGTTTTGCTCGGCGAATCATCCTGCCAGGACCAAAAAACTTTCATGGCGCTCCCCCGCGCCTAACCTCTGTTTCCCTGATGGGCCGACGCTGCCGCTATATAGGCGGTGACGCTCACCCCATCCAGATGGCATCCTCCGACGGACTGTCGACGCGACTAACCTTTTGACGAACCAACCTCGTCCAGCATCGCGTCTATCTCCTCAGGGCTAAGCCTGTAGGTATGCGGCACATTCACAAGGTGCATCGCCCACCTGTTGCTGATCGAAGCGATGGCAGCCTTGCGTTTTGCCTCGTCCGGCTCATTGAAGATGTCGGCGATGCCATGCCTCTTGAGTTCGGCGCTGGCGATTTGCTCCATAGATTCGATCGTAGCCTGCTTTTGGTGGCGCTCGATCATCCCGATCACGCGCGTCTGGAAGCGCGAGTGGTCGTCATCGATCTCAGGCGCTTCCAGCCAGGTCGAGTCAATCTCAATGTCAGCGGCGACGGTCTCGGACCACTCGCTTGGCTTGAGCGGATTCGAGGCCAGCCCGATCTTGAGATTGGGGCGACCACCCCCGTCAGCAAGGACGATCTGCCAGCCCATCATGTTGTAGAGCGTGAAATGAGCAACTACGCGGCCTTGGGCGTCGCTTCGCACGAAGATCAAGTTGAAGAAGTCGCCGAAACGCGCCGCCAGTTCCTCGGCGCCGGGAACATACCGATAGTCCTGGCTAGTTCTGTCATGCAGGAACTGATTGTCGCCAACGAGGACGAAATGTCGGGCGGCGGCGTAGGGCGGTGATCTCACGTCCTCGTTGCCGGCAACTGTCGCCCAAAGCTCAAGGCAGGCCTTTGCCATCGACCGCACAGCATCGGAGCCGCCGAACAGCAGGTCGTGACGGATGGGATCGGGCCGTTTCCAGACCATCGTTCCCTGGCCGTTCTTAAGCAGTTCGCGAACTCTCTCCTCGGTGGTGTTCAGCTTGGCTGCGATATGCGGGACCAGTTCGGCAAGGTGCTCGGGCGACCGCGCATTGACCTGGAGAATTGTCTCGCCATCCGCACGCTTGGTCATCGCAAAGGGCTGCGCGACCTGCTCGAACTTGCCATTCTGCCGAACGTTGAAGATCTCCTGCCCGGCTGGCACGCGCCGCAGCATGGGCGGCGGCTTTCCCGCGCCCGATTCGAGTTGAAGCATGTTGCGGACGATCGACAGCTGGTCGGTCAGCGCCTTGTCGATCGAGCTGCCAAATTTGCCGTTGTGGTGGTCGCAAACGAGGCCACGCGAGGTCCTCCGGCCACCGAGCGCGTTGAGCAGGATATGTTCGGGCTTGGTGGCGGAGCCAAGCTCGCTATCGCAGAAGATGCATCGGGTAGGCTGAAGCGGCGCTTTCGGTGGACTCATTCACAGAAAATAGTGCCTGGCGCCCCTCGTGCAAGTTGTGCGCTGCCCCCGGGCGTCACCCGGTCTGCGGATTTGGCCGGCGGCGAGAATGCCCATAGCCCCTTGTCGAGTGCCACTCATTTAGGCAGACCCCAATCCCGCACTGCGTCGTTACGCCGATTCTCTGCCTCAGGCGGCATCCGGCCTGTCGTCCGTGGCTGGCCATCCGAGCCGATCCACTGAAACTGCACCGCCCAACCTGTATTCTTACCTGAGTTCGTCTTGTAGCCAGCAATTGTCTTGGAGACTGCAATGCCAGCTAGCATCATCATGCCCGGGCCCTTGCCGAAGTTCTTGATGAAAACCGCATCAATGAGATGCTGGTCAGTCAAATCGCTCTCGACTATCAACGAAGGATCTCCGATCGCTCTCTCGCGTCTTTGCCGTTCAGAGATCTCTTTCCTAAGCTCTTCTCTCTTTGCCAGATAGTCTTCCGCCCTTGGCGCATTCGCCGGCTTCTTTCCTCTCCGCATTGGCAGACGGCCGTTCTTATATGCTGCCAGTATGGACGCTGCTGCATCGGGTCCCACGACAACAACGGTATCGAGGAAGCCCCGATTGCGAGCGTGGATGTCAGCTTTCTCCTTGTTGCTCAGCAGATCACCTTGCAGCACGACGGCGCGTGCCTTCCGCGTCATGACACCCGGCAGGTCGTTGAGGAAGTCGGTGAGAGAACGCACGGATCAAAGTCCCCTAGACAGCCTCGATATTGCTCATACTACCAGCACCATTCACTG
>LNFM01009951.1_pt1 | contig 13584 bp, 6 predicted proteins | sample 596031 | NCBI WGS metagenome assembly LNFM01 (sample SAMN04254537, study PRJNA301005) | activated carbon metagenome | isolation source: dual media filters at the Ann Arbor, Michigan drinking water treatment plant | place: USA: Ann Arbor
AGGTCCATGCCGATCACGGTGGAATTGCCGTCATAGCGCTGGGCCAGGCTTTTCCAAGTGTCGATCCACTGCGCCTCGGTGAAGTTGTTGTCGTACCAGAGGCCGTTCTCGTTGGGGCCATTGCCCGAGCTGCTGCGGTGGCAGTCGAGGATGATCTTCATCCCCAACTTGCCCGCATAATCCACCACCTTGTCCATCACCTCGAGGTTGGACAGGCCGCGCAGGTCCGGGTTGATGGAATAGACGATGTTGTTCGGCATCACGCCGGGCTGGATGTTCTGCAGGCTGAAGGGCAGGCGGATGCTGTCGAAGCCCACCTCCTTCATCTGTTCCATCATGTCCTGCCAGTTGCGGGTGTAGAGCCCGTCCGGCACGCCCAGATAGCCTTCCATGCCGAACCAGTTCACCGATTTCAGGCGGACAGGGTCGCCATGCTCATCGATGATCTGGTTGCCGCTGGTGGAGTAGTAACCGGGGGGCGGCAGGCTGGCGGGCGGCGCGTCATTGTCGCGGATGCTGCCCTGGGCCTGGCCGTCCAGCAGCCGCAGCCCGGCCGGCGCGGTGAGGTTGAGGCTGAAGCTCTCACTCCCTTCGCGCAGTGCATCGCCCAGCACCGCGACGGAGAGGGTCTTGCTCGTCTCGCCCGGCGCGAAGGTCAGGCTGCCCGCGGATGCCAGGTAATCCTGCCCGGCCAGGGCGGAACCATCGGCCGTCGCGTAGCCCACGGTCACGGGCGTGGCCGAGGCGGTGGTGAGGCGGATGGTGAAGTTCATCATCGCGCTGCCGGCATCGCCCTCCGTCAGGCTCGCATCGGCGATGGTAAGGCCCGGCACCGGCGCCCCGCCATTCACGCTGATGTTCTGCGGCGTGCCGGAGCCCGTCACATCCATGCCGAAGCTGGTGCTGCCGATTGGCCCAAGATCGGCATTCCAGGCCGCGTTGCGAATCACATAGGTCTGGCCGACATGGCTTACCAGCTCGGCATTCCAGACCTTGTTGATCTGGAAGGGCGCGTCGAAGCTGAGCGTCCAGCCCTCCAGGGGGATGGCGTCGTTCAGCACGGTCATCTCGGCCAGGAAGCCGCCATTCCAGCCTTGCGTCACGCGGAAGCTGGCCGTGTCGCCCGAGGCGGGGGCGGGGGCGGGGGCCGTGTCGTCATTGGTGATGGTGCCGAGCGCACTGCCATCGAGCAGGGTGGCGCCGCTCGGGCTGGACAGCAGCAGGCTGAACCCCTCATTCGCCTCGACCGTCGCATCGCCCAGGATGTTCACCGCGATGGTCTTGCTGGTCTCGCCGGCGGCGAAGCTGAGCGTGCCACTGGTGGCGGTGAAGTCGCTGCCCGCCGTCGCCGTGCCCGCCTCGGTCGCATAGGCGACGCTGACCGCGCTGCCCGCGGCGCGCGAGAGGGTGACGGTGAAGAGCATCTGCTTCGTGCCGGCATCGCCTTCGATCACCTGCGCATCGGCGATGCTGAGCGTCGGCAGCACGTCATCATTCAGGATGGTGCCAAGGCCGGTGCCATCCGCGATGGTGGCGCCGGTGGCGGTGCCGAGCAGGAGCGAGAAACCCTCATCCGCCTCCGCCATCGTATCGCCGCGCACGGTCACGGCGATGGTCTTGCTCATCTCGCCGGCAGCGAAGCTCAGCGTGCCGCTCTTGGCGGTGAAGTCGCTGCCGCCCGTCGCCGTGCCCGCCTGTGTCGCATAGGTGACGGAGACGGCGCTGGCCGCGGCGCGGGAGAGCGCGACCGTGAACAGCATCTGGTTCGTGCCGGAATGGCCCTCGGTGAGCTGAGCATCGCTGATGGTCAGGCTCGGCGGCACATCGTCATTGAGGATGGTGCCGAGGCCGGTGCCATCCGCGATGGTCGCACCGGTCGCGGTGCCGAGCAGGAGCGAGAAGCTCTCATCCGCCTCCACAACCGTATTGCCGCGCACCGTCACGGCGATGGTCTTGCTGGTCTCGCCGGCGGCGAAGCGCAGCGTGCCGCTGGCGGCCGTGAAGTCGCTGCCCGCCGTCGCCGTGCCGGCCTGCGTCGCATAGGTGACCGAGACGGCGCTGGTGGCAGCGCGGCTCAGCGCCACGGTGAAGAGCATCTGCTTCGTGCCCGCATCGCCCTCCGTCACCTGCGCGTCGGAGATCGTCAGCGTGGGCGGCGGCAAATCGTCATTGCGGATGGTGCCGACGCCGCCGCCCGGCGCCAGGCTGGCGCGGGTGACATTGCTCAGCAGCAGGTTGAAGCTCTCATCCGCCTCGACCAGCCTGTCGCCATGGATGGCGATGCTGACGGTCTTGGTGGTCTGGCCCGCCGCGAAGGTCACGGTGCCGGATTTCGCCACATAGTCGCTGCCCGCCAGCGCCGTACCATCGGCCGTGGCGAAGCGCGTGGTGACGCTCTGCGCGATCGCCTTGGTCAGGCTGAGCGTGAAGACCATGTTGCGCGTGCCCGAGGCGCCCTCGATCACCTCGGCATTCGAGACGCTGAGCACCGGCGGCGCGTCATCATTCAGGATGGTGCCCCGGGCCATCGCCTGCGCGAAGCTGGCGCCGGTCAGGCCGCTGAGCGCGAGTTCGAAGCTTTCGTCGATCTCATCCACGGCATCGCCGCGCAGGGTGACGGCGATGGTCTTGCTGGTCTCGCCGGCGGCGAAGCTCAGGCTGCCGCTCAGCGCATCATAGTCGCTGCCGGCCAGCGCCGTGCCGTCGCGCGTCGTATAGGCGACGGTCACGGGGCCGGCGGCCGCCTGCGAGAGGGTGACGGTGAAGACGAGCTGCTTCGTGCCGCTGTCGCCCTCGGTCGTTTGCGCATGGCCGATGGAGAGGCTGGGCAACACGTCATCATTCAGGATGGTGCCGAGGCCGGTGCCATCCGCGATGGTGGCGCCGCTGGGCACGCCGAGCACCAGGTTGAAGCTCTCATTGCCCTCCACCAGGGCATCGCCGAGGATGGTGACGGAGATGGTCTTGCTGGTCTCGCCGGGCGCGAAGGTGACGCTGCCCGCGGCGGCGCGATAATCGCTGCCGGAGAGGGCGGTGCCGTCCTCTGTGGACCACGGAATGGTGACCGCCTCGGCCGAGGCTTTGGAGAGGGCGATGGTGAAGACCATCTCCCTGGTGCCCGAGGGCCCCTCCTGGATGCTGGCATCGCTGAGCGTGACGCTGGGCGGCGTGGCGAGATCCGCCGTGGTGCCGAAGCGGATGCCGCTGACCTGCGCCTGGATATTGGCCGCCGCTTCCCCCTGGAAGCCGAAGCTGACCCCGCCATTGGGCGGCACCGCGGCATTCCAGTCGACGGCGCCGACGACATAGCGCAGGACGCCCTGGCCCAGGCTGGTTTGGCTGAGGATGGTGGCGTTCCAGATGTTGACGATCTGGAATGGCGCGTCAAAGGTGACCGTCCAATTATTGAGCGGCTCCGCATTGTTGGAGACGTCCATCTTGCCGATCAGGCCGGTTCCCCACTGGCCGGAAAACGAGATATTCGCTTGCATGAACATGAGTAAGCCCCCCCCAGGGCCTCCTCACCATGCAAAACCATCCTGGGTTGTGCAATCCTGAATTTGCACCAAATTTGGATTAAGAATTTGTTTTTCGTCAATAAAGAGAATTTAGTCTCATTTTTATTCACGCCCGTGAAGCCGTGAGGCAGAGCTCAGAGATCGGTTGAAGAATACCCGCGCTGTGAGATGAGCGAGACACGCGCGAATCACCCCGCGCGGCGGAACACCACGGTGAGGTTGTTCGCCGGCATCTCCACCACCCGCGCCAGGGTGAAGCCGGCCGCCGCTTCCGCCACGGCTTCCAGCCGGCGCAGGCCCCATTCCGGATTGCGCCCGCGCAGGCTGGCGTCGAAATCCAGGTTGCTCGACGCCGTTTCCACCCCCGCCCGGAGATAGGGGCCGTAGAGGATCAGCGGCGCGCCTTCCGGCAGGATCGCGGCCGCGCCGCGCAGCAGGCCCAGGCAGGCCGCCCAGGGCGCGATATGGATCATGTTCACGCACAGCACCGCATCCGCCCCGCCAATGCGCCAGGGCCAGTCCCTGGCATCCAGCGCCAGTGCCGGCAGGATGCGCGGCTCATCGGCGGCCCAGGCATCGATGCTGGCCCGCGCCTCGGGCGAGGGATCGCTCGGCTGCCACTCCAGGCCGGGGAGGGCCGCGGTGACATGCACCGCATGCTCCCCCGTGCCGGAGGCCACCTCCAGGATCAGGCCCTCGGCCGGCAGGACGTCACGCAGCACGGCCAGCAGCGCATCGCGATTGCGCGCCACGGCCGGGGCCGAGCGGCGGGGATCATTGCCCGGCCGATTCAGACCTCCAGGCTCCGCCTTCCGGTCATCGGACGCTGGGTCGCCCGGCCGATTCAGACCTCCAGGCTCCGCCTTCCGGTCATCGGACGGGGTCACGCCGCCGGCACGCCCTTGCTGGTGGAATACTCGAAATGCAGCGCCTCCCCGGGGAAGACGCGGGGATGGATGGCATGCGCCGCCATTGCCGCCTCGGAGAAGCCCTGGAGAATGAGCTTCAGCTTGCCCGGATAGGTGGCCATGTCGCCGATCGCGTGGATGCCCGGGATATTGGTCTCGCAGGTCGCGGGGTTCACGGCGATATGGCTGCGCTCCAGCCCCAGCCCCCAATCCGCGATGGGACCGAGTTCCATGGAGAGGCCGAAGAAGGCCAGCAGGTGGTCGGCCGGCACGCGCATCTCCTCGCCCTTCAGCGTGGCCAGGACCACGGCGTCCAGGCGCGATCCATCGCCCTCCAACCCTTGCAGCTGGTAGGGGATGGCCATCTCCACCTCGCCGCGGGCGGCGGCGGCTTCGAGCTGGGCGGCGGTCTCGGGCGCCGCGCGGAATTTCGGGCGGCGATGCACCACCACCACCTTGGCGGCCACATCCTTCAGGCTCAGCGCCCAATCCACCGCGCTGTCCCCGCCGCCGGCGATCACCACGCGCTTGCCGCGGAACTCCTCGCGCCGCGTCACCATGTAGCGCACGGCGCCGCTGGCCTCGTAGCCCGGCAGATGCTCCAGCGGCGGGCGGTTCGGGCCGAAGGCGCCGGCCCCGGCCGCGATGATCACCGCCTTGGCCCGCAGCTGGTTGCCCAGGCTGGTGGTGAGGGTGAAGCCGCCCTCGATCGGGCTCAGCACCTCGACGCGCTGGTTCAGCAGGAAGCGCGGCGAGAAGGGTGCCGCCTGCTCGGCCAGGCGCTCGATCAGCGCCGCACCCGCGATCTGCGGATGGGCGGGAATGTCGAAGATGGGTTTTTCCGGATAGAGGGCGGCGCATTGGCCGCCGATCTCCTCCAGCGTGTCCACCACGACGCAGCGCATTTTCAGCATGCCGCATTCGAAGACGGCGAAGAGGCCGCAGGGCCCCGCGCCGATGATGGCCACGTCGGTCTCGATCATCTCGCTCATGCTTTGGCCCATGCCCCGCTTTCCCGTCCTCGTCCAGTGTTCCGGCTTGGCGAGACTCGCCCGCGCGCGGCAAGATGGGACGGCATGGAGATCACCCTGGACAACCTGGCAGCGACCGAGGCGCTGGCCGCGCGCCTCGCCGCCCTGGCGCGGCCGGGCGACGCGTTGCTGCTGGAGGGGCCGCTGGGCGCCGGGAAATCCGCACTGGCCCGCGCCTTTCTCCGCGCCGCGGCCGGCGACCCCGCGCTGGAAGTGCCCAGCCCCACCTTCACCCTGGTGCAGTCCTATGAGCTGCCCGGCGGCACCACCGCGCATCATTTCGACCTCTACCGCCTGGCCGGGCCCGATGGCCTGCTGGAACTCGGCTGGGATGAGGCGCGGGAAGGCATCGTGCTGGTGGAATGGCCGGAACGACTGGGCCGCCTGACCCCCAGCGCCGCGCTCCGCGTGCAACTCGGCCCCGGCGCCGATGAGGATTCCCGCGCCGCGCGCCTGACCGGATGGGAGAACCGGCTGTGAGCCTGCTCGACACCCATGGCTTTGCCGCAGCGTCGCAGGAGGTGCTGCAGGCCGATGCCAGCAAGCATTACACCCGCCTCTCCGGCGGCCCGCGCCCGGCGCTGCTGATGCGAACGCCCTCGGCCGAATATCTCGATGCCTTCTTGCGCGTGGCCCGCCACTTGGAGGCGCTGGGCGTACCGGCGCCGGGCGTGATCGGCGTGGAGCCCGCGACGAACACCGCCCTGGTGCAGGATCTTGGCGCCGCCAGCATGGCCGGCGCGCTGGATGCGGGGGCGGCACCCGCGCCCCTCTATTTCGACGCGGCGCGCAGCCTGGTCGCGCTCCACGCGGCCCCGCCGCCGCCAGGCCTGCCCGCCTGGGACGCGCCGGCGATGATCCGCGCCACCCAGGCCACCTTCTGCGACTGGTGGTGGCCCGCCGCCTTCGGCGCGCCCTGCGGCGATGCCACGCGCCAGGCGCTCGCCGCCGCGCTGGCCGCCATGCTGGCCCCCTTCGCCGGCCAGGGCTTCGTGCATCGCGACTACTTCCCGGCCAACCTCATCCCCACGCCGCGCGGCATGGCGGTGATCGACTTCCAGGACGCGGCCACCGGCCACCCCGCCTATGACCTCGTCTCCCTCGTCGAGGATGCGCGGCGGGACGTGGCGCCCACGCTGCGCGAGGCCGTGGTCAGCGCCTACCTCGCCCAACGGCCGGAGCTGGCGGCCGAGGCGTTTCGCGCCGCCATGGCGGTGCATGCGGCGCAGCGGCATCTGCGCGTGGCCGCACTCTGGGTGCGGCTGGACCGGCGCGACGGCAAGCCGCATTACCTGCAGCACGGCCCGCGCTGCTGGGCGCTGCTGGCCCGCGCGCTAAACCACCCGGCCGCGCAGCCGCTGGCCCGCTTCCTGGACGCGCATGTGCCGCCCGAGAAGCGCCGCAACCCATGATGCAACACGGCATGCTCCTCGCCGCCGGGCTCGGCCAGCGGATGCGGCCGCTGACGGCCGAGACCGCCAAGCCGCTGCTGCCCCTGCTCGGCCGCTCGCTGCTCGACCACGCGCTGGACCGCATGGCCCAGGCCGGCGTCGAGGAGGTGGTGGTGAACGCGCATTGGTGCGCCGAGAAGGTGGCCGCCGCCCTTGCCGCGCGGGAAGGCACGCCGCCCCGCCTGCGCCTGCAACTGGAGCCCGAATTGCTGGAGACCGGCGGCGGCATCCGCCGCGCCCTGCCGCGCCTGGGCGAGGCGCCCTTCGCCGTGGTGAATGGCGATGCCTATTGGCTGGATGGCCCCACCCCCGCCCTCGCCTTGCTCCAACGCCATTTCGACCCGGAGCGGATGGATGCGCTGCTGCTGCTGATCCGCACCACGCGCATCGAGGGCGAGGTCGGGCGCGGCGATTTCTTCCTGGACGCTGCCGGTCGCCTGCGCCGCCCCGGCCAGGGCCAGATTGCGCCCTATCTCTTCGGCGGCGTGCAGGTGATGGCGCCCGCCCTGGTGGCGCCCGAGCCCGAGGGGCGCTTCAGCCTGAACCGCTGCTATGACCGCGCCATCGGGGCGGGGCGCCTCTTCGGCCTGGTGCATGATGGCGCCTGGTTCCACCTTTCCACCCCCGCCGACCTGACGCGCACCGAGCGCCGCCTGCGTGATGGCCTGCTGAGCCACTGGCTGTGAAGCTCTTCGCCATCCCGCCCGACGCGGCCTTCCTGCCCGCTTTGGCGCAGGGCACGTTGGCGCGCCTCGGCGTGGGCGAGGCCCTGGCCGCTGCCACCATCCTGCTGCCCACCCGCCGCGCCGCCCGCGCGCTCCAGGCCGCTTTCCTGCGCGCGGCCGATTCCCCCGCCCTGCTGCTGCCGCGCATGCGGGCGCTCGCCGGCCTCTCCACCGAGGATGCCGACGAACTCGCCCTGCCCGCCCTGCTGCGCCTGCCGCCGGCGGTGGATCCGCTGCGCCGCCAGGCCGTGCTGGCCGGCCTGGCCAGCAAGCTCCCGCGCGAGCGCGGCGGCCCGGCGAGCGCCGAGCATGCCTGGGCGCTGGGCGCCGAACTCGGCAAGCTGCTGGACGAGATCGCGCTCGAAGAGGCCGAGCCCCTGCCGGATGACCCGGCGCTGCTCGGTCATCGCTGGCTGGAGCGGCTGGAGGCGCTGGCCCCGGAATCCCTGGCCGTGCATTGGCAGATCACCACCACCTTCCTGCGCGCCATCGTCGTGGAATGGCAGCTCTGGCTGACGGAGCAGGGGCTGCTCGACATCGGCGTGCGGCGTGTGCTGGCGCTGCGGGCACAGCGCGTCGCCTGGGAGGGTGCGCCCCCCAGCGGCGCGGTCATCGCCGCCGGCATCGGCATGGGCGGCACGGTGCCGGCCGCGGCCGATCTGCTGCGGATCATCGCCACCCGCCTGCCCCAGGGCTTCGTCGTCCTCCCCGGCGAGGATGCGGCCACCGCCGCCCTCCCCTGGGAGGCGCTGCGCGAGGCGCCGACTCACCCCTATGCCGGCCAACGCGCCACGCTGAACCGCATGGGCGCCAGCATGGCCGATGCCGCCCCCTGGGTGGAGGCCGTGCCGGACGGGGTGGCGGAACTCCTCGGCACCGCGCTGCTGCCGGCCGGGCATCTGACGCCCTGGCAATCGCCGGAGCCGCAGCGCTGGCAGGCCCCGCTGCGGGCGCTGAGCCGCATCGAGGCGAGCGACGCGCAGCATGAGGCCGCCGCCATCGCCCTGACCTTGCGCGGCGCCCTCGAAACGCCCGGCGCGCGCGCCGCCCTGGTGACGCCGGACCGCGACCTGGCCCGCCGCGTCGCCGCCGAATTGCCGCGCCATGGCATCCTGGCCGATGACAGCGCGGGTCAGCCACTCTCCGACACGCCGCCCGGTGCCTTTCTGCGCCTGATCGCGCATCTGGCGGCCGGGGAATGCGGGCCGGTGGCGCTGCTTTCCGTGCTGAAGCACCCGCTCTGCGCCGGCGGGATGGAGCGAAGCGAGTGGCTCGGCGCAACCCAGGCCCTGGAACGCGCCATCCTGCGCGGGCCTTCCCCCGGCCCCGGCCTCGCCGGCCTGCGCGCCGCCCTGGCCGGTCTGCGCGACCCCGAACCGCGCCTCTCCGCGCTTCTCGACGCGCTGGCGGCGGCGCTCGGCCCGTTCACCGCGCTGCGACGCAGTCCGCTGCGCCCCGCCGCCGACCTCCTGGCCGAGCACCTCGCCGCCGCCGAGGCGCTGGCCACCACCCCCGCCTTGCCCGGCGGCCTGCGCCTCTATGCCCAGGCCGAGGGCGAGGCGCTGGCCCGGCACCTGGCCGCCCTGGCCCCCGCCATGGCCGAATTGCCTCCCGTCTCGCCCGCTGATTGGCCGGGCCTGTTCGAGGCGGCCCTGGCCCAGGGCAGCACCCGGGCCGCCCGGATCTCGCGCGGGCGGAGCGACGCGGCGCATCCCCAGGTGGAAATCCTCGGCCTGCTGGAAGCCCGGCTGCTCGATTTCGACCTGGTGGTGCTGGGCGCGCTGGATGAGACCATCTGGCCCCAGGCCAGCGACCCCGGCCCCTGGATGAGCCGCCCGATGCGACGCGAATTCGGCCTGCCCTCGCCGGAATTGCGCATCGGCCGGGTGGCGGCGGATTTCCTGCTGACCGCCTCGGCCTCGCGAAGGGCCGTGCTTTCACGCGCCGCGCGGCGCGGTGGCAGCCCGGCGGTGCCGGCGCGCTGGCTGACGCGGCTGGACACCTTCCTCAAGGGCCAGGCGGGCCTTGCCCTGACGCCGGAGCCCAGCGCCGAATGGGCGCGGCTGCTGGACCAGCCCTCCGAAATCCGCCCCTGCAAGCGCCCCGAGCCCCGCCCGCCCCGCGCCGCCCGGCCCGAGCGCGTCACGGTCAGCGATGTGGCGACCCTGATCGCCGACCCCTATGCCTTCTATGCCCAGCGCATCCTGGGCCTGCGCGCGCTCGACCCGCTGGAGCAGGAGCCTGGCGCGCCGGATTACGGCAACCTGATCCATGCCGCGATCCATCGCTTCCTGGCCAGCCTGCCGCAGGCCTGGCCGGGCGAGGATGCCGCCCGCCCGCTCTGGGACGCCGCGGCCGGGCAGGCGCTGGAGCAGGCCACGCTGCGCCCCGCCGTCGCCGCCCTTTGGGCGCATCGCCTGGATCGAATCGGCGGCTTCATCCGGGCGCTGGAGGCGCAGCAGCGCGCGGGCCTGGCCACCAGCTGGGCCGAGGTGAAGGCGCGGCTCACTGTGAAGCGCCCGGGCGGCAGCATCACGCTGGAAGCGCGGGCCGACCGGGTGGACCGGCGGCTGGACGGCACGCTGCGTATCCTGGACTACAAGACCGGCACCGTCCCCTCCGCCCGCGATGTGAAGGCCGGCACCGCGCCGCAATTGCCGCTGGAGGCCTGGCTGGCGGAGCAGGGCGCCTTCCAGGGCGTGCCGCCCGGCCCAGTCGCCGCGCTGGAGTACTGGCGCCTGACCGGAGCGGACCAGCCGGGCGAGGTGCGCGCGCTCAACCTGGATATCCCGGCCATGATCGGCGAGGCGCAACTCGCGCTGCATGGGCTGGCGGATCGCTTCCTGCTGGGCGACGGCGCCTTCCCCGCGCATCCGCATCCGCGGCGCCGGGCGGGGGTGGATTACCAGCATCTCTCGCGCCAGGCGGAGTGGTCGGCGGAGGCGGAGGGGGAATGAAGGACGGAGAAAAAGAGCCTCCGGCGGCTGGGGCCACGGGCCCCAGACCCCTTTCGTTGAAGAGTTATTGGGCAACTTACTGGAATTATTATACTAAACAAATGGGGTCTGGGGCCCGTGGCCCCAGCCGCCGGAGGCTCTTTCTCCCCGCATGACCCGCCCCCGCGACATCGCCGAGCGCAGCCAATCCCGCGCGTCTGATCCCGCCGTCTCCGCCTTCGTCACGGCCTCGGCCGGCTCCGGCAAGACCAAGCTGCTGACCGACCGCCTCCTGCGCCTCATGCTGGGCGGCGCGCGGCCCGAGCGGCTGCTTTGCCTCACCTTCACCAAGGCCGCGGCGGCCGAGATGGCGACGCGTCTGAATGCGCGCCTGGGCGCCTGGGCCGTGGCTGCGCCCGCCGCGCTGGAGGCTGAGCTGCGTGCGCTGCTCGGCCACCCGCCGGATGAGGAGGAGATCGCCCGCGCCCGCGCCGGCTTCGCCGCCGTGCTGGAACTGCCGGGCGGCATGCGCATCGCGACGCTGCATGGCTTCGCGCAATCGCTGCTGCGCGGCTTCCCGCTGGAGGCCGGGCTGCCGCCGGGCTTCGCCGTGCTGGAGGAGCTGGACGCCGCGGCCGAACTGGCCGGGGCGCGCGAGACGGAGCTGGTGGTCAGCCCCGCGCTGGAGCGCCTGGCCGCGCTGAGCAACGCCAAGGGCCTCGGCGAGCTGATGGGGGAGCTGCGCCGGGCGGAACCCATGCTCCAGGCCGGGCTTGCCGCGCTGGGCGGCCTGCCGGTGCTGGTGGCCGAGATCGCCCATCGCCTCGGCCTCGATCCCGAGGTGGATGAGGCGGCGTTGCGGCGCGAGGCCGCCACGCCGCAGGACGAAAAGGACCTGGCCCGCGCCGCTGCCATGCTGCGGCAGGGCAGCCCCAAGACCGACGCGAAGCTGGGCGAGCGCATGAAGGCCTGGCTCGCGCTGGATGAGGCGGGGCGGATGGCCGCGCTGGAGGAATGGGCCGGCGTCTTCATCACCACCGAGGGGAATATCCGCAAGAGCTTCGCCACCAGGCAGACCGGCGCCAACCAGGGCTTCATCCAGGGCATTTGCGAGCAGGAGGGCGAGCGGCTGCTGGCCGCCCGCGCCCAGGCCGAGGCGCTGGCCCTGCTCCGCGCCACCGAGGCCGCGCTGGTGCTGGGCCTCCCCGTACTGCGGCGCTTCGGGGCCGCCAAGCAGCGCATGGGGCGGCTGGATTACGATGACCTGATCCAGGCGGCGAAGAAGCTGCTGGAGAACCCCGGCGCCGCCTGGGTGCTGTTCAAGCTCGATGGCGGCCTGGACCATGTGCTGCTGGACGAGGCGCAGGACAGCAACCCGGAGCAATGGGGGATCGCCCGCGCGCTGACCGGCGAGTTCTTCTCCGGCCAGGGCACGCGCGAGAACACGCCGCCGCGCACCATCTTCGCGGTGGGCGACATCAAGCAATCCATCTACGGCTTCCAGGGCGCCGATGCCGGCGGCCTGCCGCGCGCCGAGGCCGAGTTCGGCGCCGCGGTGCAGACGGCCGGGCTGGGCTTCGAATCCGTGCCGCTGGAGGTCTCCTTCCGCTCGGCCCCGCCCATCCTTGCCCTGGTGGATGCGGTGTTTGAGGAAGGCCCGGCGCGCGAGGGCGTGGTCGCGGATGGCCAGGTGCTGCGCCACCTGCCGGACCGCGAGGGCGCGGCCGGGCTGGTCGAGCTCTGGCCCCTGCAATCCCAGGACCAGGCCGAGGACCCGCCCCCCTGGGCCGTGCCCGAGACGCCCATGGCGGCCTCCGGCGCCGATGCCCGCCTGGCGGCCGCGCTGGCGGCACGGATCCGGCACATGATCGCCCATGGGCGCCTGGATGCGCGCTGTGAGGAGGATGCGGGGCAGGGCCGCCGCATCCGCGCGGGCGATATCCTGGTGCTGGTGCGCCGCCGCAACGCCTTCCTCGGCCAGCTGGTGCGCGCCCTGAAGGAACGCGATGTGCCCGTCGGCGGCGTGGACCGCATGGTGCTGATCGAGCAGATCGCGGTGCAGGATGTGCTGGCGACGCTGGACGCCATCCTGCTGCCGCAGGATGAGCTGCAACTCGCCGCCGCGCTGAAATCGCCGATCTTTGGGCTTGATGACGATGCGCTGTTCACGCTGGCGCATGAACGCCCCGGCACGCTGCACGCCCGGCTGATGACCGAGCGCGGCGCGGAAACGCCCATCGGCCGCGCCGCCGATCTCTTCGCCGCGCTGACCGCCCGCGCCGACCATGTGCCCGCCCATGCGCTGATCGCGGAAATCCTGGGCGAACGCGGCGGCCGCGCCCGGCTGCTGGCGCGCCTCGGCCCCGATGCGGCGGACCCGCTGGATGAATTGCTGACCGCGGCCATGGCGCATGAGCGCGCGCATCCGGCCTCGCTCCAGGGCTTCCTGCATTGGCTGCGCCGCTCCAGCGCCAGCGTGAAGCGCGAGGCCGAGGGCAGCGCGGACATGGTGCGGGTGATGACGGTGCATGGCGCCAAGGGGTTGCAGGCGCCCATCGTCATCCTGCCGGACACCACGGCGAATGCGCCGCAGAAATACGGCCTGCGCTGGACGGAGGAGGAGCTGCCCCTCTGGGCGCCGCGCAAGGAAGGCTTCCTCGCCCCCGCCTATGAGGAGGCGCATGCCCGCCAGGCCGCGCGCGAGGCGGAGGAGGCGAATCGCCTGCTCTACGTGGCGCTGACCCGCGCCGAGGACCGGCTGATCATCTGCGGCTGGCATGGCAGCAAGCCGCCGGCCGAGGGCTGCTGGTACGAGAAGATCGCCGCCGGCTTCGCCCGCCTGGCAGATGCCGAGGCGCGCGACTTCACCCCCGCCGAATGGGGTGCCGAGGCCGCGGGCTTCGCGCCCGGGCCGCTGCTGCAACTCGCCTCGCCCCAGACCGACCCGCGCCGCCCGGAGCCCCGCCGCGCCGCGACAGCGGCCGCGGCCCTGCCCGCCTGGGCGCGCATCCCGGT
>LNFM01020128.1_pt1 | contig 13581 bp, 14 predicted proteins | sample 596031 | NCBI WGS metagenome assembly LNFM01 (sample SAMN04254537, study PRJNA301005) | activated carbon metagenome | isolation source: dual media filters at the Ann Arbor, Michigan drinking water treatment plant | place: USA: Ann Arbor
TCCGCCATCACCGTGGAACGGTGTCCGCCATGGCGGTGGAACACTGTCCGCCATCAGCCTGGAATCGTGTCCGCCATCGCGTGGAATACGCAGCCAGTGCATCAGCATCACGAGACAAGATCGCGGAGGCAAGGTCTACGTCAGCTTCAAACCCCGCTTCCATCACCAGCAAAGACGCATCCTTTGCCAAGTCGCGCGCACGTTCTGCGGCGGCCTTGTATGACGCATGCAGCCGGGCGTGTTTGTCGCGCAGGGCGTCGAGCTTCAATGCGTCGATCCCTGCGCGACGCTCTGAGTGCTGCTTGGGCATTATTCAGCCGTCATTTTGATAACGGCGCGGGGCTTGGTCACCACAGAAACCGGGTTCACCTGCGCTTCAACCGCTACACCCCGATTGAAGGGAAGCGGTTCAGCACGAACGTACACCTGTTGACCCTCCGTGTTCGCCGTGTCTACGTAGTCTGCAGGCGCGTAGCGTGTGATACACAGGCCAGGCACGCCTTCGGGCACCAGGTATGCCGCGCCGTCCTCGACACTGGTCACCCCTGCAAAGTTCTTCGCCTCGACGAACTGCACGTTGGCGAAATCGAAATCAGGCCGAACATCGTTGCGCATGTCGCGTGCTGCCATCCAGCCGGCCATCGCTGCTTCAACGCTTGGATGCGCCGTGAGACTGTCCATGAAGCTCGCGGACGCAAAGCACACCCAGCTTTGGGGAACGGCCGCGCCGAGCGCTTCCTCCGATTGGCGCTTGGCCGCGATGATGCGATTGCGTACATTGGTCGTGGTCACGTTAAGCGCGAGGCTCTGGGTCGCTTGTAGCACTTGAAGCTCCGCCAGAATATCAACCAAGACCGAACCGTCTGCGTCCAGAATCTGGCCGGCAAGGGCGCGCATCCAGTGATATTCGAGCGTTGCGCCGAGCCGGGCGCGCATCTCGGTGACTTTTTCGTCACGCTCCGCCTCGATGCTTGTGAGCACGTTGGTCCCAAACCCGCGAACGTTTTGGAAGCTGTCAGCCATCAACGTGGCGCGGGTGCGCAGGTGGGGCACTTCGAACTCCGCCATCTTGCGTTTAGATGAGCGGTGGAGATCGCCAATGCCACCACGGGGCGATGACGCAACCAGCGTCAAGCCGTCCCCCTTGAATTCAATCATGGCCTTGGTGGTCGAGATACCTCGCGACTCGTACAGGTCGCGAGTGCGGATCAGGCCCGGCACATATGGCGCGTTCTCGAAAGCATGCGTGAGGGTGGCCGAATCGAAAGCGCCGGATTCGATGAGAAAGTTTTGCGTTGCTGCGGTGGGCATGGTGATACTCCTTGGGTTACTTGAAAAGGTCGGGCTCGGGTTGCGGGGTGCGGTTTGCCAGGTAGGCAGTGAGCTCAGCGGCATTCACAAAACGGAGATGCGCACCGAGGCGCACCACCGTGGCGGGAATCTCGCCACGCTCACAAGCTCGGGCAAGCCGGTAGGGCGACATGTCGGCCATCTTTGCGGCGGCTGCAAGTCGCCAGAATCCTGCGGATGGTGGGTATGGGGCCATGTGTCTTCCTTGAAAAGTTGCAGTCAGTTTCCGCAAGAACTGCAGAAATCGCCTGCGGCTAAATTTCGCCGAGGGCTTGGACGTGCACCTAGTTTGGTGAAAAAACAGGAAAACGCCCTGCCGCTCGATTTCGCTGAAACGTCAACATTCAAGTTTCAAAATTTGAAAAACGAGCGATTGCCGGGCCTCTTCGTCCCCGCACGTAGCTACTCGCACCAGGGACCCCGGTCAGACTCAAAAATGCGAGGGCGAACGCGACTTCACCGCCACTGTGTGCAGGGCAGTGACATGCTGTGGGGCCGTTCGAATGGCCTAGAGGGCAGTGAGGAGGGCGCTGGCGCCTCGCAGCGCATGAAGCGCTTGCAGACCCTTGCCCTCTCCGCCTAGCCAGTCCCTGCGCGCTGTGGGATGGCCAGGCGGTATGCATTCAATGCAGTGGCGAGTCTTTTGGCTGTGGCGTAGTAGCTAGGCTGCGCAGTTCATGCCGGTGTGACCACAACCAGTTGCGTGCTTCGCGGGCTGCATCTATCTGCCCGGCGCTCTCGACTTCCTCGCGATAGCGTTCCGCGACAGGGTGCGCGTTGGTGAGCGACAGCGTGACCAGGTAGTTCGCATACGCCTCGTGAACGAGCTCGATCTTGTCGGGGTTGAACTGAGCTAGCGCGCTGCGTGGAAACCAATCAACGTGTTTCAGGATGGCGGCTGCAAAGGGTTTTGATTCGTCGGGAAGTTGGCTCATGGCGTTCTCTCAGGTGGTTGAAAAAGGTTGTCCTGCTTGTCACTCGCGTGTGTAGGCACAGAAAGATGAATCGAGTCGCGCTGTGTGTACTGAAGGCACGCTGTATAGGAGAGAGGGTTTTTGCCTCTCTTAATGCGCGCGAGTGACAAACCGGACAGACAGCGCGCAGGGGTCATAGGCTTCCCTCCAGATTCCTGCAAATCTCTGCACGTTCGCTCTCACGCCTTACGCGCTCGCTGATCGCACGCTCGGCGAATTTGCGGTGCACTTCAGGATTCACGCGCCACTCCGTGACCACACCGCGTTTTTCGGTCACGGGTGAAACCCACGCTGCGAGCTCAAGCTGTGCCATGGCCGGCGCGATGTTTCGCCTGCCATCGTCGCGAAGGTCGTGATAGGCCCGGTAGATGTCGCGCTCGGTGATGGTGGACATGCCACGCGACAGGATCAGCCCCGCAATCCAACGCGCATGTTCGTGAGTAGGCGACAGGCCAATAACCTCGGCGTAGAACTTGTGCAGCGAGGGCAGGATCAGCCCGAAGAAAACGCGTACAGCCATTCTTGCGACCTCCGCGCTGATCTCTGCGCTGGGGGCGTCGCGACCCGTGAAGAGATCGCGTTGAGAGCGGTCGGTGATCACGTGGAAAATCAGCGTCAGGCGCGCTAGCTGCCCATCGCCTTTGCCCAGTGCCGAAGCGAGCCGTTTGTCAGTGCCTGGGCTGATCCCCATGCCGTGAATACGCCTCCGCGCTTCGTCGATTTCCCGTTGCGCGTCAGGCGCAAAAAAGTACTCCGTGGGCCAAGAGCTGAAATAGTCCGTGCGACTCGAAAAAAGCTCATTGACCAAAACGCGCCAGCTCTCAGCGGATCGTTCGTCTGCGCCTACGTCGTGGCCCTGCCCAGCGGGTGCTATTGGCAGGCATATGAAGCGCTGAATCAAGCCGTCATCATCCAGCTTCGCACCGATACGGCGCATTGGTTCCGGCTGGATACCACCAAGCATGCACAAGCTCAAGTTGGCAAGGAAGCGTTCACCCTTGCCCACCCGATCAACCGTGTAGGCGCCACCGTTGAAAGACTGTAGATAGAAAGGCTTGTCCTTTGAAGCGCCGGCCGGCCGGTAGACATCCATGCTGCCGAAAAAGCCGGTTAATTCGTCGTGCACGACGAGTATTCCCTCTTCATTGACTTCAAGGATGTTCACCAGTGCTTCGGTCGTGGTGTCGCCTGCAAGCACGCGCTGAGACTTCGGCTGTGGTGGCGTCGCGGCCTTCGCTTCTTTCGCCCGTGCAGCTTGAACAGTCCAGGCCTCTTCACGTTCCTTGTGCTCCCTTGCGAGTAAAGCCTGAAGCGCGTAGACAGGCGCCAGGATTGAAGCCATCGCGGGGCTCTTCTTTGAGGATGGATCACCTACAAATGCGACCCATAGGCGCGCCGATTCCCGCCATGTCTTATCGTGAGCCTTCACTCGAACCTTGAATCTGTCAGGGGTGAGTGCGGCGCATGCGACGATGGCAGTGAAAGCAGGAATGATGGGATCGCAACCCATGCGCCGCGCCGTGTCGATGGCCAGCGCTGTGATCAACGGCGGGAAGTCGGATGGGGTGAATTCAAGGTGCTGCGCGCTCGTTGCGAACATGTCCACGGGGTCTAGCTGCCTGCCAGTGGCCAGGTCTTCAAAGCCATGAAACTTTTCATAGGCACTCGACACAGCGCGAACAAGTTCACCGTCTCGATTTGCCGCTTTCCATCGCTCGGCGCCTGCACCATCGTTGATGAGCGCGCGAAGTGCTGCTAGCGCCAAAGCCTGATCGACGCGCCGAGCCGCACAGTGCGCAGCAAGGCGAACGATGTTGTCGTGAAGGTTTTCACCCTGTTGCACGGACATCACCATCTGACTAGTTTCCGCCGACGCAACTGAGGCTTCAAATCTGCCGTCAATCGGTGGGAATGCAGCCTCGATCTCTGCCCAGATGTAGGGCTCACGACTGCTCACGTGACTCAAGGTGACCAAATGCGGATGGGCGGGGTCTTTCTGGTGAAGGGTGCCAGGGAGACGGAGAACACGCGCAAAGTCCGTCGCACTTTTGTCCGCGTCATGGTCCAGCGCTAGGCGATTCATCACCGCGTCGTGCGCCTCATCGCTTGGAGCGGTTGTGCGCCAATATTTGTGCTGTTTGCCCGGCGACGATTCCACGACGATGTGCGGGTCGATCGGGAGTGAGTTGCTCGCTGTGGGCTTGTCGATGTCCGCCCAAATGGCGCAGGACTCCACGATGTTTGCGCGCTTGCGGCCCTGTCCATCCGTCCTATTCACGGCTATGAATACACCGGCTCCACGAGCCTGAAGCTCGACGATGCGTGGCCAATGGTCGCGCACCGTTCCATGGAAGATTGAGGCCACAGGGTCGTGGCCCGAATGCCCGGCATCACTGAACGTCTGGAACGTCATTTGCGCGTCTTCCGATCCACGCAGTGCAGCCACGAACCGCAAGGCCAGTTCGATGTCTGGCGAGGGACCAATACCCCGAGCATCTGTGTGCGAAATGATGTTTTGCATTGGGAACATTGCGCTAAATCGGGTGACTATTCGTGCACTCGGCGCTGTTGCTGAGCACGTACGAAAGGGCACCATGAGCACTTTTGAAAAATTGATGACGGAACTTGAAGCCACCTCGGTCAATGAGCGCAGCGATGCGCTGCATCGCGCGGCTGTGGAGGGACTTGCACAGTGGCCCGCAGAACGTGCAGCACAAGCCGTCGCCGCGCTTCGCGCGTTCGGCCATGAAGGAATTGCCGACGCGTTCGAAAACGCTGCGTGGGAAGCCAGCTTTGAACGACATCAGGCCGCGTGATTAGTGGCCGATTCGCCGAGCAATGCGCGGATGTCGGCGACCCTCCACATCAGGCGACCATGGACGCGCAGGGGCCGCAGGGGGCCGCTGCCGTCATAGCAAGCCCACTTGCGAAGGGTCTGCGACTTCCTCAGCAAGTAGTGGGCAGCAGTGGCCGTGTCAACGGCCGGTCGAGTCTCCGCCGCGAGGGGGGCGAACGAGGTGTGAAGAGGCTGGGTTTGCATGTGTCGTCCTTGATGGGTTTCATGCAGTTTCAGAGGTTCTCGAAAATTAGCCCTGCGGCTAGATTTCGTTGAAGATCAATCCCGATCAACTGCGTGCAGCCAGTTTCGTGAAGATTGCAGAAATCTCCCTGCCGCTCGATTTCGCATGCGCCCACAGCGGAGCGAAGCACCCCGAGCGGGGTACTTCCGTAAATCGATTTAAGGTGAGGGCTCCGGCCTACTGGCCGGCGAGCCTCAAGCGACTACACGCAGGTGCGTCGCGCTTTCTTCGGGTTTGAACGTTACGCCGGCTTGCTCAAGGAGCCACGCTTCGATCCGCACGTGATGGGCGCGAAGCAGGTCCAGCGGACGGCGAATGTAGTTCTGTTCGCGCACACCTTGCGGCGCATGCCCTTGAATCTGCGCACTGATGCCACCGGGGATGTCCAGCCATTCACAGAGGCTCGCAAAGCTGCGCCGCAGCCCGTGCAGGGTCAACTGCAGGCCAGCGGCTGCGCATGCCTGCCGGTGGGCAATGCTGGGCTCTGCAAGCCTGCCCGCCGCGCTTGTGGGGCTTGAGAAGACCCACTCATTGCGCCTAGGTAGCGCGCTGATCAGTTGATTGACATAGGGCGTGAGCGGGACCGCTCGCGTCCCTTCGATCTTGTCGCGCAGGTTCATCCCGTGCCATTGAAAATTCACGTCTTCCCATTTGAGCGCGGCCAGTTCCTCGCGTCGCGCGCCTGTGATCAGCAGGCACTGCAAGTACGCGGAAATCACCGGGTTCGGGATCGCGCGGACATGGGCAAACCACGCGGGTAACTGCTCGCGTTGCAGGTAGTCGTTTTTGGGCTTTGCTTTGCCAGCAACTTCGCGCGTTTTCTTTGCGCTGGCTGCTGTCGGGTCCGCTCTGCCTTTCAGGTCAGGCTCGGATGCTGCCCAGCGCAGAAAAGCTTTCAGCAATCGCAGCGCCAGGCGCACACGCGCCGGCCTGTCTTTGGCTTCAGTGGCTGCCCATGCCTCGACCGTGCTGGTGTCGAGGTCAATGAGTCGCGTCCCCATCAGCGGAGCCAGCGGGCCGGGCTTGGTTTTCACGCCGGGCAGGCGCGCACGTTGCTCGCCACCGGGCTGCGCCATCTTCAGATGGTCCGCGTAGTTGCGGTCACCCCAATGCGGCCGGCGCTCTTCTAGATACCGTTTCCAGGCTTCACTGACCGTCACAGCCGCAGCAACCTTTTCGGCCACCTGTGCAGCCTTCGCTGCTTCCTGCGCGCGTTGAATCTCGCGAGGGTCGTCTCCCTTGTCGAGCACGACGCGCAGCCGGTTGGCTTCGGCGCGAGCCTGCTCGATGCTCCATGACCGAACATCTCCAATGGTGCGCCGGATGGTCTGCCGGTTCAGCTTCGCTTCAAACACGAACGCCTTGGCACCCGCCTGTGTGACGCGAACTCGCAGTGCCGGTGCCTTGCTGTCCCTCAAGAATGCCTGCTGCTTCCCCTCTGGACACTTGAGCCGTTCGATGGCGCCAGATGTGATGTCAATCGCTTGGGCTAAGTCAGGGGCGTGGTCTTTGCGAGGGCGGGCCATAGCTTTTCCATGTAGCCACCATGTAGCCAAAAACGGGCTATTTTGATGGATTCTGATCAACACAGATCACTGGTCACTTTGCAAAAGCAAAACGTAACTCGTTGATTTTCATCGATTTTATACGCTATAATCAACACAGGTTAATGCCTGAATGATGGGATTGAAAATCCGCGTGTCGATGGTTCGATTCCGTCCCAGGCCACCAAACTTCTCGCAAAAGCCCATCCAACGCGATGGGCTTTTTCGTTTCCACTGGATGTCCCATGACCCATTCTTTGTCCGTGACGGACCGTGACGACCTGCTGGCCCGCTTCAGCGCAGGTCTCAGTATTCGCAACCTGCGCCACGTGGCCGAAGAAGCCCGGCTTGATGGTGAGAGCCTGAAGGAAGCTGTGGAGCGCTACGAGATCGACTACGCGTGGCATGTGCTTGGGTCGCAGCGCATGCTGGATGCGTGCAACGCCGCCCTCGGTGCGACGCTTGGTGAACCACTGAGCGACCTCCAACGGGGTCTTGTTCGCGAAGTCTTGCAGTCCACGGCGGCTGCGCAGCCCACCGACGCTCTGATGAGCTTCGACAACGACGTGCCGTTGCACCTCGCGCAGCTGCTTGAATCGCAGTTGGCCGACAGGTCGGTTGTCGAGTCTGCGTGAGCGCTCGAGTCGCCCGAGAGCAGACCGGACGCGGTGCTCAGGAGGCGCCGAGGCTGTCGAGCAATTTTTGCGCTTCGGCCGCTGAGGGGAAGTTGGGCGACAGCGCCAATGCCTCCTGAAGTGCCTTTCGTGCTTCTGCTTTGTTGCCGGCTTCGGCCAGTGCCTTGCCGAGGCGGTAGCGGATCGCTGGATCCTTGGGGGCGAGTTCGCTGGCTGTCTTGAGCGCGGCCACGGCACCTTTGCGGTTGCCCTGCGCCAGCAATGCCATCGCCAGCGTGTCGTGCAGTTGTGCCGCGCGCGGTGAAGCCGCCACCGCACGGCGTGCCCATGCCTCGGCCTGTTTGAGGTCTTGACCGCGCTCCACGGCCATGGAAGCCAGGTTGTTCAGCGCCACCGGTTGTTTGGGGTCGAGTGCAATGGTGCGTTGATAGGCTTTGACGGCTGCGTCAAGCTGTCCGCGCTGCTGCTCGACCATGCCGGTTCGCAGGTGTGGCAAGGCCAACTTGGGTGCCAGCTGCGACGCGCGTTCGTAGTGTTTCAGTGCCTGATCGTGCAGACCACGACCATCCAGCAGGTCACCCCGCAGGATGATCGCCTCGACCAGGGTCGGCTGGATCCGCAGCGCCCGGTCGACCGCCATCAAGGCTGCGTCGGGCTGTTTCCGTGCGAACTCGGCCCGAGCCAATGCCACGAGTGGGAGCGGATTGCCCTTCGCCAGCGAGGCGGCTTGGGTCAGTTCGGTTGCGGCTGCGGCGGGGTAGCCTGCCGACAGCAGCGCCTGGCCCAAGGCATAGCGCGCTCCTGCGTGCTCGGGGGAAATCGCCAGGGCCTCGCGGTAGAGCGCGATGGCCGCCTCGGCATCGCCGCGAGAGAGCAGCATGTCGGCAAGGTCGATGCGTGGTCGGAAGGCCTTGCTGTCCAGAGCCGCCGCCTGCTTCAGGGCCACTTCAGCATCGGCAAGTCGGCCCTTGAGCGCCAGGAAGCGGCCCCAGGACGCCTGCGCGTTGGCGTCGGTCGGGTTCGCTTTGACGGCCTGCTCGATCCAGCGGCCAGCGTCGTCGATTTTCCGGGAGAGGAAGGCGACTTCGCCCATGCCCAGCAAGGCGGAGACCATTTTGGGGTTCTGTCGCAAGGCGGTGCGAAAGCTGGTTTCGGCCGTTTTGAGATCGTTCTTGCCCAGCGCTTCGATGCCCCGCTGGTAAGCCTCTTCGGCCATGCCGGTGGCGGGTTTCGAAATGTCGTTCACCACCGGTGCTGCTGACAGATGCATGGTGGTGAAGCCGACGAGCAAAGCCAGCGTCAGCGCCACAACGGGCATGGGCCGACGGGGGATGGAGCGGGGCGTTTGTGTCATGAAACGATCTTAGCGGGAAGCCCATGAAAAAACCCCCGGACCAAGGCGGCGCGGGGGTGTTTGTCAAAGACGCCCGAAGGCGTCTTTGTTGTGAGGCTCAAGCCTGCTTGCGGCGGCGTGCGTAGCACAGGCCGGCGAGTGCCAAGCCCACCAGGGCCAGCGAGCCTGGCTCGGGAACTTCGCCACCGGGTTCCTGAGGCGTACCGCCCACACCGCTGAAGCCGAAGATGAAGGTGGGCGATCTGTCACCGGGCACCCCACCGGTACTCGATTGACCAAGTGAGTACAACTCGATGCCTGCTGCACCAATTGCGGCCAGCGCATCCGTCTCGTTGCCGGCGGCGCCGTAGAAGATGTTGAACGTGTATTCCTCGCCATCTTCCAGCGTGCCGAAGTTGAAGCGGAAGTAAGCTCCGTGATCCCTTGGTCCGTTGTCGGTGAAGTCGACATTCAGTGTGCCAGCTGCGCCGCTACTCTCCACCAATGGGTCAGAAGAGGCGAAACCGTCGTCGTGCGAGCGTTCAAGCAGCGTCGTGGTGGCTGTGCCTTTGATGGTGACATATTCGCTGAACTCCGTGGGTGGAATATCCCAGTCCATCACGCGGACGTACTTGACGTCGTTTACCGCAGCGCCGGTGGTGTTTTTGATGGTCACGGTGTTCTGGAACAGTGCGGAGGTCGCGCCAGAGACAGCGTAAGCCTGCGAGATGGTGAGCCCCGTCAAGCTACTCAGAGACGTTGTGGTGGTGACGCTGGTGGGCGTGACGTTGCTGACGACCCCCGCGGTAAGCCCAAAACTTCCACCCAGTTCGACGTTGGCGTGACCAGACGTGGTGCCGTTCACCGAAACGCCCCAGCCTTCGCAGAAACATCCAGGAGCGGTTGCATCTCGCCAATCCGCGCCTTCGCTCCCGCCAAAGTTGTAAGCCAGCCCAGTAAGGTCAGCGTTTTCGGTGATGTTGGGAGTGGTGTTCAGCGACCCATCGTTATTGACGCCGAGCGCCACGGTCGCGCTGTCCAGGATGCCGTTGTTGTAGATGATGGTGCCGGCGTGTGCGGCACCTGCAGCGATGCTGCCCAAGGCCAGCACGGCCGCAGCGATGGTGGAGTTGATGTGTTTCATAAAACGTCCTTTAGCGATACATACGGCGGTATTGCCCCCTCGGACGTCCTGATAGCAAAGCTTGGGCCAGCTTTTTTAGTTCTGAAATATCAATGACTTAAAAAATTCTTCGGCGATTTTTGTAGCGTCACTGTAAAGCGCTTCGACATACCAACCCGGGTATCCGGCGATGAAGGGGACTCGGGTGAAATGCGTTTTCAGCGCCAGCCGGGCGCCTTTTTCAACACGAAGTTCATCACCGGCTCGCCCGCCGGCCTGCCCTCGGCGGGGCGGCGGATGCCGCGCAGTTCCTGGCCGCAGCCGCTGGCGGTCACGTTGCCTTCCCACACCGCGTCCATGGTCACGCCGTCGGCCGATTCGTCGAGGTTGAACTCGCCGCCGGTGACATCGCCAGAGACCAGGGCGTTGTGGTCGTTGCCGGGCGTGGAGCGTTTGAGGTTGCCGCGCACGCTGCCCGGGTACTCGGGGTGGCGTTCGAACAGCAGTGCGCCGGTGGACGCGGGTATGGCTTCGCTGCCGCTGGTCTGTGGCCACAACACGAGTTGCCACAGACCGTAGAGCTGGGCGGGCGCCATGTCGGCGGGCGGTGTGCAGGCCGATGCGGGCGTTTGGGCCGAGGCGGGCAGGCAGACGGCCAGTGCCAAGGCAGCTGTTGCGAGCCAGTGATGTGGACGTGGCTTCATGGTGCGGTGTCGGCCGCCTTTTGCGCGGCCTGGTCGGTGGCGCGTTGTGCGAACTCGGCGCGCAGGGCGCGCAGTTTTTCGCGCGGGTCTTCTTTGGTGGTGTTCTGGTCCAGCGCCATTTCCTTGATGAAGCGGCTGGCCTGGCCGGGAATGCTTTCCCGGCCTTTCTTGCGGCGCTTGAGCCAGCTCACGGCCAGCGTGCGCTGCGCGCGCGTGATGCCCACGTACATCAGCCGGCGCTCTTCCTGCAGGCGCTGCGCCATGTTCTCGGCGGCGGCGTCGCTCTGGCCCGGCTCTTCATCCATCTTGAAGGGCAGCAGCCCTTCGTTCACACCGACCAGCATCACGTGCGGCCACTCCAGGCCTTTGGAGGCGTGCAGCGTGGAGAGCGTCACCACGTTCTGGTCTTTCTCGCGTTCGGAGAGGGTCGAGAGCAACGCAATCGTCTGCACCACCTCCATCAGGCTCTTGCGTTCGGCTTCCACCTGCACGCCCGCTTCGTCTTCGATCTGGCCCCCGCAGCGCCCGGCGACCCAGTCGCAGAAGTCCATCACGTTGATCCAGCGGGCAGCGGCGATCTTCTCGTTGTCTTCGCTCTCAAAGAGGTGTTTCTCGTACGCGATGTCCTTGAGCCATTCGGTGAGGAAGGCGCGCGCGGCTTCATGACCCACCGTGTGTTTGGCGCGGTACTCCAGCTCGTTCACCGCGCGGCCGAACTCGTGGAGGGTGGCCACGGCGCGCGCGGGCAGGGCGGTGCTCAGCGAGTTGGCGAACAGCGCTTCAAACAAGCTCAGTTTGTATTGCGTGGCAAAGCTGCCCAGCGCTTGCAGCGTGGTGTGGCCGATGCCGCGTTTGGGTGTGGTGGCCGAGCGCAGAAACGCCGGGTCGTCGTCGTTGTTCACCAGCAGGCGCAGCCAGGCGCAGAGGTCGCGGATCTCGGCCTTGTCAAAGAAGCTCTGACCGCCCGAGACCTTGTAGGGAATCTGCGCGCGGCGCAGCGACTGTTCGAACGGGCGCGCCATGTGGTTGGCGCGGTAGAGGATGGCGAAGTCGCGAAACTCCTTGTGCTGCGAATTCGAGCGCAGGCTCTGGATGCGCGCCACCGCGCGTTCGGCCTCGTGGTCTTCGTTGTCGGCGTCCACCACGCGCACCGGCTCACCTTCACCGAGGTCGCTCCACAGCGTTTTGGGAAACAGCTTGGGGTTGGGCCCGATCACGTTGTTGGCTGCGCGCAAGATCGCGCTGGTGGAGCGGTAGTTCTGCTCCAGCTTGATGACCTTGAGCTCGGGGAAGTCCTGCGGCAACCGCTTGAGGTTGTCCAGGGTGGCGCCGCGCCAGCCATAGATGCTTTGATCGTCGTCGCCCACGGCGGTGAAGCGCGCGCGCTCGCCCACCAGCAGCTTGAGCAGTTCGTACTGTGTGGCGTTGGTGTCCTGGTACTCGTCCACCAGCACATGCCCCATTTTTTTCTGCCAGCGCTCGCGCACATCGAGGTGCTCGGTCAGCAGTTTGAGGGGGAGTGAGATCAGGTCGTCGAAGTCCACGCTCTGGTAGGCGGTGAGGCGCTCCTCGTAGCGGCCCATGATGGTCGCGGTCACGCGCTCGTTCTCGTCTTTCGCCTGCGCGAGTGCCTGCGCCGCATTCAGGCCCGCGCTTTTCAACGCGCTGATGGCCCACTGCCAGCCGCGCGCGGTGGCGGCGTCGGTGGTGCCGCCGCAGTCCTTGAGCAGGCTGGTGATGTCGTCGGTGTCCAGAATGGAGAACTGTTTTTTCAGGCCAAGTGCTGCGCCGTCTTCGCGCAGCAGGCGCACGCCCAGCGCATGGAAGGTGCAGATCAGCACCTTCTTTGCATCGCGCCCCACCAACTGTTTGGCGCGCTCGCGCATTTCGGCCGCGGCCTTGTTGGTGAAGGTGATGGCGGCAATGCGTTCGGCCGCCAGCCCCGCCTGGATGAGCCGGCCGATCTTGTGCGTGATCACGCGCGTCTTGCCCGACCCGGCACCTGCCAGCACCAGACACGGCCCGCCCAGGTGGTTCACGGCTTCGAGTTGGGCGAGGTTCAGGCCGTTGGACATGGGGGCAAAAGGCGCGGGTAACGCAGCAAAAACACAGCGTCGGATCATACCGGGAGGGGTTGGCGCAACGGGGTTGCTGCTGCCTGAGACAATCGCCCCCGTGCTCAACATCCTGCTCGTCACATTTCCGTTTTTTGCGCTCGTGCTCGGCGGTTTTGTGGCCGCGCGGCGCAAGATGCTGCCGCTGGATGCGATCCCGGGGCTCAACGGCTTCGTGCTGTACTTTGCGCTGCCCTGTCTGCTCTACCGGTTCGGCTCCACCACACCGATTGCCGCCCTGCTCGATGCGTCGGTGATGGGGGTGTACCTGCTGTGCGGCCTGGTGATGGTCGCGTTTGCGGTGGTCATGACACTGAACGCCCGCATCCGCTGGAACGATGCCTCCATCGGTGCGCTGGTGGCGGCCTTTCCCAACACCGGCTTCATGGGCGTGCCTTTGCTGGCCGCGCTGTTGGGCCCGCAGGTGGCGGGCACGGTGATCCTCACGATCCTGGTGGACATGGTGGTCACCAGTTCGTTGTGCATCGCGCTATCGCGTCTGGACGAAACCGAAGGCCACGGCGGTCGGGCCATGCTGGACGCGGGCAAGAAGGCGCTGCGCGGCGTGATGGCCAATCCCATGCCCTGGTCCATCATCCTGGGGGCGGTGGCCTCTGCGTCTGCGTTCACCTTGCCCAAGCCGGTGGAACAAACCGTGTGGTTGCTGGCCGATGCGGCCTCACCGGTGGCGCTGTTCACCATCGGCGCGGTGCTGGCGCGTGCG
>LNFM01009954.1_pt1 | contig 13580 bp, 12 predicted proteins | sample 596031 | NCBI WGS metagenome assembly LNFM01 (sample SAMN04254537, study PRJNA301005) | activated carbon metagenome | isolation source: dual media filters at the Ann Arbor, Michigan drinking water treatment plant | place: USA: Ann Arbor
CCCTCGGCGCCCGCGCCTACGTCGACCCCGCCGCCTGCGTCATCGGCGACGTCCACCTGGGCGAGGACAGCTCGGTCTGGCCCGGCTGCGTGGTCCGCGGCGACGTCAACCACATCCGCATCGGCGCCCGCACCAATATCCAGGACGGCACCATCGTCCACGTCACGCACGAAGGCCCCTACACGCGGCCGGGCGGCTGGCCGACCCTGATCGGCGACGACGTCACCATCGGGCACGGCGCGATCATCCACGCCTGCACCATCGGCAACGCGGTGCTGATCGGCATGGGCGCGACGGTGCTGGACGGCGCGGTGGTCGAACAGCACGGCTTCGTCGGCGCCGGCGCCGTGGTGCCGCCGGGCAAGACCGTGCGCAGCGGCGAGCTCTGGCTGGGCAACCCGGCCAAGCCGGTGCGCCAGCTCAGCGACAAGGAAATCGAGCAGCTCTACTACAGCGCCAAGCACTACGTCCGCCTCAAGGACGAGTACCTGCAGGCCTGAAAAAGGTCGGAGTGACGCGGCCGCTTACTCGCGGCTGAAGCCGGAACGCAGCTGCCAGCGGCCGCCGGTGTAGTCGGTGGTCAGCGGCGTGCCCGCGTTCACCCAGTAGCTTTCGCGGTTGAACATCGCCTCCGGGCGGTATTCGGGCAACTGGCTGGCCAGCGGCAGCGCGCGCCCGGGGCGCTTGTGCGTGGCTTCGAGCAGGTAGGTGCGGGCGCCGTCGAGCACGACGACCCAGGCGTGGCCTTCCTCGCGCAGCCGGCCCAGCACCACGCGCGCGTCCAGGCCCAGGCCGATCAGCCAGTCGGCCAGCGCGATCGCGTGGTCCTCGCAGTCGCCCTGCGGGTAGTAGAAGGCTTCGCGCGAGGTCTGCCAGAGCTCGGGCATGCCCGGGTACTGGTCGTGGTCGTAGGCGTACTGCTTGCGCTGTGCCAGCGTCACCAGCGGCACCCAGGGTTCGACGCCCTCGAAGGGCACGTAGCCGACGAGATAGGCATTCGCGAAATGGTGGCGGCGATCCAGTCCCGGCGCCACCGTGGTGACCGTCTCGTCGTTGAGCAGCCAGGCGAAAGCCATCCAGGTCTCGGCATGGCCGCCTGCACGAAGCGAATGCGCGACCTGGGCTTCGTCGATGCGCAGGCCGTTGGCGAGCTGGATCACGCGGGTCTCCGGCGGCGCGGCGAAGTCATCGCCGGGCGCGCCGGGCGCGGGAAAGTGCGGCAGCGCCTCGCCGGCCGGGATGTCGCCGCGGTCAGGCAGCGGCACCGGGCCCTCGCAGGCGCGCAGCGACATCAGCGCCAGCCCGATCGCCAGCATCCACGCCACGGCCGAGCCACTCCCGCCGCGATTCATCCGCGCAGGCCGAACACCGTGACGATGGCGACGAACAGCAGGATGGTGGACGCGAAAATCGCGACCGCCAGGTTGCCCTTCTGCAGCTCCTGCTCGATGTCGATGTGCTTGAGCAGCTTGCGGTCGATGAACTGCAGGCCCAGCACCGCGACCACCAGCGCGATCAGCGTCTGGATGATGTTGAGGCCGAGGTTGAAGAAGGTGGCGATCAGGAAGTCGGAGGTCATGCGGGTTCCATCGGGTCAGGCCGCTCGGATTCAAACGGATATTTACTCTGACCCCTCTTAGTCGGCGGTGTGGAGGGCGTCGGCGTGGGCGCGGAGTTCGGCGTAGACCTCGTCGGTCTCGGGGCGGCGGCCGTGCCAGATCGCGAAGCTTTCGGCGGCCTGTTCGACCAGCATGCCGAGGCCATCAATGCGCGGCTCGCAGCCGGCGGCCTGGGCCCAGGCGAGGAAGGGGATCGCCGCTTCGCCGTAGCTCAGGTCCACCGCCAGGGCGCGCGCCTCAGCCAGCCGGAAGGGCAGCTTCAACTCGGATTCGCTCAGGCCGGCCGAGGTGGCGTTGACGATCATGTCGTAGTTGCCCAGGTTCGGCAGGTCGGCGAGATAGCGCGTATGCACGCGATCCGGCTCGCCCAGCGCGTCGGCCAGCGCGTCGGCCTTCTCCGGCGTGCGGTTGACGATCCACAGCGCCTGGATGCCGGCATCAAGCAGGGCCGGGGCAACGCCGCGGGCGGCGCCGCCGGCGCCGAGCAGCAGCACGCGACGCGCGCGCAGGTCCAGGCTGTGGCGCTCGGTCAGGTCGCGCACCAGGCCTTCGCCGTCGGTGTTGTCGCCGTGCCAGGCCGAACCGACGCGGGTCAGCGTGTTCACCGCGCCGGCGCGGCGGGCGCGGTCGCTGAGCTGGCTGCACAGGGCGGCGGCGCGCTCCTTGTGCGGCAGCGTGACGTTGGCGCCGCGGCCGCCGACGGTGCCGAAGGCGTGGATCGCGGTGGCGAAGTCGGCGGGGCTGGCGTCGATCGCGACGTAGTCCATCGAAATACCGGCCTGCCTGGCGAACGCGGCGTGGATCCGCGGCGACAGCGAGTGTGCAACGGGGTGTCCGAAGACGGCGTATTTCGCGATCATGTCATTCCTCCTTGAGCCAGCGCGCGGCATCCAGCGCGAAATAGGTCAGCACGCCGTCGGCACCGGCGCGCTTGATCGACACCAGCGCCTCCAGCGCGCAGGCGCGTTCGTCCAGCCAGCCGTTGAGCGCGGCGGCCTTGAGCATCGCGTATTCGCCGCTGACCTGGTAGACGAAGGTCGGCGCACCGAAGTGATCCTTCACGCGGCGGACGATGTCGAGGTAGGGCAGGCCCGGCTTGATCATCACCATGTCCGCGCCTTCCTCGAGGTCCATCCCGACTTCGCGCAGGGCTTCGTCGGAATTGGCGGGGTCCATCTGGTAGGTGTGCTTGTTGCCCTTGCCGAGCGCACCGGCGCTGCCGACCGCGTCGCGGAACGGGCCGTAGAAGCTCGAGGCGTACTTCGCGGAGTACGCGAGGATGCGGGTGTTGAGGTGGCCGTTCTCTTCCAGCGCCTCGCGGATGGCGCTGATGCGGCCGTCCATCATGTCGCTGGGCGCGACCACGTCGGCGCCGGCATCCGCATGCGACAGCGCCTGCAGCACCAGCGCCTCGACCGTCCCGTCGTTGATCACATAGCCAGCGTCGTCCACCAGGCCGTCCTGGCCGTGGGTGGTGTACGGATCGAGCGCGACGTCGGTGATGACGCCCAGCTCGGGGAAGCGCTGCTTGAGGGCGCGGATGGCGCGCTGGGCCAGGCCGTTGTCGTCCCACGCGGCGGCGGCATCCAGCGACTTCGCTTCGGGCGCGGTGACCGGGAACAGCACGATGGCGGGAATATTCAGCGACACCGCCTGTTCGGCCGTGCGCAGCAGTTCATCGATCGAGAGACGCTCGACGCCAGGCATCGAGGCGACCGCGGCGCGGCCCTGCAGCTCGTGGATGAAGACCGGCAGGATCAGGTCATCGGCGCTGAGCCGATGCTCGCGCATCAGGCGCCGGGAGAACTCGTCGCGGCGCATGCGCCGGGGGCGGGTGTACGGGTAGGACATGGCGGGCCTGCAGGAAACGCGGATCGCGTCCCCCGATGATACGCCGGTGGCCGGGACACGCGCCGGCGGCCACAAGCCGCCCGGGGCCCGAAGGCCCGCGGGCAGCCGCGATCAGGCTTTATATTTTACCCATCAACAGCAGGATGAGGATGATGACCACCACCAGGCCGAGGCCGCCGGTGGGACCATAGCCCCAGTTCTTGCTGTGGCCCCAGGTGGGAAGCGCGCCGACCAGCAACAGGATCAGGATGATTAGAAGAATGGTGCCAATGCTCATGGGATGCTCCGGATTCGTGATAAGTCGGCCTGCAGCAGCACTGTGCCGACTTGCTGGAAGCATGGAGTCGGCCGTTCGCACGCTCTGTACGCCACCGCACACAGCACCGCCGCTATTTGAACGGTCGCCCTCTGGTTCGGGCCCGGACGCTCTGCGTTGACGACTTCCCTGCTTGCGGGCGCCCGCCCGCCGCGCCAGGTCCGCGCCTGCCTGTGGCTGCTGGCGCTGCTGGCCGCGGCCTGCTGGCTGGCGCTGCTGCTGCCGGGGCACGACCCGCACCGCCCGGACTGGGGCGCGCTGTCCTCGCCTCCCTCGCTGGCCAGCGGCCACTGGTTCGGTACCGACGCGATCGGCCGCGACATCCTGGCGCGCACCCTGGCCGGCGGCAGGCTGTCGCTGACCATCGGCGCGCTGGCCACGGTGATGGCGCTGGTGATCGGACTGGCCTACGGCGCGATCGCCGGCTATGCCGGCGGCCGGGTCGAGCGGGCGATGGTGCGCGTGCTCGACCTGATGTCGGCCCTGCCCTTCCTGCTGATCGTGATCCTGCTGCTGGCGCTGTTCGGGCGCTCGCTGTGGCTGCTGCTGGCGGCGATCGGTGGCTACGTGTGGATCGATCTCGCGCGCGTGGTCCGCGCCGAGGCCGCGCGCCTGCGCGAGGCGCCGTTCGTGCTGGCGGCGCGCGCGGCCGGCGCGCGCTTCGACCAGGTGCTGCGCTGGCACCTGCTGCCCAACCTGCTGCCGCTGGCGGTGGTTTACCTGGGCCTGATCCTGCCGCAGGCGATCCTGGTCGAGAGCTTCCTGGGTTTCCTGGGCCTGGGCGTGGACGAACCCGCCGCGAGCTGGGGAACCCTGCTGTACGAAGGCAGCCAGGAGCTCGACACCGCGCCCTGGTCACTGCTGTTCCCGGCCGGCTTCCTGGTCGCGACGCTGGCCAGTTTCCAGTTCCTCGGCGACGGCCTGCGCGACTGGCTCGACGTGCGCGGGGGTGGCGCGTGAGCACGCTGCTCAGTCTGCGCGGCCTCGAAGTGACCGCCGCCGGACGCCGCCTGCTCGGCCCGCTGGATCTGGACCTGGCTGAAGGCGAATGCCTGGGCCTGGTCGGCGAGAGCGGCAGCGGCAAGAGCCTGACCGTGCTGTCCCTGCTCGGCTTGCTGCCGCAGGGCCTCTCCGCCCGCGGCACGCTGTCGTGGCAGGGCGAGGCGCTTGACGCCGGCGGTCGCGGCCACGTCGCCCTGCGCGGCCGCGCGATCGCGTGGATGCCGCAGGACCCGCAGGCCAGCCTGCACCCGCTGCGCCGGGTCGGCGCCCCGCTGGTGGAAAGCCTGCGCGTGCTGCGCGGGCTCGACGCGGCCGCGGCCCGCCGCGAAGCGCTGGCGCTGTTCGAGCGCCTGCAGCTGCCGACGCCCGCCGCAATGATGGACCGCTATCCGCACGAACTCTCGGGCGGGCAGCGCCAGCGCGTGCTTCTGGCGCTCGCGCTCGCCGGGTCGCCGAAGCTGCTGCTCGCCGACGAACCGACGTCGGCGCTGGACCCCCGGCTGGCGAAGGAATCGCTGGACCTGATCGATGGACTCCGGCGCGAACTGGGCCTGGCGGTGCTGCTGGTCAGCCACGACCTGCCGCTGGTGGCCGCGTACGCGCAGCGGGTCGCGATCCTGCGCCAGGGCGAATGCGTCGAGGCCGGCGACGCGGCCACGGTGTTCGCGCATCCGGCCCACGACTACACCCGGGAGCTGCTCGCGGCCGACCGGCTGCCGGCGCCGGAGCCCTCGACGCCGGGCCCGAGGCTGCTGCAGGTCGACCAGCTCAGCGTGCACTATCCGCGCGCGCCGTTCGCCGCGCTGCAGGACGCCAGCCTGTCCCTGCACCGCGGCGAGTGCCTGGCCCTGGTCGGCGAAAGCGGCAGCGGCAAGAGCACCCTGGGCCGGGCCCTGCTGCGGCTGGTCCGGCGCGGCGCGCAGGGCCGCATCCTGCTCGACGGCGAGGACCTGCTGCTGGCCGATCGCGGCCGGCTCCGGGCGCTGCGCCGGCGCATCGGCGTCGTGTTCCAGGACCCTTACGCGTCGCTGGACCCGCGCATGCGGATCGGAGCGATCATCGCCGAGCCGCTTCGAATCCACGACCTGGGCCCGGCGGCGTCGCACCCGGCGCGGGTGGCCGGCCTGCTCGCGTCGGTCGGGCTGGATCCGGCCCTGGCCGGCCGCTGGCCGCACCAACTCTCCGGCGGCCAGCGCCAGCGCGTGGCCATTGCCCGGGCCCTGGCCACCGACCCCGACCTGCTGGTCTGCGACGAGGCGGTCTCGGCGCTCGACGCCCACCACCGGGCAGGCGTGCTGGCCCTGCTGGCCCGGCTCAAGCGCGAGCGGGGGCTGGCCCTGCTATTCATCACCCACGACTTCGGGGCGGCCCGGGCCCTGGCCGAGCGCACGGCCGTCATCGTCGACGGCCGGCTGCAGGCCTGCGGAGACACCGCGACGGTGCTGGCGGGCAGCTCCCGGACCGGCTGATACACTGGCCTTCACGCCCCGGGGAAGGGGGATGGATTCCAGATGCCGCAAAGCCCTCTAGCGCCCAGCCACGCGGCAGCCACCGTCACGGAACTGGCCAGGACCGACGAAAACGCCGCCCTGGCCGCCGAGGTCCAGCGCCTGCGGGTGGACGTCGAGCGCCTGGGCCGCGCCGAGCGGCTGCAGCGCGCGCTGTTCGCGATCAGCGACCTGGCCAGCTCCGACGAGGACACGGCGACGGTGCTGCGCGGCCTGCACGAGATCGTCGGCCGGCTGATGTACGCCGAGAACTTCTACATCGTGCGGTTCTCGCCCGAGACCGAGTCCATGCGCTTCGTCTACTTCGCCGACAGCCTGGACCCGGTCTGCCCGGACCCGGAGGAGGAGTTCACCGCCGACAAGATGGCCAACAGCCTGACCCTGGCCCTGATCCGCCGCGGCCGGCCGGTGCTGGGCCCGTCCGACCAGGTGCGACTTGAGCTGGAAGTCTCCCGCGACGAGACCCTGGGCCCGGACAGCGAGGACTGGCTGGGCGTGCCGATGGTCGACGACGGCGTGGTGCGCGGCGCGGTGGTGGTGCAGAGCTACGATCCGGACTCGCGCTACACCGAGGACGACCGGGCCCTGCTCGGCTATGTCGCCCAGCACATCCTGACCGCCCTCGCCCGCCGCGAGGCGCAGGAAGAGCTCGAGCGCCGCGTCGCCGAGCGCACCCGCGAGCTGCGCGAGCAGGTCACCGAGCGCGAGCGCAGCGAGAAGCTGCAGGCCGCGCTGTTCCGCATCGCCGAACAGGCGGGCCGCAGCGAAAGCATCGAAGTCTTCTATGCCGAGGTCCACGGCATCGTCAGCGACCTGCTTGACGCGCGGAACTTCTTCATCGCCCTGCTCACCGAAGACCGGAAGGAGCTCGACTTCCCGTACTCGGTGGACGAACGCGACCAGAAGCGCCCTCGCCGCCGGCTCGCCCGCGGCCTCACCGAATTCGTGCTCAACACCGGTGCACCGCTGCTGGCCGACCGCGAGGAAGTGCGGGCACTGGTGGCCAGCGGCCAGGTGCTGTCCTTCGGCACGCCCTCGGTGTGCTGGCTGGGCGTGCCGCTGCACCTCGACGGCAAGGCCGCCGGCGTGATCGCGGTGCAGAGCTACACCCCGGACTACCTCTACACCCGGCGCGACCAGGAACTGCTGAACTTCGTCTCCTTCCATATCGCACAGGCGCTGGAGCGCCGGCGCGCGAACGAATCGCTGCGGCTGGCCTACGCCGAACTCGAGCAGCGCGTGGCCTCGCGCACCAGCGAGCTGGCCGACGCCAACCGCGAGCTGCTCGACCAGATCTCGGTGCGCGAGCGGATGGAGCTCAAGCTCAAGCACGAAGCCCTGCACGACACCCTGACCGGGCTGCCCAACCGCAGCCACCTGCTGGGCCGGATGGGCCAGGCGCTGTCGCGCTTCCGCGCCGACGAGCGGCAGCTGTTCGCGGTGCTGTTCCTCGACCTCGACCGCTTCAAGGTGGTCAACGACTCGGTCGGCCACCTGGTCGGCGACGAACTGCTGAAGGAAGCCGCGCGCCGCATCGGCGGCTGCGTGCGCGACCCGGACATGGTCGCGCGCCTGGGCGGCGACGAGTTCGCGATCGTGCTCGACTTCATCCACACCGCCGACGACGCGGTGGCGGTGGCCGAGCGCGTGATCGTCGCCCTGGCCGAGCCGATGCGCATCGCCGGCAAGGAGCTCTACACCTCGGCCAGCATCGGCATCGCCCTGGTGGACGGCCGCTACCGCCGCCCCGAGGAGCTGCTGCGCGACGCCGACGTGGCGATGTACCGCGCCAAGGCCACCGGCCGGCAGCGCTACGCGCTGTTCGACGAGCACCTGCACGAAGCGGCGCTGAAGCTGCTCGAGCTCGAGGGAGACCTGCGCCGCTCGCTGCAGCGCCACGAGTTCGAACCCTATTACCAGCCGATCATCAACCTGGCCGACGGCGGCCTGGTCGGCTTCGAGGCGCTGATGCGCTGGCACCACCCGGCGCGCGGCCTGAGCACGCCGGGCGACTTCATCGGCATCGCCGAGGAAACCGGCAGCCTCGAGCACATGGACTGGCAGATCTACGACCTGGTCTGCCGCGACATCAAGCGGCTGTCGGCGCGCAACGCCTACACCACGCTCAACGTCTCGCCGAGGCACCTGCGCGCGAGCGACTTCGACCAGCGCCTCCTCGAACTGATGTCGCGGCATGGCGTGAAGCCGGGCCATCTGCGCCTGGAGGTGACCGAGGGCGCCCTGCTGGAGCAGCCCGAGGAAGTGAACGCCTGCCTGGGCCGCCTGCGCGAGGCCGGCGTGCTGACCCTGCTCGACGATTTCGGCACCGGCTATTCCTCGCTCAGCTACCTGCACCGCTTCCCGCTGCACGGCCTGAAGATCGACCGCAGCTTCGTCGCCGAACTGCGCAGCGGCGAGAGCGGCGGCAGCACCGCGATCGTCCGCGCGATCCGGCTGCTGGCCGATTCGCTGGGGCTGGAGGTGATCGCCGAAGGCATCGAGACCGAGCAGCAGCGCTACCAGCTGCGCCTGCTCGGCCTGAGCCTGGGCCAGGGCTATTTCTTCGCGAAACCGGCCTCGGCAAGCGCCATCCTCGCGCGCTACGGCATGGAAGACGGGCTGGTCGGCTAGGGCGACAGCATGCCTTCGGCGCGCAGCCAGGCGATGGTGTCGGCCAGCAGCGACGGCAGCGGCGTGCCGCGGTAGCCGAGCTCACGCTCGGCCTTGCCGGAATCCACCTTCAGGTCGTGGCAGGTGAACGCGACCGCGGCCGGCGTCAGGTCGGGCCGCCTGCGGGTGATCCGGGAGCCCAGGTCCAGCGTCCGCGCGATGCCGCGCAGCAGCCAGGCCGGCATCGGCTTCGATGGCGTGGGCTTGCCAAGCTGCCGACCGATCTCGGTGACCAGGGCCTGGAAGCTGGCGTGCTCGCCGCCGACCAACCAGGTTTCATCGCGCGCCGGCTGGCGCCACGCGCGGACCTGGGCGCGCGCGATCTCGCGCACGTCGGCGAAGGCGCCCGAGCCCGGCGGCGCGCCCGGCAGCTTGCCGGCGTCGACCAGGCGGATCAGGTTCGACCAGTTGTTGCGGTCGCCCGGACCGAGGATGTGCGAGGGCTGGAAGATCAGGAACGGCAGGCCGGACTCGCGCACCTGGCGCTCCGCCGCGTACTTGGTGCGCTCGTAGTTGATCCAGGAGTCGGCGCCGCGCTGGGTCACGTCCTCGCGCAGCACGCCGTGGACGAGATGCGAATACGCCGACACGCTGGAGGTGTGCACGAAAGTCGTGACGCCCGCCGCCCGCGCGGCTTCGAGCAGTCGCGCGGTGCCGCCGACATTGGTCTCGGTCTGGGCGGCGTCGCCCGGGCCCCAGTTGTTGGTGTCGGCGGCGGCGTGGAAGACCGCCGAAATGCCCTCCATCGCGGCGGCCAGCGCGGGCGCGTCCCCCAAGTCCCCGCGCACCGGCGTCGCACCGGTCGCCGCGACTCCGGCATCGCCGCCCGCGCTGCGGGACAGGCCGCGCACGGTTGCGCCGTCGGCGACCAGTTCGCGCAGCAGGTGCTGGCCAAGGAAGCCGGTGGCGCCAGTAACTAGGACCTTGGGCATGGCGTCATTCCTGCTTCGGCCTGGGGTCGGGATCGAGCTTGAAGCCTACATGTAACGCCGTGAAGCCCAACGACTGGTAGATCCTCGCCGGGCGCCACCAGCCGCCCGCATGCCTTCAAGCTGACGACGCAGCATGCCGCGCCTCGCTGGACGGATCGGGATGTCGGACATGACTCCCTCTCAATCCAGGGCCAGCGGCTCGGTGTGCACCGTATCCCGCGCGTTCCAGTACCAGTAGAAGAACCCCTTCCTGGCCTGCAGCAAGGTATCGGTGAGCAGGGTGTCCTGGCGGAGGTTTCCCCAGCACGCGCGCGCGGAGTTCCGGTTGTTGTGCAGGTCGATGCACTCGGCGCCGGGGTGGGACGGTTTCGGCGGGATGTAGAGGGCGCTGCCGCGCGGCACCCACAAGTCGGCCAGGCAGATCTTTCCGAGCCTGGGCCAGTAGCGCCCGACGGAGGTAACCAGGGGCAGGTGCGGGTCGATCGAAGCGAAGACGTGGGGGAAGTCGTGATGCTCGAGGTCGGTGCACACGACGCTCAGCAGCCGGTTGCCCGTGTCCTGGTAAGGCGACCAGTGCCCGGCAAACACGCCGTACTCGTACTCGATCTGAGAAAGATTCAGCACCGGGCTCTCCAGGCGCACCGCCTCGCCCGGCTCCACCAGGGTGATGCCGAAGGCCGCGGCCACGTCGCGGGTGGCCCACATCGGCTTGTACGCCACCTGTTCGGCCACGAAGCCAAGCTCGGTCTCGATGCCATAGGGCGGCGTCTTCTTGACGCCCTTGATCCGGGACACCAGGTACGGGTTGCCCATCTCGACGCGCGGGTCGGTCGGCGCGGCCTCGATCAGCCGGGCGCGCCGCGAGGGCGCCTTCATGTAGCGGGGCCGGCCGCCGTCATTGAAAAAGTACGGAGTCCTGATCAGGTCGACGGCCGCCTCGCTCTTCTCACGAATGAAAACCGGCACCGCAAACTTCATTTCCGCCATGGTTCCCCCGCCCCTCTCCCGGCTTGCCGACAACTATACTGGTCCCATGCCCGCCAGCCCCACGCCGCCCGACCAACTCCTTCAGCTGTTGCCGGACGTCGTGCTCCAGACCGACTCGCAGTGGGTGATCACCTTCCTGAACCCGGCTTGGCGGGCCGTCACCGGGCACCCGCTGCAATCGTCGGTCGGCCAGTCCCTGCTCGAATTCGTCCATCCCGACGACCGGGGCACCCTGCGATCGGGCATGCCGGTGTTCCGCCTGCGCTTTGCCGACGGCGACTACCGGTGGGTGCGCCTGCGGCTGCAGGCCGATGTAGACGCCCACGACCGCCTGCTCAGCCGCCAGGGCCTGCTGATCGAGATCACCGAGGTCACCGAGCAGGTGCTGGTCGAGGTGCGCCAGCGCTTCCTGCGCCTGCTCGAAACGATCGATGGCGTGGTCTGGGAGGCCGAGCGTGGCGTGGGCAACACCTTCCTCAGCCCGCAGGTCGAGCGCCTGTTCGGCTATACGGTCGAGGAATGGCGTTCCGACCCGGGGTTCTGGCGCGCGCAAGTGCATCCGGACGACTTCGACGCGGCGCATGCCATCGACGAGGCCGCATACGACGCCAGCCACAGTTACGCGTATGAGATGAGCTACCGGCTGATCGCCAAGTGCGGCAAGGTCGTGTGGGTGCGCGACCTGTGCCGGGTGATTGTCGAGCCGGGCCGGCCGAACCGCATGATCGGACTGATGATCGACGTAAGCCGGCAGAAGCAGACGGAGCTCGAGCTGGTGCAGTCCGACGACCGGTACGCGCTCGCCACCCGGGGCTCCAACGATGGCATCTGGGACTGGAACCTGAAGGAGGACGTATTGCACGCGTCCCAGCGGTTCCACGAGATCCTCGGGCTGGCCGGCAGCGGCGACCATCATGACGGCGGTTGGCGCTTCCTCGAACGGCTGATCGACCCGGATGACCGCGAGCGTGTCCAGGCCACCTATCTCAGGCATCTGGAGGGTGGCAGCCCGAACTTCTCGGTGGACTTCCGCGCGCTGCATTCGTCGGGGCGCCCGGTGTGGGTCAACTGGCGCGGCGTCGCCCGGTTCGAGCAGGGCGTGCCGGTGCGGATGGCGGGGTCACTGAGCGACCTGGCGGAACGCGGCAGCTCCTACGACTTCCTGACGAGCCTGCCGGGGCGGCCACTGTTCCAGGACCGGCTCGAGCACGCGATCGCGCTGCAGCAGGCGGCGGCACCGGGCGACGCCGCGAACTTCGCGGTGCTGCTGCTGGACCTGGACCAGTTCAAGGCGGTCAATGACACGCTCGGGCACCATGCCGGCGACCAGCTTCTGCAGCAGGTGGCGCGCCGGCTGGAGGCCAGCGTCCGACCCGCCGACCTGGTGGCCCGCATGAGTGGCGATGAATTCAACGTGCTGCTCGAGTCCGTGGATCCCGCCACGGCCGCCGACCGGGTGCAGCAGATCTCGGTCGCCCTCGCGGCGCCTTATCAGCTCGACGCGCAGGCGGTGACGGTCGTCGCGAGTATCGGCGTGGTCGTCAGCCGGGCCGGGTTCGCGACCACCGACGAGTACCTGCGCGCCGCCGATACGGCCATGTACCAGGCCAAGAGCCAACGGCTGGGCGTGTGCCTGTTTGAGCACTGAGCGCGGGCAGGATAATCTGGCATGCCTGTCGGGGGGCGCAGGGCCTAGCACCGCTTCATGCTCGACGCGGGTGATGCGGGCGAAGGCCGTCGCCGGCCTGGGCGCGGTAGGCGCCGCCGCCCTTGCCACCTGGGGTGAGAACCTCGGAACGGCAACAGCAGCAAGCCGATGACCCCGGCGGGAGCGACTTGGAACCGCGCCTCCCCGCGCGCGATGCGCAGGAGTGCGAACGCACTAAGGGCGCCGCCGGTAACCATTGGCGGGACGATGCAGTAGACGGCGAAATGGTGCGCCTCCGGGGAGGACCTGAAATAGGAGGGCTTAAGGCTGCGCTACCGGTTCGATGCTCCCGATGCGGTCAACGCTCATCCCGAGCGGGCCGCGGCGTCCAACCACGCCGACCGTCACCTGCAGGTCGGGGAATCGGTAGTAGGCCTCCTCGGAGACGCACAGGTGGGAAGAAAAGATTTCCCCCATGGGGCCACCAATGAGTTGGTAGCCGCATTCTCGCCTGCCGTAGCTCCGGTCGGTCCACATGCGGAAGTCCTGCTGGAACTGCTCGCCCGCGGCCAGGGTGATGAGGTAGGGGAGGGTCTTCGTCAGCACCGGGACATAGGCGAAGGCGAGTATCATGACGGCGCAGATCAAGGCGAGCACGAGGGCGACGGGGTTGGCGGGCGGTCGAGCGCGCCCTTCCGCCCTGGCCCCGGACCCGGACCCGGACCCGATGTGAGGATGTGGGCGAGCGCCGCCGCGGGGTAGAACCCGGAGCCCGTTCATACGGGCTATGCCAACCCGAGCGCGGCATAGGACGAAATGCTGCCCATCGATCTAGTCGCAGCCGGTGGGTAGCCGACAAGCTCTTGAGGCGCGCAGAGAATAGACCAGGGCGTTTCTGCATACCTCTGCAGGCGACCAGGCCTGCGGGGATAAGGGGTGCACGCCGTGCCGGTGCACGCGGAGGTCCGGCGGCTGAAGCTGCGGGAAGGGCTGTCGATCAGCGAGATTGCCCGGCGGACCAGGACGAACTGAGCACCGGGCCGCGGA
>LNFM01016399.1_pt1 | contig 13580 bp, 12 predicted proteins | sample 596031 | NCBI WGS metagenome assembly LNFM01 (sample SAMN04254537, study PRJNA301005) | activated carbon metagenome | isolation source: dual media filters at the Ann Arbor, Michigan drinking water treatment plant | place: USA: Ann Arbor
ACAGCGAACAACGCAAGCGGGCGTTTCAGCATCGATTCGAGCACGCCGAGATATCCGCGGCGCAGCTTCTCGAAGCCGCGCTCGAAGCCCGCGTGCCAGCCGGAATGGGTGCTGTCGTCGTGTTCCTCGAGCAGCGCACGCGCCATCACCGACACCACCGTGCGTGACAGGATGTACGAGGCCGCCACGGCGAACACCACCGCCAGGGCCATCGGCGTGAACAGGTACTTGGCCGCGCCCGTGAGCAGCAGTACCGGCAGGAACACCACGCAGATGCACAGCATCGACACGAACGCGGGCACCACGATCTCGCGTGCGCCGTCGAGAATGGCGGTGGTGATCGGCTTGCCCATGGACAGGTGGCGGTGGATGTTTTCCACGTTCACCGTGGCGTCGTCCACGAGAATGCCCACCGCGAGCGCCAGCCCGCCCAGCGTCATCAGGTTGAGCGTGTGGCCCATGGCGCCCAGCAGCAGGATCGACAGCATCACCGCGAGCGGGATCGAGACGACCACGATCAGGGTGGAGCGCCAGGTGCCGAGGAAGAGCAGCACCAGCAAACCGGTGAGGCCGGCTGCGATCAGGCCTTCGATGACGACGGCGCGCATGGCGTTGACCACGAACACCGACTGATCGAAGAGAAACGAAAGCTTGAGTCCTTCGGGCAGTTCCACTTTGGCGAGCCGTGCGCGTGCTTCACGGATGATGTCGAGCGTGGATGCGCTGCCGCTCTTCAGCACCGTGAGCAGGCTCGACTTGCGCCCGTCGTGCCGCACCAGGCTGGTCTGTTCGTTGTAGCCGTCGCGCACCGTGGCGACGTCGCGGATGTAGGTCACGCGCTCGCCGCTCACACGCACCGGCAGGTCGCCGATCTCGTCGATCTTCTCCGGACTGTTGTTGAGCGCGAGGATGTACTCGCGCGGACCGATCTGCGTCGAACCCGTGGGCAGGTTCACGTTCTGCCGGATCAGCGCGTCGTTGATGTCCTTCACCGTGACGCCGCGCGCCTGCATCTTGTCGGGCTCGGCGTCGATCATGATGAGGCGCGGCCGGCCGCCATAGGGCAGCGGCACCGTGGTGCCCGGCACCGGGATCACCTCGTTGCGCACCAGCCACAGCCCTTTGTCGTAGAGCTCCTGCTCGGTCATGGTGTCGCTGCCCAGCGCGATCTGCAGGATCGGCACACTCGATGCGTTGTATTGCACGATCTGCGGCGGCGTCTGGCCGGGCGGCATGCGCCGGATGATCGTCTGCGACGTGGCGGTGATCTCCGCCACCGCCTGCTCGATCTTCACGTTCGGCTGGAAGTAGATGCGGATCACGTTCTTGCCGTAGATCGTGGTCGACTCGATCCGGCGCACGTTGCTCACCGTGGTGCTGATCTGCTGCTCGGAGAAGATCGTCACCTGTTTCTCGTACGCGTCGGCCGGAATGCCCACGTACTGCCAGATGAGAGTGACGATGGGCTCGGCGATCTCCGGAAAGATGTCCTTCGGGATCGGCTTCAGGCCGGGCGCACCCACGATCGCGATGATCCCGCCCAGCAGGATCGCCAGCGCACCCACCACAACCGTATAGGGCCGCAGCAGTGCGAGCCGGACCATCCACATCGACTTTCTCCCCTCAGCGCGCTCTGCCGCACTGTCTTTTGTGACAATTATGTTACAGAATGATGACAACAAAAGGGAACGCAAGTCGCGCGTCCCGTGCGGCGATCCGTGGAGGAGTCACCTTGAGCGCAACCGAAGTCGTGGCCCGGCTGGTCCGCGCGGTCCGGCATCACGCCCGCGGTGTTGTCCTGGGCGCCGCCGCCCTGGTGGCGATCGGATCCGTGATCGCGGTCGGGGTGGGGCCGAGGTCGCACGTATCGGCTGCCGCCCCGCCCGGCGGAATCAGCGAGCGGCCTCTGGTGATCTTCATCCAGGCGCACCGCGGGAAGGGTGCTGCCGAGATCACCTTGCCAGCCACTTTGCAGGCGCTCCAGGAGGCGACCGTGTACGCGCGGACCAGCGGCTACGTGAAGCGCTGGCTGGTCGAGATGGGCGAGCGGGTCAAGGCGGGCCAGGTGCTGGCGGAGATCGAGGCCCCCGAACTCGATCGGGAGATCGATCAGGTGCGGGCGACGCTGGCGCAGGTGAAGGCCAATCTCGACCTGGCGCGCTCCACCGCCGAGCGCTATCGCAATCTGGTGCACGACGAAGCCGTGTCGCCGCAGGAGGCGGACGAGAAGATCGGGGCTTACGCGGCGCGTGAAGCGGACTACGCCGCCGCCCAGGCGCGGCTGCGCCAGCTCGAAAGCATGAAGGCCTATCAGCGCGTCACCGCGCCGTTTACCGGCATGGTCACCGCGCGCAACATCGAGATCGGTTCGCTGGTGAGCGCCGGCAGCTCGAGCGCGACGCCCTGGCTGTACAAGATCGCGCAGGGCGAGACGATGCGAGTATTCGTGAGCGTGCCCCAAAGCCACATGCAGGCGGCGAAGGTCGGGTCCGAAGCCGATCTCGTCATCGCGGAACTGGGCGGCAAGCCCATCGCCGCCACGGTCGCCCGCAACTCCGGCGCTTTTGATCCCGCGACGCGCACCCTGTTGGTCGAACTGCGCGTGGCCAATGGCGACGGCAAGATCCTCCCCGGCATGTACGGCCAGGTCCGCTTCCGCCTGAAGTATGCCGAGCCACCGGTGGTTGTCCCGGTCAATGCGCTGCTGGTGGGGGGTGACGGCCTGCGCCTCGCCGTCATCGACGACACGGACACCGTGCGCATCCGCAAGGTGCGGCTCGGGCGCGACCTCGGCAAGGAGGTCGAAGTGCTCGAGGGCCTCGCCGAAAACGAGCGCGTGGTGAACAACCCGCGCGACGATGTCGAGGACGGCACCAAGGTGAAAGCCGTGCCTGCGCCGAAGCACGACGACAAGAAGAAGGACGAGAAGCCGGCCGCGGCTCCTGCCAAGTCCGCCGAGGCGCCCAAGGCCACGCCGGCACCCCGATGAAGGTGGTGGCAGCCAAGTGGGGCGCGGTGGTTGCGAGCCTGGCGCTGCTCGCGGCGTGTGCCTCGGTCGGCCCCGACTACAAGCGACCGGAAACCGCGACCCCCGCGGCGTATGAGAACACCGGCCCGTGGAAGGTTGCAGCACCGGGAGACCTGATCTCCCGTGGCGAATGGTGGACGTTGTTCAACGATCCGGTGCTGGACGAACTGGAACGCGCCGCCAAGCAGAGCAGCCCGACCCTTGCAGCGTATGCGGCGCGCGTCGACCAGGCGCGCGCCGCGGCCGGCATCGCCGACTCGTTCCGCTATCCCGAAGTCGGTGTCGGTGCGACTGTCGGCCGTTTCCAGGCTTCACAAGATCGCCCGGACCAGCCGAGCAAGAAGCCCACGAACACCGAATACCAGAGCGGCGTGTACCGCGTGCCGGTCGTGGTCAGCTACGAAGTGGACATCTGGGGTCGGGTCCGGCGGCTGAACGAAGCCGCGGTGGCCCGCGCCGACGCGTCCGCGGCCGAGTACCAGACCGTCGCCCTGACTCTCGAGAGCGAGATCGCTTCCACCTACTTCCGCTTGCGCCAGACCGACGAAGAGCGGCGCATCCTCGCTCAGAACATCGAACTGCAGCGCCGGGCACGCGATCTGGTCGCCCGTCGCAAGGCCGGTGGCGTGGCGAGCGAACTCGACCTGGCCCGCGCCGATACCGAACTGGCCCTGACCGAGGCCAGCGTCGAAGAGGTGAAACGCCGACGCGAAGATCTGCGCCTCGCCCTCGCGGTCCTGGTCGGGCGCCTGCCCGAGACCTTCGTGGTGGACGAGGGGACCTTTCATGCCGATCCGCCCGCGATCCCCGTCGACCTGCCGGCCACCCTGATGGAGCGGCGCCCCGATATCGCCGAAGCCGAGAAGCGCCTCGTCGCGACCAACGCCGAGATCGGTGTGGCCAAGGCGGCCTACTTTCCGGCCATCCGCCTGACCGGTGCGATCGGGTACGAGAGCTCCGAACTGTCCGAACTGCTCGACAGCAGCAGCATGATCTGGAGCCTGGGTGCCTCCCTGTTCCAGCCGGTCTTCACGGCCGGACGCATCGGCTTCCAGGTGGATCGCGCCAAGGCCGCCTACGACGAGAACGTCGCGATGTATCGCGGACGGCTGCTGCGCGCGTTCCGCGAAGTGGAGAGTTCGCTGTCCGCCCTGCGCACATTGGATGCACAGGCGACCCTGCAAGCGTCGGCGCGGCAGGACGCAGCCCGAGCCTTGAAACTCGCCGAAACCCGCTATCGCGCGGGCCTCGTCATGGTGATCGAGGTGATCGACGCCCAGCGGACGGCACTGCGGGCGGAGCGCGAAGCCTTGGCCGTCAAGGGCGCCCAGCTCGCCTCGACCGTCTCCCTGGTGAAGGCCCTCGGCGGCGGGTGGGATGGGCGCAAGGCGCCACCGGCGGCCGTCGCCGCCCGCTGAGCGCCCGGCCTCCGACCGCGGAAGCAATCCCCTCGCCCGGTAGCTCGCTCCGCAAACCCCAAGATTTTCCGGCGCTTTCCGCGCCGCCCACGGAATCCGTGCGCTACAATCCGGCGCGTTTTTTTGCAGCGCAACGCGAGCCATGGCCCTGCTTGAGATTCGGGACGTCACCCGGCGATTCGGCGACTTCGTCGCCGTGGACGGCGTCAGCCTGTCGATCGGCGCGGGCGAGTTCTTCACCCTGCTCGGCCCCTCGGGGTGCGGCAAGACCACGCTGCTCCGGATGATCGCGGGGTTCGACCAGCCCGACGCCGGGAGCATAGAGATCGACGGCAAGAACATGGTGGGTGTGCCGCCCGAGGACCGGAACGTCCACACGGTGTTCCAGAGCTACGCCCTGTTCCCGCACATGACGGTGGAGCAGAACGTGTCCTTTCCGCTGCGCATGAGCAAGTGCCCGCAGGCGGAGCTCGGTCCGCGCGTGCGTGAAGCGCTGGAAGACGTATCGCTGCTCGGCATGGAAAAGCGCTATCCGAACGAGCTGTCGGGCGGCCAGCGCCAGCGCGTGGCACTGGCGCGGGCGCTGATCAACCGGCCCAAGCTGTTGCTGCTGGACGAACCCCTGGCGGCGCTCGATGCGAAGCTGAAGGAGCGCATGCAGCTCGAGCTCATCACGCTGCAGAAGGAAGTGGGCGTCACGTTCATCTACGTCACGCACGACCAGGAAGAGGCGCTGGCCCTTTCCCATCGCATCGCGGTGATGAACAAAGGCAAGGTGGAACAGCTCGACCAACCGGCAACGATCTACGGGTTTCCGAAGAACCGATTCGTTGCCGACTTCATCGGCGAATGCAATCTGCTCGACTGCACCGTGAGCGCCGTCACCGATGGCACGATGTTCCTCGACGTGGAGCAGCTCGGGCGCGTCATCGCGACCGGGGCGAACGGCACGACCGCCGATACCAAGGGCGCCCTTGCGCTGCGCCCCGAGAAGGTGTCCATTGCCCGCGAACTACCGGCAGAATCCTGCGTGAACCGCTTCAACGGGCGCATCTTCGATTACCTGTACACCGGCGATGTCACGCTCTACATCGTCGAGGTCGAGAACGGCAGGCGCGTCGAAGTGATGCTGCCCAACAATGCCGTCGGACGCTCGTCGAAGTTCTTCGAGCCGGGCGACGCGGTGCAGATCGGCTGGCGCGACGACGCCGGCAGTTTCCTGCCCGACTAGCGCACACCACATGTCGCCGCGCGCGCAGAAGTGGGTCATCAGCGGGCCGCCGCTCGGCTATCTGCTGATCTTCTTCGCGATCCCGACTTTCATCATGGTGCTCGCCTCGTTCCGCTTCGCGGGCGAGTTCGGCGGCCTGGCACCGCTGGTGGGCACCGGCAACCCCGATGAACTGTCCGGCCTCACGTTCGAGAACTACCAGCGCTTCTTCGAGGACGCGATCTACCTCGAGCTGTTCCTGAAGTCGTTCATCTACGCGACGGTCACCACGCTGCTGTGTCTGGGGGTGGCCTATCCGCTGGCGTTGATGATCGCGCGCAGCGACAAACGCTGGCGCGAGCTGCTGGTGCTCCTGGTGATCCTGCCGTTCTGGAGCAACTTCCTGATCCGCGTATACGCCTGGATGATCATCCTCGGGCCCCAGTCGGGCTTCGCCCGCGCGGTCAACGGCGTGCTCGGGGCGTTCGGCGCCGAACCCATCCCGCTGCTGTACTCGCCGATCGCGGTGATCATCGGGCTCGTGTACGTGCACCTGCCGTTCATGGTGCTGCCGTTGTACGTGAACCTCGAGAAGCACGATCCCGCCCTGCTCGACGCGGCCCAGGATCTGGGCGCGGGCGCGTGGCAGCGCTTCTGGAAGGTGACCTTCCCGTTGTCGTTGCCGGGGGTTTATGCGGGTGCAGCGCTGGTCTTCATTCCCGCGCTCGGCATCTTCGCCATTCCCGACATTCTCGGCGGCACCGACGGCATACTGATCGGCAACGTCATCAAGCAGCAGTTCCTGGATGCGCGCGACTGGCCTTTCGGCAGCGTGCTCTCGATGGTGCTCACCGTGCTGGCGATCCTGTTCGCGGGTCTCGCCGCGTGGGTCGCCCGTCACCAGCGCATATGATCAAGCGGCGCTCCTGGTGGTTGTACGCGGCCGGCATCGCGGCCTATCTGTTCCTGTACCTGCCGCTGGTGATCGTCGTGGTCTACTCCTTCAACGACTCGCGCCTCAACGCCGAGTGGGTGGGGTTCACCTGGCACTGGTACGGCGTGCTGTTCAACGACGAGCAGATGATCGAGGCTGCCTGGAACTCCCTGGCGATCGGCCTGATCACGAGCTTCATCGCGACCGTCCTGGGGACTCTGGCCGGCTATGCCATGTACCGCTATCGCCTGCGACTGCTGCCGGTGCTGGTGCTGACGCCGATCGCGATCCCCGAGATCCTGATGGGGGTGAGCCTGCTCATCTTCTTCGTGATGATCAACCTGACCCTCGGCATGGTGTCGATCGTCCTGTCCCACATCGCCTTCTGCATCGGGTTCGTCGCGATCGTCGTGCGCTCGCGCCTGGCCGGCATGGACGAGAGCCTCACCGAGGCGGCGCGCGACCTCGGTGCTACCCAGTGGCAAGCGTTCCGGCTGATCACCCTGCCGCTGATCATGCCCGGCATCGTGGCCGGCGCGCTGATGGCTTTCACCCTGTCCATCGACGACTTCGTGATCACCTTCTTCACGGCGGGGCCCGATTCCGTCACCCTGCCGCTGCAGATCTACAGCATGATCAAGATCGCGGTGACGCCCGAGGTGAACGCGGTGTCAACGCTGCTGATGTTGCTCACGTTGGTGCTTATCGTCGCGGCGACCCGGCTCGCACCGGGTGCCGTCCGCGGCGAATGATCGCCGCACCTTCCCGACCGTCCTGCTGACCGCTCCAGAGGGAACCGCCATGAAGAGACTCGTCGCCGTCCTCGCCCTCCTGTTCGTCCTGCCCGCCATGGCCAAGGACGACGTGCTGCACCTGTACAACTGGAACAACTATTTGTCCGACGACACCGTCAAGCGGTTCGAGGCGTCGTGCAAGTGCAAGGTGAAGCAATCCTACTACGGCTCGAACGACGAACTCCTCGCCAAGCTGCAGGCCGGGGCCAAGGGCTACGACGTGCTGATCCCGACCATGAACGCGGTGGACGCGTTGATCAAGCGCAAGGCGCTGCTCGAACTCGACAAGTCCAAGCTGCCGAACCTGAAGAACGTCATGCAGCAATACCTCAACACGACGTTCGATCCGGACAACAGATTCTCCGCGCCGTACGCGATGTCGATCACGATGCTCGGCTACAACGAAAAGAAGATCAAGGAGCTGGGCTTGCCCACGGATTCCTGGGGGCTGATCTTCGATCCGAAGAACCTCGAGAAGATCAAAGGTAAGGTTACCGTGCTCGACGATCAGCGCGAGGTGTTCGTCGCCGCGCTGAAGTACCTGGGCTACTCGGCGAACGAAACCGACGACACCAAGTTGAAGGAGGCGAAAGAAGTCATCCGCAAGGCCAAGCCCTACTGGGCCGCCTTCAATGCCCAGAGCTACATCAAGGAGCTGACGGTGGGCAACATCTGGGTCGCTCACGGCTACTCGAACGACATCTTCCAGGCCAATCTCGATGCGCAAGCGGCCAAGCGCGGGTTCAATATCGTCCACCTCCTGCCGAAGGAAGGAGCGTCGCTGTCGCTCGACGCCATGGTCGTGCCGAAAAACGCCCCGCGTCCCGATCTCGCCTTTCAGTTCATCAACTTCATGCTCGATGGTCAGAACTCGGCGGACCTCACGAACCTGATCGGTTCCGGCAATCCGAACAACGAAGCGATGAAGTTCATCAAGGCCGAGATCAAGACCAACAAGGCAGTCTTCCCTGACGCGGAATCGGCCAAGAAACTCGAGATGCTGCGCGACCTGAACGCCAAGGAACTGCGGACGCTTTCGAGGCTTTGGACGGAGGTGAAGCTGAAGTAGCCACGACTGGCCTCGTGCCCAGCGGAGCTGGGGCACACGGGCCCTCTCGCATTAAACCTGGCGGTTGGTGAAGCTCAAGTGAACCGCGACTGGCCAGCGGCCAGCGAAGCTGGGTCGCACGGGCCCCCAGCGGTTGAGCGGAGTAGTGGGTGAAGCTGAAGTAGCCACGACTGGCCTCGTGCCCAGCGGAGCTGGGGCACACGACGCGAGTGCGATCGGTGGGCCCCCTCCCCAGGCGAGGCAGTACATCCCCTCCCCCACGCGCGAGCGTGGGGGAGGGTCAGGGTGGGGGCAAAGCCTACCTACGGATACGCCGCCCTCAACGCCTCCAACACACGTCCGACGTCTGATTCCGGCAGGCCGTTGATCCCCGCTGCGGCGGCGCGGCCCCCGCCGCTGGAGAAGAGCGACGCGACGCGCTCGGCGCCTACCGGGTGGCTGCGCGGCGCGCGCAGGCTCACCGTGTAACGTCCTCCGTCCGGGACGAATACCGCATGGGCGCGTGCCGGATGATCCGCCGTCAGGCGATTCGCGAGCGTGCCGGAGACTCTGCGGCTCCACGGCTCGTCGGGCAGCATCACGGCGGCGACGCCAGGGGTGTCCAGCACGGGCACTATCGCCAGAGCGCGCATCAGGTCCTCCGTCCGCGCGCGATCGAGCGCCGGAAAGGCGGCGTCGCGATCTGCGAACGCGAGCGGATCTTGGTAAGGCAGCATGCGCCGGTGCAGGTCCTCGGGGTGGAACAGCAGTTCCGCCACTGTCGTGCCATAGGCGTTGTAGTTCAGGCACTCGCCCAGACGCTTCAACTTCTGGGTCGCTGCGTGCGACAGTCCCAGAGCTTGCGCGGCGCTGCGGGCACTGTCAGACAGGTTGTCGCCGTAGGCTCCAACCACTGCCCAGGTGCGAAACCGGCCTGCCAGGTGGCGATCGACGATCAGCGATGTGCAGATGCCCGGCGCGAAATCGAGATGCGCATCGAGGCCGGCGTCATCCGGGACCGCGCCGGCCTGGTGATGGTCGAACCATTGCACGCGGGCTCCGGCGCTCAGCGCTCGCCGCAAACCGGTGGCGTTGGCATGCATGGACACGTCGAGCACGGTGAGCTGGTCGCCGGGTTCGGCCTCGACCCGGTCGAGCAACGCGATGTCACGTTTCGTCCCCGTGACGAGCGAGGTCTCGCGCGGTTCCGCGAGCCTCAGCTGCTGCAACGCGCAAAGGCCGTCCGCGTCGCCGTTGAAGATGTCATAGAATCGCAAGCATTCCCATCCTCGTGCCGTGGCGTCTCGCGGTTGTCGACGCCGCCCGAGCAGGCTCCCGATGCGCCCCACTCCCCGTTTCGCGCGCCGCTCGGCATTCGTGCGATACGCGTCCGTAGCTTACGTGGCGGTCGTGCTGTATGCCAGCCTCTACCCACTGACCGGGTGGCGCACACCCAGTCACGAACTGCTGTGGGTGCGCCTCGGCGAATGGCCGCGCTACTACACGTATGGCGACGTGTTCCTCAACGTTCTCGCGTACGCGCCGCTCGGCCTGCTGCTGACGCTCATGCTGCGTACGCGGCTCCCGGCCATGCGTGCGGCGACACTTGCCGTGCTGCTGGGGCTTGCCGTGAGCTTCTGCATGGAGATCCTGCAGGCGTGGGTGCCGGCGCGCGTGCCCTCGGCCCTGGACCTCTTCTGCAACGGCGTGGGCGCGCTTATCGGTGCCTGGATCGGGCTTGCCGTCGCCGAGCCCATCGTCGAGGACGGTGCGTTGTCACGCTGGCGCCAGGCACGCCTCGTATCCGGCGGCCGCGCCGACGTCGGCTTGACCCTGCTGGGACTCTGGTTGTTCACGCAACTGAACGCGGCTCCATGGTTGTTCGGCACCGGCGACTTGCAAGGGCTGTTCGACATCGGGCCCGCCGCGAACTACTCGCCCAAGGTGTACATCGCACTCGAAGCGGCAGTCACGGCCGCCGGGTTGCTCGCCGTCGCCGGCCTGGCAGGCAGCATCGTGCGCGACCGCGTGGCGTCGCTGCTAGCCCCGGTGCTGGTGGCCGCCTTGATCCTCAAGTCGGCGGCCGGCACCTTCCTCTTCAACCCCGCCCAGCCGTTCCTCTGGGCCACACCGGGCGCGGGCATCGGCCTGGCGGTCGGCACCGCGGCGGCGATCCTGGTCCTCCGCAGCGGCGCGCGGCAGCGCGCATTCGTCGGGCTGTTCGCTCTGGTTGTCGGCGTGCTGCTCCTCAACGCCGCACCGGAGAATCCGTATCTCGGCGAGACGTTGCAGGTATGGCGTCATGGGCATTTCTGGAGCTTCACCGGCACGACGGCCGTCGTGTCGATGCTGTGGCCCGTCGCCGCGGTGATCTTCCTGCTGTGGTCCCTGTCACGCTTGTCGCAGGAGCGAACCTCGTGAACGCCAATCCGCCATCATTCAGCGACTCCCTGGTCGGTCTGCGCGACGCGCTGCGCGAGTTCGCCGCCGCGCGCGACTGGGAGCAATACCACCTGCCCAAGAACCTCGCGATGGCGCTCATCGTCGAAGCGGCGGAACTGGTGGAGCATTTTCAGTGGTTGACGCCCGAGCAGTCCGCGGAACTGGATGGGGCGCGACGTGCGGCGGTCGGTGACGAAGTCGCCGACGTGCTGCTGTACCTCGTTCGTCTCGCGGATGTCCTCGGTATCGATCCCATCGAAGCGGCCCGAGCGAAGATGGTGAAGAACGCCGTCAAGTACCCGGCGCCCGGGTGAGGTGCGCTCCGTATAATCGAACGTTTTCCCCTACCTGACCCTCCTTCGGTTTCGACGGAGGGGCGTACAGCGAATCTTCTCGAGGCGGTTGCATGAGCTACTACGAGCACCACATCTTCTTCTGCTGCAACCAGCGCGACGACCCCAATCGTTCGTGCTGCAACAACCGCGGCGCCACCGAGATCCGCGACTATGCGAAGGCGAAGGTGAAGGCGCTCGGTCTTGCCGGCCCTGGCAAGGTGCGGGTCAACATGGCCGGCTGCCTCGACCGCTGCGAGGAAGGTCCCGTCGTGGTCGTGTACCCGGAAGAGGTCTGGTACACCTACGTCGATCGCGCCGACGTCGACGAGATCATCGAGGAGCATCTCAAGCATGGCCGCGTGGTCGAGCGGCTGCGCATCTGATGGCGACAGCAGCGAAGCTCACCATCGCCGGGCCTGCGGGCGAGCTCGAGATCGCCGTCAGCCAGCCGCGCGGCGAGGTCCGTGGCGTGGCGCTGATCGCACACCCGCACCCGCTGTACGGCGGCACCATGGACAACAAGGTGGTGCAGACGCTCGCGCGGAGCTTCGGCGCGATGGGCAACGTCGTGTGGCGCATGAACTTCCGTGGTGTCGGTGCGAGCGAAGGCGTGTTCGACGACGGTCGCGGCGAGCTGGACGATTTCCGCGCGCTCGCGCGGCACGCGGCGGCCGAGCGGCCGGGACTGCCGCTCACGCTGGCTGGTTTCTCGTTCGGCGGCTATGTGGTGTCGCATCTCGCGAAGGAACTGCAGCCGGTCAAGCTGGTGCTGGTGGCACCTGCCGTGGGGCGGTTTCCCGTCGCGGACGTGCCCGAGCACACGTTGGTCATTCACGGCGAAGAGGATGACGTGGTGGCGTTGAAGGACGTCTTCGCGTGGGCCAAGCCGCAGAAGCTGCCGATCACGGTTGTGCCCGGGGCCGGCCATTTCTTTCATGGGGACTTGATCAAGCTGCAGCAGATCGTGACCAACTCCTGTGCCTGCTCGGCGAGTTGAACGCGCTGCTCGACATCCGCGATCTGCGCAAGTCCTACGGGTCGACGGAAGTGATACGCGGCATCTCGCTCGCATTGGCGCGTGGCGAATGCTATGGATTGCTCGGCCCGAACGGTGCCGGCAAGACCACGACCCTGCGGCTGTGTCTGGGTCTTACCGATCCCGATGGGGGCACGATCACGCTGGCAGGATTACCGGTGCCACGGGCAGCGCGCGAGGCACGATTGCGTCTTGGGGTGGTGCCGCAGATGGACAGCCTCGATCCCGACTTCACCGTCACCGAGAATCTGGTGGTCTACGGCCGCTATTTCGGACTGGCTGATCGCACGGTCCGCGCGCGCGTGCCGGAACTGCTCGAGTTTGCCGGCCTCGGCAGCAAGGCTCAGGCGCCGATCCAGTCGCTGTCCGGCGGCATGAAACGCCGCCTCTCGCTCGCGCGGGCATTGGTGAACGACCCGGACATCGTGTTCCTGGACGAACCGACCACCGGCCTCGACCCGCAGGCGCGCCACCTCATCTGGGAGCGCTTGAAGCAGTTGCTGGGGCAGGGCAAGACGCTGCTGCTCACGACGCACTTCATGGACGAGGCCGAACGGCTGTGCGATCGCCTGTCTGTGATGGACGCCGGCCGCATCGTCGCCTCCGGCAGCCCGCGTGAACTGATCGACGACCACATCGAGCCCGAAGTGGTCGAGGTCTACGGCGACGGCGCAGCCGAATGGGGCGAGGCGGTGGGCCGGCGGTTGTCGGAGCGCTGCGAGCGCGCCGGCGAGACCGTGTTCTGCTACACGCGCGGCGCGCGGCCGCTCATGCAGGACCTCGAGTCCCGCGGTGATCTCAAGTACCTGCATCGCCCGGCGAACCTGGAGGACGTGTTCCTCAAGCTGACCGGCCGCGATCTGCGCGACTGATGCGCATACCCCGTCGCAAGGACTGGCGGCTGCCGCGGGTTTCGATCCGGTTCGTGCACGTGTGGCGCCGCAATTTCCTCGTGTGGCGCAAGCTCGCGTTCACGTCGGTGCTCGGCAATCTTGCCGACCCGATGATGTACATGCTGGGGCTGGGTTTCGGTCTCGGTGCCCTGATGCCGGAAGTGAACGGCACACGCTACATCGTGTTCCTCGCGGCCGGTACCGTCGCCTACAGCACCATGAACAGTGCCACCTTCGAGGCGCTGTATTCCGCGTTCTCGCGCATGCAGATCCAGAAGACCTGGGAGGCGATCATGATCGCGCCGCTCGACCTGGACGACATCGTCCTGGCGGAGGCCCTCTGGGCGGCGACCAAGGCCACGCTTTCCGGTTGCGCGATTCTCGTCATCATCTGGGTACTGGGGCTGTCGTACTCCGCGCTCACGTTGTGGATCATCCCGAT
>LNFM01026953.1_pt1 | contig 13580 bp, 13 predicted proteins | sample 596031 | NCBI WGS metagenome assembly LNFM01 (sample SAMN04254537, study PRJNA301005) | activated carbon metagenome | isolation source: dual media filters at the Ann Arbor, Michigan drinking water treatment plant | place: USA: Ann Arbor
CCGTCGCCGGCTTCACCAAGATGAACATCATCGCCAACCCGAACTGCTCGACCGCGCAGCTCGTCGTGGCGCTGAAGCCGCTGCACGACAAGTACGGCGTCAAGCGCGTCGTCGTCTCGACCTACCAGTCGGTCTCCGGCGCGGGCAAGGAGGGCATGGACGAGCTCTTCAACCAGACGCGCGCCGTGTTCTCGGCCGGCGAGGTGGTGACCAAGAAGTTCCCCGCCCGCATCTCCTTCAACCTCATCCCGCAGATCGACGTCTTCATGGAGGACGGCTTCACCAAGGAAGAGTGGAAGATGATGGTCGAGACCAAGAAAATCCTCGACCCGAAGATCAAGCTGACCGCGACCTGCGTGCGCGTGCCGGTCTTCATCGGCCATTCCGAGAGCGTCAACATCGAGTGCGAGAGGCCGGTGACCGCCGACGAGGCGCGCGAGGTGCTGCGCGCGGCGCCCGGCATCCTCGTGATCGACAAGCACGAGCCGGGTGGCTACATCACCCCGCATGAGGCGGCCGGCGAGGACGCGACCTACATCTCCCGCATCCGCGAGGATGCCACCGTCGAGAACGGCCTGGCCTTCTGGTGCGTCTCCGACAATCTGCGCAAGGGCGCGGCGCTGAACGCGGTGCAGATCGCCGAGGTGCTGATCAACCGCAAGCTGATCCAGCCGCGGCAGAAGGCGGCCTGCGATCATCGAGGCGGGCCCAGCGGCCCGCCTTCGTCGTTTTTGGGGCGGCCTGTCTGGCTGCATGCGCACCGGTCATTCTTTGCGTAACCCATCGCCGGCAAAGCTCTCTAAGGTTGCGGTCCCTCCCGCTGCGATCCTGCCGTGCCGAACGCTCCCCAGACCGAACCCTCGCCACTGGCGGTGCCTGCCGCCCTGCCGCCGCGCCGCGATGCGCCGTTGCGCGGGATCGCCTTCGTGCTGCTGGCCAGCATCTTCCTGACCTCGGCGGACATGGTCTCCAAGCTGCTGACGCAGCAGATCTCGCCGCTGCAGGTCAGCTGGCTGCGCTACTGCACCTTCACCCTGATCATGCTCGGCATCGTCTGGCGCAGCGGAGGCGTCGCCCGCCTGTCGACGCAGCGCCCGGTGCTGCAGATCCTGCGCGGCATCGGCCTCCTGGCGTCGTCCGTGCTCTTCGTCATGGCGCTGCGCTACATGCCGCTGGCGGACGCGACCGCGACCGGCTTCGTCGCGCCGCTCTTCGTCACGGCGCTGTCGATCCCGATCCTGCGCGAGACGATCGGCTGGCGGCGCTGGACCGCCACGCTGGTGGGCTTCGCCGGCGTGCTGATCGTGGTGCGGCCGGGCGGGGCGGGCTTCCAGATCGCCTCGCTGCTGGCCGTGGCCTCGGCCCTGTCCTGGGCCTTCGCGATGATCATGACGCGGATGATGAGCCGCACCGAGAGCCCGCTGACGACGCTGGCCTATTCGGCGCTGGTCGGCCTGGGCCTGCTCAGCCTCGCCGTGCCCTTTGTCTGGAGCCCGGTGACGCCGACGATCGTCGCCATGGGCGTCTTCATCGGGGTGTCCTCGACGATGGGCCACTGGCTGATCGTGCTGGCCTACCGCCATGGCGACGCCTCGCTGCTGGCGCCCTTCTCCTACATCCAGCTGCTCTGGGCCTCGCTGTTCGGCCTCTTCATCTTCAGCGTGCTGCCCGACCTCTGGACGCTGGTCGGCGCGGTCATCATCGCGGGCTCGGGCCTCTACACGGCCCATCGCGAGCGCATCAAGGCGCGTGAGGCGGGCTGATCCGGCTCAGCCCGCGCGTGCGGCGTACCGCGCCAGGAACATGGTCACCGCCGCGTCGACCACATGGGCGATCTCCGTTTCCGTCGGCGGCCGGCGTTCGGCGTTGAACAGGCGCGGGCGCAGCAGCGTCGACTGGCAGAGGTCGGCGAACTGGGCGGCGGCCAGGACGGGATCGGCGATCGCGAGCTCGCCCGCGGCGACCCGGCGCTCGAGAAAGGCGGCGAGGCGCTGCCCGCCGAGAAGCGGGCCGCGCTCGTAGAACTCGCGGCCGAGTTCCGGCATGCGCTCGGCGACGCCGAGCACGATCCGGTGCGCGCTGAGCGCGAACGGGTCCGTCACCAGGCGCACCAGATTGATGCCGAAGCCGGTGAGCGCATGGGCGAGGTCGGGATGCTCGGCGAGAGCATCGTACATGTGCTGGCGGTGCTTCTCCCGCTCGCGCTCGATCAGCGCGATGAAGAGATGTTCCTTGTCCTCGAAATAGACATAGAGCGTACCTTTCGAGACGCCGGCGGCCGCGGCGATCTCGTTCATGCTCGCGGCGTCGAAGCCCTGGGCATGGAAGATCGCCTGCGCGCCATCGAGGATCTGGCGGCGCTTCTGCGGGTCCATGCCGGCGATCCGCCGGTTGCGGGCTGCCGTTCTGGGCCGCTGGTCGGCCGTTTCGTTCATCGGTCTCATCCGTCAGGCGCAGGGCGCATCTGCAAAATCATCGAACCGATCGGTTCGATTCGCTCTTGATATGACGCGTGGCGCGCGCTAGTTCAATAGCGATCGAACCGTTTGGTTCGAATTGTAATTGTCAGGATGATCCCATGGCTGCCGAAATCCTGCCCGAGCCGCGCGACGAGGTCCGTCGCGACCGCCTCAAGCTCGTCGGACCCGCTCCCCAGGGTATGCCCTCTGCCGCCCCCCAGTCCGCCGAGGCCCGACGGGCGGGCGAGACCGCGCCGGCTCCGGAGGCAGGCGCCGCCGCGGCGGCGAAGCCGTCGGCGCGGAGCCGGACGGTCCGCCGTGCCGGTTTTGCGCTCGTCGGCACGGCCGCTGTCGGGGCCGGGCTCTGGTTCGGGGCCGACTGGTGGTTCAACGGCCGCTTCATCGTCTCGACCGACGATGCCTATGTCGGGGCCGAGATGGCGACGATTTCCGCCAAGCTCTCGGCCAATGTCACGAGCGTCAGCGTCAGGCAGAACCAGGAGGTCACGGCCGGGCAGCCGCTGGTCGCGCTCGACGATGGCGACTGGCGGATCGCGCTCGACAGCGCCCGCGCCAAGACCGCCACCGCGATGGCGACGCTCGCGCGCATCGACAGCCAGATCGAGGCCGGCCGCGCCAGCCTGCAGCAGGCGCAGGCCCGCACGATCGCCGATTTTGAGCGCGCCAACAGCCTCGCGGCCAAGTCCTACGGATCCCAGGCGACGCTGGACGCCGCGGTCGCCGCTCGCGACCAGGCGAAGGCGTCGCTCGGCAGCGCCGTGGCCGGCGTCGCCGCTGCGCAGGCGAATGTCGAGGTGTTGAAGGCGCAGCGGGTCGAGGCGGCGCGCCAGGCGGACGAATTGAAGATCGCCGAGCAGAAGGCCGAGCGCGACCTCGGCTTCACCCGCGTCGCGGCACCGATCTCGGGCCTCGTCGCCAACACCAATGTCCAGCTCGGTGACCTCGTCAGCGGAGGCAAGCGCCTGATGTCGATCGTGCCGCTGGACCAGGTCTATGTCGATGCGAACTTCAAGGAGACGCAGGTCGGGCCGCTGAAGATCGGCGACCGGGCCTCGATCACCGTCGATGCGCTGCCGGGCCAGGTCTTCGAGGGGCGTGTCAGCGGCATCAGCGGCGGCACCGGCTCGGTCTTCACCCTGCTGCCGCCGGACAATGCGACCGGCAACTTCACCAAGATCGTCCAGCGCGTGCCGGTTCGCATCGCGCTCGCGCCCGAGGCCACGGCGCGCCATGTGCTGCGGCCGGGCATGTCGGTGGTGGTGAAGATCGATCCGCGGCCTGTCGGCGGGCGCTGAACCCAACTCCAACCGCAACGTCGTCCCGGGCGACCGAAGGGAGACCCGGGACCCATTCCTGAACCTCGCCGGAGGCGCTCCGGCATGGATCCCGGATCTGCGCCGCTGAAGCGGCTTGTCCGGGATGACGAGGAGGTTCACGAGAAGGAACGGCCGCCATGGCCACCGCGATCCTGAGCAGCCCGGCAGGCAGCCCGCCGGCCGTCGACGCCATTCCGCTGCGCCGGATCTTCGCCTTCGTGGCGATGGTCTTCGGCATGTTCATGGCGATCCTCGACATCCAGATCGTCTCCGCCTCGCTGGCTGAGATCCAGGCGGGGCTGTCGGCCTCGTCGGACGAGATCGCCTGGGTGCAGACGGCCTATCTGATCGCGGAAGTGATCATGATCCCGCTGTCCGGCTATCTCAGCCGGGCGCTGTCGACGCGCGTGTTCTTCACCATCGCGGCCGCCGGCTTCACCATCGCCAGCGTGCTCTGCGCGATGTCGTCCTCGATCAACGAGATGATCCTGTGGCGCGCCGTGCAGGGCTTCATCGGCGGCGGCATGATCCCCGGCGTCTTCGCCGCCGCCTTCACGATCTTCCCGCCCTCCAAGCGTCCCGTGGTCTCGCCGATCATCGGGCTGGTGGCGACGCTCGCGCCGACGATCGGCCCCACCGTCGGCGGCTATCTCAGCAGCGCCTTCTCCTGGCACTGGTTGTTTCTCGTCAATGTCGTGCCCGGCATCTGCGTCACGATCGCCGCCTGGACGCTGATCGACTTCGACAAGCCGCAGAAGGGGCTCCTGAAGCGCTTCGACTGGCTCGGCCTGCTCGGCATGGCGGGCTTCCTCGGCAGCCTCGAATATGTGCTCGAGGAAGGCACGCGGCTGGACTGGTTCGAGAGCCACGAGATCGTCTTCTTTCTGGCGCGCGCTGACGCGGGACGACCCGCTGGTCGATCTCTACGCCTTCACCAACCGCAACTTCGCCTTCGGCTCTCTGTTCTCGTTCTGCATGGGCATCGGCCTCTATGGGCTGACCTATCTCTACCCGGTCTATCTCGGGCGCATCCGCGGCTATGATTCGCTGCAGATCGGCCAGACGATGTTCGTCACCGGGCTGTGCATGTTCCTGACGGCGCCGATCGCCGGCAAGCTCTCGACAAAGATCGACCCGCGCGTGCAGATGATGATCGGCTTCGGTGGTTTCGGGCTCGGCACCTGGATCGCCAGCGGCATCACCGCGGATTGGGATTTTTACGAGCTGCTGGCGCCGCAGATCCTGCGCGGCGTCTCGCTGATGCTGTGCATGGTGCCGATCAACAACCTTGCGCTCGGCACGCTGCCGCCGGCGCAGCTCAAGAACGCGTCGGGCCTCTACAACCTGACCCGCAATCTCGGCGGCGCGGTCGGGCTCGCCCTCATCAACACGATGCTCAACACCCGCACCGACCTGCACATCGCCCGGCTGCACGAGCGCGTCGCGGCGGGCCGGCAGGTGGCGGAGGAAGCGATCGCCCAGACGATGCAGCGCTTCCTCGATTATGGCGACGCGGCCGATCAGATGGCGCTCGCGCTGATCAACCAGCGCGCCCACAAGCAGGCGCTGATCATGGCCTTCGGCGACGTCTTTCTTGGGCTGACCTGCATCTTCGCGGCTCTCGTCGCGCTGGCGCTGTTCATGCGAAAACCCCCGGCCGCGGCACCGGGCGCGGGCGGCGGCCATTGAGGCTCAGGCGGCGGTCCGGATGGGCGCCGGCGGCCCCGCGATGACGGGATGCCGCAGCCCGCGCAATTGACAAGCGGGTCCGACTTCGACAAATATAATAGCAATATCAGTAGTTTAGATGTTTTCTAAACTACGCGCCGCAAAGCCGGCGATGTGGAAGGCGTCTCCGATGAGTTTTTCGTCCCCGAAGGAACAGACCCCCCAGCGGGCCGCGGCCGACCAGATTCCCTGGCCGCAGAAAAGCCCGGCCTCCTGCCCGATCAGCGCCGTGAAGGCGCGGCTGCGGACCGCCGGACTGCGGCCGACGCGCCAGCGCATGGCGCTGGGCTGGCTGCTGTTCGCGAAGGGCGACCGCCACGTCAGCGCCGAGATGCTCTATGAGGAGGCGCTGCGCGCCCGCGAGCCGCTCTCGCTCGCGACCGTCTACAACACGCTGCGCCAGTTCTCCGAGGCCGGGCTGCTGCGCCAGGTCTCGGTCTCCGGCCCGAAGACCTTCTTCGACACCAACGTCTCCGAGCATCACCACTTCTACAACGAGGACGACGAGACGGTCGTCGACATCCCGGGCTCGACGATCCAGGTCGCCGGCCTGCCGGAGGCGCCCGAGGGCATGATGATCTCCTCGGTCGAGGTGATCGTGCGCCTGCGCCGCGCCGACGGGCAGGAGATCGAGACCCGGACGACCGAGCATCGCAGCCTCGAGAGCCGCCTGGCGGCGGCTGGCCACTGATGATCGTCTGCTCCTGCAACGTCCTGTCCTGCCGGCAGATCAAGGGCACGATCGCCCCTGACGGCACGGGTCCGCGGACGGCGGGAGAGGCCTATGACTGCCTGGGCTGCAGCCCCGACTGCGGGCGCTGCGCCCGCGAGGTGCGCGCCATCCTCGCCGAGGCGCGCGCGGCCTGCATGACGCAGTGCGGCTCCTGCGCGGCGCGCGAGATCGAATGCTCGGTCCATATCGCCGTGGGGCAGATGATGGACGGCCTCGAGGCCGAGAACGACCTCGCCGCCTGAGGCGGTGCGCCGGCCTAGCCTGCGCTTTTCCCCTTTTCTTTCACGGATGCCTGCCCTACATTAGGATCATTCTAATGTAACTGCGGAGCGCTGGCGCCATGAAGGGTGACAAGAAGGTCATCGACTATCTCAACAAGGGGCTTCGCTCCGAGCTGACGGCGATCAACCAGTACTGGCTGCACTACCGGATCCTGGACAACTGGGGTCTGAAGGAGATGGCCAAGACCTGGAAGAAGGAGTCGATCGAGGAGATGGTCCATGCCGACCGCTTCGTCGACCGCATCCTCTTCCTCGAGGGCTTCCCGAACATGCAGACGCTCGATCCGCTGCGGATCGGCGAGAACGTCAAGGAAGTGATCGAGGCCGATCTGAAGGCCGAGATCGAGGCCCGGGCGCTCTACCAGGAGGCGGCGACCTATTGCCGCGAGGTTCACGACTACCCTTCCGAGGAACTGTTCAAGGCCCTGATGAAGGACGAGGAAGGCCATATCGACTTCCTCGAGACGCAGCTCGACCTCATCGGCCGCATCGGCATCGAGCTCTACACCCAGAAGCATATGGGCGGTCTCGACGAAGGCCACGGTTCCGTCACGCGGAGCCGGCTTTGTCGTAGACCACGCCGCCAAGCTCGTCATTGACGTTTGATAGGGGGCACATGACCGCGACAGTGATCTCGGTGAGCGCGGCGATGGGGCATCGCTTCAGCAAGCCGGTACAGGGCTCGATCCGCCTGCTGGCCGGGCTCGGCGTCGAGGGGGACGCGCATTGCGGCGAGACGGTGAAGCACCGCTCGCGCGTCGCGGTCGATCCGACGCAGCCCAATCTGCGGCAGGTCCATCTGATCCATGCCGAGCTGTTCGACGAGCTGACGGCCGCCGGCTTCGACGTCGCGCCCGGCCAGATGGGCGAGAACGTGCTGACGCGCGGGCTCGACCTACTGGGCCTGCCGGTCGGCGCAACGCTGCGTCTGGGAGCCGATGCGCTGGTCGAGATCACCGGCCTGCGCAACCCCTGCGCCCAGATCGAGGCGTTCCGGCCGGGGCTGCTCGCCGCGGTGCTCGGGCGCGACGCGGAGGGCAAGATCGTCCGCAAGGCCGGGATCATGGGCATCGTGCTGGAGGGCGGGGTGGTCGCCCCGGGCGATGCGATCGCGGTCACCCTGCCGGCCTTGCCGCACCGGGCTCTGGAGCGGGTGTGAGGCGGGATCACCGGGCCGGGGTCCGATGGTCCAGTCTGCCGCAGGCGGCTGACCGCAAAGGACCAAGCCTCCCCGGAGCCGGAGCTCCGGGGAGGCTTGGGAAACTGAAGAGAGCTGGCGAGCCTCACAGGCTGCCGCTCAGCGGCAGATGGTCTTGTAGCCGATGATGATGGTCTCGCCGGAGTAGCGGTCGAAGCGCTTGATCGGCTTCTCGAAGCAGTCCTCCTCGGCCTCGACGAAGCGCACCGGGCGCTGGTGGCCGTAGTCCGCGTGACGCTGGTCGCGATCCTCGTAGCTGCGATAGCGCGGCTCGGCGGCGCGGGCCTGGTTGCTGACGATCGCCGCACCGATGAGGGCGCCGGTGAGGCCGAGCAGGGCCCCGGCGACGGCCGTCTTGCGGCTGTGCTGCTTGACCGGCTTGACGTTGAACCCACGGTCGGTGGCGGAGGCGCTGGAGACGAAGGAACCGCTGATCAGGGCGACGGTCAGGGCGGCGGCGACGGTCTTCGTGCAAACCTTGGTGAAGCTCTGGGTCATGACGCTCATCCTCTGGCGGGGCGGCGATCCGTTCGCCGATGAATTCACCCTAGAGGCGGGCGCATCGGTGCGCTGTTCCAGAATCCTGCCGGCCACGAAAAAACCCGCCGGCGCGAGCCGGCGGGCCTGATCGTCTGTCGGGGTGACGGCAGTCAGATGTAGCTGACGTTCGCCGCTTCCGGACCCTTCTTGCCGGCGCGGATCGAGAAGCGCACGCGCTGCCCGTCCATCGGCGGCTGCAGGCCGCTGCGGCTCAGCGAGGAGACATGCAGGAAGACGTCGGCGCCGCCCTGGTCGGGGGCGATGAAGCCGAAGCCGCGCTCCGCGTTGAAGAACTTCACGGCGCCGTCGAAGGGGCCTTCCATCGGGCCGCTGTCGCGGTTGCCGAAGCCGCCACGATCGCCGCGATCGGCATAACCGCCGCCGCCGCCGCCGCCGTAGCCGCCGCGATCCCCGCCGCCGCCATAGCCGCCGCGATCGCCACCACCGTAGCCGCCACGGTCGCCATAACCGCCGCCGCCATAGCCGCCGCCACCGAAATCATCGCGGGGCGCGCGAGGCGCGCGCGGCGCCGCCGGCGTCGCGGTCGAGGCATCGATCTCGTGGACAGCGACGACCTGCAGGCCGCGCCGGCCCTCGCCGAGATCGGCGATGATCGTGGCGCCCGGCTGCAGGTCCTGCTGATCGAGCGGACCGATCGCAGAAATGTGAAGGAAAACGTCGCCCGAACCATCGGAGGGCGACGCGAAACCGAACCCCTTCTCGGGGTCGAACCATTTGATCTTGGCTTCGATGTTTTCGTGGGTGACGAAAGGCTGGGCAGACGGAGGCTTACGACGATCGAACATGGAGCTTCGAGGATGAGTGAGCGGGAAATCGCAATCTAGCGCAAGCAACGCGCGCCGTCATCGGGGGGGTAGCGTAATTTATTGCGGTTCGGTCGCGTTCGGGGCCCCTCTGACCCATGGGCCGCGGCGGCGCTTTGCCGGCGCTAGCCTTCAGTCGTCACGATCCGCCCTTGCCAGCACGGCCCGCAGCAGCACATCCAGACCCGGCTCGAGATCCTCGCGCGTGCAAAGCTCGCCGTTGTTGTGGGTGATGCCGCCCTGGCAGGGCGTGAAGATCATCGTCGTCGGCGCGTGACGGGCGACGAAATAGGCGTCGTGGCCGGCCTGGCTCAGAATGTCGCGGTGGCGGTAGCCCCGCGCGCTGGCGATGCTGCGGACCTGCGCGACGAGTTCGGGCGCGAAGATGTTTCCGCCCCAGCGCCAGACATCGAGGATCTCGACGCTGCAGTCGGCCTTCGCCGCCGATTCGTAAGCCGCGCGGCGCATGGCCTCGGCCATGACGGCCGAGGTCGTCGGGTCGGGGTGGCGGACATCGCCGACAGCCTGGGCCCAGTCTGAGAGGATGCCCGGCTTGTTCGGCCAGGCGACGAGGCGGGCGGCGGTCGCCTTGCCGCCCGTACCGGCATGGACCCAGCCGAGATCGTCGACCGCGACGAGGAAGCGCGCGCCGGCAATGAGCGCGTTCTTGCGCCGCTCCATCGGCCAGGGGCCGGTATGGGCGGTCTCGCCCTTGAACTCGATCAGCATGCCGGTGGAGGGAAAGCCGCCGGTGACGATGCCGACCTGCATGCCCTCGCGGTCGAGGATCGGCCCCTGCTCGATATGCAGCTCGTAATAGGCGTCGAAGGCATGGGGCTGTGCCTCCATCTCGCCGCGATAGCCGATGCGGGCGAGCTCGTCGCCGAGCGTGCGGCCCTCCTCGTCGACGCGGCCTTGGGCCCAGTCGAGCGTGTAGGCGCCGGTAAAGGTCCCCGAGCCCACCATGGGCGGGGAGAAGCGCGCGCCCTCCTCATTGGTCCAGTTGACCAGCTCGATGGGGCGGCGCGTGCGATGACCGATCGTGTCGAGCGCCCGGCAGACCTCGAGTCCGCCGAGCACGCCGAGGATGCCGTCGAAGCGGCCGCCATTGAACTGGGTGTCGAGATGGCTGCCCATCACCACCGGCGGCAGCGTGTCGTCCGTCCCCGCGCGGCGCGCGAAGATGTTGCCGATGCCGTCGACGCGGATGGAGAGCCCGGCCTCGCGGCACCAGGCGACGAACTGGTCGCGGACCTCCCTGTCCGAATCGGACGCCGCGAGGCGCGAGAGGCCGCCGGGCCGGCCGGGCCCGATTTCGCCCGAACGTTCGATCGTCGCCCAGAAGCGGTCCATGTCGATGCGGGCGGGGGCGGTCATGTCCATGGCTGTCGTCTTCGTTGGGTTGAGGCCGCGGCGCCGGCGCCTTGGCTGAGTATCGGCGGGTGCCAGCCCTCGGGGCAATGGCCTGGGATCAGAAGGGCGATCGAATCGCGCCCATCATCGACGAAGCAAATCCCGTGCTGCCGTGGCCGGAGCCGTGGGCGCAGGCAGGGCCTGCCGTGTCAGCATGAGGATTGCATCGGGCCCCTGTAGACTTCCGACCGCTCGTCGTCGCATCGTGACGGGCACGCCTCTGCCACGCCCAAACTCGGATCCCGGATTTTCATGCAGGCCAAACGGATCCGCATCGCCGTCGACATCGGTGGGACCTTCACGGACCTCGAATGCGTCGACGAGGCCGACGGCACGACGCAGAGCTTCAAGTCCCCGACGACGCCGGACGATCCCTCGCTCGGGCTGATGAACGCGATCAAGGGCGCGGCCGCGCGCTTCGGCTTCGCACTGTCGGATGTCGGCCTGCTGATGCATGGCACGACGATCGCGACCAATGCGGTGCTGACGCGCAACCTGCCCGAGGGCGCGCTGATCACCACGGCCGGCTTCGAGGACGTGCTGGAGATCGGCCGACACGCCCGCAAGGAGATCTATCGCCTCAAGCCCGAGCCGCCGGCTGTGCTGGTGCCGCGGCGGCGGCGCTTCGGCGTGGTCGAGCGCATCGGGCCCGCCGGCGAGGTGCTGACCACTCTCGATGCGGCCAGCGTCGAGGCGGCGATCGACCGGGTCGCGGCCTCGGGCGCGAGCGTCTGCGCCATCGCGCTGCTCAACGGCTTCACCAACCCCGCCCATGAGATCGCGATCCGCGACCGGCTGCTGGCGCGGCTGCCGGATCTGGCGGTGTCCTGCTCGCACGAGGTCTCGCCCGAGATCCGCGAGTTCGAGCGGACCTCGACGACGGTGCTCAATGCGCTGCTGATCCCGGTGGTGCGGCGCTATATCGACGCGCTGCTGGCACGGATCGCAGCCGAAGGGCTGACCGCGCCGCTCTATCTCGTGCAGTCCAATGGCGGGGCGACCACGCCGCGCGCGGCCGGCGAGGCGCCGGTCAAGCTGCTGCTCTCGGGGCCGTCGGGCGGCGTGCTCGCCGCCGAGGGCGTCGCGCGCCAGCTCGGTTTTCCGAATGTCGTCGGCGTCGACATGGGCGGCACGAGCTATGACGTCGCGGTCATCCGCGAAGGCCGCCGCGCCGTCGTCGCGCAGGGCGACATCGACGGCCTGCCGGTGCGCGTGCCGATGGTCGACATGCGCACGATCGGTGCCGGCGGCGGCTCGATCGCCTCGCTCGACGCGTCGGGGCGCCTCCAGGTCGGCCCGCGCAGCGCCGGCGCGAGGCCGGGCCCGGTTTGCTATGGCCGCGGCGGCACCGAGCCGACCGTCACCGACGTCAACCTGATCCTCGGGCGGCTCGACCCCGTGACCTTCCTCGGCGGCGAATTCGCGCTCGATCTCGACGGTGCCCGCGCGGCGCTCGACACCCGCATCGCCGGCCCGCTCGGGCTCGACCGCGATCGCGCGGCGGCCGGCATCCTCGCCGTCGTCGTCGCCAAGCTCGCCGGCGCGATCAAGCTCTCGCTGTTCGAGCGCGGGCTCGATCCGCGCGATTTCGCGCTGATGTCCTTCGGTGGGGCGGGCGGGCTCCATGCCGTCGAGGTCGCCGAGGAACTCGGCATGACCACGGTGATCTTCCCCAAGGATCCCTCGACGTTTTCGGCCCATGGCATCCTGCAGTCCGACATCGTCCATGACCTCGCCCGCACCCGCGTGCTGCCGCTGAAGGCCGGCGCCGCGCCGGCTTTCGCCGCGCTCGCCGGCGAGCTGCTGGCCGAGGGCGAGGCGCTGCTGGCGGCCGACGGGCTGCCCACGGAGCAGCGCCGTCTCGAACTCGCGGCGGATTTGCGCTATCGCGGCCAGGCCTTCGAGCTGCTGGTGCCGCTGGATGAGGTCCCGCTGGACGATGCGGCTCTCGCGCGGCTTTGCGAGCGCTTCCACGCGGCGCATCGCCAGCGCTTCTCCTTCGACGACCCCGATGAGACGGTGGAGCTCGTGACGCTGCGCCTGGCGGCGGTCGGCCTTCTCGGCGGCACGGCGAGCGCCCAGGCGCCAGCGGCCGGCGCGCCGGCGGCACGGCGCGAGCGCGCGGTCCATCTCGGTGGCGGCTGGACCAGCGCCCCGGTCTACGAGCAGGCCGGGCTGGGAGCGGGCGCGAGCGTCGAGGGGCCCGCGATCGTCGAGCAGGCCTACACCACGCTGATCATCCCCGCGGGCTGGCGGCTCGCCGTCCGGCCTTCGGGCGATCTCGTCGCGACCCGGGAGACGCTGCCATGAGCCAGCTCGGTAGCAAGGTCGATCCCGTCCTCCTCGAAATCGTCTCGCATGCGCTGGTCTCGGCGGCCGAGGAGATGTCGATCACGGTCTGGCGCACCAGCCGCTCGACCACGGTGCGCGAGCTGCTCGACTATTCGACGGCGGTGTTCGACGGGGAGGGCCGCAACATCGCCCAGGCGGCGCGCATGCCGGTCCATCTCAATTCGATGGAGCTCTGCCTGCAGGAGATCATCGCCAACCATCTGCCGCTGGAGCGCTGGCGCGAGGGCGATGTCGTCGTCACCAACGATCCCTATTGCGGCGGCCAGCATCTGCCGGATTTCCTCGCCTTCAAACCGGTTTTCGTCGAAGGCCGGCGCATCGCCATCACCTGCGTCCTGATCCACCATGTCGATGTCGGCGGCGGCGCGGCCGGCGGCTACAACGCCCATGCCGTCGAGATCTTCCAGGAGGGCCTGCGGCTGCCGCCAGTGAAGATCGTCCGCGAAGGCGAGATGCAGGACGATCTCTTCGCCACCATCCTGCAGAATGTCCGCGAGCCCGAGACCTTCCGCGGCGATTTCCTCAGCCAGATTGCGGCGCTCGAGGTCGGCGCCAGAGCGATGCGACAGCTCGCGGCGCGCTATGGCGTCGAGACGCTGCGCGAGGTCGGGCAGGCCCTGCTCGACCACTCCGAGACGGCGATGCGCGCCGCGCTGACCGCGCTGCCGGACGGCGTCTACCAGGCGGAGGATTTCGTCGACGGCGACGGCATGGA
>LNFM01009956.1_pt1 | contig 13578 bp, 13 predicted proteins | sample 596031 | NCBI WGS metagenome assembly LNFM01 (sample SAMN04254537, study PRJNA301005) | activated carbon metagenome | isolation source: dual media filters at the Ann Arbor, Michigan drinking water treatment plant | place: USA: Ann Arbor
AGCTTGCTCTTGATGCTGAGGACTTCGCCATCCCAGCGGGAAACTGATTTCAGGGCATTCCCGCGGATTTCGCTGGAGGTTTCCGTACCATCGGTCTTCAGGTTGATAATTCCTGTCCACTCACCGCGTTCGGAGGACTGACTCTCCTCGATTTTCACCGTGGGTTCCTTGTGCTCGATCACCCGGGTGTACTTGTCGGGGCTGGGCATCGCCCCGAAGTTGCTTTTGGCGACGTTCACTTTCCAGGAACCGGTAAAATCGGGGGCGGAATACGCGACGACCGAAAGTGCGAAGAGCGACAGGACGAGTCTCATAAAGTGGAGTATAACTCACGAGCTGCTCAAAATTCCGGAGGTTTGGCCGATACGAGCACATACGATGCGGTCAAATGCCGAAAATTGGACGTCCGTTCTCTCTAGTTGCGCCACCAGCGCCAGCCGGCAGCTGGAGACTTGGATTAGCCTATCGGAACCGCCGGATCTGTTCGACTATCTGATGACGACGCTCCAGGGGGATACCGAGGGGCAGGCGGAGTTTTTGATCGAGTCGAATATTGTCGCGCGGGCTCTGTTGGAGCCGGAGGTTTTGAAGGACAGGCAGGCCACCGAATTGATGTCCATTGCCATGGCGCGGGATTCGCTGTTCGATATGAAGCTGCTCCAACGGCTTCTCGCGCAGCGGGCTTGGCCATTGGAGGTGCCGTACGCCGAAATTCAACGGTGCCTCGCTTTGGTGGAGGATGCCCCGGAGCCGAATCGGATCGCCGTGACGCTGCTGAAGTTTACGCGGCACCCGGACATTCGGGTGCAGTCGAAGGCCGCCAAGCTGCTGGGGCGGCATTTGTTGAGCACGGACAAAATCGTAGAGCTTTATCTGAGCCCAAATGAACGGGTGCGGGCCAATTTGATTGAAGGTATCGCCCGGCGGAAGGACCTGGAGCCAATGATGCCGCTGGTGGAACGGGCAGCGCAGGACCCATCGAATCGCGTCTCCACAATGGCGCTGGCCATCCTGGCCCGGCGGGGCCACAAGATGAGCCAGACGCTGCTGACCATGCGCCGCCGCTCCAAGGTGGAGTCGATCAGTTGGGCCGCGAACTTCGCTCACGAAGTTTTAGTGCGGCCCTTCCAAGCAGAGGATCTAGGGAACCTAGCGGCCGCCCTTAACGGGGTGGGTGTGGAGCCGGCTGTGGTGCCGGCTGTAACCGAAGTAGATAGCGAGCCCGAGGCCCATCCAGAGAAAGAGACGTAGCCAGTTGGACCAGCCGAGGCCAGCCATCAGGCCCAAGTTGACCAGAACGCCGAGAACGGGCACCAGGGGCACCAGCGGGGTCTTAAAGGGCCGCGGCAGATCGGGATGCGTCTTCCGCATCACCAGAATGCCGCCGCAGACCAGCACGAAGGCGAACAGGGTGCCGATGGAGGTCATTTCGCCAACGACCGAGATGGGGGCAAAGGCGCTAAAGCAGCTGACGAACACCATGAAGAGCAGGTTGCTGCGCCACGGGGTCTGGAACTTCGGGTGGATCTCGCTGAACAGCTTCGGCAGTAGGCCGTCGCGGGACATGGAGAAGAACACGCGACTTTGGCCGAGGAGCATGACCAGGATGACCGAAGTGAGGCCGGCCAGCACGGCGACCTTCATCATGATGGCGAGCCAGGTATACGGCATCTTGTTGAGCGCCAGGGTGATGGGGCTCGGCACGTTGAGTTCCTTGTAGTTCACGATGCCCGTCAGCACGTGGGCGTACAGGATGAAGAGGATGGTGCAAACCAGCAGCGAACCGATAATGCCGATCGGCATATCCCGCTTCGGGTTCTTGGCCTCCTGCGCCGCGGTGGATACAGCGTCGAAGCCGATATAAGCAAAGAAGATGACGCCGGCGGCGCGGAGGATGCCGGACCAACCGTAGCGGCTGCCCCCTTCGTTCATCGGGATGTAGTTCGTGTGATTGGAGGAGTCGACGAAGGACCAACCAATGGCGATGAAGACGATGATGACGGCGACTTTCAGCACGACGATGATCGCGTTGGCGCGGGCCGATTCCTGGATGCCGCGCATCAGCAGAAGGGAGATGGCGCAGACGATAAATACCGCCGGAAGGTTGATGAGGCCGGTGGCCATACTGCCATCGGCCAGTTTGATGGGTTCAAATGGCGAGGTGATGAGGGTGGGCGGTAGATGGATGCCGAGATTTTGGAGGAGGGAAACCAAGGTGCCACTCCATCCCACGGCGACGGTGGCGGCGCCGACAGCGTATTCCAGCACCAGGTCCCAGCCGATGATCCAGGCCAGTAACTCGCCCATGGTGGCATAGGCGTAGGTATAAGCCGAGCCGGCGATAGGGATCATCGTCGCGAATTCGCTGTAGCAGAGGCCGGCGAAGGCACAACCGATGGCGGCGGCGATAAAGGCCAGGGTGATGGCCGGGCCAGCGTGTTCGGCGGCGGCGACGCCGGTGAGGGTAAAGATACCGGCGCCGATGATGGCGCCAATCCCAAGGGCCACCAACTGAGTCGCGGACAACGTGCGTTTGAGCGTATGCTCTCCGCCTTCCGACTCTTCAAGAATCCGCGAGAGCGGCTTGGTTGCAAATAGACTCATGCCTTGACCTTCCCTTTCGTCCACCAGAAATATACCGGGATGCCGAGTAAAACAATGATCAGCCCGGGCCACGTAAAGCTAGGTTTGTACAGCAACAGCAACAGCTCAATACTACTCGCAAGGAGGATGTAGAGAGCTGGCAACACCGGATATCCAAACGCTTTGTAGGGCCGGTCGGCCTCGGGGCGCGCCTGGCGCAGCACAAAGATCCCCACAATCGTCAGGATGTAGAAAAGCAAAACAGCGAATATAACATAGTCGAGCAGATCGCTATAGCTGCCCGTGAGCGTCAATCCGCAGGCCCAAAGGCACTGAATCCACAACGAGGTAACCGGCACCTGAGTCTTCGGATCGAGCCGCGCGGCCTGGCGGAAAAACAGGTTGTCGAGCGCCATGGCGTAGTAGACGCGAGCGCCGGCCAGGGTGAGCCCATTGGCGCAGCCGAAGGTGGAAACCATGATGGCGGCGGCCATCACCTGAACGGCCACCGGGCCGAGGATGGCGCTGGCCGCGGCGGTGCCGACGCGGTCCTGGGCGGCATTCTGAATCTGCTCAAACGGCAGAACGAGCAGATAGGCGTAGTTGGCGAGCAGGTAGAGGATGGAAACCAAGCCCACGCCGAGCAGCAGCGAAAGCGGTACGTTCCGTTGGGGGTTCCGTGTTTCGCCGGCCGTGAAGGTGACGTTGTTCCAGGAGTCGGACGAGAACAAGGAACCGACCAGCGCGACGCCCAGCACCCGGATGGCCGTGAGGCCGTCGAAGCCTCCGGCCCAGAAGTTCTCGCCGAAGTTGCGGGCGACGGCGGCATCATTGCGCCCTACGAAAAAGGCCGCGCCGATCAGGCCCAGCAGGGCGCCCGTCTTGGCCACCGTGAAGATGTTCTGCACCAGAGCGCCGGTGCGGAGGCCGCGGGTATTCAGCCAGGTAAGAAATACGATCAGCACGATGGCGACGGCTTTTTGTGAAAGATCTGGCAGGAAGACGCCGAGGAACTTCGCGAAGGCGACCGCCACGGCGGCGATGGTGCCGGTTTGGATGACGGTGAAAAACGTCCAGCCGTAAAGGAAGCCATAGAGCGGCCCGAAGGCCTCGCGAAGGTAGACGTACTGGCCGCCGGCGTTGGGCATCATCGCGGCGAGTTCGCCGTAGCTGAGAGCCGCGATCAGCGTCAGCAGCGCGGTGACCACCCAGGCCATCAACATCATGCCCGGAGAACCGACCTGGCGGCCGATATCCGCCGCGACAATGAAGACGCCAGACCCGATCATGGAGCCCATGACAATGGTGGTGGCGTCGAAGAGTCCCAGGCTATGTTTGGGCGTGGTCATCGTTTGGTCACACTCCAGTATGGAGGAGTCCTGCAAAGTTGTGTAAATGGCGAAATTTGGTGGTGCTGGCGTCCATCTGAGAGGGTGGAGGGCTTGATGCCATGAAGAAGAAATTGATGATGTTGGCAGCCTGCGCCGCGGTCGCGATGGCGGCTGAGATTGCGACGGTCCGGCTGCCGTTTGCGGCTCAGGTGGGGGCGACGCTGCTGCCCGCGGGAGAGTACCGGGTTGGTACGGTGGACAACGGCGGATCGACGTCCGTGATCACGTTAGTCGACGACGAAGGGCACCGGGCCACGGTGCCGGCCAAGCGGGTTCTGCGGGAAGGGCCGGGCGCGGCGGAGTTGAAGTTCACCCGCTCGGGAAGCGGGTTGAAGTTGCGCCAGATCTTCGTTGAAGGCCGGGCGTACTCCTACGAACTGGAGCCCTAACGCAGATGCTGGATCCAGGCTCGGGCGGTCTGTTCAATGTTTCCTTGCCGCAGCGCGCCGATAACCGCGACGGAATGGGCGCCGGCTTCGATGACGCTGGCGGCGGTGGCGAGCGTAATGCCGCCGATGGCCACCACCGGGCGTTTCGATAACGGCGCAATGGCGCGTAGACCGTCGAGACCGACCACCGGGTCCGGGTTTTCCTTCGAGACCGTGGCGAAGATGGGGCCGAGAGCGTGGTAAACAACGGGCTCTTCATTGGCGGCCTGCATCTGCGCGGCGTTGTGCGTGGATAGACCAATGTTGCTGACGAATTGCACCGCGAGGGCGGCCGGGAGGTCGTCCTGGCCCAGATGCAGCATTGCTCCGAGAAGCTTGGCGAGGTCGGCCCGATCGTTGATGACGAGCGGCACTTCGCGGCAAAGCTCCGCGATGGCGGAGGCCGTTTCGAGGGCTTGCCGCGTGAGTGGGCCCTTATGACGCCACTGCACAATCTGCGCACCGGCTTGCAACACGGCGTCGGCGGATTCCACCGAGTCGATAATGGGATAGAAGCGGGGCAGGGTCATGGTTTCAGGTGCTGGTTGAAGAAGCGGGCGGTGCGGCCGAAGGCATCGATCAGCGTCTCGTCGCGGACGAAGCCATGGTCTTCCTGCGGATAGAAGATCTCGTCAAACGGCTTCCGCTCGTGAATCAACTTCTCCGTCAACTGAACCGCGTCTTGAAACAGCACGTTCGAATCCACCATGCCGTGGACGATTTGCAGGTGGTCGCGCAAGTTCCCTGAAAACGTAATGGGCGAGCTGCGGCGGTAGGCTTCGGGATGGGCGGCGGGCGTGGAGAGCCGCTGCTGGGTATAGCCGGGATTGTAGTTTTCCCAATCGTTGACGGCGGCCCAGGAGCTACCGGCCTTGAAGGTGCCGGGCGAGAGAAAGAGGGCCATGTTCGTCATGAAGCCGCCATAGCTGACGCCCCAGATGCCGAGGCGATTCATATCGACGCTGCCGCGCGCTTTCAGATAGTCGACGGCTCCGAGGACGTCCTGCAGGTCCGGCCCGCCCATGTGGAGATAGACGCCTGTGCGCCAGTCGCGGCCGTAGCCGGAGGAGCCGCGGTAGTCGAGGTCCATGACGACGTAGCCGGAGTTGGCCAGATAGGCATTAAAGACGAATCGCAGATCGAGATAGGAGCCCCATTGCTGCAGCACCGAAGAAGCGATGCCGGCGCCATGGATGAAGAATACGCAGGGATACTGTTTCTGCGGCGAATAGCCGGGCGGCAGCAGCAGCTTGGCTTTGACGGTGGCGCGGTCGGCGCGGGAAGGGAACTCGACGAATTCGGTTTTGGGCCAATCGTAGCTGGCAAACTCCGGGCGGGGGGAGACGGTGACCCGCTCGTTGTTTACGAACAGGTCCCACGGGGCGTTGAGATTGGCGTGGAGGACGGCGAGAAACTGGCCGTCTTTACTCATCGCGCCGACGTTGAGGCCAGCGCGGGTGGTAAGGGGCCGCTTGCCGGTGCCGTCGGGCGCGATGCGGTACAGCTGCCGCTGGTTCGTGCCGGCTTCGGTTGAGCAATAAACAATCTGATCGCCAATCCATTGCGGCGGGTAGCTGAAGCTTTCCGTGTCCATCTCCCAATTGCCCTTGGTGAGCGGCAGTGGGCTTCCCCCCGCTGCGGGAACCTTGGAGAGATGGAGGAAACCGTCGCGGTCGCTGGCAATGAGCAGCGACTGCGAATCGGGCGACCAGCCTTCAAACTCGGCGCTGACCCAGCGGTCGTCCCGAGCTTCGAAGACGGATTTTCCTTTGCCAGTTTTCGCGTCCAGCACCCAGACTTGCTTCGTGTGATGGTCGGCGGAGACGGCGGTAACGAGAAGGGACCGGCTATCTGGCGACCAGACCGGCTGCGAGAAACGGGCGCGCTGGCCGGGGAAAGCGTCTTGGAGTTGGACCGGTTTGCCGCCGGTGCTGGCGACGACGTAGCGCGAGGAGGCCCCGCCGTCGTCCCCGGCCACTCCGCGGTTGAACGACTGCGCCCGGGCGAACTGGCCGGAGTAGTTCATCAGCACCTGCGTCCGGGTCGTGCCGGGGCTAGATTTGGTGTAGGCGATGCGGGTGCCGTCAGGGGACCAGGTGGCGGCGCCGGTGGGGTCCTCCGTAATCTGCACCAGGAAGCCGGTTTCGAGATGCTGGGTGAACAGTTCGCCGCCGCGGCGGAACAGGAGCCGTTGGCCATCGGGGGAGAACGCGGGGGCGCCTTCGGAGGCCTTGGTTTGGGTCAGCCGCACGCTCTTCGAGCCGTCCGCCTGGGCGAGATAGAGATCGCCCCGCCACACGTAGGCCACCCGGGCGCCATCGGCGGAAACGGCGAAGTCCGAGAGTCCGGCGCTGGGCATCCGGCTGGCCTTCAGCCGCTCGTCATTCTCGTCCGGGAGTGGGTTGAACTCGTCCCGTGCGAATTCCAGATTTGTGAGCCGGACGCGGCGCTTGGCCGGGGCGTGCCAGGCGTAGAGATCCAGAAACCGGCTGCCCTCCTCGTTCCACAAGAAGACTAAAGTCGGCGCCTTCTCGGCCCAGGTGAGGCGAGCAGGAGCCGTCCCCCAGACGAACGGCCGGGTGTAGAGCTTTTCGAGCGACCAATCCGCGGCGCTAGCCGAGAAGGCCAGAGTCAGGCTCAAAAGAAATCGGCGCATGAATTTCAGGCTACAGCACTGGATTACGATGGAAGCATGGATCGCCGTAATTTTATTTGGACGTTTCCGGCTGCCGCCTACGGCTTTGGCGCAGCGCAGCGGGTACCCGCCTTCTCCGGCAAGACGATGAGCGGGGAGAAGTTCGACTCCAATTCGCTGAAAGGCAAGCCGGTACTGATCCAGTTTTGGACGACGTGGTGCGGGTACTGCCGGCGGGAGCAACCGGCGCTCGAATCCGTTTACAAAGAGTACGCGCCCGGGCAGTTGACGATGCTAGCGGTGAACGTGGGCGAAACGCGCGCGCAGGTGACGGAGTTTCTCGCTAAGAGCCCGCGGTCGCCGAAGGTCGTCCTGACGCAGGATACGGACCTCGTTCGCTTGGTGGACCCGAAGGGCTTTCCGGTCTACATTTTATTGGGGAAAGAGGGCTTAATGGAACACCGGCAGGACGGGGCCGGTGGGATGCTGGCGCTGCGGCAGATGCTGCTCGAAGTCGGTTTGGGAAAGGGTTAGCCGAGGTCTTCGGGGAGGAGTTCGATATTCTTCTCGCCCGCCATCTTCTTTTCGATGTACTTCTTCATCCAGGCTTCCCAGCTTTTGCCGGCCGCCGTGTTGCGGCCGGTGAAGTGAAGGGCGCCGACGTCGGAGTAAGGGACGGAGATCTTCTGGTCGGTGTCTTTCGGGAAGAGGCGGACGTAGCTGTCGGCGAGGGTCGGCCCGGTCCAGCGATCAAAGATGTAGCCCTCAATGGAGGTGCCGTCGCGGCGGGTAATGGTGACGTCACCGCGGTAGTCAAATGCCTGCTCGAGCGCTTCCAACACTTCGGCTTCGCTGGCCATCTGATAGGAAGCGCCTTGTAACTCTTCTTGACTCACTGCTTGACTCCGGTTTTGTGTCCTTCCAGCTGGACTAGCTTATCGGGGGTAAACAAGGGCCGTACGGGCTCCTTGAGAATTTCGAGCGCTTCGGCGTCGGGGTGGCGGTCGAAGAACATCGCCCGGCCGCTCTCCCACAGGCCGCGCAGCGACCCAAAGGTGAAATCAACGGCCGAGGCTTCGTAGCCGCTATGCACCATGCAATTGGCGCACTTGGGGTTGCCGCTTTCCGTGCCGTACTTGTGCCACTCTACGGATGCCATCAACTCGGCAAACGATTCGGCGTAGCCATCCTGCAGCAGGTAGCACGGCTTCTGCCAGCCGAACAGGTTATAGGTCGGCATTCCCCAAGGGGTGCAGTGGTACTCCTGCTTACCCATCAGGAATTCGAGAAAGAGCGGCGACATGTTGAACTTCCACGCCGGCTTGCGATTGGACAGGATGGCGCGGAACAGCCGCCGGGTGCGGGCGCGGCCGAGGAAGCTCTTTTGGTCGGGCGCTTTGTCGTAGGAGTAGCCGGGAGAGAGCATCATGCCTTCGACGCCGAGCGCCATCATGTCATCGAAGAACTGGCGGACGCCGTTGGGGTCGGCGCCATCGAAGAGCGTCGTGTTGGTGGTGACGCGGAAGCCGCGGGCCAAGGCTGCCTTGATTCCTTCGTAGGCGAGTTCATAACCGCCTTCCTTGCAGACGGAGAGGTCGTGATGGTCCTTATCGCCGTCCATGTGGACCGAGAAGCTCAGGTACTTGGACGGGGTGAACAGGTGCAGCTTTTCTTTGAGCAGCAGGGCGTTCGTGCAGAGGTAGATGTACTTCTTGCGTTCGATGAGGCCGGCCACGATTTCGCCAATCTGCGGGTGCATCAGGGGCTCGCCGCCGGGGATGGAGACCATGGGCGCGCCGCACTCGTCGACGGCGCGGAGGGCGTCTTCGACGGACATGTTCTTCTTGAGAATATGGGCCGGATATTGAATTTTGCCGCACCCGGCGCAAGCGAGGTTGCAGCGGAAAAGCGGCTCCAGCATCAGCACCAGCGGGTACTGTTTTCGCCCGGCGAGCTTCTGCTTCAGCACGTAGCTGGCGACGGTCCACATTTGCGAAATCGGTACTGGCATAAAAGCGAAGTCCTATTCGCTTTTACCATTCCGGGCATGATAGTGTCAAAAACGTGCGCCGTACTCCGGTCCAGGAACGCAGCCTCGATACGATCCAGCAGATCTATGCCGGGACGTCCGCCCTGTTGGCCGAGATGCCGCTCGAGCAGATTACGACGAGTAGAATCGCCGAGGCGGCGGGCATTTCGGTGGGGGCGCTGTACCGCTTCTTTCCGGGCAAGCAGGAGATCATCGACGCGATCGCGGTGCGGCACATGGACGAGTTCCGGGCACGGCTGCAGAAGATTCTGCTGAAGTCGTTGTTAGCCGACGGGCCCAAGTTTTTGAGCAAGGTGGTGGACGCCTACGTGGCGTTTCTGGATGAACGGCCGGACTTCCGCGCGATTGCGCTGGGGCAGCATGTGAGCGCTACGGCGAAGAGTCAGCAGACTGCGCCGGGCGCTGGGCCGGGCGGGTTGGTGCGGCTGTTCATGGTGAACTGGCTGGGCGTCAAGAGTTCGGCGTCGCTCGATTTGAAGCTGCGCATCGCCACGGAGGCGGGGGAGCGGCTGATCGCCTACGCCTACGCGCAGCCCACGGTGGAGGAGCGCAAGAAGGTGCTGGCAGAGATGAAGGAACTGCTGGCGGCGTACTTGTTCTAAGGTTCTTCGTCGGCGGAGATAAACTTGCCGGCAAGAAGGTCCTGTTCGAGCTTTTGCGCTTCCTGGCGGAACTCCGGCGTATCGCCGACGTTGAACGCCCAGAAGTAGATCTCTTCGCGCTCGGTGAGAAAGGGTTCGAGGGCGGCGGCGAGCGGCGCGGGCAGCAGCGGGCCGCGGTAGTTTGTGGCGGTTTCGACGTTCCAGCGTCCGTTGTCGAAACGAAGCCACAGAATGCGGTCGCTACCGAACTTGGCGGGTTTGCCGGGAAGGCGGAGGTGGGCCAAGAGGCGGCCGAAGTAGACGCGGTCGGGTTGGGCGGCGGGGGTGTAGGAGAACCAGTTCTCATCGCGGCGCCAGGCGTTGTTGCCCGCCGGTTTGACGGGATCGGCCGGGGGCGGAGGGGCCGGGGGCCGGGAGCAGCCGGCGGCGATGGGCAGCAGCAGAAGCGGGCCGAGTTGGCGCCGGGTCACTTCTTCCTCACCAGCTTGATTTCGAAGAGCTTCGGCCAGAGCTTGCCGGTGACGAAGAGGCGCTTACCGGCTGCGTCGTAGGCGATGCCGTTCAGGACGTCGGTGCCGGCGCGTTCAGCCGGGGGGAGGATGCCGGAGAGATCGATGGAGCCGGTGACGCGGCCGTCGAGGGGATTGATTTTGACGATGCGGTCCGTTTGCCAGACGTTGGCGAGGATCTCGCCTTCGACCCATTCGAGCTCGTTTAACTCGGGCAGGGGGCGGCCATTCTCGCGGACGCGGATGCGGCGGGTCTCCGTCAGCGTCTTGCCGTCGAGAACGCGGATCTCGTCCGTGCCGTCGCTAAAGTACAGATTCTTGCCGTCGGTGGTGAGCCCCCATCCCTCGCCGCGATAGGTGAACTTGTTCTGCAGCTTGAAATCGTTCAAGCCCCAGACGAAACCAACTTCGGATTGCCAGGTGAGCTGTACGATGCGGTCGCCCACCACCGAAATCCCTTCGCCGAAGTACTGCGCGGGCAGCGAAAGCTTCTGCAGCACCACCCCCGATTCGAGTTTCACCTTCCGCAGCGTCGAGCGGCCGTGCAGCCCCGTGCCTTCGTACAGGAAGCCGTTGCGGTATTCGAGTCCCTGCGTAAACGCCTCCCGGTCGTGCGGATAGGTCTTCACGATCTGGTAGGTCCACTGGCCCCAGAGGGAACCGGCTAGCAGGAATAAGGCCAAAACTCTCATTCGACCGTTAGCTTAGCAAGCCCGGTATGCGAAAATAGCGGGTACAATGACGGAAATCGTTAAAGTAGTAGGCCGCGAGATTCTGGACTCGCGTGGCAATCCCACCGTGGAAGCCGATGTGTATTTAGTGGATGGCAGCATGGGACGCGCTGCCGTTCCGAGTGGCGCATCTACCGGCGAGCATGAAGCCGTGGAACTGCGCGATGGCGACAAGAAGCGCTACCTGGGCAAGGGCACGCGCAAGGCCGTCGACAACATCAACAAGAAGATTGAACCGGCCATCATCGGCATGGACGCCTCGCGTCAAGCCGAAGTCGACGCGAAGATGATCGCCACCGACGGCACGGCCAACAAGGGCAAGCTGGGCGCCAACGCCATCCTCGCCGTCTCCATGGCCACCGCGCGCGCCGCCGCCGATAGCCATGGCCTGCCGCTCTACCGCTACCTGGGTGGCGTGAATGCCTGCATTTTGCCCGTGCCGATGATGAACCTTATCAACGGCGGCGCGCATGCCGATAGCTCCGTCGACCTGCAGGAGTTCATGGTTGCGCCGCACGGGGCCACCAAGTTCTCCGATTCGCTCCGCATGGGCGCTGAAGTGTTCCACACGCTGAAGGGCGTGCTGAAGAAGCGCGGCTACTCTACTTCCGTTGGCGATGAGGGCGGCTTCGCGCCGAGCCTGAAGTCGAACGAAGAAGCTCTCGAAGTGCTGATGGAAGCCATCGTGCAGGCCGGCTACAAGCCCGGTACGCAGATCTCCATCACGCTCGACCCCGCGGCCAGCGAATTCTACGATAAGAAGAAAAAGAAGTACGTCTTCAAGAAGTCGGACGGCTCTGAGCGCAGCTCCGAGCAGATGGCCGAGTTCTGGGCCGACCTCGTTTCGAAGTACCCGATCATCTCGATTGAAGACGGTATGGCCGAAGACGATTGGGCCGGCTGGAAGATTCTGACCGACGCGATCGGCTCGAAGTGCCAGTTGGTGGGCGACGACCTCTTCGTCACCAACACCAAGCGCCTCCAGATGGGCATCGACAAGGGCATCGCTAACTCGATTCTCGTAAAAGTGAACCAGATCGGTTCGCTCACCGAGACTCTCGAAGCGATGCACATGGCTTCGGTGGCCGGGTACACCGCGATCAGTTCGCACCGTTCGGGCGAGACCGAGGACAGCTTCATTGCCGACCTCGCCGTCGCCACCGGCTGCGGCCAGATCAAGACCGGTTCGGCCTCGCGGACGGACCGCATTGCGAAGTACAACCAACTGCTGCGGATCGAAGAGGAACTGGGCGCGCTCGCCAAGTTCGCTGGCCGCGCGGCGTTCAAGCGGTAGTTATGGCCAAACGACCTGTCGTCCTCACCATCCTGGACGGTTGGGGCTACTCGCCCGAGACCCGCGGCAACGCGGTGTATCTGGCGAAGACCCCCACCTTCGATATGTTGCAGCGGACGTTCCCGCATACGTTGATCCAGACTTCGGGAGAAGCCGTCGGGCTTCCTCCGGGGCAGATGGGCAATAGCGAAGTGGGACACCTGAACATCGGCGCCGGGCGCGTCATCCGCATGGATGTCACCCGGATTGATCTTCTCGTTCTGACGGGCGAGATTTATCAGGACCCAACGCTGAAGGCCTTAATGGCCGCGGCGCGGGGCCGCCGGCTGCATCTGCTGGGATTGGTGAGTGACGGCGGGGTGCATTCCTACAACACCCACCTCTATTCGCTGCTCGCGATGGCGAAGCGCGAGGGGTTGACCGATGTGGCCGTGCACGCCTTCATGGACGGCCGGGATACCCCGCCGCATTCGGGCATCGGCTACATGAAAGAGCTCGAAGCCAGGATCGCCGAGATTGGGGTTGGCCGGGTGGCAACCGTTACCGGGCGCTACTATGCCATGGACCGCGATAAGCGCTGGGAGCGGGTGGAGATGGCCTTCCGTACGGTGGTGCTTGGCCAAGGCGAAAAGGCCCCGGATGCGTTGACGGCCGTGACCCAGAGCTACGAGCGGGGTACGACCGACGAGTTCGTGCTCCCGACGGTGATTGGCGACGGCGCTCCGATTCGCGACGGCGATGCCGTGATGTTCTTCAACTATCGGGCCGACCGTGGCCGCGAGTTGACGCAGGCGATCATGGACCCGAGCTTCGAGCCCATCTCCCGCTCGCTCGCGCCGAAGAACCTGCACTACGTAACCATGACGCAGTACGACAAGAACTACGCCGCCTGGGGCGTACAGCATGTGATTCCGGTGGAGACACCGAATAACATTCTGGGCGCGGTTCTTGAACAGCACAATCTGCGGAACCTGCGGACCGCCGAGACGGAAAAGTATCCGCACGTGACGTTCTTCTTTAACGGTGGCATCGAGAAGCCGTTTTCCACCGAAGAGCGGGCCATGGTCGCCTCGCCGAAGGTGGCAACGTACGATTTAGCGCCCGAGATGTCGGCGCAGGGCGTCTGCGACATCGTGAAGAAGGGGCTGGTCGACAATACTTTCGACGTGATCGTCGTGAACTTCGCCAACCCCGACATGGTGGGCCACTCTGGCCAACTCGAACCGGCCATCCGCGCGTGCGAGAAGGTGGACGACTGCCTCAGTCAGATCTGGCCGTTGATTCAGCAGCGGAACGCGGCTTGGATCGTGACCGCGGACCATGGGAACGCCGAGACGATGATTGACCCGGAAACC
>LNFM01009957.1_pt1 | contig 13577 bp, 9 predicted proteins | sample 596031 | NCBI WGS metagenome assembly LNFM01 (sample SAMN04254537, study PRJNA301005) | activated carbon metagenome | isolation source: dual media filters at the Ann Arbor, Michigan drinking water treatment plant | place: USA: Ann Arbor
CGCAGGCCGTGGCACGCCCCGCTCGCGGGGCTGCTGTCAGGGGTCAGCTCGGGGATGCGCAACGCCGGGGGCCCGCCGATCACGTCCTACCTGCTGCTGCAGCCGATCTCGCCGGTGATGTTCATGGGCATCACGACGCTGTTCTTCGCCGTGATCAACACGCTCAAGATTCCCGGATCGCTGATGGCGGGGGTCGTGACCATCCCGGCGCTGCTGTGGTCGCTGGCGTTCTGCCCCCTGGTGGCCCTGGGCGTGTACGCGGGCCGCTTCTTCATCGCCCGCGTCCAGCCGGAGGTGTTCGACCAGATCATGACGGCGATCCTGGTGTTCGCGTGCCTCTGGCTGATCGCCACCGCGTATTTGTAGCCGTCGACGTGGGTAGGGCCCGTTCTCCGAACGGGCCGTCATCGACAGTGATGCCGATGCTGACGGCCGGCTCGGAGAGCCGGCCCTACCCAGCCCTGACTCGCTACTTCTTCTTCACCCCGAGGTCGTCGAGGTTCTTGAGCATCACCTGTCCGGCGGTGGCCGTCGTCGGGTTCTTCTCGATGTGGCGGATGCGACCGTCGGGACCGATGAAGAAGGTCCAGCGTGCGGCGAACTGCTGTTCGGGCGGGCGGTCCAGGCGGATCACGCCGTAGGCCTTCGCGGTGGCCTTGGACGGGTCGGCGAGGATCGGGAAGTCCGCCTCGTGCATCTGCGCGAACTTGGTGTTGTCGTCGAGCGAATCGACGCTCGCCATGAAGTAGGCGATGTCGTAGGTCTTCAGAATCGGGCCGCTCTCACGGAGCGACTTGCATTCGGCCGTTCAACCACCGGTGAAGGCCTTGGGGAACCAGGCGAGCACCACGGTCTTGCCCTTGTACTCCGCCAGCGAGTGCGTCTTGCCGTCGGATCCGGGCAGCGAGAAGGCCGGCGCCACGTCGCCCACCTTCAGGTCTGCCGAGTACTGCGCGGGCGCGGCGGGCGCCTGGGCAGGTGCAGGGGCCGGACCCTGGGCCGCCACCGTCGCCACGCCGAGGCTGGCGATGGCGCAGAACGTCAGGAGTCTGGTCATGCGCCCGATGGTAGCACCGCGGTGCCCGGAGCCGGGTGCCATCAGTCGGCCTTCGCCTTCGCCGTCTTCCCCAGCTGCTCGACGATACGTGTGGCTTCCTCGACGGCGCGAGCGAGCACCGAGCGGATCTTGCCGTCCTCGAGCATCAGGACGCCGCCGATGGTGCAGCCCGCCGGCGTCGTCACGTCGTCGCGCAGCGAGGCGGGATGCCGGCCGGTCTCGAGGACCATGCGGGCGGAGCCGAGCATGGTCTGCGCCACGAGCTGCAGCGCGAGGTCGCGCGGCAGGCCCACGCGCACGCCGGCATCGGCCATCGCTTCCATCATCAGGTACATGTAGGCGGGGCCACTGCCGCTCAGCGCGGTGACGGCATTGCAGTACGCCTCGTCGACGATGCGGCACTGGCCCACCGACGCGAAGATGCGCTGCGCGAGGTCCAGATGCGCGGTCGAGGCGTGCGTGCCGCCGGCCACGACGGTCATGCCGGCGCCGACCACGCAGGGGGTGTTCGGCATCGCGCGCACCCAGGGATTGGACAGATCGAGCAGCTGCTCGAGTCGCGAGGTGGTGACGCCGGCGAGAATCGAGACGAGCAACGTGTCCCGACGCACGCCGTTGCGCGCCAGGGCGTCGACAACGTCGGCGGCCTGTTTCGGCTTGACGCAGATCAGGACGACATCGGTGTCGAGCAGGCGGCGCTCGAGCCCCCCCTCCTGGGCGAGACCGAGCCCCAGGTCGGTGGCCGCGCCGGGGAAGCACGGGATGCCGAGCTCCGACGTCACCTCGTCACAGCTGGCCTGAGAGTGCGCAGAGGCCCAGGCCTGCGATGGCTGGAGCAACTGCGCGTCGAACAAGCCGCGGAGGAGCGTGCGGCCCATGACACCGGCGCCGATGACGCCGAGCTGACGGTCGGGAGGAAGCAGCGAACTCATGCGCCCAGTGTAGCCGCCGGCGCGTGACGTCAGAGGTCCTCGAGGCGCGTGGTGGCGTCGCCGAAGCCGTCCAGACGCACGCCCATGCGGTCCATCAGCGACAGGTGCAGGCTGCACACCTTGCGGTGGGCATCCCCCTTGTCCATGTAGTCGAGGATGCGACCGGTCTGCAGCGAGCCGCGGCCCTTGCCGGTGAGCAGCACCGGCAACTGCTCGGCGCTGTGCAGGTCGCCGTCGAACAGGCTCGACGCGCACATCAGGATCGAGTTGTCGAGCAGCGTCGTCTCGCCCTCGGAGATGGCCTTCATGCGTGCGGTCAGGTAGGCGAACTGCGCGATGTGGAACTGGTTGGTCTTCAGGTACATCGCCTCCTTGGTCGGCACGCGCCCGTTGTGCGTGAGATCGAGGTGGAGCGCGCCCGAGACGCCCTCGACGAACTTGAAGTTCATCTGCGACAGGTCGTTGTTCAGCATGACCGTGGCGATGCGCGTCTTGTCCATCTGGAAGGCGAGCACGACGAGGTCGAGCATCAGCTTCATGTGCGCCGGCACGTCCTGTGGCAGTTCGTGCTTCGGCCGGGGCATGTCGGGCTGACTCAGCGTGGGACGCCACCCCTCGAGACGCTCCTCCTTCGAGGCGCGCGCGATGCGGGTCTCGATGTCGCGGATGCCCTCGAAGTACTCGCCGAGCTTGTGGTGATCGTCGCGACTCACGCGGCCCTTCAGGCTCGCCGCCTCGTCCTGCACGGCATCGAGGATGCTGCGATCGAGGGCCCGTCCCGTGCCATCACCGACCAGGCGGTCGAAGGTCCGGGCGGGATAGATCTCCTTGGTCGCAGGCCGTGTCGGCGAGACCCACGACAGGCTGGATCCATAGACCATCGACAGCCCGTCTTCGAGACGCAGCTCGTTGGGCTCGATGCCCAGCACCAGGCTGGGCACGGCGGTGCGATCGCCGATGGCGCCGGCGATCACCTGATCCATCGTCGTGCCGACGCGAATGACGTCGGGGTCCAGGCTGACCGGCGCGCCCGAGAGCAGGTTCATGCGCCCGAGGTGGGGGCTCGTGGACGCCAGTGCGTTCTGGCTGTAGAGGCCGCGGAGAAAGACCATGTCCTCGCGATGCGGCAGCATCGGCGTCAGGCCCGGGCCGAGCTCCATCGTGGCCCCACTGCCTTTCGCCCACCAGTGCGCCGGCTCGACACCGTTCGAGAAGTACACGATGCCGAGGCGCAACGGCGGCCCTGTCGCGGCCTTGCCCGCTGCCGCGGCGCCGCCGAGGGCCTGGCCCGGCGTCGCCCTGGCGAAGGCGGGCATCGACTCCAGCCAGGGCAGCGCAAGCGCGACACCGACGCCACGCAGGAAGTGGCGGCGCGACGACGCAGACGACGATGAGGAAGAGCTCATGGGGTGACTGCCCTTGCGGTGGTGCCGGAGACGACCGGCACGGGGGCGGCCTCCGGCGCGCGAGTGGGCGCGCCGGCTGACCGACTGGCGCGGAACCGGAACTGGCGACTGGTGGCGACGGCGGTGGCGAGATCGGTGAACGAGGCGTCGCCTCCGGCGGCCACCATGTCGGCGATCAGTCGTCGATCGGACGCCTGCGGATTGCGGCCGAGCGCATAGCCGATCATCTTGCGCGACAGCGTCGTCATCACGGCGGTTTCGTTCTGCTCGAGGAACGTCAGCAGGCCGTCGGCGCCGACGATGGTGCGCCGGTCGCGGAACTCTCCCGTGAGGTCCACCGGGTTGCCGTCGGCGTAGGCGGTGCGGCGGCGTCCGACGGCATCGAACCCTTCGAGCGGGAAGCCGAGCGGGTCGATCCGCAGATGGCACGACGCACACTGCGGCCGGGACTTGTGCTGGGCGAGGCGCTGCCGCAGGGTCTGGCCCTCGAAGCTCTTGTCGTCGGCCGGCAGCGTCCCGGCATCGGCAGGCGGTGGTGGCGTCGGTGTGCCCAGGATGCGGCGCAGGATCCAGTCGCCGCGCTTGACCGGGCTCGTGCGCAGCGGCGCCGAGGTCGTGGTCAGCACGGCGCCCAGCCTCAGCGCGCCGCCGCGGTCGAAGGCGCGCGCGCCGTCGACCCGCTGCACCGGGCCCGCGGTCGTGAGCGGCACGTCGATCCCGTAGAACGACGCCAGCGGCCGGTTCACGAACACGTAGTCGGCGTGCAGGATCTCGCGCACCGGCCGGCGCTCGCGGACGATGTACTCGAAGGTCGAGACGGCCTCGTCCAGCATCGCCCGCTTGACGTCGTCGGTGAACTCGGGGAACCGCGCCGTGTCGACGCCGCGATACTGATCGAAGTGGTAGAAGCCGAGCCACTGCCCGAAGAACTCGGTCGACAGCCGGCGCGCCTTCGCATCGCCCGTCATGCGACGCACCTGACGCGCGATGGCCGCGCGCGTCCGCAGTTGGCCGGCTGCCGCCGCGCGGCGCAACTCGGCGTCGGGAATCGACGACCACAGGAAGAAGCTGAGACGACTGGCGATCTCCCAGTCGTCGAGCCGGGTCTCGGTCAGTCCGGGCGAGGCCTCGAGGCGATAGAGGAACGACGGCGACATGAGGATGCGGGCCAGCAGGGCCCGCAGGGCGCCGTCGTGGTCGAGTTGCCGCGTCGTGCGCGACGCGCGGTAGAACGCGCGCAGCGATCGGGCCTCGGCCGGCGTGACCGGACGACGCCAGGCGCGACTGGCGAAGGCGATCGCGTCGGCGAGATGCCCGGGCTCGGCCTGCCGCATCGCCTGCACGACCGCGTCGTGGTGCACCCGCAGTTGCCGGACATGCGGCTGCGCGGCCGCGGGCAGCGCCGCCACGCGTGCCGGCGTCATGTCGGCGATCGTCCGACGGTCCGTCTTCACGCCGAAGTGGTCCAGCAGCATGCCGAGATATGCATCGTGGTAGGGCCACGATCCGAACAGGTCGTTCCAGGCGTGCTCGAGGCGGGCGCGGTCGTCGCCGTCGACGATGTTGCGGGTGAAGAAGTCGTCGGTCCGCTGGTACTTGACCGTCGTGACGAAGGCGTCGTGCTCGGGACTGTTGTACGTGTTGTCGAACGGCACCGGCACGGGATCCTTGTCGGCCGGATTGGCCGCCCCGTGCGAGTTGGGGGGCAGCAGGGCGACGTACTCGGCGATCCCGGTCCGGAACGTCCGATAGCCGTCGCTCGCCGGGTCGGCGAGGAAGACGCGTTGCCCGGGCGCGCGCGCCGGTCCGGCGGCGGTATCGCCCACCATCACGCGGACCACGGACTGGCGATCGCGTCCGAGTTCCGCCTCCATGTGGAGCTCGGCGACGAACTCGCCGACCGGCGTGTCGATCGTGAACGACGTGCCCTCGCGCGTCGCGAAGTCATCGGGCCCGAGGGGCGTCCCATCGGGGCTCGAGCCGAACCCCAGGCGGGCCACGACGTCGGCGGGCAGCACGGAGCGAAGTGGCCGGGTCTCGACGATCGGCCCCGGCACACGGGCGCGCGCGACGGCGGCCGGCTCTGGCGTGGCTGGCGGCGGGGGCGGTGGTGTGCGCAGGACGACCCGGGCGTTGCGCCAGATCACCACCGGCGCGTCGTCTCCGGCCCGATGCAGGGCGTCGACTGCCAGGTGGACCGTCCACGGTCCCGGGATGCGGGAGGCAGGCCGCAGCGGACGACGATTGAGCGAGTGGGCGTAGCGCGCGGTCAGGGTCGCGCCGAGCGTCGTGTCGTCGAAGACCAGCGGGTTCTCGTCGCCCTGTCCCCCCGCGGCCAGGTCTCCGCGGGCAAAGAACCAGCTGGGCCACGTGACGAGCGTCTTGACCAGGGCGTCCGATGCGCGACGGGCTGCCGCGACGGCCGCCGTGCGATCCGCCCCCGGTGGCGACATCGCCTGCCACCCCGCAATCGTCGTTCGTGTGGGGTACCCCGCGCCCTGCCGGTTGACGACCTCCCAGATGTGCTCGGCGAACCGCGAGGTGATGCCCTCGCGCGCGGCCAGCGTGCGCAACGTCACCGAGGGCTCGCCAAGCGCGGCGCGATGCCGGAAGTGCCAGGCCGCATACAGGGCCTTGCCGTAACGATCGAAGCCGAACGGTCGTCCGCCTTCGCCGGACACCACGCGGAACCCGCGTGTCGTGTAGAGCGCTTCGATGCGGTGGAGTGCCGAAAGCTCGAGGCCCGTCTTGCCGGGATCGGGATAGAAGTCGAGCGGACCAGCGCCAATCACCGCATGGTCGGCGACCTGCCGTGCGGCTTCCAGATACCGCTCGACGCTGGCGTCCTGCACGAACTGCACGTCGCCGAAGTTGGCAAAGCCTTCACCGCCCACCGCGTCGCTCGACGCATCGACGCCGACCGCGATGTCGATGCCCGTGAGGTCGCGAATCGCATAGCCGTACTCCGCGCTCGTGAGACGACGCACCGTCACGCGTCCCGGCTCGCCCGCATGGCGGGCGTCGTAGCGATCGAAGGCCTCCCGGATCCAGCGCACCGCCTCTGCTCGTTGCGTCTCGCTCGGGAACACGTCGGCATCGTCGGGGGGCATCTGCCGTGTCTCGAGCCGATCGGCGATGGCCATCCAGTGCTGCCACTCGGCCGCCACGCCCTCGGGGGTCATGTGGTCGAGCAGGCGCGCCACGCTGACGCCACCCTTCGGCTTGCCCTTGCCGTGACAGTCGACGCAGAACTCGCCGAGCACCGCGGTGGCTGCCGTGGGATCGGGAGTCGGGAGACGGGAATCGGGAGTCGACCGGGTGGACGGCCGGGCCAGGTGCGCACCGGACATGGCCGGGGGGCGGGGGCCGGTTGCAGGCGCAGACGGGCGACTCCGCGATTGCGCGGAGATCGCCGACAGAAGCGTGACCAGCAACAGGGCGCTCAGGCCCAGGGACTTCGCCGCCATGCGCACCAGGAGTGTGCGGCGGATCCTATCAGGATTCCGGGGCAGGCTGCCCGGGCGCGCCGCCGCCCCTAGCGGCCGTAGGTGCGGGTCAGACTCGCCTTGGCGATGGTGTTCTGCGTGAGGTAGTACCCGACCATCGCGCCCGGGACGTTGGCGTCGAGTGGAAGGCTGTCCACCTTCAGCGCATGCACGGTGAAGATGTAGCGGTGCGGCTGATCACCCGGCGGCGGGCAGGCGCCGCCGAAGCCTGGCGCGCCGAAGTCGGTCCGGCTCTGCACGGCGCCTTTCGGCGCCTTGCTGCCGCCCGGTGTGCCGGCTCCCGCCTCGAGGACCGTGGTGGCCGACGGAATGTTGAAGACCACCCAATGCCACCACCCGCTGCCGGTCGGCGCATCGGGGTCGTACACCGTGACCGCGAAGCTCTTCGTGCCCGCGGGCGCCCCCGCCCACCCCAGGCGGGGCGACACGTTGGGCCCCGTGCAGCCGAAGCCATTGAACACCTGCGCGGCGGGCAACGGTTGGCCCGCCGGCAGATCAGGGCTCGTGAGCGTGAACGGGCTGCCCTGCACGGCAAGCAGGGCGGCGAGGACGATGGCGATCACGGGCGATGTCCTTCCCTACTTCTTGGGCTTGTAGAAGTTCGTCGCGGTGCCGAAGTAGACCTCGGCCGACTCCATCACCGTCTCGCCGAGCGTCGGGTGCGCGTGGATGGTCATCTTCAGATCGGCGGCCGTGGCAGCCATCTCGACGGCCAGCACACCTTCGGCAATCAGCTCGCCGGCATGCACGCCGACGATGCCGACGCCGAGCACGCGCCCGGTCCCCGGTTCGAGGATGAGCTTGGTGAGGCCGTCGTTGCGATCCACCGTCGTGGCACGGCCCGAGGCGCCCCAGGGGAACTTGGCCACCTCGACGGCGATGCCCTGCTCCTTGGCTTCGGCCTCGGTGATGCCGCACCAGGCGAGTTCCGGATCGGTGAAGACCACGGCCGGAATCGCCGCGGGCTCGAAGGCGACCTTGTGCCCGGCGATGTGCTCGACGGCGATCTTGGCGTCGTAGGTCGCCTTGTGCGCCAGCATCGGATCACCGGCGACGTCGCCGATGGCGTAGATGTGCGGCACCGTCGTGCGGCGCTGCGGGTCGACGGTGATGAAGCCGCGCGGCGTGACCTCGACGCCGGTGGAGTCGATCCCCGGGATGTTGCCGTTCGGCCGCCGGCCGATCGAGACGAGGACCTTTTCGAAGACCTGCGTCTTCGGCTCGACCTCGCCCTCGAAGGTGACGTGCACCCCGTCGGCCTTCTCCTCCATCGACACGACCTTGGTACTGGTCAGCACCTGCTTGCAGATCGAGCGGACCCGCTTGGCGAGGACGTTGACGAGGTCGCGATCGGCGCCGGGCAGGATGCGGTCGAACATCTCGACGACACTGACCTCGGTCCCGAGCGCAGCGTAGACCGTGCCGAGTTCGAGGCCGATGTAGCCGCCGCCGATGACCAGCATCGTCTTGGGCACCGAGGCCATCTCGAGGGCGCTGGTCGAGTCGAGCAACCGATCCTTGCTCACCGGGACGTTGGGCAGCGTCGACGGACGCGACCCGGTCGCGATGATCAGCTTCTCGAAGCGCACGTCCTGCTCGCCGCCCTGCGTGAGCTGGACCTTCAGCGTATGGGCGTCGACGAAGCTGGCGCGGCCCTGGATGTAGGTGATCTTGCGCTGGCGCGTCAGCTGCCCGAGGCCGCCGGTCAGGCGATCGACGACGCCCTGCTTGAAGGCGCGCAGCCGATCGATGTCGATGTGCGGCTCACCGAAGTCGATGCCCCACGCCGAGGCATGGCGGGTTTCGCTGAGCAGCTTGGCGACGTGCAGCAGCGCCTTGGACGGAATGCACCCGCGATAGGTACACACGCCACCGGGATTGACCTCCTCGTCGATGAGGACGACCTGCATGCCGAGGTCGGCGGCGAGGAACGCGGCGGCGTGGCCGCCCGGCCCCGCCCCCAGCACGACGAGTGGTGTGGTATCTGCCATAGGGATCCTTGCGGCTCAGGGTTCAGGGCTGGAGGCTCAGAGAGCATCTGCGCCTTGCACTGAAGCCGTGAGCCGCCTTGCTGAGCCCAGAGCCGTGAGCCCTGTGCCGTCAGAGTGTCATCAGGAACGGCTGTTCGAGCGCCTCGGCGACGAATCGCAGGAAGCGCATGGCGTCGGCACCGTCGATGATCCGGTGGTCGTACGAGAGCGACAGCGGCAACAGGAGCCGCGGTTCGAAGCTCGTCCCGTTCCACACCGGTTCCATCGCCGACCGGGACATGCCCATGATGGCGACCTCCGGGTGGTTGACGATCGGCGTGAAGGCCGTGCCGCCGATGCCCCCGAGGTTCGTGATGGTGAAGCAGCCGCCCGACATCTCCTCGAGCGAGAGCTTGCCGGCGCGGGCCTTCTCCGCGAGCTGGGCGATCTCGGCCGAGATCTGCGTGATCGACTTGGTGTCGACGTCGCGCAGGACCGGCACGAGCAGGCCGCGCTCGGTGTCGACCGCAATGCCCACGTTCACGTACGACTTGTGGACGATCTCCTCGGCCGCCATGTCCACCGACGTGTTGAACTGGGGGAACTTGCGCAGGCCGAGCGCGATCACCTTCGTGATGATCGAGGTCACGGTCAGCTTGCCCCCCGCCGCCTCGACCCGCGTGCCGAACTGCTTGCGCAGTTGCTCGAGCGCGGTGATGTCCACCTTCTCGAACTGGGTCACGTGCGGGATGGTCTGCCAACTGGTGACCATGTGCTCGGCCGTCTTGCGCCGGATGCCACGCATCGGCTTGCGCTCGACCGTACCGAACGGCGAGAAGTCGGGCAGCGTGGGGAAGGCGAAGCCGCCGCCCACTGCGGCGTGCCCCGCCGGCCCGGCCACCTTGCCGGTGATCACGTTCTTGGCGTGCGCCCGCACGTCGGCTTCGGTGATCCGGCCGCTCTTGCCGGTACCGGGCACATCGGCGATGTCGAGGCCGAGCTCGCGCGCGAGCCGGCGGACCGACGGCGCGGCCGGCACGTTGGGCCGCGGCGGGGCCACGGCGCCCGTCCCCGCCCCTGGCGCGGCACTCGTCGTCGCCGCGGGAGCGGTGGCGCGACTGGCGGCCACCGCCGGCTCCTTCGGGGTCGTCCCCGGCGCCACCGATGTCGGCGCGGCCGGCGCGGCGGCAGCGGACGTGCCACTCGCTGCGGCGGCCGGCGCGGCCGTCGCCGTGCCCTCGAGCACCAGCACGAGCTGCCCCACCGCCACGCGGTCGCCGTCCTTGACCACCACTTCCTTCACGGTGCCTGCGCTGGGCGCCGGGACCTCGACGGTCGCCTTGTCGGTCTCGAGCTCGAGGATGCCCTGGTCGACGGTGAGGACATCGCCCACCTTCACGAGCACGCGCAGGACGTCGCCGCCCTTCACGTTCTCGCCGAGCGACGGGATGGTCACCTCGACCCGCCCGCCGCCTCCCGGGGCCGGCGGAGGCGGCACGGCGTTGCCGGTGGCCGGCGCCTGGTCCTGCGCATCGACGGCCGCGGCGGCCGCCTTGACCGGGGCGGCGTCCGCAGTGGCCTTCGCGGCGTCCGCGGCCGGGGCCGCCGCCTCACCACTCACCGTGAACACGACCTGCCCGACGTTGACGCGATCGCCGTCCTTGACCTTGACCTCGGCCACGGTGCCCGCAAGCGTCGAGGGCACTTCCACGGTGGCCTTGTCGGTTTCCAGCTCCAGCACGGGCTGATCGACGGCGATGGTATCGCCGGCCTTGATCAGCACCCGCAGGACATCCCCCGCCTTGATGTTCTCGCCCAGCGAGGGCAGCGTGAATTCGTTCGCCATGAGGATGCGGAGTCCTTACACCTTGGCCGGGTTGGGCTTGTCGGGGTTGATGCCGAGATCCTTGAAGGCCGCCTGCGCGACCTTCACGTCGATCTGCTTCTCGCGCGCCAGCAACGAGAGCGTCGCGGCCACGATGTGGCGGGCGTCGACCTCGAAGAAATCGCGCAGGGCCTCGCGGCTCTCGCTGCGGCCGAAGCCATCGGTGCCGAGCGCGATCATCGGCTGGGCGACATGGTGGTCGATGCCGCTCGGCAGGAGCTTCACGTAATCGGACGCCGCCACGACGACGCCCGGTGCGCCCTTCAGGCTCGAGGACACCCACGACGCCTTCGGCGGCTCGCCCGGGTGCAGCATGTTCCAGCGATCCACCGCCTGGCAGTCCCGCTGCAACTCGTTGTAGCTCGTCACGCTCCAGATGTCGGCGGCCACGCCGTACTTCTCGAGCATGGCGGCCGCGTCGATGACGCCGGGCAGGATGGCGCCGCTGCCGAGCAGCTGCGCGTGGGCCTTGGCCTTCTTCAGCGTCGAGGCCCGGAACTTGTACAGCCCCTTCAGGATGCCTTCCTCCACGCCCGACGGCATGGCCGGCATCTCGTAGTTGCCGTTCATCAGCGTCAGGTAGTAGAAGACCGCTTCCTTGTCGCGGTACATGCGACGGAGGCCGTCCTTGACGATGATGGCGATCTCGTAGGCGAACGCCGGATCGTAGGCGATGCAGTTGGGCACCGACGAGGCGATCAGGTGGCTGTGGCCATCCTGGTGCTGCAGGCCCTCACCGTTGAGCGTCGTGCGCCCGGCCGTGCCGCCGAGCAGGAAGCCGCGCGCCCGCATGTCGGCAGCCGCCCAGATCAGGTCGCCGACGCGCTGGAAGCCGAACATCGAGTAGTAGATGTAGAACGGAATCGTGTTGACGCCGTGGGTCGCGTAGGCGGTGCCGGCGGCGATGAACGACGACATCGAGCCGGCCTCGGTGATGCCTTCCTCGAGGATCTGGCCGTCCTTCGCTTCCTTGTAGTAGAGCAGTTGATCGCTGTCGATCGGGTCGTACAGCTGGCCGGTCGACGAGTAGATGCCGACCTGGCGGAACAGCGCCTCCATGCCGAACGTCCGCGCTTCGTCGGGCACGATCGGCACCACCAGCTTGCCGAACTCCTTGTCGCGCAGCATCTTGGTCAGCATGCGCACGAACGCCATCGTCGTCGAGATGGCGCGGCCGTCCGACCCGTTGAGGAACTCGGCGAAAGCCTCGTCGAGGCCCTCGAGCGACAGCGCGTCGGTCTCGGCGCGGCGCTGGGGCAGGTAGCCGCCCAGGTGCTCGCGACGCTGCCGGAGGTACGCCAGTTCCGCGCTCTCCTCGGCCGGCTTGTAGAACGGCGTCTTGACGACGTCGTCGTCGCTGAGGGGAATGTTGAAACGGGTGCGGAAGCTGAGCACTTCCTCTTCGTTGAGCTTCTTCTGCTGGTGCGTCGGGTTCTTGCCTTCGCCCGACTCCCCGAGCCCGTAGCCCTTGATGGTGCGGGCCAGCACCACGGTCGGCACGCCCTTGGTCTCCTGGGCGGCCTTGTAGGCGGCGTAGACCTTCTCGGGGTCGTGCCCGCCGAGCCGCAGCTTCTTCAGCTGGTCGTCGGAGAGATGCTTCACGAGCTCGAGCAGCTCGGGGTACTTGCCGAAGAAGTGCGACCGCATGTAGGCGCCATCGGACACCGACAGCCGCTGGTACTCGCCGTCGACGATCTCGCCCATGCGCTGGGCCAGGAGGCCCGACTTGTCGCGCGCGAGCAGGTCGTCCCACTCGGAGCCCCAGATGACCTTGATGACGTTCCAGCCGGCACCACGGAACGCGCCCTCGAGCTCCTGGATGATCGACCCGTTGCCGCGCACCGGACCGTCGAGTCGCTGCAGGTTGCAGTTGATGACGAAGACGAGGTTGTCGAGCTTCTCGCGCGACGCCAGCGTCAGCGCCCCGAGCGTCTCCGGCTCGTCGGTCTCGCCGTCGCCGAGGAACGCCCACACCGTGTTCTGGGTGGTCTTCTTCAGGCCGCGATTCTCGAGGTAACGCCAGAACCGCGCCTGGTAGATCGCCATGATCGGGCCGAGGCCCATCGCGACGGTCGGCACCTGCCAGAAATTCGGCATGAGCCACGGGTGCGGGTAGGACGACAACCCGCCGCCGTCGGCCAGTTCACGCCGGAAGTTCTCCAGATGATGCTGGGTCAGCCGCCCCTCGAGGAACGCGCGCGAGTAGATGCCCGGCGACGCATGTCCCTGGAAGAACACCAGATCCCCACCGTCGGGATGGTCCGGCCCACGGAAGAAGTGGTTGAACCCCACCTCGTACAGGGTGGCCGACGACGCGAAGGTCGAGATGTGGCCGCCGATGCCGTCCGAGTTCTTGTTGGCGCGCACCACCATCGCCATCGCGTTCCAGCGCACGAGGCTCTTGATGCGGCGCTCGATCTCGCGGCTGCCCGGGAAGGGCGCCTGCTGGCCGGGGGCGATCGTGTTGATGTACGGCGTGTGCGCTGCGAATGGCAGCGGCACCCCCTTGTGTCGCGCGTACGACTCGAGCGCGTCCAGCAGTTGGGCGACGCGTTCGTGCCCACCGTGCTGGATGACCCATTCGAGCGAGTCGATCCACTCCTGGGTCTCGATGGCGGTGGTGTCCTGGACGTCCTGAGGGCCGTTGGTCATGAGAGTTCTGAGTCCTGTAGCCAGGCGGGCTGCGTCGGCAAAGTCCGCGTCCGGACGCGCCGGAGTATGAACAACGCTTTACATTATCATTCGCGACATCATGGGTACCAGCCGCCTCGCTCTCGCCCGCGCCACCCTCGGCCTGACCCGCGCGATCCTCGGCAGTTTC
>LNFM01022181.1_pt1 | contig 13577 bp, 18 predicted proteins | sample 596031 | NCBI WGS metagenome assembly LNFM01 (sample SAMN04254537, study PRJNA301005) | activated carbon metagenome | isolation source: dual media filters at the Ann Arbor, Michigan drinking water treatment plant | place: USA: Ann Arbor
AACATCTATTATCAGCGCGCCGTCGCAGTCGTGGAGCTGTCGGAAGCTACGGCGCGGCCGATTCTGTTGCCGTCCGTGAGCCAGGAGGAGGTGTTGGCATAAGCATGGCGAAGCGACGGTTCGAGAAATGGCAGGAGCAGGAGGAGATCAAGCGGGCGATCGAAGAGCGCCGCAAGAAGCCAGTGGAGGGAGTCAAGTGAGACCGATGATGATCGAGCAATACCGGACGGCCCAGACCGTCCGGACTGCGCGGCAGACAGAGGCGGCCGCCTATTGGGCGGCCCGGCTGGCTCACGGAGCGACGATGCTCCATCAGGCTAACCCGATCAACTGATGAGGGGAGATTCATGATGAGTGACACATTACGTGACATGATCGAAACACAGGCGGATGAGGTGATGGCTCGGCTCAAACAGTGTCGGGATCGACGGGAGGCGGTCGTTCAGGAGCTCCTGGCCACGTATCACGCCAACCAATCCTCGGTCGATCCGGTGACCATGGCCGTGCTGATTTACGTGCTGCGGTCCGGGGCGTCGTACCCCGCGATCACACGCATGCAGGTGATCACGGCATGGCAAGGGTTTCGTCGGCTGTTAGAGGGGGAAATAAACTACGAGCGCCGGGTGTGGACCTCGTATACGATTACGCACGACGAGCCGGGCGAGAATGATCAACACGTCGCTTGGCTCGAGCTCCAGCGCGAGCAGAATCAGTTCGCACTGTCGGTTCAGTACCTCGAGACGGATGCGCTCGGGCTTGTCGCCAGCACAGGCCGCCCAGTATATGCGGGATACGCGCGACGGGGGCTGGGGGTGCGAGGATTGGACGGAGGAGCAGATCGCATTTTTTACCGAGTCGCTGGACTGGTCGAACCGGGCGGGGCGGCAGTGGTTTCGTGAGCATCTTAAATAGCCGGTCGGCCAGATGCTAGAGAGCCAACGCTAATCTTTCACGAGAAACACACAGGGAGGAGACATGACGACAGCTACAGCACAGGACATCGTGATGCATGCCAGCCGCGTGGCGGTGCTGAACGTGGAGACTACGACACCGTCGGACGCGATCAGAGTTGAGATTAAGACGCTCGCGCGGGAGGTCTCGAGCAAATTCTTGCGCTTGTCGCAACTCCTGCGGATCGTCCAGCGGGACGGCCTCTATCGTGGGTGGGGCTTTGACAGCTTCGAGGGGTGGGCCGAATCGGACACCGACATTCACCCCGAAACGGCCAGGGTGTTCGTGAGTCTGGAGCGGACGCTCGTTGAAGAGGCGAAGATTTCAAGAGAGACGCTAGCAGATATCGGGTGGACGAAAGCCAAGACTCTGGTCCCCTTGCAGAAAGCCGGGCGTCTTGCGCCACGGCGGGCGGAGATTCTGGCTGCGGCCAAAGAGCTGCCGACCAACCAATTTCAAGACTACGTCGCCCAGGTCCGGACCGGCGCGATCGGTGGCCCCGTCGCGACGGGCGGACAGCCCGTGGAGCCCTCTCGCCGGGGTGTGAAATATTTCTTGAGCCAGGAACAGGTGGAGGCGATCACAATGGCCCGGCGGCTCGCGGAGCAGGCCACGGGATCCCTGGATCCCGGCTTCCAACTCGCATCAATCTGCCAGGACTATGTCTCGTCCGTCAGCGAGGACGAGGCTCAGGCCCCGGACACGTGGCGCGCTCGGCGGGTAAACATGCTACTCGACGTCTTGACCACCCACTTCGGGCTCCACGTCGAAGTGAGGGGGGCGAATAGTATGGATGGGCAGCGGATCTTGCCGCTCATCAAATCGAAGAAGATCCACGGCGCCCCGGTAATCTAATGGGTGTTGCCCGCGCGATTGGCGACCAGATATTGCCAAAACTGTCCGCCACGATCGTCGGGATTATCGTTGGCGGGAAGCCGGCAGAAGTCGGCGAGCGTGAGCTTCTGTTCTTTGACCTGCCCCGGCGACTTGCCGTGGTGAATAGAAACGGGGAGAGAGGTTGGCCGCGACGGTCTTGATGAGAGAGCGTCCTACGAGACGAGCTTTCGAAGGTCTTTGAGGAGCATGAAGAGATGTAACGGATCGCTTGGGGAGGGGAGGAAATCGAAACGTTCGTAGAACTGTTTCGCTGCCTCATCTTTGGCATGGACTGCCAGGGCACGAATTCCGGCGATATCTGCGGCCTGTAGAGTTCGTAGCGTCGCATCTTTCAAGAGTGCGGCACCCACGCCTTGTTTCTGCCAGTGGAGGGCTACAGCTAACCGAGCAAGTAGCATGATCGGAATGGAATGTTTTGCGAGTCCTTTCTTTACTCGCTCGGGGGCGACGTCTTGTTCGACCGATCCCGCCGCGAGCGCGTAATAGCCGACGACGGTGTCATTGACCAATCCCACATAGGTTTGTGAGCCCCCGCTGTGTTGATTGGGTAAGGCGTATTGCTGGAGAAAACGATTCAGATCTTCCCGCCCACAGTCGAACGCATCAACGGCGTGATGTCGCTGAAGCTTTTCGATCTTTCGAGTCAACGCTTGTTTGTCGTGCGGTGAAGAGGGGGGGCGTCAAAGAAACCTGGCTCAGTCAGGAGTTCTTTCATGCGAGTAAGGGGGCGAGTCGGAGCATCGAGCGCCGTCTGAAACTCAGCCCATTTTGCTTTGCTCAGCAGGAAGGTGCGACGATCCGCCAGAGTTTCATCAGCGCGGGCCAGCGCACTTTCACGGACAAAGTCACTCACCGACCGACTGGAAACAGATGCCGCTGCTTCCAGTATCCGTTTATCTGAGGAACTCAGCCGAAGATCCAGTTTCTCACTGCGAACGGCGCGTACTGCCATCGTGTCACCTCTCTTGGTTATTGAAGGTAGCCCAAGAATGGATCGTTGTCAAGACAGTGTCATGACAATGCTTCTCGATGAGGTAAATCGCAGCATGCTATGGAATTTCAGGCGGCGATTGGGGGCTACGGTGTGTTGTGCTGATGATTAGGGGTAGTGACGAGGAGGGAGTGGAGCTGAAAAGTGAATCGGGGTTTAAAACGGGGTTCTTCTTGAGTGGAAAAATGATTGGATATGAGCCTCTGATGCCGGTTTACTGCGATTACTTTTGGACAACTACTTGGACAACCAATCGGGCGAAATAGGCTGAAAAATGCTAAAAACGAGGCTTTTTGTGTAGGCGGAAAGAAGTGGGAAATCGGTAATTTTTTGAAAGGGATGTGGTGCCGAGGGACAGAATCGAACTGTCGACACCAGCCTTTTCAGGACGTGGTTGCTCTTTGTAACGAGCTGAAACTGCTGGTGTCTTTCTGTCGTGGTGAGCCCGCAGCAACTAAATGGACAACCGGTCTCAGTGCATGTCTTGGTAAGTTATTGGGGTTTGTGGTCCGCTTGGTGCGCGGAGAGTCGCTTCAGATCGCGTGCACTCATGATATTTCAGCCTTGACAGGGTGGACTAGCCCGCGTTAGGTATCTTGGCTGATAATTGAACAATCTCTCGGATGCCCGCTAGGGCGTAACAGGGAAGTCCGGTGAAAAACCGGCGCGGTCCCGCCACTGTAAGTGGGAAGCTCCCCCGTTTTAGCCACTCGACAAACTTGTTGGGGAAGGCTGGGGGTAGCGTTGAAGGTTCGACCTTCTGAACCTATGAGCCAGGAGACCTATCCGAGCTGACATAGTACGGTTTCTCCGCGCGGTAACGGAGGAGATCTCTCCTGCCTTTTTGGCATGCGACCTCTTGTTCCTGTTGTGGAGCTGGAGGTTTTTTTATGCCGGCAGCCTCTCTCACGGTTTGTGTCGCATGACGACGGGATTGCTCATCGTCGGGCACGGCAGTCGTGATCCCAATGCCAATGTTGAGTTCGAGTCCTTAGTCAATGCCTATCGCGCGGCGCGTCCCGATCTCGATGTGGCGCATGGCTATGTGGAGCTGGCCCGCCCGTCGTTGGCCACGGCACTTCGCGAGCTGGCGCAACGGGCCGATTCCGTTGTCGTGCTGCCGTTGTTTCTTTTTGCCGCAGGGCATGTGAAGAACGATATTCCGCTCGCGCTCTCGCAGGCTCGGCAAGAGTTTCCCTCCGTCCGTTTTACCGTGGCCAATGCCTTGGGCATCCATCCCAATCTCGTGGAACTGGCCTTTGAGCGGGCGCGGACGGCGCTGGAAGGTGCCCGTGAATCCGCGAAGACTGCCGTCGTGGTCGTAGGCCGTGGTTCAAGCGACCCGGATGCGAACGGGGATTTCTGTAAAGTCGTTCGTCTCCTTGCCGAGGGGCGTGAGATCGGGTGGGTGGTGCCCTGTTTTATCGGCGTGACGAGACCGCTGTTTGAGGAGACGGTGGAGCTGGTCGCGCGCGCGCGCCCAGAGCGGATCGTCGTGGTGCCGTATTTTCTCTTCGGCGGAAGACTGATTACGAAAATTCACGAGCAGGTGGAATCGTTCCAAGCGCGCTATCCCTGGATCAAGACCGAACTGGCACCCCATTTGGGAATCGACGACCGGTTGCTCCGCTTGATGGACGAGCGCCTGGACGAAGCGACGGCAGGGGAGCGGCCGCTCCCCTGCGATACCTGTCAGTATCGTGTGCCGGTGTCCGCTGTGAGCGAGCATGTGGGCGGGCTCAAAGCGTTGCTTTGGAGTCTGCGGCACGGTTTCACCCACGCGCAAGCCATGCCGCACGTGCATGCCCATCGCCCGCTGGCTAAACATGTCCTGGTCTGCGGGAATGTCGATTGTGCCGATGGCGGGAGCATTCCCCTCATTGCCACATTGCGGCGGCTGTTGAAGGCCGCCGGGCGGGATCAGGATATTCGCGTGACGAAGACCTCCTGCATGGGCCGCTGCGGGGAAGGGCCGACCGTTGCGGTCTATCCTGATGGTATTTGGTATCGGGGCGTGAAAGAGGCGGATGCCAAGGAATTGGTCGAAGAACATTTACTTGGTGACCGGCTGGTCAGCCGCTTGGTCGACAACATTATGCAGTAACGGAGAGTGTCGGATGGCTTGTCACGAAATTGCGGGACTGCGGTTGGGCTTGATGGAAGTGTTGGGGGTGAAAAACGAAGCCGAGCGGCAGCATGAGCTGGCCGAGCTAGGCACCGGGGCCGATCAACCGGGACCGATTCGCTCCATGTGCGGCGCCAAGGACTTGGCCACGCTCAAGCAGTTTTATGAGACGGCGGTGGCGGCATTAGAAGAGCGTGTGTCCGCGACCCGTCCGGACGATCCCAAGCTCCCGTATTTGCGCACGTTGGTTGTGCTTACGAAGAAGGTCGATCTCGACCTGGCCCATCAGATCGAAGGGCTGACCCATCTCTATCGCGATCTCGATGAGATGCATGATTTTGTCCATGAGATCTATCCGGCGGAGTAAGAACGATGGCTGTGGCCAAGACGGCCCGCGTGATGGGAACCGAACGGTTGGGCTCCGATACCCTGCTGCTCGATCTGTGCGCGACCGAGCCGGTGGGGTTCATCGGTGGACAGTACCTCATCCTCGATAGCCGAATCGTCTTGCCGAATGGCAAAGCCGTCAAGCGGGCCTACTCGTTTCTTACCGGCGATGCCGAGCAACGCCGCTTTCAGCTCGCCGTGAAGCGCATCCCGGACGGATTAGGTTCCGCCTTCGTGCATGAGCTGGCAGCAGGAACGGATATTTCGTTCAGCGGACCCTGGGGCAAGTTCGTCCCGCGGGAAGGGGGCTCCGGCAGCACGTTGATCCTGGCGACGGATACAGGGATTACCGCGGCGCTGGGATTCTTACGTGCGACCCGTTTTGCGTCGTTGCTTCCTCAGGCCCGGCTCATTTGGCTGCGCGACTCAGCGGAGTACTTTCTCCCGGACGCATTCGTGAGGACGCAGATTCCCGCGGCCTGTGGCGAGGTGAGAATCGCGGCGATTCCCGCAGTCGGTCATCCGGAACGGATTGCCTATGCCCGAGCCATGCTCCGTGAGGTGCTGTCGCGCGGCGATCTTGCTCAGGCCTTCATTGCGGGCGATGGAGCGGTAAATCAGGTGTGGTTCGATGACCTGATCGCAGGCGGAGTGGCTGTGAGCAAGGAGCAGGTGGAGTCGTTCTTCAATATGCCGAAGAAATCCGCATGACCGGACGGGAGCAGATTCTTGCCGCGCTGGAAGCCGCACTTGGGTTTGGGGAGACGAGCGTCATCGTCCGTTCGTCCGGCGCGATTGCTGAAGTCCATGGGCTTCTCACTGTGCGGCAGGGGGCTAAGTGGGTCACGTTGGGGGAAGAGGGCCAGACCCATGTGCATCTTAAGATTGAGAATGGAAGCTGTCTTCGTTATCGGCAGCAGGATGAGGGGAATGCGGCGCTGGAGTTAGCAGGGCCGGATGGGGAGTTGCTCTGTCGCGTGACGTTCCGGGGCACGAACCAGGCAAAGACAGAGAATTACAGCCCTGAACGTGCGGCGAAGATCCGTGAGCGTTTCAGCGGTTTGGTGGAATGTGCTGGGACCTGACCGATGGACAAGAACGTACCGCCAAAAGATCGGAAGGGGTTGCGCACCGGGTTCACCACCGGCGCCTGCGCGGCGGCAGCGGCCAAGGCTGCAACCCGCTGTCTCGTGAAGGGGGCCCTGCTGTCTGAGATTGAAACGACCCTGCCGAATCGGACGCGCGTCACGTTCGCGCTCGCCCGTTGTGAGCGAATGGACCGCCGCGCGATTTGCAGCATCATCAAGGATGCAGGCGACGATCCCGACTGTACGCATGGGGCCGAGTTGACGGCAGAAGTCGAGTTGCGCACCGAGCCAGGCATCGAGATCAGGGGAGGTCAGGGCGTGGCTACGGTCACCAAGACCGGCTTGGGGTTGGAGATCGGCGGGCCTGCGATCAACCCGGTCCCGCGGCGCAATATCACGGAGATGGTGGGAGAAGAACTCGCCGGCGCTCCCTACGGAGGCGCAGTCGTGACGATCAGCGTGCCGGGCGGTGAAGAGATGGCCAAGCAGACCACCAACGCGCGGCTTGGCCTCCTGGGCGGCATCTCGATCCTCGGCACGACCGGCATTGTTCGGCCCTATTCGACGGCGGCCTTCAAGGCGAGCGTGATGCAGGAGATCGATGTGGCAGCGGCGAGCGGGCTGCGCGAGCTGGTGCTCACGACCGGCGGCAAATCGGAACAGTATGCGATGGCGCTCTATCCTCATTTGGCGGAGCAGGCCTTTATCCAGGTGGGCGACTTCATCGGCGTCGGCGTCAAACAATGTGCGAATGGGGAAACTCTCGAAGATGGCCAAGGGCAAGATGCAGACCCATGCAGCCGGATCGGAAGTGGACATGGAGTTTTTGGCGTCGCTGGCGGGTGAGTTGTCCGCGTCGAACGAGCTGATGGCATCGATCCGACAGGCCAACACGGCCCGCCATGTATTGGAGTTGTGCCGCGAGGCCGGCCTCGTCGGCATCACGTCGCTGATTTGCAAGAAGGTCGTCGAACAGTGCCAGCGCCATGCGGGCGGCACGCTGGCCGTGGAAACCTGCCTGGTGGATTTTGGCGGATCGTTGCTCGGTCGTTACCCGGAGGTGCAGCCATGAATGATATGAGGCAGATGACCGCGCTCGGGCGGAGTATTGAGGATGGCAGTTTCGCGATCATCGATCAGGAAGCCGGTCCGCACGAGTTCAGGCCGGATGAATGGGAAGTGGTGCGCCGGGTAATTCATGCCACGGCGGACTTCGAGTTCAAAACCCTGATGCGATTCCATCCCGATGCGGTGCGCGCCGGGGTGGCGGCCCTTCAAGGAGGCTGTCCTCTCCTGGTCGATGTGAAGATGATTTCTGCTGGCCTGAACGAAGAGCGGCTGTCTTCCTATGGGTGCAAAGTCTATTCGTTTATTTCGGACGAGGATGTGATCGCGACGGCCAAGGCCAACAACTCGACACGCGCGATCGAGGCGATGAAGAAGGCGCATCGCCTTCATTTGCTCGATGGAGCGGTGGTGGCGATCGGCAATGCCCCGACTGCCTTATTGGAGTTGGTCCGCCTGATTCGCGAGGAGGGAGCGAAGCCGGCTCTCATCATCGGCGTGCCGGTCGGGTTCGTGTCGGCGGCTGAGTCGAAGGACGTGACGCTGGAGCTCTCGACTCCCTTTATCGTGGCGCGCGGCCGCAAGGGGGGCAGCCCCATTGCCGTCGCGATTATCCATGCGCTATTGCTCCTTTCAGCAAAGGTTCCTGCATGAGTCCAAGGCGCGCCATTACCTTGATCGGGATCGGGGACGACGGCTGTGCAAGCTTGACGAGCCGCGCCGTGAATGCGGTGATGAAGGCGGGGGTGCTCGTGGGCGGGGAGCGCCATCTTGAATTTTTCCCGCAGTTTCAGGGCGAGAAGATTGTCCTCAAGGGTGGGGTTGCGTCGGTGCTCGACCAGGTGGCGGAGCTGGCCGAAGAGCAGCATGTTTGTGTTGTGGCGTCCGGCGATCCTTTGTTCTTCGGCATCGGCAGTCTGGTGATCAAGAGGCTGGGGGCCGAGCATGTCGAGGTGTTGCCGCAGCCCAGTTCGATGCAGTGGGCCTTTGCGCGAGCCGGATTGAAGTGGGACGATGCTGCGTTTGTCTCCTTGCACGGCCGCTCGTCCGAGAAGGTGGCGATTTTCACCGATGAAAAGAATTCGCCATCGGTGTTAGCTCAGCGCATGGTCCTACATGGAGAGACGGTCTGGGAGGCCTGGGTCTGTGAGAATCTTGGCGGTCCGGATGAAAAGGTCCGTCGATTTGACGTAGCGGCTCTGGCTGTGTGTCAGGATGTCGGGCCGCTCAATATTTTGTTGCTCGTCCGCTCCGATCCCTCCTGGCGCGCTCCCTGCACCATTCCGTTTCTCCATGAGGATCAATTCGCGAAGCGGATGCCGAAGAAGGGCCTCATCACGAAGCGTGAAGTACGGCTCTTGTCGCTGGCCGCGATGGGGATCAGACCGGACAGTGTGGTCTGGGATATCGGGGCCGGTTCCGGATCTGTGTCGATCGAGGCGGCGTTGCTTGCGCCGAAAGGCCTGGTCTACGCGATCGAGGTCGATCCGGAGGGCGTCGAGATCTGCCGCGAAAATCTGTTGGCCCTTGCAGTGGACAATGTGCGCGTCATCGCAGGCCGAGCGCCGGAGGCGTTGACCGGTCTGGAAGCGCCCGATGCCGTCTTCATCGGTGGCAGCAAAGGGAGCATGGAAGAGATCATCGACGTTGTCATGGAGCGGCTGCAGCCGGGCGGCCGTTTGGTCGTGAATGCCATCACGCTGGAGAATGTGGCGGAGACCTATCAGACCTTGCGGAAGCGCGGGTTGGTGCCGGACGTCACGTTGCTGCAAGTCTCGCGCGCCGAACCCTTGGCCCATTACCTTCGTTACGAATCCTTGAACCCGATTCAAATTTTTGCCGTCGAGAAGCCCAGTCAGACAGGAGCGGTCTCATGAACTACGGAACATTATATGGAGTCGGGGTCGGTCCCGGTGCGCCGGATCTCATCACGCTGCGTGCGCTCACTGTGCTGAAGCAGGCGCAGGTCCTTGCCCTGCCGCGCAGCTCCGATTACGGAGAGTCGATGGCCTGGAAGATCCTCAAGCCGACTCTGGGCGAGATTCCTGGACAGGAACGGATGTTTCTGACGTTCCCGATGAACAAGGACCCGGAGCGGTTGCGGCCTGCCTGGGATGCCGCCTTTACGGCCATCGGGGAGCGCCTGGAGAAAGGATTGTCGGTTGCCTTTGCGACGGAAGGCGATCCCTCGCTCTTTAGCACGTTCATCTATCTGCGTCGGGAAGCTCCGCTCCGCTGGCCCGGTATCCGCATCGAGGTCGTCCCAGGTGTGTCCTCGATCATGGCGGTGCCTTCCGTGACCGGCGTGCCTCTGGCAGACGGGCAGGAGCGGATCGCCATTCTCCCTGCGAGCTACGGGGTCGAGGATTTGAGTCAGGTGCTGGAGATGTTTGACACCGTCGTCTTGATGAAGATGGGTACCGAGATTCCCAAAGTAGTGGAGGCGCTGGAGCAGCAGGGTCTGACCGACCGGGCGGTCTATGTGTCGAAGGCCACGATGGCTGAACAGCGGATCGTTCGGGACATCCGCACGATCCAAACCGAGCGGGGCGATTGCTTTGCGATGATGATCGTGTCGCGCAAGGAACGGAGCGGATTGTTGGCTGGTTTGGTTCCGGCCACGCCGCGCCCGGCTGGTAGAGAGACTGGGGCATGACAGCCGAACGCATACCATTTGCCGTCTATGCCATTACAAAGCATGGGATCGCGATTGCGTCTCGCTTGCTGCCGCAACTGTCCGGCGTGGACCTCTTCGTCTCGGAGAAGCTGATCGCCTCTGCGCCAGCCGGTGCGCTTCGCCTGCCGCTCCCGATGGGGCCGACGCTGATCGAGACCTTTCCTGCGTATGATTGCCACATTTTCATTATCAGTGTCGGAGCCGTGGTGCGGATGATCGCGCCGCTTTTGAAGAACAAGAAGGTTGATCCGGCGGTGGTCTGCATCGACGACGTAGCGCGTTTTTCGATCTGTGTCCTGTCCGGTCACGTCGGCCGCGGCAATATCTTTACCGAACGGGTCGCGACCGCCTTGGGCGCGCAATCAGTCGTGACGACCGCGTCCGACGCGATCGGCACCTTGACGGTGGATATTTTAGGCCGCGATCTGGGATGGACGCTCGACGATATGGACCGCAATGTGACGAGAGGCTGCGCCGCGGTGGTGAATGCGACCAAGGTGCTCTTCGTGCAGGAAACGGGAGAGCCGGACTGGTGGCCGGCTGAGAAGCCCTTGCCGGAAGGGGTTCGCTACGCCACCTCGCTGGAGGGCGTGGACCCGAACGAGTTTGAAATTCTGCTGATTGCGACGGATCGTGAGATCGGCTTGTCACATCCGGCCCATTGGAAGAATGCCGTCATCTATCGCCCGAAGAGTCTCGTGCTGGGGATCGGCTGCGATAAGGGAACGGCTCCCGATTTGGTGGAGCGGGGAGTCCTGGCCCTCTTGGCCAAACAGGGCCTCTCCCCCAAGTCGGTGAAAGAGCTGGCGACGATCGACGTGAAGAAGGATGAGCAAGCGTTGCTGGCCTTGAGCGAGAAATATGGCTGGCCGCTGCGCATCTATCCGGCTGCGCAATTGGACGTGGTGCCGGGCATCCAGAATCCATCGGAAAAGGTGAAACAGCATGTCGGCTCGCGCGGGGTTTCGGAGCCGGCCGCGCTGCTCGCGGCAGGGGCGGAAGAGCTCCTTGTGCCCAAACAGATTTATACGGAGCTGGGAGCGGGACGATCGATGACCTTAGCCGTGGCGCGGCGGGCCTTCGTGAAACGGCCAATGGAGGTGGGCAGCCTATGAGCGAGGCAAAAGGAATTCTCTATGTCGTGGGGATCGGGCCTGGCGCGCAGGACCATGCGACTCCAGCAGCCTTGAAGGCCATTGCCGAGTCCCAACTCGTCGTCGGCTACAGTACCTATATCAAGCTGGTCCGCCACCTGCTCGAAGGAAAAGAGATTATCAAGACCGGGATGACGGAAGAGATTGGCCGTGCCCGTGCCGCCATTGAACGGGCGAGAGATGGCGCCACGGTTTCGTTGATCTCCTCTGGCGATGCGGGAGTCTACGGCATGGCAGGCTTGGTTTTTCAGGTTCTAAAAGAAATGGGCTGGAAGAGGGGCGATTCACCGGAGCTCCGTCTCATCCCAGGGATGACCGCGCTCAACTCCTGCGCCTCGCTGGTCGGCGCGCCGCTGGTCCATGACTCTTGCTCGATTTCGCTGTCGGATTTGCTGACCCCCTGGTCGGTGATCGAGCGCCGGATCGAAGCGGCGGCCAGCGCAGATTTCGTGATTGGCCTGTACAACCCGGCCAGCGGCAGGCGCACGAGGCAGATCGTGGATGCCCAGGCGATTATCCGGGGTCATCGCGAGGGGAACACGCCAGTGGCCCTCGTGAAGAGCGCCTATCGCGACATGGAGCATGTGATTCTGACGGACCTGGAGAATTTTCTGGATTACGAGATCGGGATGTTGACCACCGTCATCATCGGGTCGAGCAATACCTTCCTGTTCGAGGGCTACATGGTCACGCCGCGAGGCTATACCAATAAGTATAGTTTCGACGGGGCCGTGCTTCCCGGTCAGCGGCCGGGCTTTTCGCTCGTCGTGCCTCCTGCATCGGAGGCGGACTGATGGCGCTGGTCGGACGGTTAGCCGGGGCCATTCTGGCCGAGACGGAAGGGCAGTTCTTTCTGGTGGGCAATCCCAAGGAGCCCTGTGATTTCGTCGCGGTGGGGTTCGAGTCTCCTGGCGTGATCGATGCCATGGAGCGGCCCTTTATCAGGCTGTCGCCGCTTCGTCCGGTGCAGGTGCCGCAGCCGTACGTGACGATGCAGGTCGAAGGAGAAGTCTTGGCCGGGTTGCTGGTCGATCGGTTTGTGATTCAGCGGAATGGATCGGTGAGCGATCGTCTCTGGCGACTGGTGACCGATCCCAAACAGGAGCACCGTGCAGTGCCGGTTGGCACTATCGACGCGCGGTGGCTGGGCGAGATTCCAACAGAGATCTGGCAGATTGTGCGAGAGACGGTGTTGAAGTGTACGTAAAGGAGTTCTGATGCGCGTCTATATTATTGGAGCAGGTCCTGGCGATCCCAAACTGCTCACGCTTCGTGGGGCGGAGTTGATCGCGTCGTGTCCCGTTGTGCTCTATACAGGATCGCTGGTTCCCAAAGAAGTCATCGCTCATGCCAGGCCGGACGCCAAGGTGATGGACTCCTCGGGGATGACGCTCGAACAGATCGTCGAGGTGATCGTGGCCGCCCGCGACGCGGATCAGGATGTGGCGCGGGTCCATACCGGCGATCCGATGATCTTTGGGTCCACCGCCGAGCAGATGCGCCGGCTGACAGAGATGGGGATCGGCTATGAGATTATTCCCGGCGTCTCTTCCTTCACTGCCGCAGCAGCGGCGCTGGGCCGTGAACTCACCCTCCCTGAATTGTCTCAGACGGTGATCCTGACCAGGGCGGAGGGGCGGACCTCGATGCCGGCGGGGGAAAAACTGGAAGACCTGGCGAAGCATCAAGCGACCTTGGCGTTGTTTCTGAGCATCACACTCCTCAAGGATGTCGTGCGGTCCCTGACTCCCTCGTATGGAGCCGATTGTCCCGTGGCCATCGTCCATAAAGCGTCCTGGCCCGATCAGGTGATCGTGACTGGGACCCTGGCGGATATCGCCGATAAGGCCAAGGCGGCCAAGCTCAACTCGACCTCGATGGTGTTGGTGGGGCGTGTGCTGACGGCAACCCAGTTTGCTAATTCGAAGTTGTACGATCCGGAGTTTACCCATCGGTTCCGGAAGGGCGAGCCGGCTGTGAAGCAGCAAGGAGAGATGCGTGCCGACTGAGCCGGAGACTCGAACAGGCATGGTGTATCTGGTCGGGGCAGGACCGGGTGATCCAGGGTTGCTCACGGTCCGTGCGCTGGAGTTGCTGCGTGCCGCAGATGTCGTGGCCTACGATGAGTTGGTCTCGCAAGCTATTCTTTCGCTCGTCAGGCCTGAGGCTGAGCTGTTGCCGGTGGGCCGGCGTCATGGTGAGGGCGCGACAGGCTATCGATTGCATCCGGAGGTCCTGGCTC